>Ga0189284_100131_pt1 | contig 110990 bp, 120 predicted proteins | sample N32C7minimetaG_FD_130314 | JGI IMG/M metagenome (GOLD analysis project Ga0189284, IMG submission 130314) | Marine microbial communities from the Costa Rica Dome - N32 C7 mini metaG | ecosystem: Environmental > Aquatic > Marine > Oceanic > Photic zone | place: Costa Rica: the Eastern Pacific...
GCAACGGCAACGGCAACGGCAACGGCAACGGCAACGGCAACGGCAACGGCAACGGCAACGGCAACGGCAACGGCAACGGCAACGGCAACGGCAACGGCAACGGCAACGGCAACGGCAACAGTGGCGGTGGCAGTCAGGGCAATAACGGCTTCGGCAATGGCGACCAGGACGCGCCGGGCAATTCCGAGTTCAACAACAACGCCGAGAACGCGGGCGGCAATCAGGACGGCACCGGCACGCAGGGCGGGAACGCCAGTGGCAACGGCAACGGGAATGGGAACGGCAACGGAAACGGCAACGGGAATGGCAACGGAAACGGGAATGGCCGTGGCCCGAACTGATCGCCTTTCGACGCCCGCCAGGGCGATTCGCGCCCGCGCCTGACACAACCTGCGGATGTTGGAGTCTGGCCGATCCCGCTCCGCTCTGTCCCGATCGGATGCAGGTAGTCGACAATTTGGCAAAAAAAGTTGACGTAACGTCACTTGCCGCGCCTTTGCGGTCCTGTGCCCGCACCCTGAAAGGTGTTACCCTCGATCCCTCAACAGGAGGTCGAGGGATGGTGGCAATAGCGCCGCTGGATTGGATGGGTTTGCGCGACCTGGCATGGGGTCTGGCCCTGCCCGGAACGGTCGAGACCGACCGGCCGCAAGGCCCCTGCCTGACCGCACATGGGCAACTCTGGACCTGGTGGGACCGGCAGACCGACGCCCCCGGCTTTCGTATCCTGCCCGTCGAACGCCCGTTCCTGATCGCCGCCGAACCCGAGGTGTTCTTTGTCACAACCGAGATCGAGACCCGCCACCAGATGTTCGCGCGGCCCGACCGGGTCAGCCTGCGTTGGGTGCAGGGCCACCTGCTGCTGAGCTGGCGGGCGCTGGCGCCGCGCTCCTTCGTGGAGATGTTTCCGGGCGAAGGCCCCCCGGTGCCGAGCTATTCGCGATTCTAGGATACGGGGCGATTTGCGAAACGCATTGCCTTGCGGGGGCCCCGTAAGCCAAGATAGCGTCAGCAAAACAACAAATTCGGGTGCAGCACGACCATGACCAGAGCATTTCTTTTCCCCGGGCAGGGTGCCCAGACCATCGGCATGGGCCAGGCGCTGGCACAGGATTATGCCGCTGCGCAGGCCGTCTTCGACGAGGTCGACGAGGCCCTGGGAGAGAAATTGTCGGACCTGATCTGGACCGGCAGCCAGGACGATCTGACGCTGACCAGGAACGCGCAGCCGGCGCTGATGGCGACGTCGATGGCGGCGATGGCGGCGCTGAAATCGGAAGGGGTCACGATCGAGGCGGCAGCCTATGTGGCGGGCCATTCGCTTGGCGAATATTCGGCGCTCTGCGCGGCGGGGGCGTTGAGCCTCGCGGATACCGCGCGGCTCCTGCGCACGCGGGGGCAGGCGATGCAGGAGGCGGTTCCGGTCGGCAAGGGCGCGATGGCGGCGCTGTTGGGTCTGGACCTTGCAACCGCGCAGAAAGTGGCGAAAGCCGCCGCGCAGGGCCAGATCTGCACGGCGGCCAATGACAATGACCCGGCGCAGGTCGTGGTCTCGGGCCACCGCGAGGCGGTCGAACGCGCGGTGGAACTGGCCAAGGCGGAAGGCGCGAAACGCGCGATCTTGCTGCCGGTCTCGGCCCCGTTCCATTGCGCCCTGATGGAGCCTGCCGCCGAAGCGATGACCGAGGCGCTGAGCCATGTCGACATCGACCGCCCCGCCGTGCCGGTCGTGGGCAATATCACGGCGCATGCCGAAAGCTCGCCCATGCTGTTGCGCAACCACCTTGTCGACCAGGTGACGGGATCGGTGCGCTGGCGCGAATCCGTGCTGTGGATGGCGGCGCATGGCGTGACCGAGACCTGGGAGATCGGCGCCGGCAAGGCGCTGACGGGCATGGTTCGGCGGATCGACAAGTCGCTGGCCACCCGCACGGTCGGCACGCCGGACGAGGTCCGGGCAGCGGCGGAAACGCTGAACGGCTGAGACCCGGACAATTTTACATACAAGATGAAGAAGAGGGCAGAGATGGTTGATTTGACTGGTAAATGCGCGTTGGTGACCGGCGCGTCGGGCGGCATCGGGGCCGAGATCGCGCGCGCGCTGCATGGCGCGGGGGCCACCGTGGGCCTGTCGGGCACGCGGGTCGAGCCGCTGGAGGCGCTGGCGGGCGAGTTGGGCGCGCGCGCCCATGTTCTGCCCTGCAACCTGAGCGATGCCGAAGCCGTCCAGGCGCTGCCGAAACAGGCCGCCGAGGCGATGGGCGCGGTTGACATCCTGGTCAACAACGCGGGCATCACGCGCGACAACCTGTTCATGCGGATGTCGGATGAGGAATGGGCCTCTGTGCTGGAGGTCAACCTGACCTCGACCATGCGGCTTTGCCGGGGCGTGTTGCGCGGCATGATGAAGGCGCGGTGGGGGCGGATCGTCAATATCAGCTCGGTCGTGGGCGCCACGGGCAATCCCGGTCAGGGGAACTATGCCGCGTCCAAGGCGGGCATGATCGGCATGTCGAAATCGCTGGCCTACGAGGTCGCCTCGCGCGGGATCACGGTGAACGCGGTGGCCCCCGGCTTTATCGAAACGGCGATGACCGACAAGCTGACCGACGATCAGAAGGACAAGATCCTTACCCAGATCCCGGCGGGCCGCATGGGGAGACCCTCGGAGGTCGCGGCGGCCGTGCTCTATCTGGCGGCCCCCGAGGCGGGCTATGTCACCGGCACCACGCTGCACGTCAATGGCGGCATGGCGATGATCTGATGGTCTCGCTGCGTCAGCGCCTGAGCAACGGGATTGCGCGGGCGGTGCAGAAACCCCTGCTGGCCCTGCCGCTGCCCTTCTGGCTGTCGCGGATGACGTTCGAGATGAACGCGTTTCTCCTCTACAAGAGGCCGCGTGACCTGGTCGAGGACGACGCGGCGCTTGGCGGTGTTCCGGGGGTCTGGCTGACGCGCGCGGGGCAGGAGGAGGGGGGTGTGCTGCTCTTCTTGCATGGCGGCGGGTTCGTCATGGGATCGCCGCGCAGCTATCGCCACCTGGTGGCGCATCTGGCGGCGGAAACCGGGCTGAGGGGCTATCTGCCGGATTACGCCCTGGCCCCCGAACACCCCTTTCCCGCCGCGCCCGATGACGTGCTGGCGGTCTATCGCGCGCTGCTGGAGGCGGGGCACGATCCGTGCCGCATCGCGGTGGCGGGTGACAGTGCGGGGGGCTGCCTGGCGGCGGTTCTTCTGCAAGATATTGCGCGCGAAGGGCTGCCCATGCCCGCTGTTGCGGCGCTGATCTCACCGGCCACGGATCTGCGCGGGACGGCCCCGTCGCTGGAGGAAAACCGCAGGCGGGATCACCTGCTGCCCGCGTCCTGGGTGCGCCGCGCGGTGGCGGCCTATCTGGACGGGCGCGACGCATCGGACCCGCGCCTGTCGCCGCTTCTGGGCGCGGTTTCGGGCCTGCCGCCGATGATCGTGCAGGTTTGCGAGGGCGAGATGCTGCGCGACGATGGCGTGCGGCTGGCCGAGGCGGTCCGGGAGGCGGGCGGCATGGCGGACCTGCGCGTCTGGACGGATGTGCCGCATGTCTGGCACCTGATGCGCGGGCGCGTGCCCGAGGCCGATCAGGGGCTGGCGGAACTGGCGGAATTCGTCCGTGACAACATGGCGGGCGCGGGGTGCGATCTGCCAATTGCCCCGTTGCCTTCGCAACGAGATGTGCTATAGGCGGCGCAGATTTTGCCGGGGGACGCTCTTGCGTCAGTCGGTAGAGGGGCTTTTATAATAGTCCACGACCACCGCCGGCATCGGCACATTGAAAAACGAAGGCGACCTCGGGATCGGGGACTTTCGCAAAACTGGATGAGGATCGTAAAGATGAGCGATATCGCAGACCGCGTTAAGAAAATCGTTGTCGAGCACCTGAGTGTCGAAGAAGAGAAAGTGACCGAGAACGCCTCGTTCATCGACGATCTGGGCGCGGACAGCCTGGACACCGTCGAGCTGGTCATGGCCTTCGAGGAGGAGTTCGGCATCGAGATTCCCGATGACGCCGCCGAGACCATCCAGACCTTCGGCGATGCCGTGAAGTTCATCAAGGAAGCCTCCTGAGGCGTTCCACGATCTTTGACAGATCCATTGCGGCACCCCCCGGCGGGTGCCGTTTTGCATTTGCACGCGCGCGGATACGGGCGAATTCCCGCGCGCGGCCTGAGCCCAAGGGATTGCCCCCAAGGGCCGCTTGGCGCTATCAGGGTGGGACGAAAAGCTGCGAAGCGAAGGGGCGGAATAGATGCGTCGAGTTGTTGTCACGGGCCTGGGGATGGTGTCCCCGTTGGCCTGCGGAGTTGATGAAACCTGGAGTCGCCTGCTGGAGGGCCGCTCCGGGGCCGGGCCGATCACCAAGTTTGATGCGTCGCATCTGGCCACGACCTATGCCTGCGAAGTGCCACTCGGCGATGGCTCGGGCGGCACGTTCAACCCCGACGACTGGATGGCCCCCAAGGACCGGCGCAAGGTCGACGATTTCATCCTTTACGGCATGGCGGCGGCGGAACAGGCCGTCACCGATGCCGGGTGGACACCCGAGGATGAGGCGGACCGGCTGCGCACGGGCGTGATGATCGGCTCAGGTATCGGGGGGTTGTCCTCGATTGCCGACACGGCCGTGCTGCTGAAGGAAAAGGGGCCGCGGCGGGTGTCGCCCTTCTTTATCCCCGGCTCGCTGATCAACCTCATCTCGGGGCAGGTCTCGATCCGCTACGGCTTCAAGGGGCCGAACCATGCGGTTGTGACGGCCTGTTCCACCGGCGCGCATGCCATCGGCGATGCGGCGCGGCTGATCCAGTGGGGCGATGCGGAGGTGATGATCGCGGGCGGGGCCGAGGCCGCGATCTGCGAGATCGGGATTGCCGGGTTCAACGCCTGCAAGGCCCTGTCGACCAAGCGGCCCGACGATCCGCAGAAGGCCAGCCGGCCCTATGACGCGGATCGCGACGGGTTCGTCATGGGCGAGGGCGCGGGCGTCGTTGTGCTGGAGGAATATGAACACGCCAAGGCGCGCGGCGCGAAGATCTACGCCGAGGTTCTGGGCTACGGCCTGTCGGGCGATGCCTATCACATCACAGCGCCGTCGGAGGATGGCGATGGCGGGTTCCGGTCGATGCAGGCCGCGTTGGAGCGGGCGGGCGTGGACCCCAAGGATATCGACTATATCAACGCGCATGGCACCTCGACCATGGCCGACACGATCGAGTTGGGCGCGGTGGAGCGGCTGATGGGCGACGCGGCCTCGGGCGCGACCATGTCCTCGACCAAATCCTCGATCGGGCACCTTCTGGGAGCCGCGGGCGCGGTGGAGGCGATCTTCTGCATCCTGGCCATCCGGGACCAGGTCGCGCCACCGACGATCAACCTGGACAACCCGGCGGTCGAGCCGGTGCTGGACCTGGCCCCGAACGCCAAGCGCGCGCGCAAGATCGACGTGGCGCTGTCGAACAGTTTCGGCTTTGGCGGCACCAATGCCAGCCTGGTCCTGGGCAAGGTAAGCGACTGATGTGGAAGCACATTGCGGCCAATGCGTTCAGCCTGCTGATCGTGGCGCTGATCGCCTTTGCGGGGGCCATCGCCTGGGGGCAGCGGCAATTCGTTGAACCCGGACCGGCGGCGGAAGCCGCCTATTTCGAGGTCGCGCGCGGCGCGTCCCTGGCCGAGGTCGGCGACAACCTGGCGGCGGCGGGCATCATTTCCAGCCCCGTCATCTTCCGGCTCGGTGCGCGCTACACAGAGCGCGCGGATGAGCTGCGTTTCGGCAATTACGAGATCCCCGCCGGGGCCTCGATGCAGGAGGTGCTGGAGATTATCACCTCGGGCGGGCAATCGACCTTCCGCTATACCGCGACCTATGTGATCCGTGGCCAGGGCAATGGCGAGATGCGGCTGCGCGAGCGGCTGCCGGGAGGGGGCGAGCAGATCGACCTGGCGGTGTTCGGCTCGGATGAGCCGGTGCCCGAGAATTACACGGCGCTGGTCGAGGGCGGCACACCCATCGTCTACCGCGTCGTCGTGCCCGAGGGGATGACGGTCTGGCAGATCGTGAACGGGATGCGCGGCGCGGAGTTCCTGGTCGATGACGTCGAAGACCTGCCGCAGGAGGGTACGCTGGCCCCGGACACCTATGAGGTGGCGCGCGGCACCGCGATTTCGGAGATCCTGGCCGATATGATCGAGGCGCAGACCGATATCCTGGTCGCGGCCTGGGCCGGACGCGCCGAGGACCTGCCGCTGGAAAACGCGCGGGAGGCGCTGATCCTGGCCTCGATCATCGAGAAGGAGACGGGCGTGAGCTCGGAGCGGGACCAGGTCGCGGGCGTCTTCGTGAACCGGCTGGAGCAGGGGATCCGGCTGCAGACCGACCCCACGATCATCTATGGCGAGAGCGAGGGGCAGGGGTTCCTCGGGCGTGGCATCCGGGCCAGTGAACTGGCCAATGCCGACAACCCGTGGAACACCTACCTGATCGACGGGCTGCCGCCGACACCGATTGCCAATCCGGGCCGCGCGGCGATCGAGGCGGCGGTCAATCCGGCGGAGACGGAGTATATCTATTTCGTCGCCGACGGCACGGGCGGGCATGCCTTTGCCGTGACGCTGGAGGAGCATAACCGCAATGTCGCTGCCTGGCGGGTGATCGAGGCGGAGCGGGCGGCGCAGGAAAACTAGGGGTTTCGGTGCCGTTGGCACCGACCCTGGTGGGGGGCCAGCCCCCCACACCCCCCGGGCAAGTGTGTTGTTCAGGTTGGCTGGTATGGCCTGTTTTCGCGGATCATGGCATTTAGAATGATGAGCAGTTTGCGCGTGACAGCGATGATGGCCTGTTTTGGAGCTTTGCCGTTTGCTCTGAGCCGGTCTGAGAAAGCGCGCAGGGATGGGTCGTGTCGCGCAGCGCTGAGGCCAGCCATGTACAGCACATCGCGCAGGCTCTTGCGTCCGCCGCCGATCCGGCGTTTGCCGGTGCGCACACCGCTATCTCGAGCCATGGGAGCCACGCCTGCGAGCGCCGCGACCTGGCGCGGGGTGAGCGTGCCCAGTTCCGGCATCTCGGCCAGCAGAGCGGTGGCTGAGACCGGCCCCACACCTGGAGCCGTGCGCAAAAGAGCTGCTTTGCTGCGCAAATCTTCTGATCCCGCGATACAGCGCGAGATGGCCGCTTCAATGCTGTCGATCTCGCGCTGCAAAAGACGCATAACACGCATAACAGAGGCGCGCGTCCCTTTGTCGAAAGTCTGGCTCAGGCGGATCTTCTCGCGCTTGGCGTCCTCAACCATTTGGCGGCGGCGCAGTTGCAAGGCTTTGAGCTGGCTCACCTCTTTGGTCTCGGGAGGGCATTCCGGCAGGTCAAGCCGCGCCGCCATCTCACGGATCGCACCGGCATCCACACGATCGGTCTTGGCCAGCCGCCCGAGCGATGTCGCAAAGGCACGCGCCCGACGTGGATTGACCCGGATCGCCGGAACACCAGCACTCCCAAGCGCGGTGCGAAGCGGGGTTTCATACCCGCCAGATGCTTCGAACGCGACGCGCCCGCCCGCTTTGCCCACGCGCAGCGCGAAGGCTTTCAGATCGTCGTTACCGACCCGCTCATGCCCGTCAGGACCAACGACATCAACCCAAGCCTTCGCAACGTCGACACCAAATACATTTTCCATCATGATACCCCTGTTCCAGTCGCACGGGATCGGCTGCTACCGTCCCAATCAAGTGTGCAGGACAAACCAATGCGGGCGGGGCTCAAGCCCGGAGACGATGTCTTTGAAAGCTCAAAGCATCTGGATATTTACGAGCTCCCGCCCGCAACCATCATCGCATAATCCAAACGGACTGGATGTTTGCGGAACAAAGAGGCCGGGGTTAATTTTGTGTAAGCGTGCGGGAGAGTCGTTAACCGTTTGAAAGTAATAAACTTATTGACTTGGCGAACGGTCTCTGGCATAGATTGTGACATGCTGGAAGAAATGGGCAAGCGGCCTCGGGGGTGACCCTGACGGTCGCTTTTTCGTTTCTGCTCGTGCGGGATTTTGCACGGGGAAAACAATTATGACGATTTTGACCGATGGGGAAGAAACGTGGGCGCAGAAGATGCTGGGCCGCGCGGAGACGGCGTTCTCGACGGCACAATTGGTGCTGCAGAGTGCGATCGAAAAGCTGAAGGCGGAGCAAGAGGTCTCGGGGACGGATCTCTCCAAGGACCTTCGGGCGATGAACCATGCGCTGATGATGGCGATGGGTTTCGAGGGGAAGACACGTGACGCAGCAGCAGAACAAGCAAGCGTTGGGGCCGGTGCCCTCGACCTCGACGCGGCGCGCGCTGAAATCGGGTGCCGCCTGGATTGCCTCAGAGCCGCCCGAGGTGGCGGAGGCGTTTCTGGCGAGCCTGCCGGATGAGGCGCTGGCGGCGTTGCCCTGGATCTTCGAGTTCTGGGCCTTGCCGCATCAACTGGCCCCGGAGGGCGACTGGAAGACCTGGGTGATCCTGGGCGGGCGCGGCGCGGGCAAGACCCGCGCCGGGGCCGAATGGGTGCGGTCCATGGTGGAAGGCGCGACGCCGGAGGCGCCGGGACGGGCGCGACGGGTGGCGCTGTTGGGTGAGACCTATGACCAGGCGCTGGCGGTGATGGTGAAGGGGGAGAGCGGGATACTGGCCTGCTCTCCACCCGACCGCTGCCCGCGCTGGGTGGCGGGGGAACGAATGTTGGTCTGGCCCAACGGGGCCGAGGCGCGGCTTTATTCGGCGCATGACCCGGAGGCTTTGCGCGGCCCGCAATTCGACGCGGCCTGGGTCGATGAGCTGGCCAAGTGGAAGCGGGCAGAGGACACCTGGGACATGCTGCAATTCGGGCTGCGTCTGGGCGACGATCCACGGCAGGTGGTGACGACGACGCCGCGCAATGTGGAGGTGTTGAAGGAGCTTCTGGCGCGCAACAACACGGTCGTGACGAGCGCGCCGACCGAGGCCAACCGGGCCTATCTGGCGGATTCGTTCCTGGCCGATGTGCGGGCGCGCTATGGCGATACGAAACTGGGCCGGCAGGAGCTGGATGGCGAGCTGGTCGAGGATATGGAAGGCGCGCTTTGGGATCGGGCCGCCCTGGAGGCGGGACGGGTCACGGAGCTGCCCGAGGGCGCGCGTATCACGGTGGCGGTGGATCCGCCGGTGACGGGGCACGCGGGCTCGGACGCCTGCGGGATCGTCGTCGTTGGCGTGGTGCAGCACGGCGCGCCGCAGGGCTGGCACGCGGTGGTGATCGAGGATTGCAGCGTTCAGGGCGTCTCGGCGCATCAATGGGCGGAGCGGGCGGTGGCGGCCTATGAGAAACACGGGGCCGCGCGGATGGTGGCGGAGGTCAACCAGGGCGGTGACCTCGTGCTGGACGCGGTGCGGGCGATCGACCCGCTGGTCAATGTGCAATCGGTGCGGGCGTCTCGCGGGAAAGTGGCGCGGGCAGAGCCGGTGGCAGCGCTTTATGAGCAGGGCCGCGTGGCGCATATGCCGGGGCTGAACGCGCTTGAGGACGAGATGTGCCGGATGACGATGACCGGCTACCAGGGGCGCGGCAGCCCTGACCGGGTCGACGCCCTCGTGTGGGCGCTGACCGACGGGATGATCGTGCCCGCGCGGAATGTCGCGCGGCCGGGGATGCGGCGGATCTGAAATTTTTGCAGTGAAGGGCGCGCTATCCGCGCTTTTCGAGGCGTTTCGCTTAATCGGCGGGGCGCCTTTTTTGATGGATCAAGGAGACAAGCGGATGGTGTTGGATTTCTTGCGGAAACCGGAGCCGGTGGAGGCAAAAGCCTCGGCGACGGGGCGGGTGGTGACCTGGGCAGGCGCGGGGCGCGTGGCCTGGAGCCCGCGCGATACGGTGTCGCTGATGAAGACGGGGTTTTCCGGCAACCCGGTGGGCTTCCGGACGGTCAAGCTGATCGCGGAGGCGGCGGCGGCGCTGCCCCTGATCTGCCAGGATGCCGAGCGGCGCTATGAGGTGCATCCGGTCTTGCGGCTGCTGTCGCGGCCCAATGCGGCGCAGGGGCGGGCGGAGCTGCTTGAGGCGCTCTACGCGCAACTGCTGCTGTCGGGTAACGCTTACGTCGAGGCGGTGAGCCCCGAGGGCGATACGTCGGAGGAATTGCATGTGCTGCGCTCGGACCGGATGGGGCTGGTGCCGGGGCCGGATGGCTGGCCGATTGCCTATGATTACACGGTCGGGGCGAAGAAGCACCGGTTCGACGCGCGGGGGCTGTCGCCGATCTGCCATATCAAGCTGTTCCATCCGCAGGACGACCATTACGGGCTGAGCCCGATGCAGGCGGCGGCGACGGCGCTGGACGTGCATAACAGCGCCTCGCGTTGGTCGAAGGCGCTGCTGGATAATGCGGCGCGGCCTTCTGGCGCGATTGTCTATCGGGGCGCGGATGGCGCGGGCACGATGACCGGCGACCAGTTCGAGCGGTTGCAGGCGGAGATGGAGAGCCATCACCAGGGCGCGCGCAATGCGGGGCGACCGATGCTGCTGGAAGGCGGGCTGGACTGGAAGCCGATGGGGTTCAGCCCCTCGGATATGGAGTTCCAGAAGACCAAGGATGCCGCCGCGCGCGAGATCGCCTTGGCCTTCGGGGTGCCGCCGATGATCATGGGGATACCGGGTGACGCGACCTATGCCAATTACGCCGAGGCGAACCGGGCCTTCTATCGCCTGACCGTGCTGCCGCTGGCGGGCAAGGTTCTGTCGTCGCTGTCGCATTGGCTGGCGGGGTATTCCGGCGAAGTCGTGGAGCTCAGGCCCGACCTTGACCAGGTTCCGGCGCTGTCGGCCGAGCGGGACGCGCAGTGGCGGCGGGTGGCGGAGGCCGAGTTCCTGACGCCTGCCGAAAAGCGCGCGATGCTGGGTCTGCCGCGGCTGTCGGAGGATCAATGAGTGCGCGGGGCACGTCCGGCGGATCGCGGTTCCTCTACGACCCGTTCAATGCCGCCACGGCCCGGATCGACGCCAATGAACGGGTGGCGGAGGAGCGTTGGCAGGCGCTGGCGTTTCGGCTGAAGGGGATCGAAGGGGCATTGGACCGGTTGGAACGGCGGCTGTGGCTGGCCGTCTTCGGCGCGGTCAGCGTCATCCTGGCACAAGGTGTGAACGAGCTGATTCAGATGAGCTCTGGCGGATAGGAGATTGAGAATGAACATGATTTCAGAGGCGGGGCTTGAGATGAAGTTCTGCCGCTTCGACGAGGCGCTGACCGTGCGGGAAGGCCACAGGATCGAAGGATACGCGAGCCTGTTCGGCGCCTGCGACCAGGGCGGCGACGTGGTGCAGAAGGGGGCCTATGCGCGCAGCCTGAAGGGGCTGGCGGGGGCCGGGCGCAACGTCAAGATGCTGTGGCAGCACGATCCGGCGCAGCCCATCGGGATCTGGGATGAGGTGCGGGAGGATGGCCGCGGGTTGATGGTCAAGGGGCGGTTGCTGGAAAGCGTCGCCAAGGGGCGCGAAGCGGCGGCCCTGCTGGAGGCGGGCGCGATTGATGGGCTGTCGATCGGCTATCGCACTGTGCGGGCCACGAAGGATGACCAGGGGCGCAGGCTTCTGAACGAGGTGGAGCTTTGGGAGGTGTCGCTTGTCACCTTCCCGATGCTGCCGCAGGCGCGGGTGGACGCCCATAAGGCCGAGGAGGCCAAGGGCGATTTCCTGCATGAACTGGCGACGGTGTTCCAGGACGCCCGCCGCAAACTGGCGGCGCGGTAAGGCAGGTCTCGGAAATTCCTGAAAACCAAGCATCGCGTGGCGCGTTGAAATCTCTGATTTCAGGCAGCGTCGGGTGATTCAGGTTTTTCCGAACGTGCCACTGGCCCCGCGACGACTTCTAATTGGGATGATCGGATGACCGAGACTGTATCGAAGTCCTCGGGCCGCAGCCCTGTGCCTCAGGCCCAGGATGCGACCACCGAGGTAAAGACGGCCCTGGCAGGGTTTTTGAGTGAATTCAGCCAGTTCCAGGACGACATGACCACCAAACTTGCAAAACAGGAAGAGCGTATTTCCATGCTGAAAACCAAAACCATGACCCATTCGCGCCCTGCGCTTTCGTCTTCTGTCCAGGCGGGTGCGCCGCACAAGAAGGCCATCGGCACCTACTTGCGCACCGGCGACGACGACGGGCTGCGCGGCCTGGAGCTTGAGGGCAAGGCGCTGAACACTGCCGTCAACGCGGAAGGTGGCTACCTGGTCGATCCGCAGACGGCGGAAATGATCCAGGGCGTCTTGCGCGGCTCCTCCTCGCTGCGGTCCGTGGCCAATGTGGTCAATGTCGAGGCGACCTCGTTCGACGTGCTGGTCGACCACTCCGATGTCGGCGCGGGCTGGGCCACCGAGACTGCGGCGAGCACCGAGACCGACACGCCGCAGATCGAGCGTATCTCCATCCCGCTGCATGAGCTGTCGGCCCTGCCCAAGGCATCGCAGCGCCTGCTGGACGACACTGCCTTTGACATCGAGGGCTGGCTGGCCGAGCGGATTGCGGACAAGTTCAGCCGCGCGGAAGCCATGGCCTTCATCTCGGGCGACGGGATCGACAAGCCGACCGGTTTCCTGACCCACCCCACCGTGGACGATGCGAGCTGGTCCTGGGGCAACCTGGGCTATGTCGTGACTGGCGCGGATGGCGATTTCGACGCGACCAACCCCGCCGATGCGATCGTCGATCTGGTCTATGCCCTGGGCGCGCGCTACCGCGCCAACGCGAATTTCGTGATGAACTCCAAGACCGCAGGGGCCGTGCGCAAGATGAAGGATGCCGATGGCCGCTTCCTGTGGTCCGATGGCCTGGCCGCAGGCGAGCCCGCGCGCCTGATGGGTTATCCGGTGCTGATCGCCGAGGACATGCCCGATATCGCGTCGGGGGCCATGGCGATTGCCTTCGGCAATTTCGATGCCGGCTACACCATCGCCGAGCGTCCCGACCTGCGCGTGCTGCGTGACCCGTTCAGCGCCAAGCCGCATGTCCTGTTCTATGCCACCAAGCGCGTCGGTGGCGATGTCAGCGATTTCTCGGCCATCAAGCTGCTGAAATTCGGCACCTCCTGACGATCTGAGGCGAGGCGAGATCCCGTTCCGGCCCTCTTTTTTCGGGTCGGGGCGGGCGGCATGGCGGGGCTTGGCGGCCTCCAGCCTATTTTTGTCCTCCGCATGAGCGGTGCAAAGCCCTGTCATGCCAGTTTCCGAGGCAGTCTTTCGTGGAGAATAAAGAACATGATGATGGTCGAAATGACCTCGGTCCCGAGCGCTTCGCTGCCGGTGACCGAATTGACCGATCACCTGCGCCTGTCATCCGGGTTTGCCGATGATGGCAGCCAGGATGCGCAGTTGGAAAGCTGCCTGCGGGCAGCCCTTGCGGCGGTCGAGGCGCGGATCGGAAAGGCGCTGTTTCAGCGCGGCTTTACCTGGCACCTGAACGGCTGGAGCTCGACCGAGTGCCAGGCGCTGCCGGTGGCCCCGGTGCAGAGCATCACATCAATCAAGGTGATCACGCGGGGGGGCGTCGAGACGGTGCTGAACCCCGATGCCTATGTGTTGCGCAAGGACACGCATCGCCCTGCGGTGGAGGCGGTGAGCAGCCTGCCGAACCCGTCGCGCGGCGGCTCGATCGAGATCGAGATGATCGCGGGCTATGGCTCGGACTGGAACGGTATCCCCGCCGACCTGCGGCAGGCGGTTCTGATCCAGGCCGGTGAACTCTACGAGTCGCGCGGCACCAGCGACGCCACGATTGCCGTGGGCGTGGCGGTGCTGATCGAGCCCTACCGCGCGGTGCGGATGCGGGGGGTGGGCGGATGACCCGCCCCGATCTGTCGCGCCGCCTGCTGCTGGAGGGGCCGGTGCGGGTGCCCGACGGCGCGGGCGGGTTTGCGGAGACCTGGCAGCCGCTTGGCCAGGTCTGGGGCGAGGTGCGTCCGCGCACGGGCCGCGACAGCGGTGACCTGGCGCGCATGGGCTTCAGGATCACGGTGCGGGCCGCGCCGCAGGGCGCGCCGTCACGGCCGACACCCTTGCAGCGGTTCCGCGACGGCGCGCGGCTGTTTGCCATCGAGGCGGTGACGGAGGCCGATCCCGAAGGGCGGTTCCTGGTCTGTTTCGCAAGTGAGGAGGAAGGCGCATGAGCTATGGCATGACAGCCGCGTTGCAAAGCGCGGTCTACGGGCGGCTGAGCGCGGATGCGGGGCTGGCCGCGATTGTCGGAACGGATGTGTTCGACGCGATGCCGCCGGGACCGGAGCCCGAGATCTACGTGACGCTCGGCCCCGAAAAGGTGCGCGACCGCAGCGACGGGTCGGCGGGCGGCGCGCTGCATGAGTTCAGCGTCTCGGTCGTGACGACGGGGGCGGGGTTTCACCTGGCGAAAGAGGCCGCGGCAGCGGTCTCGGACGCGGTTCTGGCGGCGCCATTGACCCTCAGCCGGGGCCGGGCCAGCCGGGTTCACTTCACCCGCGCCAAGGCGGTGCGGACCAGCGCCAACCGGCGCATAGACATCTGGTTCCGCGCCCGCCTGGACGAGGCTGTCGCGTGAGCTTTTACTTGCAAATACCTGATATAACTGGAGATTGAAATGCCTGCACAAAACGGCAAGGACTTGCTGATCAAGGTCGACCTGGACGGGACAAGCACGTTCCAGACCATGGCGGGGCTGCGCGCCTCGCGGCTGAGCTTCAACGCGGAAACGGTGGATGTGACCAGCCTGGAAAGCGCCGGGGGCTGGCGCGAATTGCTGGCCGGGGGCGGCGTGAAATCGGCCGCCATCTCGGGTTCGGGCGTGTTCCGCGACGAGGCGACGGATGAACGCGCGCGCCAGATCTTCTTTGACGGCGAGGTGCCCGAGTTTCAGGTCATCATCCCCGATTTCGGCACCGTGGAGGGCGCGTTCCAGATCACCGCGATCGAATATGCGGGCAGCCATGACGGCGAGGCGAGCTATGAGCTGTCGCTGGCCTCGGCGGGCGTGCTCTCGTTCACGGCGCTGTAAGCGATGGCGAATCCCTGGGCAGGCGAAGTGGCGCTGGAACTCGATGGCGAGAAACGGGTGTTGAAACTGACGCTCGGCGCGCTGGCCGAACTGGAGACCTGGTTGCGGGCCGAGAGCCTGGCCGACCTCGTCGAACGGTTCGAGGCGGGTGCGTTCAAGAGCCGCGATGTGCTGGCGCTGGTCTGTGCGGGGCTGCGGGGGGGCGGTTGGAACGGCACCTTAAGCGATCTGGCGAAGGCCGAGATCGCGGGAGGTCCGCTGGAGGCCGCGCGCGTGGCGGCGCGGCTTCTGGCGCTTGCGTTCCGGCCGCCCCAATGAGCGGCGCGAGGCCGTTCGACTGGCCCGGCCTGATGCGGGCCGGGATGCAGGGACTTGGCTTGAAGCCGCATGAATTCTGGGCGCTGACGCCCGCGGAATTGCTGATCTTGATGGGGGACGAGCCGGGCGTGGCCCCGATGGGACGGGCGGGGCTTGAGGCCCTGGCCGCCCGCTTTCCCGATGTGAAGGACGATCACGATGGATGAAGAAATTGACGGCTTCGACGCCGAATTGGGAGAGCTGGAAGCCTCGCTTGGAACGGCCACCGCGATGGTGGCGGCGTTCCAGGGCGAGCTGCGCACGATGCAGGAGACGATGCTTTATACAGGCCGCGAAGTGCAGGGGTTGAGCCGGTCTTTCGGGACCGGGCTCAGGCGCGCCTTTGACGGGGTTGTGTTCGACGGGATGCGCCTGTCGGATGCGTTGCGCAGCGTGGCGCAGAGCATGGTGGACGCGGCCTATAATACCGCGATCCGGCCCGTGCAGAACGCGGTCGGCGGGCTGTTGGCCAATGGGGTCAACGGCCTGGTCTCGGGCCTCTTGCCGTTTGAGAAGGGCGGCGCGTTTTCGGGCGGGCGGGTGACGCCCTTTGCCCGCGGCGGCATCGTCAGCGGCCCGACCAGTTTCGCCATGCGGGGCGGCATGGGCCTGATGGGCGAGGCGGGGCCGGAGGCGATCATGCCGCTGAGCCGGGGGCCCGATGGCAGCCTGGGCGTGCGCACGCAGGGCGGCGGGTCTCCGATCAACATCACGATGAATATCCAGACCCCCGATGTGCAGGGGTTCCAGAAATCGAAGAGCCAGATCGCCGCGCAGATGAGCCGGGCGCTGGCGCGCGGGCAACGCAACCGCTGAGGGAGGCCGACGATGGCATTTCACGAAATACGCTTTCCCGCCAATCTGAGCTTCGGCTCGGTCGGGGGGCCGGAGCGGCGCACCGATGTGGTGACGCTGGCCAACGGCCATGAGGAGCGCAACACCCCCTGGGCGCATTCGCGCCGCCGCTATGATGCGGGCGTGGGGATGCGCAGCCTGGACGATATCGAGACGCTGATCGCGTTTTTCGAGGCAAGGCGCGGGCAGCTGCATGGCTTCCGCTGGAAGGACTGGTCGGATTACAAGGGCTGCGCGCCCTCCAAGCCCTTGCATTATCGCGACAATCTGATCGGGATCGGCGATGGCGAGACGCGGGTGTTTCAGCTGGTCAAGGTCTATCGGTCAGGCGAGCAGACCTATGCGCGCCCCATCCGCAAGCCGGTGTCAGGTAGCGTATTGGCCGGGTTCGACGCGGCGGAGCTGGTCTTTGGCACGCATTACGAGGTCGATGACACGACCGGGCTGATCACCTTCGCCGATGCGCCCGACGAGGGGGTCGAAGTCGCGGCGAGCTTTGAGTTCGACGTGCCGGTGCGGTTCGATATCGACCGGATCCAGACCTCGCTGGCGAGTTTTCAGGCGGGCGAGGCGCCCAATGTGCCGGTGGTGGAGATCCTGTCATGAGCGGGGGTGAGGGGCTGCTGGCGCATCTGGCGGGCGGGGCCAGCGAGGTCGCGCGCTGCTGGCGGGTGACGCGGGCCGATGGGGTTCAATACGGGTTCACCGATCACGACCGCGCGTTGGCGTTCGAGGGGACCGTGTTCAAGGCCGATAGCGGGTTGTCGGCGGCGGCGCTTAGCCAGACCACGGGGCTGTCGGTGGACAATACCGAGGCCGTCGGGGCGCTGAGCGATGCCTCGATCCGCGAGGCGGATATCCTGGCGGGCCGGTTCGACGGGGCCGTGGTCGAAGCCTGGCTGGTCAACTGGTCCGCGCCGGAAAACCGCGCCTTGCAGTTCAAGGGCTCTTTCGGCGAGTTGGAGCGGCAGGGAGGCGCGTTCCAGGTGGAATTGCGCGGGTTGGCCGAGCCGATGAACCGGCCCGAGGGGCGGGTTTATCAGCGGCCCTGTTCGGCGGTTCTGGGCGATGCGGCGTGCCGGTTCGATCTGACCGTGTCGGGCTATGCGCATGAGGGCGCCGTGAGCGCGGTTGCGGATGGACGGGTGCTGATCTTCGAGGGTCTCGATGAATTCGCGCCGCGCTGGTTCGAGCGCGGGCGGATGGTGGTGCTGTCCGGGGCGGCCGAGGGGCTGGTCGGCGTGATCAAGAACGATCGGTTCTTGGATGGTGTGCGCCGGGTCGAACTGTGGGAGGAGTTGCGCGCGGAGATCGCGGCGGGCGACCTCGTACGGCTTGAGGCGGGCTGCGACAAGCGGATGGAGACCTGTCGGTTGAAATTCGCCAATATCCTCAATTTCCGGGGCTTTCCGGATATTCCGGGCGAGGATTGGGTGATGGCCTATCCCGGTCGCGGATCGGCACCGTCGGATGGCGAGAGCCTGCGATGAGTGTGGTCGTGACCGTGGCGCGGGGCTGGATCGGCACGCCTTATGTGCACCAGGCCTCGACCCATGGGGCGGGCTGCGATTGCCTGGGGCTGGTGCGGGGCGTCTGGCGCGAGGTGTTTGGGCGGGAGCCTGAGCCCGTGCCCGCCTATACGCCCGACTGGTCGGAACCCAAGGGCGATGAGCGGCTTTGGCGTGCGGCCTTGCGGCATCTGACTGCAAAGCGGATCGCAGAGGAGGCCGAGGGCGATCTGCTGCTGTTCCGGATGCGGCGCGGCGCCGTGGCCAAGCATCTGGGGCTTCAGGCCGAAACCGGCCCCGCCCCCACTTTCATCCATGCCTATAGCGGGCATGGCGTTATCGAAAGCGCCCTGACGCCGCCATGGGAGCGGCGCATCGTGGCGCGTTTTGCGTTTCCCGAAAGGACCTGACACATGGCGACGATCCTTCTTTCTGCGGCGGGTGCCGCCATTGGCGGGCTGTCCTCGGGCACGGTTCTGGGACTGACCGGGGCCGTGGTGGGCCGGGCCGTGGGCGCGACCCTAGGCCGGGTCATCGACCAGCGGCTATTGGGCCAGGGCTCGGAGGTGATCGAGCAGGGCAAGATGGACCGGTTCCGCCTGACGGGCGCTGCCGAGGGGGCACCGGTGGCGCGGCTCTTCGGGCAGATGCGCCTGGGCGGGCAGGTGATCTGGGCCACGCGCTTCAAGGAAAGCGTCGCGGTGACGGGGGGCGGCAAGGGTGCGCCGCCGCAGCCGAGGACGGCGAGCTACAGCTATTCGGTGAGCCTGGCGGTGGCGCTTTGCGAGGGTGAGATCGCCCGTGTGGGGCGGGTCTGGGCCGATGGGGCCGAGATTGCGCAGACCGATTTCACGATGCGCGTCTATCGCGGCACCGATGACCAGATGCCGGACCCCAAGATGGAAGCAGTGGAGGGGGTGGGCATGGTGCCCGCCTATCGCGGCATAGCCTATGTGGTGATGGAGGATCTGGACCTGACGCCATACGGCAACCGGGTGCCGCAATTCAGCTTCGAGGTGATCCGGCCTGCCAGTCCTGCGGGGCTGGACAGCGCGCCGCAGCCGTCAAAGGCCATCCGTGCCGTGGCGATGATGCCGGGGACGGGGGAGTATGCGCTGGCAACCACGGCCGTGAGTTACGCGCATGGCTTTGGCAAATCGGAGAGTGCCAATGTGAACACGGCCAGCGGCGAGGCGGATTTCCTGCGCGCGTTGGACAACCTTCAGGGAGAGTTGCCCAATTGCGGGGCCACCAGCCTGATCGTGAGCTGGTTCGGCGACGATCTGCGCGCGGGGCAGTGCAGCGTGAAGCCGAAGGTCGAGCAGAACGTGTCGGATGGCGCGGAAATGCCGTGGTCCGTGGCGGGTATTGCGCGGTCCAATGCAGAGCTTATCGCTCGGGTCGAGGATCGGGTGGTCTATGGCGGCACGCCCGCCGATGCCTCGGTGATCGAGGCGATCCAGGCGCTGAACGAGGCAGGGCAGGAGGTGATGTTCTACCCGTTCTTGCTGATGGAGATTCTTGAGGGCAACGGATTGCCCGATCCGTGGCGCGAGACGGGGGACCAGCCGGTGCTGCCCTGGCGGGGGCGGATCACCGGGGAAAAGGCGCCGGGGATCGCGGGCTCGCCCGATCGCACGGCGGCGGCGGATGCGGAAGTGGCGGCGTTTTTCGGCACCGCCTCGGCCACGGATTTCACGGTGAGCGCGGGCAGCGTGACCTATTCCGGGCCGTCCGAATGGCGCTATCGCCGGTTCATCCTGCATTGTGCCGCGCTGGCGGCGGCGGCGGGCGGGGTCGAGAGCTTTTGCATTGGGTCCGAGATGCGCAGCCTGACGCAGTTGCGCGGGGCAATCGGGTTTCCGGCAGTTCAGGCGCTGATCGACCTGGCGGCAGAAGTGCGCCAGCTGCTGCCCGATGCGAAACTGTCCTATGCCGCCGACTGGTCGGAGTATTTCGGCTATCACCCGCAGGACGGGTCGGGCGATGTGTTCTTTCACCTAGATGCGCTTTGGGCGGATGCCAATATCGACTTCGTCGGGATCGACAATTACATGCCGCTTTCCGATTGGCGAGACGGCGAGGACCATGCCGATGCGGGGTGGCGTTCGATCTACAGCCTGGACTACCTCAAGGCCAATATCGAGGGTGGCGAGGGGTATGACTGGTACTACCGCTCACCCGAGGCGCGCGAGGCGCAGCGCCGCAGTGCCATCTCGGGCGAGACCAGCGGGCTGCGCTTCGGCGCGATCCTGGAGGAGGCAGCACCTGGCCCCTCGGAAATTTTCGGATTTGACCATACGGATGAGACCGTCACGTTTGTCACCCAGATTCCCCTGCCGGTGGTGCCCGAGGACGGCACCGTCTGGGAGCATGGCGGCAAGGGGCGCGGCGTCTGGGTGGGCGTGCGCGACGGCGGCAACATGTTCCGGCTGCGTGCGGGGGACGGCAACGGTCCCAAGACGGGGTCCGACGATCAGACGGCGGTTCTGGATATTCTGACCGCTGATATGCCGTTTGACGGCAAGGTGCATGAGCTGGTCTGGCAATTCGTGCCGAGCGCGCCTGCCAGCATCCGTTTCTGGGTCGATGGCACGCTGATGGGCACCGCCAGCCCGACCAATGGCAACGCGATGGAGAGCGGGCATTGGTCGGGCAATAACGAGGCGCATTTCCTGCAGATCAACCCCGGACAGATCCCGGTGGGCGAACATGACCTGTCCTGGCCCATTGCGACGGATGCCAGGATTTACCGCGTCGATGGCGTGGTCGAGGACAGCCTGGACGAGGCGTGGCTGTTCCGGGTCAAGGCGATCCGGGACTGGTGGGGGCGGGCGCATCATGACCGGCGGGGCGGGCGCAGTCTGGCGTTGCCCTCGCCCTGGGAGCCGCGCTCGAAGCCGATCCGCTTCACCGAAATGGGCTGTGCGGCGATCGACAAGGGCACCAACCAGCCCAACAAGTTCCTTGACCCGAAATCCTCGGAATCCTCGATTCCCTATTACTCGACCGGGCGGCGCGATGACCTGATCCAGATGCAGTATCTGCGCGCGATGACGGATTATTGGCTGGACCCCGAGAAGAACCCGGTCTCGGATCTCTATGGCGGGCCGATGCTGGATATGGATCATGCCTATGTCTGGGCCTGGGACGCGCGGCCTTGGCCGGCCTTTCCGAACAATCAGGCGCTGTGGTCGGACGGGGAGAACCATGCGCGCGGGCATTGGATTTCGGGGCGGATGGGGGCGCAGCCTCTGGCCGATGTCGTGGCCGAGATCTGCGAGGATGCGGGGCTGCAGGATTACGATGTCAGCGAGCTTTATGGCTTTGTGCGCGGCACGGTGTCCTCGGATGTGGAAAGCGCGCGGGCACGGTTGCAGCCGCTGATGCTGGCCTATGGGTTCGAGGCGAGCGAGCGGGACGGCAAGATCGTGTTCCGCAGCCGTGTGGGCATGACCGAGACCAATGTCGATGCCGATCTGATGGCGGTGGATGAGGATGGCAATTCCGCCCCCGTCAACACGCGTCAGCCGCGCGACGACATGGTGGGCCGGGTGCGCCTGGCCCATACGGAAGCCGCAGGGGCTTATGAAACGCGGGTGGCCGAGGCCGTCTTTCCCGACGATGGCGAGGACGGGATCAGCCAGAGTGAATTGCCGCTTGTCATGACCGGGGCCGAGGGGCGCGCGGTGGCCGAGCGCTGGCTGGCGGAATCGCGGATCGCGCGCGATACGATCAGCTTCTCGCTGCCGCCGTCACGGCTGGATGTGGATGCGGGTACGATTTTCGAGCTGGCGGATGGCTCCTCGTGGCGGGTGGACCGGGTCGAGGATGCAGGCGCGCGGCGGATCGAGGCGGTGCGCTCGGAGATGGAGATCTACCAGCCGTCCGATACCGTCGACGAGGCCGTGACATTGGAGGCCTTCGTGCCGCCGGTGCCCGTGAGTCCCTTGTTCATGGACCTGCCGCTGCTGACGGGCGGTGAGGTGGAACATGCGCCGCATCTGGCCGTGGCCGCCGTGCCCTGGCCGGGGGTTGTCGCAGCCTATAGCGCGCCGGGGGATAGCGGCTACACGCTGAACACGCTGATCGAGCGGCGCGCGACAGTGGGGGTGCTGGAAACAGCCCTTTTTGCGGCGGAGCCCGGTATCTGGGATCGGGGGCCTGCGCTCAGGGTGCGGTTGAGCAGCGGGGCGCTGTCCTCGGCCGAGATGGCGGATGTGCTGAACGGGGCCAATGCCGCCGCGATCGGCGATGGCGACGGGGCCAATTGGGAGGTGATCCAGTTTGCCCAGGCCACGCTGGTGGGCGAGGATCTGTGGGACATCTCGCTGCGATTGCGCGGGCAGGCGGGCAGTGACGGGATCATGCCTGCCGATTGGCCGGTGGGCTCCCTCTTCGTGTTGCTGGATGGCGCGCCGGACCAGATCGAGGTGCCGCTTTCGGCGCGCGGCCTGGCACGGCATTACCGGGTTGGGCAGGCCGCCAAGAGCTATGACCATCCAAGCTATGTGCATCGGCAACTGGCCTTTGACGGGATCGGGCTCAGGCCATACGCGCCTGCGCATCTGCGCGCGCCGGTGGTGGGCGCGGGGCGCGAGATCTCGTGGATCCGGCGCACCCGCATCGACGGCGACAGTTGGCAGGGCACAGAGGTGCCGCTGGGCGAAGAGGTCGAGCGCTATCTCCTGCGGGTGCGGGATGGCGGCGGCATCATGCGCCGGGAGGCCACGCTGAACGCGCCCGCCTTCACCTATAGCGATGCGATGCGGATCTCGGACGGGGTCAGCGCGCCATACAGTATTGAAGTTGCACAGGTTTCTGCGCGCTTCGGACCGGGACCATTTGCAAGGATCGAGATCAATGACTGACACGAGCAACCTGACCCTCCCGCTTCTGGCCGCCGCGCAGGCGCAGAAGCATGTGACCGTGAACGAGGCCCTGCAACGGCTCGATGGCGTTGTGCAACTGACCCTGCGCTCGCGCAGCGAGGCCACGCCGCCGGGGGCGGTGCTGGAGGGGGAATGCTTTGGCGTGCCGGGCGGGGCGGTCAATGCCTGGGCCGGACGTGACGGCGAGGTCGCGCAATACGTCAATGGCGGCTGGGTGTTCTTCACGCCGAAAGCCGGTTGGCGGGCGTTTGTCGCGGATCGTGGCACCACCGATCTGCATGACGGCAGTGGCTGGCGCGCGGGCGGTGTCTCGGCGGCACCGGGCGGGGCCGGGATGCAGGTGATGACGGTCGAGCAGGATGTGGCGATCACGGCGGGGGGCAGCGTCGCGGCGGCGCTGTCCTTTCCGGCGCGCTCCATCGTCTTTGGCGTGACGGGCCGGGTGACGGATGCGATCACCGGGACGCTGGCCGATTGGCGGCTTGGCGACACGTCCAGCGATGACCGTTTCGGCAGTGGCCTGGGTACGGCGCAGAATTCCTGGATCAGCGGGCCGGTGAACCCGTTCGTGGTCTGGGCACCGACGCCTTTGCTGCTGACGGCGAATGGCGGGGATTTCGCGGGCGGCACGGTGCGCCTGGCGCTGCATTACGCGGCGTTTACCATTCCGGACGCGGTATAAGCGATTGTGATCGGGGCGATCACGGGTTTCGGCTTGGTTCTTCGGGGGCACCTGATGTAGTCAGGGGGGGAGATGACCCGGAGGCGCCCCATGGCAAAGACCCGCACACATCTGGCCGAGCTTGACCCGGTCTGGAGCCGCATCACCCGCGAAGCCGAGGAGGCGGTGCGCGATGAACCGCTTCTGGGCGGGCTGGTGCATGGCTGTATCCTGCATCACGGCTCGCTGGAGGCGGCGCTGGCGTACCGGATGGCGCAGAAACTGGCCTCGGGCGACGTGTCCGAGCAGTTGATTCGCGAGGTGGCGGATGAGGCCTATCGCAGCGAATCCGGTCTGGGCACGGCGGCGCGGGCCGATATCGTGGCCGTCTATGACCGCGATCCGGCCTGCCATCGCTTCATGCAGCCCTTGCTCTATTTCAAGGGGTTCCAGGCGATCCAGGCCTATCGCGTCGGCCATCACCTGTGGCAGGCGGGGCGGCGCGACCTGGCCTATTTCGTGCAGATGCGGGTGAGCGAGACCTACGGGATCGACATTCACCCGGCGGCACGGATCGGGCAGGGGATCATGATCGACCACGCTCATTCCATCGTGATCGGGGAAACCGCGGTGGTCGGAGACAATGTCTCGATGCTGCATTCGGTGACGCTTGGCGGGACCGGCAAGGAAGACGATGACCGCCACCCCAAGATCGCCGATGGCGTGCTGATCGGGGCGGGGGCGAAGGTCCTGGGCAATATCACGGTCGGCAAATGCAGCCGGATCGCCGCCGGATCGGTGGTGTTGGAGCCGGTGCCGCCTTGCAAGACGGTGGCGGGCGTGCCCGCGAAGATCGTGGGCGAGGCGGGCTGCGACCAGCCGTCGCTGTCGATGGATCAGATCGTGCCGGGCGGATCGAAAAGCTAAATCTTCTATCAGAAATGAAAAAGGGGCGGGCCGTAATTGGCCCGCCCTTTTTTCGTCTTGGTAAAGGAATTTAGACGCGGACCGGGACAGGGCAGGGGTGGGGATTGGGCCGCGCGCGCAGGAAAATCGCGCTGAGGGAGACAAGGACGTAAAAGATCTGGATCAGGGCGGAAGAGAGGTTGAAATCGACGGTCAGGCTGAGCAGGACGCAGGTGGAGGCGACAAGCGTCATCGCGAAATAGCGGGTGCCGCGGCTGTCGAGGCGTCCGGTGCTGAGCAGCATGAAGCCTGTGACGTAAATGCCGAACCCGATCAGGCCGAGCGCCTTGAGGAAGGTCTCAAGATCCATGCTGAGTTCGGAATAAAACATCTGGCCCTCCTGGTGGTTAACTGTCTGTCGGCTTGGCGTCTGGTCCGGTTCAATATATAGAGGTGTAGATTATACACTAATAGAATGCAAGCAGAAAAACGCCCCGTCCGATATGGCGGGGCGTTTTCCGTGTGTTTGGCCTCTGGCGATGTGGCGTCAGGCCAGCATGGTCATGGGGTTTTCCAGGTTCTCGACAATGGCTTGCAGCAGCTTTGCCCCAAGCGCGCCGTCGATGACGCGGTGATCGACCGACATGCTGGCGGACATGATGGTGGCGACCGTCAGCTCTCCATCCTCGCCCACGACCGGCTTTTTCACGCCCGAGCCCACAGCCAGGATCCCGGCATGGGGCGGGTTCACGATGGCGTCGAAATTGTCGATACCGAACATGCCCAGGTTGGAGATCGCGAAAGTGCCGCCCTGGTATTCATGCGGCGCGAGCTTGCGGTCGCGGGCGCGGGCGGCGAGATCCTTCATCTCGGCTGAGAGGGCCGAGAGCGATTTCATCTCGGCATCCTTCAGCACCGGTGTGAAGAGGCCGCCCTCGATGGCGACGGCGACGGCCACATCGGAAGGCTTCAATTGCAACACGCGGTCGCCCGCCCAGACCGAATTGCACTCGGGCACCTGTTGCAGCGCGATGGCGACGGCCTTGATGATGAAGTCATTGACCGACAGCTTGACGCCGCGCGCCTCCAATTGCTTGTTCAGCTGGCTGCGGAATTTCAAGAGCGCGTCCAGCTTGATATCCCGGCGCAGGTAGAAATGCGGGATGGTCTGCTTGGCCTCGGTCAGGCGGGCGGCGATGGTCTTGCGCATCCCGTCCAGCTTGACCTCCTGGAACTCGCGCCCCTCGTAGGTCTTGAGCACCACATCGGCGGAAGGTCCGACGGGCGCGGGCGCCGCGACCGGGGCTGCGGCGGCGGGGGCGGCCTGCTTTGCCTCGGCGGGTTTGGCGGCGCTGGCGCCTTCCACATCGGATTTGACGATCCGCCCGCGCGGGCCGGAGCCCTTGATCTGCGTGAGGTCCAGCCCCTTCTGCGCGGCGATGCGGCGGGCCAGCGGCGAGGCGAAGATGCGGCTGCCATCGGAGGCCTGCGGCGCGGCGGGGGCGGGTTTTGCCTCTGCCCTGGCGGGCTCCTTCGGGCTTTCGGGGGCTTCGGCGGCTTCTTTCTGTTCGGCGGGTGCGGCGTCGGATGTCCCCGCGCTTTCGCCGATATCGTCGGCGCTTTCGCCCTCGGCCAGCAGCACCGCGATGGGGGTGTTGACCTTGACGCCCTCGCTGCCTTCCGGGATCAGGATCTTGCCGATCACGCCTTCATCGACGGCCTCAAACTCCATCGTGGCCTTGTCGGTCTCGATCTCGGCCAGGAGATCGCCCGAGTTGACCTCGTCGCCTTCCTTGACCAGCCATTTCGCCAGCGTGCCTTCTTCCATCGTGGGGGAAAGGGCGGGCATGAGAATTTCTGTCGGCATCTTTTAGTATCCTCCCGAGAGGAAACGCGCATGCGCGTCATCCTTAAGTTTTTCAGCAACTTTTACGAATTCCGTTTCGTGGTAATAACCCGCGAAGTTGGATGCTTCTTCGTATTCTGCGCCGTCTAAAGCAATGCTTGAGGTTTGACCTATGATTATGTCGCTTTCTGGTAAATCTGGGTCTGGAATTGCAATGAAGCAGGTGACTGGCCAAAAGTATGGCACACCATTCTCATTGTATGCTTTCCACCATCCTGCCCCAGACGACATGGCTCGGATTTTGTGTACTGAACTCATAATTCGTATCCTTACCTGTAGGTCACCTGTTTGACCGCCTCGATCACCTCATCGGTGGTGACCAGCGCGTGTTTCTCCAGGTTGGCCGCGTAGGGCATGGGCACATCCTTGCCGGTGCAGTTGATCACGGGCGCGTCGAGGTAATCGAAGGCCTTCTCCATGATCGTGGCACTGAGGTGGTTGCCGATGGAGGCGACGGGAAAGCCTTCCTCGACCGTGACGCAGCGGTTGGTCTTCATGACCGAGGCCAGCAGCGTGTCGTAGTCGATGGGGCGCAGCGTGCGCAGGTCGACCACTTCCGCCGAGATACCCTCCTCGGCCAGCTTGTCGGCAGCCTCCAGCGCGTATTGCATGCCGATGCCGAAGCTGACGATGGTGACGTCGTCGCCCTCGCGCCAGATGCGGGCCTTGCCGAAGGGAATGGTGAAATCCTCAAGGTCCGGCACATCGCCCGAGCGGCCATAGAGGATCTCGTTTTCCAGGAAAATCACCGGGTTGGGGTCGCGGATGGCGGTCTTCATCAGGCCCTTATAGTCGGCGGCCGAATAGGGCATCACGACTTTCAGGCCCGGCACCTGGGCATACCAGGCGGCGTAATCGTGGCTGTGCTGCGCGCCGACGCGGGCGGCGGCGCCGTTGGGTCCACGGAAGACCATCGGCGCGCCCATCTGGCCGCCCGACATGTAGAGCGTCTTGGCCGCCGAGTTGATGATCTGGTCAATCGCCTGCATGGCGAAGTTGAAGGTCATGAACTCGACGATGGGGCGCAGGCCGCCGAAAGACGCGCCGACCGCGACACCGGCGAAACCGTGTTCGGTGATCGGCGTGTCGATGACGCGCTTGCCCCCGAATTCATCCAGCATCCCCTGGCTGATCTTGTAGGCGCCCTGGTATTCGGCGACCTCCTCGCCCATCAGGAACACAGAATCGTCGCGGCGCATTTCCTCGGCCATGGCGTCGCGCAGGGCCTCGCGCACGGTCTGGGTCTTCATCTCGGTGCCTTCGGGGTAGTCCGGCTCGACATTGGCGGAGGGGACGGGGTCGGCGGCACGCGCCGGGGCCTTGGCCTCCTCCTTCGGGGTCTCCTCCTCGGCCGCCGGTGCGGTCTCCTCGGATTTGCTCTCGGGCACCGCGTCGGCATCCTCGCCTTCTTCCAGAAGAACCGCGATGGGGGTGTTGACCTTGACCCCTTCGGTGCCTTCCTCGATCAGGATCTTGCTGATCACGCCTTCATCGACGGCTTCAAATTCCATCGTGGCCTTGTCGGTCTCGATCTCGGCCATGATGTCGCCGGATGCGACGGTGTCGCCTTCCTTCACCAGCCATTTCGCCAGTGTGCCTTCCTCCATCGTGGGGGAGAGGGCGGGCATGAGAATTTCAGTTGCCATGGCTTAGCGCTCCATATTCACAGGTTTGATGAGGCCGACGACATTTCCCTGTCCGTCCTCTACATAGGCACAGCGACCGATGCCGGGGTAATCTTCGGGCGGCAGCGCCTCGGCACCGCCATTGTCCAGCGCCCAGGCGTAACGCTCGTCGCAATCGTCCACTTCAAAGGTCATGGTGCCGCCGCGAATGGGCGCGCCCGGTTGGGGCGCGTCGCCCATGCGGCTCATCAGCCCGCCGGTGACGCCCTTGTCCATCCCGATCTGGTCGCCCTCGATCAGGTGATAGGCCATCTCCTCGCCGCCCTCCATGGGCGAGAAGCCCCATCCGAAAAGGCCGCCGTAGAAGGCTTTCGCGGCCTCGACGTCGGTTGCGTGTATCTCGAAATGCGGCATCAGGCGTCTTCCTCCTGCGGGGCGTCGCCTTTGGCATAGATGTCGGTCCAGAGCTCTTCCAGCGCCGGTTCCGGGCTTTCCTTGGAGAACTCGGCGGCGTCGTTGACGATGCCCTTGATCTCCTTGTCGATCGCTTTGAGATCGTCCTCGGAGGCGTGCTTGCCGGTCAGAAGCAGCGAGCGGACGGCCTCGATCGGGTCGCGTTCCTCACGCATCTTCTGCACCTCCTCGCGGGTCCGGTATTTCGCCGGGTCCGACATCGAGTGGCCGCGATAGCGGTAGGTCTTGATTTCCAGGATATACGGCCCCTTGCCGGCGCGGCAATGCGCGACAGCCTTTTCGGAGGCTTCCTTGACCTTCAGCACATCCATGCCATCGACGATCTCGCCGGGGATGCCGAAAGCCTCGCCGCGCACGTAGATATCGGCGCTGGAGGTCGAGCGCGCCTGCGCCGTGCCCATGGCATACTGGTTGTTCTCGATCACGAAGATCACCGGCAGATCCCAGAGTGCCGCCATGTTGAAGGTCTCGTAAACCTGGCCCTGGTTCGCGGCCCCGTCGCCGAAATAGGTGAAGGTGACGTTGTCATTGCCCTTGTACTTGTCGGAAAAGGCCAGGCCCGCGCCAAGCGGCACCTGCGCGCCGACGATGCCGTGGCCGCCGTAGAAATGCTTCTCCTTCGAGAACATGTGCATCGAGCCGCCCTTGCCCTTGGAATAGCCGCCCTCGCGGCCCGTCAACTCGGCCATGACGCCCTTGGGGTCCATGCCGCAGGCCAGCATGTGACCGTGATCGCGGTAGGAGGTGATGCGCTTGTCGCCCTCTTTCGCGGCGGCCTCCAGCCCCACGACGACGGCCTCCTGGCCGATATAGAGGTGGCAGAACCCGCCGATCAGACCCATGCCATAGAGCTGGCCGGCCTTTTCCTCGAATCTGCGGATCAGCAGCATATCGCGGTAATAGGCCATCAGCTCTTCGGCGGAAACGTTTGGTTTTGCGGCGCTTTTCGCAGATGCCTTGCGTGCGGCCATGGGGTCCCCTCCTGCGGATTTGGACAATAGTTTAGTATTGAACTATCTTCTAAACCATCACAGGAGGAAAATCACCCCCGGAATTGACCTTGCGTCAGAATGCGCGGATCAGGGCCGGTGCGATCAAGGCAGGATTACTTCATCGGCGCGCATGTAGCCAAGCCGGTCGCGCGCCTGCTGGTCCAGCAGATCGAGGTCAAGGTAATCATCCGAGAGGCGTCGGGTCAACAGGGTCATCTGCGCCGTTTCCGCGACCAGCGCATCCAGTTCGGCCTGGTATGTATCGCGTTCGGCCTCGATCTGGATGCGGCGGAACAGCCCGTAATCGCCCTGCACGGCGGCAAAGGTGAAATAGGCCCCCACGAAGAGCAGCCCCATGGGCACAAGAAGCCCGGCCAATGAACGTTTTTTCTGCATCGCCTCTGCCCGCCGCCTCTTTTTGTGGGCGCCTGCGGGCAGATTCGCACATCCCGCGCGAAAAGGGAATCCCTTGCGTAGCGATTGTTACCCGGAAGTTGATGCCTTGGCGATCGAGGCGATGGAGGCCTCCAGCGTGGCGTTGAACTCGGCCTCGCTCTGCTGTGCCGACAGACCTTCGGTCAACGCGCGGCTGAAGCTGGCGGTCATGCCGGTCTGGCGCGCGAGCCGCGCATTGGCCTCCTCGCGCGAATAGCCGCCCGACAGCGCCACGACCTTCAGCACGCGGGGGTGATCGATCAGCGGTTTGTAGAGGTTGTCCACCTCCGGCAGGGTCAGTTTCAGCATCACCATCCGATCCTCGGGCAGCGGGTCGAGATGTAACAGAAGCTCACGCAGCAGCATCTCCTCGGCCTCGGCCTTGTCGGCAATGGAGATCGTCACCTCGGGCTCGATGATCGGGATCAGCCCGTGGCCCAGGATCTGCTCGGCGACCTCGAATTGCTGGTCGGTGATGGCCTTGATGCCGTCCGGGTTGGCCGCGTCGATGACCGAGCGCATCTTGGTGCCGTAAACGCCAAGCTCGCGCGCGCGGATCAGCAGCGCATCCAGGTCGGGCATGGGTTTCATCAGCCTGACGCCGTTCGCCTCCGCCTCCAGCCCCTTGTCGACCTTGAGGAAGGGCACCACGCCGTGATCCTCCCACAGGGCGGCGGGGGCGGGTTTGCCGCCGATCTCGCGTTCCATCGTCATCTCGAACAGGATCGCGCCGACGACGCGGTCGCCATTGAAGGCGGGGGCCTCGACGATGCGGCTGCGCATGGCGTGGATCAGGTCGAACATCTCGGCCTCGGAGGCATACTGATCCTCGTCGATGCCGTAGAGTTTCAGCGCCTTGGGCGTGGAGCCGCCGGATTGGTCGAGCGCCGCGATGAAGCCCTGGCCCCTGGCGATGCGGTCGGTCTGGTCCTGGTTCGGCATGATCTGGCAATCCCTCGCTGATGGCATGGTGTCGGGCGCTGTATCGCAGCCCGGAGACCGGGCTGCAATTCTGGTTACGCTAACAGGGGCAGGGTGCCGCGCCCGTTACTGGTCGGTCTCGGTCTCCGGTTCGGCGGTCTCACCGGCGGGCAGGCCGAAGAAATGCGCCGTGACCTGCGCCTGCACCGCGTCGGCCATGCCCTGCCATTCGGCGGTCTCCTCCTCGGGCGCGCGGGCGATCATGGCCTCGATCTCATCGACCAGGCTGGCGGCGGCACGGTCGCCCTCGGCCAGGGCCAGCAGCCCGTAGAAATAGGCATGGGCATAGTTGCGCGGGGTGCCGAGGCCGATCAGCGCGTCATAGCCCCGGCGGCGCAGGTCGGCGGGGCTTTCCTCGCCCGACAGCTCGGGGGCCTCGCCCATTTGCACCGCGCGGATATCGGCCACCGGCAGCACGCGTTCCAGCGCATCCAGCCGGGCAAAGGCGGCGCGGTTGCCCTCGGCGGCGGCGCGATGGGCCAGTTGATAGGCCAGGCCGGGATCGAGGTCATCCAATGCCTCCAGCGCCATGGCGACGGCGACGGGGTGGTTGTCCTCCAGAAGCGGGCGCAGGATCTGCAACGCGGTGTCGGTGTTGCGCGGCGCGCCGATGCCGGTGAGGAAGGCGCGCGCGATGCGCAACCGGTCGGCAGGCTCCAGCGCGATCTCGCCGCTCTCGGCCTCGCCGGTCAGCGTCTCGATCTCGGCCCCGGTGACACGGGTGATCTCGGGCGCGTCGCTGGTCGAGACCGAGGGGTGCAGGGCCGAGACGAAGAGGCCGAAATCCTCGAACATCTCCTCGGTCAACAGCACCGGTTCGGGCGGCGAGAGGGTCAGGGCAAAGCGCCCCGGCTCGGCGGCGAACCCGGCCAGCGCGGTGGCCAGCTCGCCGATGAATTGCTCGGTCGGTCCGGTGTCACCGGCCACGCCCTGTTTGGACGGCACGGCCGGGGTGGGGGTGACCGGTTCGGGGGTGACCGGGGCCGGGGCCGTTGGATCAGGTGTGATCGGTGCGGGCGCCGTCGGGGACGCCCCGCCGCCGCGCATCAGCTCGGCGCTCAGCATCTGGCGCAGGGTTTCGGGATCGGCGATGAAGGGCGGCAGCATCGGCGCGAGATTGGCCCAGGCCCCCTGGTCGTGGATCTCGTATTCGGCATGGCGCAGATAGGCCACGGGTTCGGGGTAGCGGCCCGTCACGTCCACCGCGAAATAGGACAGGTCGACCGAGCCGCTGACCTCGGCCAGACCTTCGGAGACGGCCTGGAAATCGACGCGGGTTTCGGCGCTTGCGATGACCTGTTCGATCTGCACCTGCACCCGGTCCAGCACGAAGCGGTCCAGTCCCATCTGCGCCAGTTCCATCCGGTCGATCTCGGACAGGCAGCCGGGGCTCATCTCCAGCCCGATGATGTCGATATTGGCGGCGCCGTAGTCCAGCTGATCCAGCGGTGCGGCGGTCATCACGATGCGGTCGGCGGAAAAGGCGCAATCGCCATCGCCGGGGGATGCGTAGGGTTGCACGCTGAGGCCGGTCAGCGCCACGCGCCCTTCAAGCACCGCGATGTCGAGGTCGGTATAGGTGACCTGTGCTACGGTCCGCGAGAGCGCGATGGCATATTGCGTGACCCAGGTGGCGACCCGGTCGATGGTCAGAAGTTCCCAGAGCGAGCTTGGCGTGGCGGCGGCGGGCGTGGCCGCAAGAAGCGCGGAGACGGCGAGGGCGGTGCCGGACTGGCGGAAATCGGTCATGTCGGACCCTTTCAAAATGAATAAACGGATGCGGGTATCAAACCGCATCCGTCCGGGTCTTGGCAAGCGATTGCAGCGATCAGCCCTGAAGTGCTGCGACACCCGGCAGGGTCTTGCCCTCGAGCCATTCCAGGAACGCCCCGCCCGCGGTCGAGACATAGGTGAAATCCTCCGCGACGCCCGCATGGTTGAGCGCCGCGACCGTGTCGCCGCCACCCGCGACCGAGATCAGCCGGCCCGATTTCGTGGCCTTTGCCGCCGCCCGCGCGGCCTTGACCGTGGCGGCGTCGAAGGGCTCGATCTCGAAGGCGCCAAGCGGGCCGTTCCAGATCAGCGTGCGGCAGTTGGACAGCACCGAGTCGAATTCTGCCACCGTCTTGGGACCGGCATCCAAGATCATCCCGTCCTCGGGGCAATCGTCGATCCCCATCACCTCATGCGCGGCCCCGGCGGCAAACTCGCGCGCGACGACGATATCGAGGGGCAGGTGGATGGTGCAATCGGTGCCGCGCGCCTTGTCCATGATCTCGCGCGCGGTGACGGCGAGGTCATGTTCGCAGAGCGATTTGCCGACATGGATGCCCTCGGCGGCGAGGAAGGTATTGGCCATGCCGCCGCCGATGAAGAGGTGATCGACCTTCTCGACCAGATTGCCCAGAAGCGCCAGCTTGGTCGAAACCTTGGCCCCGCCGACCACAGCGATGAGGGGGCGGTCGGGATGACCCAGGGCCGCCTCCAGCGCGCGCAGTTCGGCCTCCATCAGCCGACCCGCGCAGGAAGGCAGCAGATGGGCGACGCCCTCGGTCGAGGCATGCGCGCGATGCGCGGCGGAAAAGGCATCGTTGCAATAGACATCGCCGAGCGAGGCGAGGAAGGCGGCCATGTCGGGGTCGTTCTTTTCCTCGCCGGGGGCAAAGCGGGTGTTCTCGACCAGGACCGCGGTGCCCCTGGGGACGGCCTCCAGGCTGGCGCGGTCGGGTTTCTCGTTGAATTTCACATCGCAATCGAGATGTTCGCGCAGGGCGGGCAGGGTGAGTTTCAGGCTCAACTCGGGGACATATTCGCCCTTGGGACGCCCGAAATGCGCCAGCATCACCGGCTTGCCGCCCTTGGCGAGGATATCGTGGATCGTCGGCACGATGCGGGTGATGCGGGTCGCATCCGTCACCGCGCCATCCTTGACCGGCACGTTGATATCGACGCGGGTGAGCACGATCTTGCCGGCAAGATCCATGTCATCGAGGGTTTTCCAGGTCATTGGCAGGGCTCCTTGCTGACGGGTATGGACATCCTACCAGCCCGCCGCGCGGGCGGCGAGGGCGGGATGCCTCCGGCGGAGGTATTTTGGGCAAAATGAAAGGCAGGGCGCGCGTTAACCTTGATACAGTGTTAAGGCGCCCCCGGTCGGGTCAGAGGTGCTTGCCCATTGCCACAGCGGTATCCAGCATCCGGTTCGAGAAGCCCCATTCATTGTCATACCAGCTGAGCACGCGAACCATGCGGCCCTCCAGCACCTTGGTCTGGTCGGTGGCGAAGGTGGAACTCATCGGATCGTGGTTGAAATCCATCGACACAAGCGGCTTGTCGGTCACGCCGAGCACGCCCTTGAGGGGGCCGGAGGCGGCGGCCTTGCGCATCAGCTCGTTGATCTCGTCCTCGGTGACATCGCGGGCGGCCTCGAAGGTCAGGTCGATGCAGGAGACATTGGGCGTCGGCACCCGGATCGCGACGCCATCCAGCTTGCCCTTCAACTCGGGCATGACCAGCCCGACGGCGCGCGCGGCCCCGGTCGAGGTGGGGATCATGCTCATCGCCGCGGCGCGGGCGCGATAGAGATCCTTGTGCATCGTGTCCAGCGTCGGCTGGTCGCCCGTGTAGCTGTGGATCGTGGTCATGAAGCCGCGCGTGATGCCGATGCCGTCATTCAGCACCTTGGCGACGGGGGCCAGGCAGTTGGTCGTGCAGGACGCGTTCGAGACATGCAGATCGTCACCCGTCAGCGTGTCATGGTTGACCCCGAAGACGATGGTCTTGTCGGCACCCGAGGAGGGGGCCGAGACCAGCACCCGCGAGGCGCCGTTTTCCAGATGCACCTTGGCCTTGTCGCCGGTGAAGATGCCGGTGCATTCCAGCACGATATCGACATCGCCCCAGGGCAGTTCCGCCGGGTTGCGGATGGCGGTGGTGGCGATCTTGCCGCGGCCTGCGTCGATCCAGTCCTCGCCATGGCTGACCTCCGAGGGGAAGCGGCCGTGCACGCTATCGAATTGCAGCAGATGTGCGTTGGTCTCGACCGGTCCCAGATCGTTGATCGCGACCACCTCGACATCGTCACGCCCGCCCTCGACCAGCGCCCGCAAAACCAGCCGCCCGATGCGTCCGAACCCGTTGATGGCTAGTTTGACTGTCATGATCCACTCCTTGGTGTCTGCGGCTTTGGTTTCGCGGCCCTGACGCGTGTTAACGCTAACATCGCCGTTATGGCTGCGTTTACTCCAGCTTTTGGCAAAATGCAAAGCCTCAATCGCAGGGGGTCAGCGCCAGAAGGCCACCCATTCGATGATCCGAAGGATGTAACGCCCCAACACGATATGCAGGTCCCAGTCGAAATAGAAATAATCGGCGGCGAAGATCGCGGCGATGAGGAAGGCAAGCCAGAAGGCGATGGTATTGGTCATGGGCATCCCGGGCTTGAAGGGTCGGGGCGACCATGGCGCAGGGCGGGGAAGGGCGCAAGGCGGCATGAAAAGCGCCCGAACCGCGGGGGAACGGGCGCGCAAGACGGGATCGAGGGGACGTTCAGCCCCGCAAACGCCCCATCGCCCCGGCGACATCGGCCATGCGCGCCGAGAACCCCCATTCATTGTCATACCAGGCCAGCACCCGCACCGTGCGCCCGCCGACAACCTTGGTCTGGTCCGGCGCGAAAATCGAGCTTTGCACGGTGTGGTTGAAGTCGATCGAGACCTTGGGTTCGGGGTCATAGGCCATCACCATGCCCATGTGACCGGCGCAGGCCTCGCGCACGATCTCGTTCACATCCTCGACGCTCACGTCGCGGCCCGCTTCAAAGGTCAGGTCCACGGCCGAGACATTGGGCGTGGGCACCCGCATGGCCGATCCGTCCAGCTTGCCCTTGAGGCCGGGCAGCACCTCGCCAAGCGCCTTGGCCGCGCCGGTCGAGGTCGGGATCATCGCCATGGCGCCGGCCCGCGCGCGGTAGAGGTCGTCATGGCGCCGGTCCAGCGTCGGCTGGTCGCCGGTATAGGAGTGGATCGTGGTCATGATGCCGCGCTCGATGCCGATGGCCTCGTCCAGCACCTTGGCCAGCGGGGCCAGGCAATTGGTGGTGCAGGAGCCGTTCGAGACCATGGTGTCGTCATCCGTCAGCGTGCGGTGATTGACGCCATAGACGATGGTCTTGTCCACGTGTTTGGCGGGGGCCGAGATCAGCACCGATTTCGCGCCCTGCTCCAGGTGGATATTGGCCTTGTGGCCGTCATTGAACTTGCCGGTGCATTCCAGCACCACGTCGCAGCCCGACCAGTCCAGCTCGCGCGGGTCATAGGTGGAAAACACCTTCATCGGGCCGCGGCCCAGGTCCATGTGATCGCCCTCGGTCGTGATGGTGCCCGCAAAGCGCCCATGCACCGAATCGTAGCGCAAGAGATGCGCCGAGGTCTCGATCGGCCCGGTCGCGTTGATCTTGACCACCGACACGTCATTGCGCGCGCTTTCGGCGATATGGGCCAGAGTGCAACGGCCGATGCGGCCAAATCCGTTGATCCCGATGGTGACGGTCATGGGGCGTGCTCCTTCTTGCCTCTTGGCCCCGGCTTATAGGGGGGCTCGCCCCGCGTGAGAAGGCGGGAAACCGATTTGCCGCAACATGTTAGCGATAAATGCTAATGTTAGCGCATGACATCGGGCTGCCGCTGCTGCAACGCGGCATCGCCGTGCCGCCAAAAGCCGGAGATTGCGCGAATCCCTTCTCCATCTTCTTGGCGAAAATACTCGAAACCGCCCCATCCACACCGCGCCGCCATCCCGGTTCACGCGCTGACCCGCGCCGAGGACGGCCCGCCAGGGCCGGAGGAGGCGCGTGGCGACGCCGAAGGCGGCGCAATCCCTGCAAATGAAAAAGGCCCCGCGCCGAACCGGACGCAGGGCCTCTCGATCTGTCGCAATCCAGGCCTACAGCAGCGCGCGCACCTTGGCGGCCACGGCCTCGCCCGTGATCCCGAAATGGGCGTAAAGCTCCTCCGCCGGGGCCGAGGCACCGAACCCCTCCATGCCGACAAAGCCCGCCTTGGCCTCGCGGCCGCGTTCGCCCAACAACCACTGGTCCCAGGGTTGGCGCACCCCGGCCTCGACCGCCACGCGCACCGCGCCGCCGGGCAGGACGCGCTTGCGGTAGCTCTCGTCCTGGGTCGCGAACAGCTCCATGCAGGGCATGGAGACGACGCGCACGCCGATGCCCTCGCCCTCCAGGATCGCCTTGGCTTCCAGCGCGATGGAGACCTCCGAGCCGCTGGCAATCAGGATCGCCTGGCGCTTGGCCTCGGCCTCGGCCAGCACGTAGGCCCCGCGCCAGGTCTGGTTGGCGGTCTTGTGCTCGCGGCGCACGGTCGGCACGCCCTGGCGGGAAAGCGCCAGCACGGACGGCGTCGCTTTCTGGTTCAGCGCCGCTTCCCAGGCCTCCGCCGTTTCCACCGCATCCGCCGGGCGGAAGACCAGCATGTTCGGCGTCGCGCGCAGCATGGCCAGATGTTCCACCGGCTGGTGCGTCGGGCCGTCCTCGCCCAACCCGATGCTGTCATGGGTCATGACATATTGCACCGAGACGCCCATCAGCGCGCTGAGCCGCATCGCGCCGCGCGCATAATCGGTGAAGCACATGAAGGTGCCGCCATAGGGGCGCACGCCGCCATGCAGCGCCATGCCGTTCATCGCGCCCGCCATGCCATGTTCGCGGATGCCGTAATAGATGTAGCGACCGGCGCGGTTTTCCGGCTCGAACGTGCCCAGATCGGCGGTCTTGGTGTTGTTCGATCCCGTCAGGTCCGCCGAGCCGCCAAGCGTTTCGCGGATGATCGGGTTGATCACCTCCAGCGCCATCTCGCTGGCCTTGCGGGTGGCCACCTTGGGCGTGGTTTCCGTCACCTGCTTTTTCAGCGCCTTGATCGTGGCCGAGAGCTTCTTGGGCATCTCGCCCGCGATGCTGCGCGCGAACTCCACCTGCTTGGTGGTCGAGAGCGCCGCGATGCGGGCATCCCAATCCGCGCGGTCGGCCGCGCCGCGCGCGCCGATGGCTTCCCATTCTTCCTTGAGGTCCGAGGGGATCTCGAAGGGACCGTGGCTCCAGCCATAGGCCGCCTTGGTATCGGCGATCAGCTGGTCATCGGTCAGCGCGCCATGCCCCTTGGAGGTATCCTGCGCCGAGGAGCCGAGCGCGATATGCGTCTTGCAGGCGATCATCGCAGGGCCCGCGCTGGCCTTGGCCGCGGTCAGCGCGCGGTCGATATCCTCGGGGTCGTGGCCGTCGCATTCGAACACGTCCCAGCCGGAGGCGGCAAAACGCGCCATCTGGTCGGTGCGGTCAGACAGCGACACCTTGCCGTCGATGGTGATGTCGTTATTGTCCCACATCACGATGAGGTGGCTCAGCTCGTGACGGCCGGCAAGGCTGATCGCCTCCTGGCTGATGCCCTCCATCAGGCAGCCGTCGCCGACGATGCAATAGGTGTGGTGATCGACCACCTTCTTGCCCCACCGGGCGCGCAGGAACTCCTCGGCCATGGCAAAGCCGACGGCATTGGCCAGCCCCTGGCCAAGCGGGCCGGTCGTGGTCTCGATCCCCGCCGCATGGCCGTATTCCGGGTGGCCCGCCGTGATCGACCCCAACTGGCGGAAATTGCGGATCTGGTCCAGCGTCATGTCCTCGTAGCCCGTCAGGTAGAGCAACGAGTAGAGCAGCATCGAGCCATGGCCCGCGCTGAGGATGAAGCGGTCGCGGTCGGGCCAGTGCGGCGCGCTTGCGTCGAACTTCAGGTGGTTGCGGAACAGCACGGTGGCGACATCGGCCATGCCCATCGGCATGCCGGAATGGCCCGAATTGGCGGCGGCGACGGCGTCGAGCGTCAGGGTGCGGATGCAGGCGGCACGGCGCCAGTGATCGGGATGCGCGGCGGCAAGGTCTTTGGTGTCCACGGGGGCGGGCTCCTGTCAAACGGGGGCTTGTGTTGCGCAGGGTGATAGCAGGCCGGGGGCGGAGTGCAAGCAAGGCAGCGGCCCCCATCGCGGCATTTTCGGCGCATTTCGGCATTCGAGGCTCGAAAACGACCCGGAAACTGTTGCAAATGGCGCCGGGATACGATTCGCTTGTGGCCAGGCAGATCGGCCCGGGCAGGCAGGGCAAGACCCGGGTTGGAAACAAGACGAGGGGCATGGGCTGATATGAGCGAACCATCGGATCTGGACCAGATCACGGCGCTTGAACACCGGATCACGGCGGCACTGGACCGCATCGCGCAGGGCGTGGCGGCACGCGGCGCGGGTGTGGGTGTGGGTGCGCAGGGCGAAGACGCGGGCGGAGACGCGGGCGAATTGGCCGAACGCGTCGCCGCCCTCAGCGCGGCGCTGGAGGAAACGCAAGGCGCGCTCGCCGCCGAGCAGGCCGCGCATGCCGAGTTGAGCGACCGCCTGCGCGCCGTCGAGGCCGCCCGCAAGGCCGATGCCGACGAGGCCGCGCGCGAGATCGCCAGGGCGAAGGAAAGCGCCCCCGCCATGAGCGAGGCCGATATCGAGACGATGCAGGCGCTGGAGGCCGAGGTCGAGCGCCGCCAGGGCGTCGAGGACGTGCTGCGCCGCCGTATCCAGCGCCTGCGCGAGGAACGCAACGCGCTGCAGGAAGAACGCACCGAGGCGCGCGAGCAACTGGACGAGGTGCAGGGCAAGCTCGACCAGCTCGAGGCGATTGCCGGACCGGGTGGTGGGGCCGACAAGGAACTGTCGCGCCTGCGGCAAAGCAACAGCGCGCTGCGCGACACGATCGAGGAAATGCGCGAGGGGATCGGCAATGACGCGGTGGCCAATGGCGACCTGGTGACCGCGGCCCTGGCCGCCGAACTCGAAAGCCTGCGCGCCGAACGGGCCGTTGACGCCGCCGAGGCGCGCGCCATCCTGGCCGAGATACGGCCGGTTCTGGACAAGGAAGGGAGCGGGGCCAATGCCTGAGATCTCGATCAATATCGGCGGGCGCAGCTTTGCCGTCTCCTGCCAACCGGGCGAGGAGCCTTATCTGCAGGCCGCCGCCAAGATGCTGGATACCGAGGCCACCGTGATCCTCGGCCAGATCGGGCGCATGGCCCCGGAACGGATGCTGCTGATGGCGGGGCTGATGCTGGCCGACAAGACCGCCGGGCTGGAAGAGGATCTGCAACGCGCCGAGGAAACCCTGCGCGCCCGTGACCGCAGCCTGGCCGATGCCGAGGACCGGCTGGAACGCCGTGCGCGCCGGATTGCGGAACTGGAAGAGGCGCCGCCGCCCGACCCCGAACAGGTCTCGGTCGCCGTGGTGCCCTCCGCGATCACCGACAGCCTGGCCGAGCTTGCCGCCCGCGCCGAGGCGCTGGCGCTGGAGTTCGAGGACGCGCCCGAGAGCTGATCACGCCCGCGACAGGATCCGCCGCTCGTCTTGCAGCAGCCAAAGCGCTGATGCCAGCCCGACTGAGCAGGTGGCCAGCAGCAACGCAAGCAGCATCGGGGCCGCCACATCGGCGCGCAGGACAAGGCCGGTCGCGGTGCTGAGCGCGGCCCCGCCCGCCACGATCATCGCGCCCGCCAGACCCGCGGCACTGCCCGCCAGATCGGGCCGCACCGACATCAGCCCGGAATGCACCGCGGGCATGGTCAGCCCGTTGCCAAGGCCGACCGTGATCGTCGCGGCGAAATAGCCCAAACTGCCGATCAGCCCCGCCGCATGGGCGATGAGGCCAAGCGTCAGCCCGGTGCAGGCCACCACGCGCCCCGCCAGCACCAGCCGCACCAGCCCCGCCCGCGCGATGATGCGCGACGACACGAAGCTGCCGCAGAAGAACCCCGCCGAGATCGAGCCGAGCACCACCCCGAGGGCGGCGGGCCGCAGGCCGAAGGTGGCGCTTGCGACCAGCGGTGCCCCGGCCAGGAAGACGAAGAAGGCGCCCACGGAGAAGACGGCGCTGATGGCGAAGCCGCGAAACCGGGGCAGTTTCAGCAGCGCGCCGATGTCGCGCCCGATGCCGCCAAGCCCGCCCGTGCCGGGGCGATGCGTCTCGCGCAGGCTGCGCCAGGTGACGGCCAGCAGGGTCAGCCCGGCGGCGGTGTAGACGGCAAAGCCCGCGCGCCAGCCGACCGTCGCCTCCAGCGCGCCGCCCAGGACCGGGCCGACCATCGGCGCAATGGCCATGGCCATGCCAAGCGTGGCGATGCGGGCGGCGGCAGTGTCGGCGGGATGGGTGTCGCGAAGGATCGCCATCGCCATGGCCGAAAGCGCGATGATCGCAGCCTGCACCATGCGCGCGGCCAGGAGCAGCCAGAGACTTGTGGCCAGAAGGCAGGTCAGCGAGGCCGCGACGAAAACCGCCAGCGCCACCAGCACCACCGGCCTGCGCCCGACCCGGTCCGAGAGCGGCCCGGCCACGATCTGCACCAGCGCGGTCACGCCCAGGTATCCGCCCACCATCAGGTTGACCGAGGCATAGCTGGCGTCGAATTCCGCCGCGATGGCGGGCAGCGAGGGCACGATCAGGTTCAGCGTCAACAGCGCCAGCCCGGTCATCGCGACCAGCATCGGAAAGGCGGGGGCCGTGGCGGGGGGGCGTGTCCGGGACATGACCGGGCCTCCTCTGCCGACTGTCCGGCCGACGTTAGGTTTGCCCGGCGCCGTCGTCAATTCCGATCTCGGCGCGATGCGCGCCAGGGCCGGTCCTTAACATAATTCAGCCACGGATGCAGAAACCTGCTATGAGAGACGGGTTGCAATGTCAAAAAGGGGGATCATGACATGCCGACTTTCATCCTGACGGGACGCTATTCTCTGGATGCCGTGCGGGGGCTGATGGCAAAGCCCGAGGACCGGACCGAGGCCGTTTCGGCGGTCGTGTCGGCCGCGGGCGGTACGTTCCTGCATTACTGGGTCACGACCGGCGCGACCGATTTCGTTCTTGTGGCAGAAGCCGACAGGGCCGAAGAGTTTCTGGCCGGGGTCATGACCGCCGCCGCCTCGGGCTCGGTGACGGACCTGACGACCGTGCAGGCGTGGAGTTCGCCTGACTTTGCCAGGGTCGCGCAGAAGGCGGCCGACATGGCTTCTGCATATCGCGCTCCGGGCGACTAGCGCAGGGCAGGCCGGGTCAGCCCCGAGGCAAGAGAACGCCAAGCAGCCGGTCGGCTTCGGCCATCGGGTCGGCCAGCGGGCCGCGATCCTCGCCGGGATGGAACCGGGCGCGGGTGGCGGTGGGCATCGGGGCGGGCTCCAGCAGGTGGACCGCCGGTCCATGGCGCGCGGTCTCGGCCTGCCAACTCTGGATCAGGGCGCGCCCGGCGGCTTTCGAGAGCGCATAGGCCCCGGCGAATTTCTTTTCGATCCGGGTGTCGTCGAAGAACAGGGCCGTGGGGTCATCCGAGGCGGCGATGAGCGGCTCGATCAGTGCGATGGCGCGGGCGAGGGCGCGGATATTGGTGGCGATGTTGGCGTCCAGATCCTTGGCGCGGATATGGCCCGCGGGCGTCAGCGCGGTCACGTGAATGGCGGCGTGGACCCAGATATCGGCGCGGCCCCACCTCTCATGCAGCGAGCGGCAGAGATGGGCCAGCGCGTTCTCATCCGTGATGTCCATCGGCGCCAGCGTGGCACTGCCGCCGGCGGCCTGGATCCGGTCGTCGAGATCTTCCAGGCCCCCCACGGTGCGCGCGACCGCGACGACATGCGCGCCGCGTTGCGCCAGCCACAGCGCCGAGGCCGCGCCGATCCCGCGTGAGGCCCCGGTGACAAGGGCGATGCGTCCATCGAGAGGTTTCTTGCTCATGGCCGCGTGATGGCCGGTTTGGCGCGGCTTGGCAAGGGGGCAAGCGGCTTGACTTTGGCGGTGCCGCTGGTGAGAACAAGGGCCAATGGAAACCTCCAATCAGAGACAGAGGAGACGCGCATGAGCCGCGACATGACTTTGAGCCAGGCCGTTACCGGATCCACCAGCCTGTTGAAACAGGTGCTGATGGTCGCGGGCGGCACCGCCTTTATCGCGCTGGCCGCGCAGATCTCGGTGCCGATGCTGCCGGTGCCGATGACCTTGCAGACGCTGGCCATCTTGATGGTGGGCTTCACCTTCGGCGCGCGCCTCGGGGCGGCGACGCTGATCGCCTATCTCGCCGAGGGCGCGATGGGGCTGCCGGTCTTTGCGAACGGCATGAACGGCATCGCCTTCGCGGGGCCGACCGCCGGTTTCCTGGTCGGTTTCGTCGGCATGGCCTGGGCCGCCGGTTGGGCCGCCGAGCGCGGGCTGGCGCGCGGGTTTGTCGGCACGGCGCTGTCGGCCATCGTGATCTCGGCGCTGCTCTATGTGCCGGGCCTGGCCTGGCCCGCGCTGGTAGCGGGCGCCACGGGTGTCGAGGCCGGGTGGGTCGCCCAGGGCAGTGGCTTCTACTGGACCTGGTTCGTCGCGCCCTTCCTTCTGGGCGATGCGGTCAAGGCCGTGATCGCGGCGCTTCTGGTTGCGGGCGGCTGGAAGGCCCTGTCGGCGCGCTGAGCCACAGGGGTTTGAATTGAAACGCCGCCCGGGGGGGAGCCTCGGGCGGCGTTTTCTTTTTGGGATTGCGCTGCCTTCGGCATCGCTCCGCGCCTCCTCCGGCCCTTGCGGGCCGTCCTCGGCGCGGGGGGCGCATCACTGGAGATGATGTGTATGGTGGGCCCGTTGCGCTGCCTCCGGCGGGGATATTTGCGGAACAAAGAAGCGGTCGGGTCAGTCTTCGTGCAACCGGGCCAGCGCCGTTTCGCAGAGGCCGAGATCCAGCCATTGGCAGCCCTGACAGAGGGTTTGAAGGTCGCCGGGCTGGACATGTTTGCGGATGCGGGCCTGTGCCTCGCCCCATGTCAGGCGCTCATGCGGGGCAAGGCGCAGGGCGCGCGCATGGGCGCGGTCGAGCCGGGAAATGGAGGTCTGCTCGGTACACAGATTGCCGCGCCGCTTGGGGCAGGGGGCGCAGATGTCGTCGGCATGGCCGGTGACCTGGATCGGCGTTGCGTCGCCGTCGGGGGCGCGCAGGCGGTCCCCGACGATGGCCGACATGTTGGCGGTGAAGGCGTCCGAATAGCCCTTGCCCTGGTAGCCGAGCGCGCAGAGGAAATGATGCGGGCGGAAGCGCAGCACGGGGCTACTCCGCCGGTTCGCGCATCTCGAAGCCCTTGGCGACCATGTCCGAGGGCTGCACCGGGTAATCGCCCGAGAAACAGGCATCGCAATATTGCGGGCAGGCATTGTCGCGGCCCTTGGCCTCGCCGACGGCACGGTAGAGCCCGTCGAGCGAGATGAAGCGCAGGCTGTCGACGTTCAGGTGGCGGCGCATCTCTTCCTCGGACATGGTCGAGGCCAGCAGTTTCTCGCGTTCGGGCGTGTCGACGCCGTAGAAGCAGGGCCAGGCCGTGGGGGGGCTAGCGATGCGGAAATGGACCTCTGCCGCGCCTGCATCCAGGATCATCTCCTTGATCTTGCGGCTGGTGGTGCCGCGCACGACCGAATCGTCGACCAGGATCACCCGCTTGCCCTTGATCAGCGCGCGGTTGACATTGAGCTTGAGGCGCACGCCCATGTTGCGGATCTGCTCGGTCGGCTCGATGAAGGTGCGGCCCATATACTGGTTGCGGATGATCCCCATCGCATAAGGAATGCCGCTTTCCTGGGAATAGCCGATGGCCGCGGGCGTGCCGCTGTCGGGCACGGGGCAGACGAGATCGGCCTCGACGGGGGCCTCGCGCGCCAGTTCCACGCCGATCTGGCGGCGGGTTTCATAGACGGACTGGCCGTTCAGGATGCTGTCGGGACGCGAGAAATAGACATGCTCGAAGATGCAGAAGCGGGGCCTTGCGGGCTCGAACGGCATGAAGCTCTCGATGCCCTTGGGCGAGATCACGACCATTTCGCCGGGCTCCACCTCGCGGATGAACTCGGCCCCGATGATGTCGAGCGCGCAGGTCTCGGATGACAGCACCCAGCCGTCGCCCAACCGGCCCAGGACCAGCGGGCGCACGCCGAGGCGATCGCGCACGCCAATCAGCTTGGTGCGCGTCATGGCCACGACCGAGAACGCGCCCTCGACCCGGCGCAGCGCGTCCTTCATGCGTTCGGGGATGTTCTTCTGGTAGCTGCGCGCCATCAGGTGGATGATGCACTCGCTGTCGGAGGAGCTGTGGAAGATCGAGCCGCGCCCGATCAGGTCGCGGCGCAATTCCTCGGCATTGGTGATATTGCCGTTATGGGCCAGGGCGGCCCCGCCCATCGAGAATTCGCCGAAGAAGGGCTGCACGTCGCGCAGCTGCGTCTGGCCCTTCGATCCGGCGGTGGAATAGCGCACATGGCCGATGCCGATCGACCCCGGCAGCGTCTCCATCAGCTTGGCGGAGGTGAAGTTGTCGCGCACATAGCCGAAGCGGCGGGCCGACTGGAAGCCGTGATCGGGGTCATGGGTGACGATGCCGCCCGCCTCCTGCCCGCGATGTTGCAGGGCGTGGAGGCCCAGGGCCACGAAATTGGCCGCATCGGAAACACCGACCACGCCGAAAACGCCGCATTCCTCCTTGAGCTTGTCGTCATCGAAGGGATGGCTATGGAACGGGGTCATCTCGGCACGCATGGGGGCAGGGTCCACGTCTGGGGCGATTCCCCGGAGCTATAGAGAAGCGGCCCCGCAAAGTCACCCACATGCGCGCGGGCCCCGGCGGAATATCGGCGCGGCGTTGCGCTCAGGTGGCCATGGGCAGGATCAGGAGCGCGGCCAGCACGGTCACCGCGGCGACGGCCAGCGCGGGCAGGCGGGACGTGGTGCGGCGGGCCAGGCGATGCGCCTCTTCGCTGCGCATCCGGCGGCCACGGGCCATGTAGCGGGCGGTGTCGATGGAGCCATCGGGGCGGGTGTGGATCGGGGTGCGGGTCATCGGGGCGGTCCTTCTGATTGGGTGAGATCACCATGACAGGGCTGCGCGCGCCCCGCTTGAAGGGGGCCTTTAGAAAGCCTTGGGATGGGCTTCTATTTCGCCCCACACCCCTCTCTTTCCTTGAGAAACCGCGGGTCCGGTGCGCATCATGGGTGCATGATCTATCGTTTCGGCCCTGCTGAGTTGGATACGGACCGCTACCGGCTGCTGGTTGCGGGCAAGGAGGCGCATGTGGAGCCGCAGGTCTTCGCCCTCATCGCGCTTCTGGCCTCCCGCGCGCCGGATCTTGTGCGTTACGACGAGATCCGGGCCGATGTCTGGCAGGGGCGCATCGTCTCGGACGCGACGGTGGCGGCCCGGATCAGTGCGGCGCGCGCGGCCCTGGGCGATGACGGCAAGCGGCAGGGCGTGATCCGCACGGTGCCCCGGCGCGGTTTGCAGATGGTGGTGGAGGTCGTCACGGACGGCGGCGCAATCCGCCCGGTGCCGCCCGCGGGTCAGACCATCCGCTACACCACCTCGCGCGATGGCACCGCGATTGCCTGGGCCGAACTGGGCGAGGGGCCGCCGCTGATGCGGGGCGGGCATTGGCTGAGCCATCTGGAACACGATCTGTCCAGCCCGATCTTCGGGCCGCTTCTGCAACGGCTGGCGCGCGGGCGGCGGCTGATCCGCTATGATCCGCGCGGCACCGGGCTGTCGGAACGCGATCTGGACCTGAGCCGCGTCACGGTCGAGGATCTGGCCGATGACATGGAGGCGGTGGCCGATGCCGCCGGGATCGACCGGTTCCCGGTCTACGCCATTTCCCAGAGCGTCCCGGCGGCGCTGGTCTTCGCCGCGCGCCACCCGGATCGGGTCGCCCGGATGATCCTGAACAACGGTCTGGTGCGAGGCTCGACCGCGCGGGGGGACGGTGAGACAACCGAGACCATGGTGGCGATGATCCGCGCAGGCTGGGGCGTGGCGGGCAGCCCGTTCATGAAGGCGGTGGCGACGCTCTTCGCGCCGCGATCCACCGTTGAAGAACTGGACAGCCTTGTCGGGCTGCAAGCGGTCTCGGCCACGCCCGACGCGGCCGCCGAGCTGCGCCGCGTGATCGGGGACATCGACGTGACGGGTATCCTGGGCGATGTGACCTGCCCGGTGCTGATCCTGCATTGCGCGGGCGATGCGATCCAGTCGCCGGAGCAGTCCAAGCTGATGGCACGGAGGATCCCGAATGCCAGGTTTCACCTCTGCGACTCGCCCAATCACATGGTGGTGCCCAGTGATCCGATCTGGGCCGACTGCCTGGATGCGTTCGACCGGTTCCTGGAGGATGCGGCCCCGGTCTGAACGGTTGCCTGCGCCCGGCCCCTCGGATTAGCGTGTCGGCATCCGATTTGATCAGCAAGGACCCGTCATCATGCGTATTATTGCAATTCTCGCCGGGGCCGCGATGGCCGCGAGCGCCTTTCTCAACTGGGTCAGCATGCCTTTCGCGGGCGGCTTCACCCCCTATGACGCGCTGCGCCCGGCGCTTGGCCCCGATGCGCCGCTGGAGGTGCTGCTCTATGCGGGCACCTTTGCGCTTGGCGGGCTGGCGGGGCTGGTCGCGCTTCTGTCCACCCCCTCGCGGCTGCTGAATTTCATCGCCGGGGCCGCGCCCTTCGCGCTGGTGGTGTGGAACCAGATGCAGGCGCAGGATGCGCTGGACCAGGTCGGGCTGAGCCTGTGGGATTTCTCGGACGGGATCGGTGCCGCGATGAACCGGATGATGGAGTTCGTCGATATCGGCTTCTACGCCTATTGGGGCGGTGCGGTCCTGCTGCTGATCGCGGCGCTGGCGGGGGGCGGTGGTCGGCGCTATCGCCGCGATGATGCGATCTGACACCGGTTCCGGGGCGGCGCAGGGCCTTCGAAGGCCCTGACGAGGCTTTTCGAAAAGCCTCGCGCGCCCCGTCCGGGGTTACTCCACGACCACCGGGTCGCAGCTGTTCACCAGTTCCTCGTAACGCTGCACGATCCAGCCGGGCGCGTCCGAGGGGATGTTCTCCTCGATCGAGCCGGTGATCGACTGGAACACTTCCGCCGAGCGGCTGTCCGAGATCACTTCGATCGGCTCGTTGCCCACCACGCGGTCATAGGCGATGAGCGCGACCGCCACCAGGAGCACGCCGCGCGCGACACCGAAGAGGAAGCCGAGCCCTGCATCGAGGCCGCCGACCGCCGAGCGCTGCACGGCGGAGGAAAAGAACGGCGTGAAGAGCGAGATGATCACCAGCGCCAGCGCGAAAACGGCGGCAAAACCGGCGATCACCGCCAGTTCGCAGGATCCATTGAGGAAATCGCCCAGGTAGGGCACCTCGAACATCAGCTCCTTCGCCTGCGGGGCGAAGATGAAGGCCACGATCGCCGCCGCGATCCAGCCCAGGATCGACAGCGCCTCGCGCACGAAACCGCGCGAATAGGCCAGGATGGCGGATATCACGATGATACCGGCGACGACCGCGTCAAATAGGGTGAAGCCTTCCATATCGGCCCTCTCGTTCTTGTTTGGCGGGTCTCAGCCCGCGCCGAATATATCGCCAGTGAACCGGGTCAGGTCCGGCATCAGTTTCAGATCCATACCAGCCCCGTCGGATATTTTGCATCCCTCGGGCGCGATAGCCGATGAAAAACCAAGTTTCCGGGCCTCTTTCAACCTGTTTTCGGCCTGAGCCACCGGACGCAGCGCGCCAGAGAGCGAAAGTTCCCCAAAAACCACGGATGTGGCGGGCAGGGCGGCGTCTTCGCGTGCCGAAAGCAGCGCGGCGGCAACGGCCAGGTCGGCGGCGGGTTCCGAGATGCGCATGCCGCCCGCGATGTTGAGGTAGACGTCGAGCCCCTGAAAGCTGATGCCCACCCGTGCCTCCAGCACGGCCAGGATCATCGAAAGCCGCCCGCCATCCCACCCCACGACGGCGCGGCGCGGCTGGCTGAGCGACGACGGCGCGACCAGCGCCTGCACCTCGACCAGCACGGGACGGGTGCCCTCCATGCCCGCGAAGACGACCGATCCCGGCGCCCGTTCATTGCGGTCGGAGAGGAACAGGGCAGAGGGGTTCGGCACCTCGGCCAGGCCCGCGCCGGTCATCTCGAACACGCCGATCTCATCGGCCGGGCCAAAGCGGTTCTTGACGGAGCGCAGGATGCGGAACTGGTGGCCGCGCTCGCCCTCGAAATAGAGCACGGTGTCGACCATATGCTCGACCACGCGGGGGCCCGCGATCTGGCCTTCCTTGGTGACGTGCCCCACCAGCATGACCGAGGTGCCGCTGCGCTTGGCAAAGCTTGTCAATTCATGCGCCGAGGCGCGGACCTGCGCGACCGAGCCCGGCGCGCTTTCGACCGTATCCAGCCACATGGTCTGGATGGAGTCGATAATGGCGAGATCGGGCTGTTCCCTGTCCAACGTGGTCAAGATGTCGCGCAGGTTGGTCTCGGCGGCGAGTTTGACCGACGCATCGGCCAGACCCAGGCGCCGCGCGCGCATCCGCACCTGGGCGGTGGCCTCTTCGCCCGACACATAGATCACCTTGAGCCCTGCGCGCGCGAAACTGGCGGCGGCTTGCAGCAGAAGCGTCGATTTGCCGATACCGGGATCGCCGCCGACCAGGGAGGCCGAGGCCGCGACCAGCCCGCCCCCAAGGACGCGGTCGAGTTCCGCCAGGCCCGAGCCGACGCGGGGCGGCGGGGCCTCTTTCGTGGCAAGGTCGGTCAGCGCCATGCCCTTGCCCTTCATGCCGCCAAGCCCGCGGCCCTTGGGACCGGTCGAAAGCGGCTGTTCCTCCTGCACCGTGTTCCATTCGCCGCAGCCCTCGCAGCGCCCTGTCCATTTGCTGTGAACGGTGCCGCAATTCGCGCAGATGAAACGGGTGACGGGTTTGGCCATTGCGTTGGCTTAGCCCAGGTGCCCGCGCTTGACCAGTGCGCCCGTGGCAAGGCTGATGGCAAGCGAGACGAGCGTGCAGGCAGTGAAGAGCCAGAGGCCCCAGGCGGTCTCGACCCGGCCAAGCCCCACGCCCTTTACCAGCAGGATATAGAGCGCGATCAGGAATACATCGGCCATGGCGAACTTGCCCATCACGGTGAAACCGGTGAGCAGGCGCGAGGGGGCCTGGCCGAAATGGATCAGGACAAGGCCGAGCGTCTTCACGATCGGGGCGGCGATGGCGAAAAGGGCGACGAGGCTGGCCAGCAGGATATCCTCGCCCCAGAGCGTCGCGATGCCGGAGAGGATCGAGATCTCGTCGAGCGCGAAGAAGGGCAGCAGCCCCGCGCGCATCAAGGGCGCCTGCCAGGAGATCGGGTATAGCACCAGCAGGGCAAGATTGGCGAGGGCGAGCAGCTTCAAGGTCATGTGGCGGGGCCGGTGTCACCATGCGGGGATCGGGGGGCATACGCACCCCCTTTACCCCGCCCGGCCATGCCGAAACAAGGTGAGGGGCGCTCAGGCCCCGGCGGCCATCCGGTTATGCTTGCGCGCAACGTAATCCTTGGCCGTCTCCACCGCCACGGCGGCATCGCGGCAATAGGCGTCGGCGCCGATGGCCTTTCCGAATTCCTCGTTCAGGGGGGCGCCGCCGACCAGAACGATATAATCCTCGCGGATGCCCTGTTCGATCATGGTGTCGATCACGACCTTCATATAGGGCATGGTCGTGGTCAGAAGGGCCGACATGCCCAGGATGTCGGGCTGCTCGGCCTCCAGCGCCTCGAGATAGTTCTCGACCGCGTTGTTGATGCCCAGGTCCACCACCTCGAAGCCCGCGCCCTCCATCATCATCGAGACCAGGTTCTTGCCGATATCGTGGATGTCGCCCTTGACGGTGCCGATCACCATCTTGCCCACGCGCGGGGCGCCGGTTTCGATCAGAAGCGGCTTGAGGATCGCCATGCCCCCCTTCATCGCGTTGGCGGCCAGCAGCACCTCGGGCACGAAGAGGATGCCGTCGCGGAAATCCTTGCCGACGATGGTCATGCCGCCGACCAGCGCCTCGGTCAGGATGCGGTAGGGCTCCCAGCCGCGGTCCAGAAGGATGTTGACGCCTTCCTCGATCTCTTCCTTGAGGCCGTCATAGAGGTCGTCGAACATCTGCTGCACAAGCTCTTCGTCGTCGAGCTCGGACAGGATGATTTCATCTTCATCGGACATGGGTCGGAAACTCCCTGGCTTCGGCATGGGGGTGGCGATTGGGTGATCTTTGGCGTCTGGCCCCGAACCTGACGCGCCGGATTGCGACTTGGTTCATGTCGGGACCGACCTTGGCTTGCATATGTTCCGGTTTCGTTCCAGAATGGCGCAATGCAGCGAAACGACAAGATAGCGCGCGGGCGCGGGGCGGGTTCGAACCCGCCGGGCCGGTTCGAGCCGCTGACGGCGGAGGCGGTCGATGACGGCTGGCCGCGGACGGAGGAGGCGGTGACGCTGCGCACGGAAACACGGGCCGAGAGGCCGCGCCGCGTGATCACGCGCAACGCCTCGCCCGATCTGGGATTTGACCGCTCGATCAACCCGTTCCGGGGCTGCGAACATGGCTGCATCTACTGTTTCGCACGGCCCACCCATGCCTATCTGGGGCTGTCGCCGGGGCTGGATTTCGAGACGCGACTGGTGGCGCGGCCCGAGGCACCCGAGGTGCTCCGGCAGGAGCTGTCGCGGCGCGGCTACAAGGTCGCGCCGATCGCCATCGGCACCAATACCGACCCCTATCAGCCGATCGAGCGCGATCTGGGCGTCATGCGCGGCATCCTGGAGGTGTTGCAGGAGTTCCGCCATCCGGTCGGCATCGTCACCAAGGGCGTTCTGGTCGAGCGCGATATCGGATTGCTGGCGGAAATGGCCGCCGACGGGCTGGCCAAGGTCGGCATCTCGGTCACGACGCTGGACCCCGAACTGTCGCGCAAGATGGAGCCGCGCGTGCCCGCGCCCGCGCGTCGCCTCAAGGTGATCGAGCGGCTGGCGGCGGCGGGGATTCCGGTCCGGCTCATGGCCTCGCCGATCATCCCCGGCCTGACCGATCACGAGATCGAGCGGCTGGTGCAGGCCGGCGCCGAGGCGGGGGCGAGGGCGGCCAGCATGATCACGCTGCGCCTGCCGCTCGAGGTCGGGCCGCTGTTCCGCGAGTGGCTGGAGACGCATATGCCGGACCGCGCGGGCCGCGTCATGGCGCGGGTGCGCGAGATGCAGGGCGGCAAGGCATACAGCAGCGAATACGGCACGCGGATGACGGGGACCGGCGTCTATGCAGACCTGCTGCAAAAGCGGTTCGCGCGGGCGCGTCGGGCGCATGGGCTGGCAAAGGAACTGCCGCCGCTCAGATGCGACTTGTTCGCTGTGCCGCTGGCGCGCGGCGATCAGTTGAGCCTGTTCTGAGGGTGGGGCAAGAGCCTTCGAAGGCTCTTGCCGATCTCTTCGAAGAGATCGGATTGCGCGCGTTGGTGGGGGGCTCAAGGCCTTCGAAGGCCTTGGCCTGACTTTTCGAAAAGTCAGGCCCCCGTCATTCGAGGATGCGCACGGGTTCGGCGTTGCAGAAGACGACCACCTGCCCGCCATTGAGAACCGCGCGGTAGCCGCGCCGCTTGATCTCGCTGGTGAACACCTCCCACCCGACGATCCGCTCCACATCGCGGGCCTTGCGGCGCACGACACCGCCTTCGGCGGCGGCGCGGGACGAGAAAAGATGCGTAACCCAGATCTCGGGGTCGATGACATCGGGTTTCGCGCGGCGCGGGGGTGGGGCAAATATGTCTCGCATAAGGGCAACATTGCCGTCGCCTCGGTTAATATCGGGTGAACGGGTCAGCCCCGCGCGCGGCGGCGGCTGGTCCGGGCGCGGGTCGGGCCTGCCCCGTCGGTGCCGTCGCTGTCGGAGGAAAACGCGCCAAGCGTCGCCGCGATCTTGTCCAGGGTCGGGGCGGGGCCGGGGGGCGTGTCTTCCAGCGCTTTGCGCATCCGGCGCAGATGCTCGGTCTGGGTGCCGCAGCAGCCGCCGATGATGCGCGCGCCGCAATCGCGGGCCAGCACCGCGTATTGCGCCATCAGATCGGGCGTGCCGTCATAGTGGATGTGGCCGTCGACATATTTCGGAATGCCCGCATTGCCCTTGGCGATGATCGGGATCTCGACGCCCGAGGCGCGAAAACCGAGCGCGGTGCGCAACAGGTCCGACGCGCCGACCCCGCAATTCGCGCCATAGGCCAGCGGTTTATGCGCCAGCCCGTCCACCATCGTCGCCATATCGGCCGAGGTCAGCCCCATCATGGTGCGGCCCGCCGTGTCGAAGCTCATCGTGCCGCACCAGGGCATTTCGGCCAGGCGCGCGGCCTCGGCGGCGGCCTTGTATTCCTCGGCGGCCGAGATCGTCTCGACCCAGAGCACATCAGCCCCGCCCGCCTTCAGCCCCTCGGCCTGTTCGTGGAACATCTCGACCGCGCCCTTATAGGTCAGGCTGCCCATCGGCTCCATGATTTCGCCGGTGGGCCCCATCGAGCCCGCGACCACCACGTCGCGCCCGGCCTTGTCGGCCACCTCGCGCCCGATCCCGGCGGCGGCCTCGTTCAGCTCGAACACCCTGTCTTGCGCGTCATGCAGCTTGAGCCGCGCGGCGGTGCCGCCGAAACTGTTGGTCAGGAAGATGTCGGAGCCCGCATCGACCGCGCCCTGGTAGAGCGTTGCCACCCGGTCGGGATGATCGGTGTTCCAGATCTCGGGCGAGTCGCCGGAAGATAGCCCCATGTTGAACAGCGTCGTGCCAGTGGCCCCGTCGGCCATCAGCCAGGCGCGGGTGTCAAGCAGTCGGGACAGGAGGTCGGACATGCGCAATAGGGCCTTCTTGCTTGGGGCAGCGTCGCTGCCGGGTGTGATCGCTCAATGCGCGCGGGGCAAGTTCATATTGCGCATAATGATCATGAGGCGGGGGCCGGGATGCAGAATGCCGCCCCGAGGCGGCATCCGATCACCTTGCGGGGACAGGCGCCCGGTCAGGCTTCCTTCATGATCTGGCGCTTGGCCTCGATCAGAAGCTCGGCCATCTTGGCGCGGATCTGCTCGTCGCTGGCCTTGTCGCCCAGATCGCCCTTGAGCTTGCGCACGACATCCTCGTGGCCCGCTTCCTCGAAATCGGATTTCACGACCTCGATCGCGTAGGCATTGGCCTCGTCGCCGGATTTGCCCAACAGATCGGCGGCCCAGAGACCGACCAGCTTGTTGCGCCGCGCCTCGGCCTTGAAGACCATTTCGGCGTCATGGGCGAATTTGTTCTCGAACGCGTTCTCGCGGTCATCGAAGGTGGTCATCTTGGGGGCTCTCCTTGCGGGCATGGGCTGCGTTGCCTTCCAAATAATCGGCAAGCGGGGGCGCATTCAAGTGCCGACTTGGCACAAGGGTTTCTTGCTGGATCGAATCGCGGTCCCGGCATTACTCTGGCGGGACTTTGATTGACGAGGTTTTCACAGCTCCAGGACGGTCCCATGATCCGCCATTTTCCCCTCATCGCCGCCTGTCTTGTCGCAGGCGCAACCGCCACATTCGCGCAAGACACGTTCTCGGAGATCGGCACCGGGCAATACCTGGCCCCGCTGGACATGGCGCCGTTCCAGGATGACACCTGGCAGGGCTATGAGCAGGAGGGCTGGTACGTGCTGGAGAACCGGAGCGATCCCGGCGCGATCCGTTATTATCGCGGCAACGTGATCGGCGATGTCGGCAACGGCCGCGTCCAGGCCAATATCTATGTCCGCAACGATGACGGGCAGGGGCTGGCGGCGGCGGGGCTGATCTTCGATTTCAATGTCGAGACCTCGACCTATGCCGCCTTCCTGCTGGATCATGAAAACAACCCGATGGTCCTGTTGCGCGATGAGGACGGGATGGAGCCGATCTTTGCCGACGCGGACGACCCCGTCGGGCGTGGTGATGGCACCGATGTGCTGGCGGTCCGGTTCCTGGACGGGCGGGCGGAGCTGCTGCTCAACGACGAACCGTTTCTGGACCTCAGCGCCGAGACCGGCTTTCATTCCTATGTCGGCGTTATCGCCGTCGGCACCGGACGCCATGGCTTCTGGGGCTTCGCGGCGGAGTAGACCCCGCCCCCGCTTTCCTTTCCGCCAGTGTCGGCGTATACGCGCGATGACCCGCCTTGGCGGACCCTCGGGGATTCGGAGTAAGCAGCACATGGCACGGCGCAAGAAGGTCTATGAAGGCAAGGCCAAGACCCTGTACGAAGGCCCGGAACCCGGCACCCTGGTGCAGTATTTCAAGGATGACGCCACCGCGTTCAACGCCGAAAAGCGCGACGTGATCGAAGGCAAGGGGGTGCTGAACAACCGCCTGTCGGAATATTTCATGACCGGGCTGAACAACATTGGCGTGCCCACCCATTTCATCCGCCGCCTGAACATGCGCGAACAGCTGATCCGCGCGGTCGAGATCATCCCGCTGGAGGTCATCGTGCGCAACTTTGCCGCCGGGTCCATGGCCAAGCGCCTGGGGCTGGAGGAGGGCACGCAGCTGCCGCGCCCGATCATCGAGTTTTCCTACAAGAACGACGACCTGGGCGACCCGCTGGTGCCCGAGGAATATATCATCGCCTTCGGATGGGCGAGCCAGCAGGACCTTGACGACATCGTGGCGCTGGCGCTCAGGGTCAACGATTTCATGTCCGGGCTGATGTTGGGCGTGGGCATCAGGCTGGTCGATTTCAAGATCGAGGTCGGCCGGGTCTATGACGGCGATTTCATGCGCCTCATCGTGGCCGACGAGATCAGTCCCGACAGCTGCCGCCTGTGGGATATCGAGACGGGCCGCAAGCTGGACAAGGACGTGTTCCGCCGCGACCTGGGCGACCTGGCCGACGCCTACACGGAAGTGGCGCGGCGGTTGGGCGTGCTGCCCACGAATAACGGCCCGGTGACGAAGCCGACGCTGATCAACTGAGGCTCCGCGCCCGGGGTTTGGCGGAGGATTTTGAGTATTTGGACCAAGAAGATGGGGGCAGGGTGATGCGTGCGACCGTGACCGTGATGCTGAAACAGGGGGTTCTGGACCCGCAGGGCGAGGCGGTGCGCCACGCGCTTGGCAGCCTCGGATTTGACGGCGTCGAGGGCGTGCGCCAGGGCAAGGTGATCGCGCTGGACCTGGCCGAGGGCACGTCGGAGGCCGAGGTGACCGAGATGTGCGAGAAGCTGCTCGCCAACACGGTGATCGAAAGCTACCGCATCGAGATGGGCTGAGGCCCGCGATGAAGGCGGCGCTTTTGACAGGCTATCGGTCGGACCTGGAGATCAGTGATCTGCCCGATCCCGACTGCCCGCGCGATGGCGTGGTGCTGGAGGTTCTGGCCTGCGGCATCTGCCGCTCGGACTGGCATGTCTGGGTCGGGGCCGATCCGGATGTGTCCCTGCCGCAGGTGGGCGGCCATGAATATTGCGGCGTGGTGCGCGCCGTGGGCGCGGATGTGACGCGCTGGCGGCTGGGCGACCGGGTCATCGCGCCCTTCATCCTGGCCTGCGGCGGCTGTGCCGATTGCCAGGCGGGCAATCAGACGATCTGCGCCGATCAGGTGGTGCCGGGGTTCACCGCGCCGGGGGCCTTTGCCGAGCAGATCGCCGTGCCGCGCGCCGATGTGAACCTGACCGCGCTGCCCGAGGGGATGGATCCCGCGCTTGCCGCAGCCCTTGGCTGCCGCGTCACGACGGCCTGGCACGCGCTGACGGGGCGCGCCGCGTTGCGGCCCGGCGAATGGCTGGCCGTCTGGGGCGCGGGCGGCGTGGGGCTGGCGGCGGCGCTGATCGGCAAGGCGATTGGCGCGCGGGTGGTGGTGGCCGACCTGGTGCAGGAGAAGCTGGACCACGCGCTGAGCCTGGGCATTGATGCCGCCGTGAACGCGGGCGGGGCCGATCCGGTGGGGGAGGTTCGCGAGATCACGGGTGGCGGGGCCGATCTGGCTGTCGAGGCGCTCGGCATTGCACCCACGACGGTCAACGCGTTGAAGTGCCTTCGCAAACTGGGCCGCATGGTGCAGGTCGGGATGCCCGCGGGCGACCACGCCGCGATGACCCTGCCCTGGGACGTGGTCTATTCCGGCCAGTTGGCCATCTATGGCACGCGCGGCATGCCCGCCTGGCGCTATCCGTCCCTGCTGTCGCTGATCTCGGGCGGATTGGATCTGTCGCCGATGATCGCGCGGCGTGTCACGCTGTCGGATGTCACAACCGAACTGGCCGCCTTCGACGGCCCCGCCCCGCCGGGGATTGCCGTCATCACGGATTTCACCCGCTAGACAAGGATCCCGCCCCATGAAAGCCGCCGTCATCACCTTTCCCGGCTCCAATTGCGACCGTGACCTGAGCGATGCCTTCCGCGCCGCCGGATGCGACGTGACCGAGGTCTGGCACAAGGACAGCACGCTGCCCGAAGGCGTCGATATCATCGGTATTCCCGGCGGGTTTTCCTTCGGCGATTACCTGCGCTGCGGGGCCATCGCGGGGCGCTCGCCCGTCATGAAGGCGGTCGCGGATCACGTGCACCGGGGCGGCTATGCGATCGGCATCTGCAACGGCTTCCAGGTGCTGTGCGAAACCGGCCTCCTGCCCGGCGCGCTGATGCGCAATGCGGGGCTGAAATTCACCTGCAAGATGCAAGCGCTGACGGTCGCGACCGGCGACAGCATCTTTACCCGTGGCTATGGCGAAGGCGCCGAGATCTCCATCCCGCTGGCCCATCATGACGGCAATTACGTGATCGACGCCGAGGGGCTGGCCGCGCTGAAGGACCAGGACCGCGTGGCCTTCCGCTACCGGACCAACCCCAACGGATCGGTTGACGATATCGCCGGGATCCTGTCGGAAAACCGGCGCGTGCTGGGGATGATGCCGCACCCCGAGCGTGTGGTTGACGCCCGCGTCGGCGGCACCGACGGGCGGGCGCTTTTTGCCGGATTGGTCGATGCGCTGGCCGATGCCTGACGGGCTTGAGCCGGATGGGCCAAGCCACTAACATCACGCCATGAACCAGCCGTCTGGCCCCATCGTTGCCCCGCGATCCTCGACAGGGCGGCGCGCATGGATTTTGCGTGGGGTCATGGTATTGTTCCTGGCCATCGCGGGCGGGGTCGTCTGGGTCTCGAACATCTGGCTGACTGAGCGGTTCACCGAAAGCACCCGCAACCGGGCGGAACTGCGCCTGGCGCTCTATTCCGGCTCCATCATCTCGGAATTGCAGCGAAATTCGGTGGTGCCGCTGCTTTTGTCGCGCGATCCGACGCTGACCCGCGCGCTGGCCATCGGGGATTTCAGCCGCACCTCGCAGCAACTGATCTCCTACCGCGAGGAGATCGGGGCCGCGTCGCTGACGCTGCTGGATCGCGAGGGGCGCGTGGTGGCCGCAACCGACCGGCCCCAGATCGGCGAATTGCACCGCAACGAGCCTTATTTCGTGCAGGCGCTGCGCACCAATGACACGGTCTTCACCACCAGCGAGCTGGAAACCGGCGCCTTCGAGTTCACCTTCGCGCGCCGCATCGAGGCCGACAATCAACTGGTCGGCGTGATCCTGGTCAAGGTCGATCTGGGCCGCCTGGAGGATCGCTGGCGCGGCACCTCCGAAGCGGTCTTCGTGGCCAATTCGGAAGGCACCATCATCTTGTCGACCGAACCGCGCTGGCGCGGGCTGGAGGAGGAGGGCGCGATGGCCGTGCAATCGCCCCCCTCGGCCATCCAGCGCGTGATCGAGGCGACGGGGGATTGGGCCTTCACCACGCCGGGGCCGTTCTTTTCCGGCAACTCGACGCTGCGGCTGGAAAGCCGGATTCCGTTTCGAGGCTGGAAACTGGTCTCGTTCACCGCCTTCGCCTCGGTGCGCGAACGCGTCAATGGGGTGCTGGCGCTGGAGATCATGGGATTCGCCTTGTTGCTGGCGGGCGCCTTCTATGTGTTGAGCCGCCGGGCGCGGATGCAGACGGTGATCTTCCAGCGCGAATCGGCGGAGCTTCGCCGCCTCAACAATCGCTTGCAGCGGGAAATCGCCGAACGTCAACGGGTTGAGAAGACGCTGGAGGAGGCCGAGGCGAGCCTGGCGCAAAGCTCCAAACTGGCCGCGATGGGCGAGATGTCGGCCGCCGTCAGCCACGAGTTGAACCAGCCGCTGGCCGCGATGAAAACCTACCTGGCGGGCGCGCGGCTGCTCTTGCAACGCAGACGGCCCGAGGAGGCGCTGTCCTCGTTCCAGCGCATCGACGACCTTCTGGACCGGATGAACGCGATCACGCGGCAGCTCAAATCCTATGCAAGAAAGGGGGCCGAGGCGTTTGCGCCCGTCGATCTGCGCGACTCTCTCGCCGCGTCCCTGACCATGATGGAGCCGCAACTGCGCCAGATGACGGTCGAGATCACCCAGACCATGCCGCGAGAACCCGTGATGGTGCTGGCCGACCGGCTGCGGCTGGAACAGGTGATCATCAACCTGTTGCGCAATGCGCTGGATGCGATGAAGGGCGAGGCGCATCGTGAACTGGACCTGATCATCGCCGAGGGCGACGAGGTGGTTTTGACGGTGCGCGACAACGGGCGCGGCATTGACGATCTGGACGCGCTGTTCGAGCCCTTCTACACGACCAAGAAACCTGGCGATGGCGTGGGGCTCGGCCTCGCGATATCCTCGGGCATCGTGAAGGATCTGGGCGGACGGCTGACGGCGCGCAACGGCGAGGATGGCGGCGCGGTGTTCGAGGTTCGCCTGCCGCGCGCCGATCAGAGCCAGGCCGCGGCGCAATGAGCAGGTAGGGAAAAGACCATGAGAATCGCGATCATCGACGACGAACAGGACATGCGCCAGTCGATCAGCCAATGGCTGGCCCTCAGCGGCTTCGAGACCGAGACCTATTCCAGCGCGGAAGAGGCGCTCAAGCAGATCGGGCCGGATTATTCCGGCGTCGTCGTCAGCGACATCAAGATGCCCGGCATGGACGGGATCGCCTTCCTCAAGCGGTTGATGGGGATGGATAGTAGCCTGCCCGTGATCATGATCACCGGCCATGGCGACGTGCCGATGGCGGTTGAGGCGATGCGCCTCGGGGCCTATGACTTCCTGGAAAAGCCGTTCAATCCCGACCGCATGACCGAGCTTGCCAAGCGCGCGGGCCAGACACGGCGCCTGACGCTGGACAACCGCGCGCTGCGCCGCGAGCTCAGCGATGGCACCGTGCTGATGCGCAAGCTGATCGGCTCCTCGCCGGTGATGGAGCGGCTGCGCGAGGATATCCTGGACCTCGGACAGGCCGATGGCCATGTACTGATCACCGGCGAGACCGGGACCGGCAAGTCGCTGGTGGCTCATGCCCTTCACGCGGTGGGGCCGCGCGCGGGCAAGCCGCTGGTCTCGGTGGCCTGCGCCGCGCATGAGGAAAGCGCACTGTCCGCGATGCTGTTCGGGCCGGTGGGCGAGGGGCAGGATCTGCCGCTGGTCGAACAGGCACGCGGTGGCTCGCTGCTGCTGGAGGGGGTCGAGGCGCTGCCGCAGGCGTTGCAGGCGCGCCTCCTGACCCTGATCAACGACATGGGCAACCCGGCCGAGACCCGCGTCGTGGCGATCTGCAACGCGGCGGAACCCGAAAGCTGCGAGGCCAGCCTGCGCCCCGATCTCTTCTATCGCCTGGCCGCGATGCGCATCGACCTGCCGCCGCTGCGCGCGCGCGGCGAGGATATCCTGACCCTCTTCAACCGTTTCGGGGAACAGTTCGCCGAGGAATACGGCACCGAGGCCCCGCAGGTCACCGCGCAGGAGGCCGCGCAGCTCCTGCAGGCCCCCTGGCCCGGCAATGTGCGCCAACTGATCAACATCGCCGAACGCGCCATCCTGCAACAGAGGCGCGGCTCGGGCTCGATCGCCTCGCTTCTGATGAACGATGGCGAGGAGGTGGGCCAGCAACAGGTCGGCGAGGGCAAGCCGCTCAAGGAATATGTCGAGGCGTTCGAGCGGATGCTGATCGACAACACCATGCGGCGGCACCGTGGCTCCATCGCCAATGTGATGGAGGAGCTGAGCCTGCCGCGCCGGACCCTGAACGAGAAGATGGCGAAATACGGGCTCAGCCGTTCGGATTATCTTTGAAGCGTCGCGGCTGACGCGCGGGCGGGAGCCTTCGGCGAGGATATTTGGAGAACAAAGAAGAGGGGCGGAACAACCCCTGATCCGGGCCAGCGCCCGCATCAGGGGTCTTCTTCGTTCACGGTCATCGGCGTCCCCGCCTGTACCGTGCCTTTCGTATAGGTGTGAAATGTTGCGTTCCGGTTAACGGCGGCGGCGGTTAACCTTAACGGCTTCTTTGTTCCGAAAATATCCTGGGGGAGGCGCCCATAGGGCGGCGGGGGCAACGCCCCCAATGGCGCCATGATCGGGGGCCGGTGCAACGGTGCCTGGTGTCGAATTGCCATTGTAATCGCCCCGAACTTGCCTTTAATGTTGTAGACGCGGTAATGGGCCGGACGCCCGGACCGCATCAACAGATTTCCGAACCGTCTTCCGGCGCGCGTCCCAAGACGACGCGGCGCGGATTTCGGGAAGGTCACGAGGGCCCCCGCAATCGACCGGGCCCGACAGGATTGTCCCGGCAGGGCCGGGGCTTGCAAACGGATGGTGGGCACGACACCCCGCCATCGGAGATAAACCGCGATGCAACGCGAGCGCAGGATTGAGGGATGGCATGACGGGTTCTTGGCCCGCGTCCTGTCCGACTGCGCCCCCGCCATCGCCATTTCAGGACAACATGGAACAACGGATGCCGGCCCCCCGGGGCATGGTAGCGCGGCTCCATGCGCAAGGAACACATGGCAAAGAAAATGCTTATCGACGCCACGCACGCGGAAGAAACCCGCGTCGTCGTGGCCGACGGGAATAAGGTTGAGGAATTCGACTTTGAGTCGCTGAACAAGCGGCAACTGGCGGGAAATATCTATCTGGCGAAGATCACGCGGGTCGAACCCTCGTTGCAGGCCGCCTTCGTGGATTACGGCGGCAATCGCCACGGGTTCCTCGCCTTCTCGGAGATTCACCCCGATTACTACCAGATCCCGACCGCCGACCGTGAGGCGCTCCTGGCCGAGGAACGCGCCTATGCCGAGGCGCAGGCCGCGGCCGAGGCCGATGCCGACGCCAAGCCCAAACGCAGCCGCCGCCGCCGCAAGAAACCCGCGGATGCGCAGGCCGGGACGGCGAATGAAACCGTCGCCGCCGACAGCAATGACGACGCCGTCACCAGCGGCGACGCCGAGGACGCATCCGCCACGCCCTCCTCGATGGACGTGGTCGATCTGGACGCGGATGAGGGCGGCCCCGAGCTGATCGGTGACGAGAACGACGATAACGGCGACGACACCGCCAAGCCCGCCGACGAGGCGAAGGATCCCAATATCTCGACCGTCGCCGATGATGACGACCAGGAGGATATCCGCCCGGTGCGCAAACCGCGCCCGCGCCGCTACAAGATCCAGGAGGTCGTGAAGGTCCGCCAGGTCATGCTGGTGCAGGTCGTCAAGGAAGAACGCGGCAACAAGGGCGCGGCGCTGACCACCTATCTCAGCCTGGCCGGGCGTTACTGCGTCCTGATGCCCAACACCGCGCGCGGCGGCGGCATCTCCCGCAAGATCACCACCGCGGCGGATCGCAAGAAGCTGAAGGATATCGCCAATTCGCTGGAGGTGCCGCAGGGCGCGGGCCTCATCATCCGCACGGCGGGCGCCAAACGCACCAAGACCGAGATCAAGCGCGACTATGAATACCTGCAACGGCAATGGGAACAGGTCCGCGACCTGACGCTGAAATCCATCGCGCCCGCGGCGATCTACCAGGAAGGCGACCTGATCCACCGCTCGATCCGCGACCTCTACAACCGCGAGATCGACGAGGTTCTGGTCGAGGGCGAGGCGGGCTACCGCCATGCCAAGAACTTCATGAAGATGATCATGCCGTCCCACGCCAAGAACGTGAAGCATTACACCGACCAGATGCCTCTGTTCGCACGCCACCAGGTCGAGGGCTACCTGGCCGACATGTTCAACCCCACGGTGCAGCTGAAATCGGGCGGTTACATCGTCATCGGCGTCACCGAGGCGCTGATCGCCATCGACGTGAACTCCGGTCGCTCCACCAAGGAAGGCTCGATCGAGGATACCGCGACCAAGACCAATCTGGAGGCATCGGATGAGATCGCCCGCCAGTTGCGCCTGCGCGACCTCGCCGGTCTGATCGTGATCGACTACATCGACATGGACGAGCGGCGCAACAATGCCGCGGTCGAAAAGCGCCTGAAGGACAAGCTGAAATCGGACCGCGCCCGGATCCAGGTCGGCCGTATCTCGGGCTTCGGCCTGCTGGAGATGAGCCGCCAGCGCCTGCGCCCCGGCATGCTGGAGGCGACGACGCAGCCCTGTCATGCCTGCCACGGCACCGGCATCGTGCGCTCGGATGACAGCCTGGCGCTGTCGATCCTGCGCCAACTGGAAGAGGAGGGCACGCGCCGCCGCTCGCGCGAGGTTCTGTTGACGGTGCCGATCGGTATCCTGAACTTCATCATGAACACCAAGCGCGAATACCTCGCCGCGATCGAGGCGCGCTATGGCCTGTCGATCCGGGTCGAGGGCGATCCGATGCTGGTTTCGCCCGATTACAAGATCGAGAAGTTCAAGACCGCCACCCGGCGTGTGCCAGCCGAGGCCCCCGTGATCTCGATGGACAGCGCGCTGATGGAGGAGGTCGCAAACGAGGCCTCCGACGAGGACAGCGCTCCGGTCGTGGACTCGCCTGCCGAGATTGCCGCCAATGCCGGTGACGAGGCCCCCAAGAAAAAGCGCCGCCGCAGACGGGGCGGACGCGGGCGCCGGAAATCCGACACCGGCAATGGCGAGAACGGCAATACCGAGAATGGCTATGGGGATAACGGCACCGCGGAGGCGGCGACATCCGATGACGCGGCCAAGCCCGACGCCGAGGTGACAGAGGCCCCTGCGGCCGAGGCCGAGACGCCCGCCGATGCACCGGTGGCGGAAACGCCTGCCGAGGAAGAGGCCCCGAAGCCCAAGCGCAAGCGCGCCAGCCGGGCCAAGAAGAAACCGGTCGAGGAAGCCCCCGCCGAGGAGGCGCAGACCGAGGAGGCGCAAGCGCCTGCCGCCGAGGAGGCGCAGCCCGAGGAGGCCCCCGCAGAGACCGCAGCCGAAGAGGCTCCGCAGCCTGTGCCCGAGGAGGCCGCCCCGGTCGAGGAGGTGCAAGGCGCCGAGGCGACCCCGGAGCAGCCCGAACCGGAGCCCGAGCGCACGCCCGAGCCCGCCATGGCCGAAGAGACCCCGGCGGATGAGCCCGACCGCCCGAAGAAGCGCGGCTGGTGGTCGCTCGGCTGACATCGCCACAAGACGTCAAAAAAGCGCCCCCGACCATCTGGCCGGGGGCGCTTTTGTTCGGGTGGCCGGTTTCCCTGCCGGACCAGAACCAGGGCGTCCTCGGCATTTGGCAGAGCGCGGATCAGGCGCATTGACGCCGAGCGGCCAGGCTGGTTCAACTCGCCGGAACCAAGGAGAAAACGATGCGCGTTTCAACCAGATCGCAGGTCGATCCCTTCATCGTGATGGACGTGATGGAGGCCGCCCGCGCCGCCGAAGAGGCAGGCCGCCACATCATCCACATGGAGGTCGGCCAGCCCGGCACCGGCGCGCCCGGGGCCGCCCGCGAGCGGTTGGCCGCCGAGATGGAGGCGGGGCCGCTTGGCTATACGGTGGCGCTTGGCCGCCCCGACCTGCGCGCAGGCATCGCGGCGCTCTATGCCGAATGGTACGGGATCGACCTCGACCCGGCCCGCGTGGTGGTGACGGCAGGGGCCTCCGGCGCGTTCATCCTGGCCTTCTCGGCGCTCTTCGATGCAGGCGACAAGGTGGGGTTGGGCGAGCCCTGCTATCCCAGCTACCGCCAGATCCTGCGCGCCATGTCGCTCACGCCGGTGGGGTTCCAGACCTATGAAACCTCCCGGTTCCAACCCACGCCCGACGATTTGACCGACGACATGGCCGGGCTGATCGTGGCCTCACCGGCCAATCCTTCCGGCACCATGCTGGACAAGGCGGCAATGGGCGCGCTGGTGGACACTTCAACGTCGCGCGGCATCTCATTGATATCGGACGAGATTTACCACGGTCTGCAATATCGAGACCGGGCCGTGTCGGCGCTGGAATGCTCCGATGATCTCTATGTAGTCAACTCCTTCTCCAAGTATTTCTCGATGACCGGCTGGCGGCTCGGCTGGCTGGTCGTGCCCGAGGAGCACATCCGCACGGTGGAGCGCCTGGCGCAGAACCTCTTCATCTGCCCGCCCCATGCCGCGCAGGTCGCGGCGCTTGGCGCGCTCAGCCCCGAGGGCCGCACCGAGCTGGACCGCCACCGCGAGATTTACGCGGCCAACCGGGCGCTGATGCTGGCGGGGCTTGCCAAGGCGGGTTTCGATCATGTCGCGCCCGCCGACGGGGCGTTCTACGTCTATGCCGATGCCTCCGCGCACACAGGTGACAGCCTCGCCTTCGCTGCCGAGATCCTGGACAAGGCCGGCGTCGCGGTCACGCCGGGGCTGGATTTCGATCCCGTCCGGGGCGCGCATTGGCTGCGCTTTTCCTATGCCCGCGCCAGTGCCGAGATCGAGGAAGGGCTGGCACGGCTGCAAGACTTCATGTCGGCGCGCGCCGCCAGCTGAAGAGCCGCGCCAGCGAGGTCGTCGCGGTGCGCTGCGGCTTGGTGAAGATCGCGGGCGAGGTGCGGCCCCGGGCGGCATCGAGCAGGGCGCGGGTGTGATCGGCGCCGAAATCGCACAGCCAGTAGGACAGGGCGGTCGGCAGGTCGAAATGGTCATGGGTCTCCTGCATCCGGTAGCGTGTGCCGGTCCCGTCAGGCTCGAACCATTCCTCGACCCGGCCCGTGCTGGTGCGCCCCTCGATCTCCATCTGGTATTCGACGAGCTTGTAAACGGCCTCGTCCCGCACGATCCTGGCCTTGTAACGATGGGTGTTTTCGCTGAGCCGGAACCCGTCGGGATCGGGTTCCACCGCCGTGAAGGAGACCGGAAACCACCCCGTCCAGTCGACCGGGCCGCAGCGGCGCACGCCGTTGTCGAGGTTGGGAGAGACGGAGAGGGCCCGACGCAGCGCCTCGGGCGGGAGCGTCGACCGGAAGTTGTCCTGCTGTCTGCGCTGGCCCATCTTGATCTTCGACCCCAGTTTGCAGAACCCGAGCACGAGAACACAGAACAGCGCGTACCAGATGGCCATTGCACTGAAGAGGGCCGCAAGGGGTGACATCGGCTGCGCGCCCTTGCTTGCCTCCGCGAGGTGGTCGAGGAAAAGCGGGCTCGGCACGATCAGGATCGCCAGCGCCAGTGAGCCGAGAAGCGCGTCGATCCAGCCAGCCGGAAAGATCACCGCATTCAGCACCAGAACCGCCCCCCAGACCCAGAGCAGCGCCAGCAGGGCCTGCGGATCGGCGAAGGGGCTTCTTGCGGGATCGACCAGTTGCGCGCCCGCGGCGCCAAGTCCGACCAGCGCCAGCGAGGTCAGGATCAACCGGCGGCGGATATGGATCCGGTAGGGAATATCGCGAAACAGGAAACGCAGCATGGGGCAACTCGGGGTGATGGAAATCTCCGGGTGCAGCCTGCGGGCCAAATCGGGCGCGCATCGGGCGGGGGGCGGGCATGCCCGTGAAATTTGCCGACGATGCGGGGCTGCAAAGCCTTGGGATTGGCGGGACGCTCTGCTATGACAGCGGCAATGAAATTCTCGGCGGAAGACCGATGATGCGGGCAGTTGCGACGCTATTCCTGACACTTCTTCTCGGCCTGCCCGCATTGGCGCAGGATTTCCGTGCCGTGGCGCGGGTCGAACCCGCACAAAGCCACCTGATCGACGAGGGCGATGGCGCGGAACTGGTGCTGGCGCTGACGCAAGCTGTCCCCTACCGCGTCTTCACGCTGGAGGGGCCGGACCGCGTGGTGCTAGATTTCCGCGAGGTCGCCTGGGGCGATCTGGCCGATGGGCTCGATGCGTCCGAGGCCGTCACCGGCGTGGCCACGGGCGGCGCCGGGGCAGGGTGGTCGCGGATGGTCCTGACCCTGGCCGCGCCCATGGCCGTCACCCGCGCGGGCATGGTCACCAACGCGCAGGACGGCACCGCCATCGTCCGGCTGCAACTCGATCCGACCGACCGCGCGGGCTTTGCCGCCGCCGCCGGACCGCCCGCGGGGCTCAACCTGCCCGAGGCGGTTCTGTCTGCCCCCGCGCCGTCCACAGCGGGCGATCTGATCATGGTCGCGCTCGACCCCGGCCATGGCGGTGTCGACCCCGGCGCGCAGCGCGATGGCGGGGACGAGGCCGACCTGATGCTGATCTTCGCGCTGGAACTGCGCGAGGTGCTGCTGCGATCGGGCCGGTTCGACGTGGTTCTGACGCGCGAAGGCGACTGGTTCGTGTCGCTGCCCGAGCGCGTCACCATCGCGCGCCGCGCCGGGGCCGACATCTTCCTGTCGCTGCATGCCGACGCGCTGGCCGAAGGGCGCGCCAGCGGGGCCACCGTCTATACCCTCTCCGACACCGCCAGCGACGAGGCCTCCGCCGCGCTGGCCGAGGCGCATGACCGCGCCGACCTGCTGGCGGGCGTCGACCTGGCGGGCAATGACGACGAGGTCGCGGGCGTCCTCATCGACCTGGCCCGGACGGAGACCGCGCCGAGATCGGCCGCGCTTGCCGACCAGATCGTGGCGGGTCTCGGCACAGTCGGGGCGCCCCTGTACAGCCATCCGCGGCTGGAGGCCGGGTTCTCTGTCCTGAAGGCCGCCGACATTCCTTCGGTGCTGCTGGAGCTTGGCTTCCTCTCGGATTCGGATGACCTCGACAACCTGCGCGACGCCGCGTGGCGGGCGCGGATCCAGGCGGGGTTGCGCGACGCGATGCTGGCCTGGGCCGAGGCGGATGCGGTGCAATCGACCCTGCTGCGGCAATAAGGGGCCATTTCTGATGGGGTAAAATAATACCGCAATCGCAACGCATTGAAAACCAACGAATTTTGCAAAACAACCCCACTTGACCCGCCGCCGAAATCCAGTAAAAGACGCCCAGACGACAGGGGGCCCCGCCCTCTGTTTGCTTTTTCTGACATCCGGCGCGTTCCGCCCCGGAAACCCGAGGAAACGACAATGAAAACCTTTTCTGCCACGCCGGCGGATATCGACAAGGACTGGATCGTGATTGACGCCGAGGGCGTCGTTCTGGGCCGTCTGGCCTCGGTCATCGCCATGCGGCTGCGCGGCAAGCACAAGCCGTCCTTCACCCCGCATATGGACATGGGCGACAATGTCATCGTCATCAACGCCGACAAGGTGCAGGTGACCGGCAACAAGCGCAACAAGCCCAATTACTGGCACACCGGCTATCCGGGCGGCATCAAGTCGCGGACCACCGGCCAGATCCTGGAAGGCGCGCATCCCGAACGCGTGCTGATGCAGGCCGTCAAGCGCATGCTGCCCGGCGGGCCGCTCAGCCGTCAGCAGATGACCAACCTGCGCATCTATGCAGGCGCCGAGCATCCGCATGAGGCGCAATCGCCCACCGTTCTGGATGTTGCGTCCATGAACCCGAAAAACACCCGGAGCGCATGATATGGCCGAAACCGTTACCTCTCTCGATGAGCTGAAGGCCGTGGCCGGCGGCGACGATGCCGCACCCGCGACCCTCGACATGGCCGAGCCGCGCGAACCCGTGCGCGACGCCCTGGGCCGGTCCTATGCCACCGGCAAGCGGAAGGATGCGGTCGCCCGCGTCTGGATCAAGCCGGGTTCCGGCAAGGTCACCGTCAATGGCAAGGAAATGAACGCCTATTTCGCGCGCCCCGTGCTGCAGATGATCCTGCGCCAGCCTTTCACCGTGGCAGGCCGCGAGGATGAGTTCGACGTGATGGCCACCGTCAAGGGCGGCGGTCTGTCCGGCCAGGCCGGGGCCGTCAAGCATGGCATCTCGGTCGCGCTGCAGCGCTACGAGCCGTCCCTGCGCGGCGCGCTGAAAGCGGCAGGCTTCCTGACCCGCGACAGCCGCGTCGTGGAACGCAAGAAGTTCGGCCGCGCCAAGGCCCGCAAGAGCTTCCAGTTCTCCAAGCGCTGAAGTTCGGCGACAGGAATTTGCAGGAGGGCCGTCCCATCAGGGCGGCCCTTTTCGCATCCTATGCGCAGTCACCCGCGGTTAAGGTTAACGCCCCCCGCCCTCATCGTCTTCGTCCAAATACCTGAAACCGGACAGCAGAATCGGGTGCCGCCCTCACCGATCCGGCGCGATCAGCCCCAAGCCGCGCAGATAAATCCCGATCCCCGCCTCCAGCAGATCCTCGGGCGGAAACGGCGCCGCACCCCCCGGCTTGCCGCGCGCGAATAGCTCCACCACGCCGTGGCTCATCGCCCAGATATGGGCCGAGAACATCCGCGCGGGCGGGCGTTTGTCGGGCGGGATATGTTCCGACAGCGCGTCTGCCGCGCGTTCCAGGATCGCGCGTGAGCGCTCTGACGCGGCGGCCAGTTCCGGGTTGGCATTGGGCGAGATGCCGCTTTCGAACATCGCCATGTAATGGCCGGGGTATTTGCGGGCAAAGGCCAGATAGGCGCGGCCGGTGGCCTCGAAGGCCGCCAGCGCCGTGGGCCCGCCGGTCTCAAGCGCGTATTCCATCAGGTCGGCGAAGATCTCGTGCCCCTGCCGCGCGCCTTCCGCGATCAGGTCTTCGCGGCCCTCGAAATGGCGATAGACGGCGGCAGGCGTCACGCCCGCCGTCTTGGCGGCCTCGGAGAGGGTAAAGCCGGTCGGGCCCTTCTGTTCGATCAGAACGAGGGCGGCATCGACCAGCGCCTGGCGCAGGTTGCCGTGATGATAGCCGCGCTTACCCATCGGCCCAGATCTCGGGGCCGCCGGAAATCGCGGGATCGGGGCGGGCGACCAGGTCGTGATCCTTGCCCGTATAGTCCAGCCCCGACAGGATCTGCCGGATCACCGCCAGCCGCGCCCGGCGCTTGTCGTCGGACCGGATCACCACCCAGGGCGCGACGCCGGTATGGCTGCGGGTCAGCGTCTCACGGATTGCGGCACTGTAGGCGTCCCATTTCTTCAACCCCTCGACGTCGATCCAGCTGAGCTTCCACTGCTTCAGCAGGTCGCCCTCGCGGTCCAGGAAGCGGCGCAATTGCTCGGCCCGCCCGACATTGAGCCAGATCTTGACCAGGTGGATGCCGTCATCGACCAGCATATCCTCGAATTCGGGCAGTTGACGGAAAAAGCTTTCGCGCTGCGCCTCGGTGCAGAAGCCGAAGACATGCTCGACCACGCCGCGATTGTACCACGACCGGTCGAAGAGCCGCATCTCGCTGCCCGCCGGCAGGTGCTGGACGTAGCGCTGGAAATACCATTCCCGCGTCTCGCGGTCGGTGGGTTTCGACAGGGCCACCACGCCCGCCGCGCGGGGGTTGAGGTGCTCGCGCACCCGCTTGATGCAACCGCCCTTGCCGGCGGCATCGCGGCCCTCGAAGACAACCGCGACCCGCGCGCCGCTTTCGCGGACCCAGGCCAGGCATTTCACCAGCTCGATCTGCAGCGCCTCCAGATCGTCCTCATAGGCCTTCTTGTCCATCCGGTCGTCATAGGGGTAGGACGGGTCAAGAACGCTGTCCTTTTTCGCGGTCTCGATGGCCTCACGCACAGGATCCGGCGCGTCGTTCTTGAAGAAATCGGAAATCGCGCCGTCGAAGGGCAGGGCCATGGCGTTCCTCGTCGGATTATTGCTGCTCTTGGCCTCAATATGGGCCGGGGCGGCGGTCAGCGCAATCCGGCGCGGGCGGCGGCACGGTCGATGGCGTCGATCACGGTGTCGAAATGGGTGTGATGCGGCATGTGCGAGGGGGTCTCCAGCGGGGTCAGATTGGCCCCCGGTACCGCCTCGCTCAGCGGGATGGCGTGGATCCGGTAGGCCACGGTCGTATCCTCGCGGCCATGCACGATCTCGACCGGCACCGAGATGTCGCCGTATCGCGGGGCCTGCGCCGTGACCCAGTCCAGCAAGCCGCGCCGTTGCAGCGCATTGGCCCGCAGCGGCCCGCGGCGCACGATCATGCGGGGGCCAAGGTGGTCGGCATAGCCCTCGGGCATCGGCAGCGGCGCGTAGACATCGGCAATCGCGCCCTCGATCTGCGCCTCGCTGATCCAGGCGGTGATGAGCGGGATCACAAATGTCCGCCCCGGCCAACTGGCGAGCACCGTGTAGTAGAGCCCAAGGCCGGTATCCCACGGATAGGCGACGCCCGAGACCGTGACCAGCGCCGAGAGGCTGTCGGGATGTTCCACCGCCCAGGCCAGCGCGACGGCCCCGCCCAGGCTCTGCCCCAAGACGATGGGCCGCTCGGCCCCCAATCGGCGCGCGACCGCCACCAGCACCGCCGCCTGTTCCGACAGGCTGGCCCCCTCCGGCGAAATCGGGTCGGAATAGCCCAGGCCCGGCCTGTCGAAGGCGATGACGCGGTAGCGTTCGGACAGCGGGCCGACCATGTCATAGGTGAAATCGCGCAGATTGCCCGAGGAGCCGTGGATCAGCACAAGATCCGGCCCCTCGCCCTGCACCAGCGCATGGACCCGTTGGCCATCCACCTCGATGAATTGCCCCGAAGGGGGATAGGCGCGTTCCGCCGCCGCCTCGTTCCGGGCCGCGCGCCACAGGGTCAGCGCGGCAAATCCCGCCAGAAGAAGGACAAGAACAGCCAGGATCCGCATCAGCCGCGCAGGTCCGTGCGGTCCTGCCCGATGCGGGCAATGTCATAGGGCGTGGTCTCGTAGATCTCGGAGATCCAGTTGCCATAGAGCAGATGCGCGTGGCTGCGCCAGCGGTTCTGCGGCTGTTTCGCGGGGTCGTCGCCGGGGTAGTAATTGACCGGCACCGTCACCGGCGTGCCCTCGGCGACATCGCGGTCATATTCCTGTTTCAGGGTGAAGCTGTCATATTCGAAATGGTTGAAGACATAGAGCGCGCGATGGCCGGGATCCTCGACCAGCGCGGGGCCGACCTCGTCGGAATCGAGCAGGATCTTGAGCCCTTCGGCGGCCTCGATCTCGGCCTTGCGCATCTCGGTCCAACGGCTGACGGGGATGGTGCAATCGTCGGAAAATCCCCTGAGATAAGGGCTTTCCGGGGCGAGGTTCATGTGCCGGTAGCAGCCGAACGCCTTCGCCTCCAGCAGGTGTTTCCTGACGCCGTGGAAATGGTTGATCATCGCCATGCCACCCCAGCAGACGCCGAAGGTGGAATGAACATGGGTCTGCGTCCAGTCGAAGACGCGGGTGAGTTCGTCCCAATAGGTCACGTCATTGAACGCCATGTGCTCGATCGGCGCGCCGGTGATGATGAGGCCGTCCAGCTTCTCGCCCGAGGCCGCGACCTCCTCGAAGGGGCGGTAGAATGCCTCCATATGCTCGGCGGCGGTGTTGCGGGTGCGGTGTTCGCTCATGCGGATGAGGCTCAACTCGATCTGCAAGGGCGTGGCCCCTATCAGCCGCGCGAACTGGTTCTCGGTCTGGATCTTCTTGGGCATGAGGTTGAGCAGCCCGATCCGCAGGGGCCGGATATCCTGCCGTGCGGCCGCATCCTCATCCATGACCTGCACACCCTCGCGGCCGAGGACCGAATAGGCGGGCAGGTTGGAGGGCAGTTTGATGGGCATGTCAGGATCCGGGGGTCAGTTGGGGCGGGTGGCAAGGGCATCGGCGACAAGGGCGATGACGTCGCCGCAATCGCGGACTTTCGCGACATCATCGGCCCGCACCGTCACGCCCCAGTTCCGCGCCATCGCAGCATAGAGCGGCGCACGGTGGCGGAGCGCCCGGCCATAGGCGTAGCGGACAAAGGCATCCGGATCAACGTCGCCGCCCAATGTATTGGTTTCGTTCTTGAATTCATCCCAGATGCGGCGCATGAACCGGGGCTGGTAATACATCGGCTTGGGCGATTTGTCGAAGCGGCGGATCAGTTCCTCGGTGTGATCCCCGCTGCCCTCGATCCAGACCATCAGGGTGTTTGCGCCAAGCGTGCGCAGCACCTCGTCGGCGGGGTTCTCGGGGTCGACCACCTCGCAGATCGAGCCGCCGGTATCGCAGACGAAATGCTGATAGCCATAGAGGTCATGCGCGCGGGCGATGAATTGCGGCGTGTCCAGCAGCGCGTTGATCTCGGCCCGACGGTGCAGGTCCTGGCGGCGCATGTATTCGCTGAAGGGCAGCCCGCCCTTGGCCGGATCGCCCGGCTTGCCCAGGTAGCTCGACAGCGGCGCGAGATTGTTGAAGGTGATGTTGGAGCCGATATAGATCGAATCCGAACGCAGCAGCGTCGCCAGGAACGGCACCGTCATGGCCTGCCGCTTGAGGTTGTCGGTGATGTGCTCGCCCATATAGGCGGTGCCGATGCGGTAATCGACCGAGTAGTGGAACCAGTCGCCATGCGCGCGCAGGAGGTTCGCCAGATGGGTCTTGCCCAGGCCCGACATGCCGAAGAACAGCACCCGCTTGTCGGGCGCGGCGGTCCAGTCGCGGGCGGTCTCGTAGATCAGGCCCATATCAGGCGGTATCCCTCGGTTTAACGGGGCCTTTCGTAGCGCGGGGCGCGGGGGGCGTCCATGCCCGAAATGAAAAAGGCCCCGCGCATGTCTCGCACGGGGCCCGATCCGGATTTCGGTGGGTGGGCGTCAGAAGTTGAAGCCGACCCGCAGGCCGAGGGCCACGGCATCGTTGTCGGAGAAATCCGAGGTCGCGCCGCCGCCCAGTTGCGTGTTCGCGTCGCCGATCATGATGTAGCGCACACCGCCGGCGATGGACATGTTGCCCTGGGTGTATTCCGCGCCCAGGCTGACCGAGGTGTAGCCATCGGTCGGGCCGAGGTTGCCCGAGAAGCCATCCTGTTCGGCCTCGTAGCCGAGCGAGCCGGAAACCGACCAGTTCTCGTTGATGCGGTAGCCGACGCCGAGGGCGAAGGTCCAGACGTCATCGTCGTAATCGACCAGGTTGCCCGACGGGGTCGGGTAGGCATTCGGCGTGATCGCGAAGCCGTCCCAGGCGGTCCAGCGGATCGAGCCAAAGAGCAGCGTGTTCTCGGCGATGCCCGACTGTGCCTCCAGCAGGATCGATTCCGGCAGCGTCACCTCGAACGAGGTCGGACCGGTCGGGACCAGCGCCTGCGGTGTGCCCGGAGGGGCGACACCCTCGACACCGGCCAGACCCAGATCAACCTCGCTGAAATAGGTCAGCGCGACGCGCAGGGCGATATCCGGACGCTCATAGGCGGCGCCGAACATATAGCCCATGTCATAGTCGTTTTCCGCGTTCAGCACGTAGGAGAAGGCCGGCGTGGTGACGAAGACGTCGCCTTCGACATGCACGGCGCGGATGCCGCCATAGACCGAGATGTTGTTGGCCATCTCATAGCGCAGAGCGGCGGTGATCTGGTTCGAGCTGAGCTCGGCGTAGGAGCCCGCGAACGGGTAGGGTGTGCCCGCCGGATAGGCGACATCGGCCCCGACGGGGTTGTCCAGCACCAGCGCGAACGAAAGCTGGTCGGTGATGTCCTGGCGGTAGCCGAGCGTCAGCGTGTTGAAGGTCGGGCTGATGTCGCCCGAGGCAATTGCCGGAACGCCGGTGACGTTGCCGGACACGTCCGGCGAGACGCTGCCATAGCTCAATTCGACATAGGTGCCTTCCTCGAACAGGATGCCGGTGGTGAACCCGGTCCGCTCGATCCCGCCTGCCTGTGTCATTGCCGTGCTTGCCAGAAGGGCCGCACCGGCCATCGTCAGTCTTTTCATTACTAGTCCCTCCAAAGGGCTGGATGTTGCCCGATATCCCTGATTTCACTTACGCAAAACTGCGGTGGAAAGGTCAATTCTTCCCTAGCGTCAGGCCGTGCGGGGGCGGTTTTTCGGCCCGTTTACAGCCGGAAATGTGACCGAATTGCTACAACTTCCGCGCGCGAGGTTGAGCGGCGGGACGGGGCCGGGTCTCGTGCTGGATGTTCACGTAATTGGCCCCGAAGATCAGGACCGCCCCGATCAGGACCGCCAGGCTGATCGGCTCGGCATAGAGCATCATGCCGACAATGGCGATGACCGGCAGGCGGGCGAAGTCGATCGGCATGACGATGGTTGCGGGCGCCAGCGTCAGCGCCGTGGTGATGCAGAAATGCGCCGTCAGCCCGCCGATGCCCACGACCACGATCCAGGGCAGGTTGGCGAGCGAGGGCCACGCGATGTCGCCGTCGATGCCGGCGCAGATCAGCCCGAAGACCAGCTGCATCGTGGTGAGGTAGAAGAGGATGCAGATGACACTGGCGCTGCGGGTCAGTTGCTTGGTCAGGATGCCGGTCATGGCAAAGGCCATGGCGGCCCCGGCGGCGGCGAAGGTGCCGATCGAAATCGGCGCGCCGCCCGGCTGCGCGACCAGCAGGATGCCGCTGAAGCCCACTGCCACAACGGCCAGCTTGCGCAGGCTCAGGCGTTCATCCAGGAAGATCGGGGCCAGCAGGATGACCCAGAGTGGCGAGGTGAACTCCAACGCGAAGACCTGCGCCAGCGGGATCATCGAGATGGCGTAGAACCACAGGTTCTGCCCGGTGAAATGGGCGATGTTGCGGATCAGGTGGCGACCGAAGCGGTCGGTGGTGAACTGGCCCGCGCGCCCCGTCGCCAACGCCACGCCCGCCACGATCACGACACCGATCAGCGACCGGTAGGTCATCAGCTCGAACGTATCGAGATCGGTCGACAACTCGCGCCCCGCCACCGCCATGGCCGAGAACGAGACGATCGACCCGATCATCCACAGGGCGGCGCGGCCGGGCTGGCTCTGATCTGGGGCGGACATGGGCGGGGTCTCGGGGCAATGGGACGCGGGCGGGGGATCAGGCATCAGCAGTGGCACCGTGCCGCAACATTGGCAAGGGGCGCTGCCCCAGGCGCCTGGCGGCGCCTCCCCCGAGGTATTTGGAGCAAAATGAAAGGGGCGGTGGCCCGTTAACCTTAACGCCGCTTGGGATATTGCCGGGTCGGGCGGGCAGTCACTCCCACTCGATCGTGCCCGGCGGTTTCGAGGTGATGTCATAGGTCACCCGGTTGATGCCCTTGACCTCGTTGATGATCCGGGTCGCGGTCTCGCCCAGGAAATCGTGGCTGAACGGGTAGTAATCGGCGGTCATGCCATCGACCGAGGTGACCGCGCGCAGGGCGCAGGCGAAATCATAGGTGCGCCCGTCGCCCATCACGCCCACGGTGCGCACCGGCAGGATGGCGCAGAAGGCCTGCCAGATTTCATCGTAAAGCCCGTGCTTGCGGATCTGGTCGATATAGACGGCATCGGCCTTGCGCAGGATCTCCAGCTTCTCGCGCGTGATCTCGCCGGGGCAGCGGATGGCGAGGCCGGGGCCGGGAAAGGGGTGGCGGCCGATGAAGCTGTCGGGCAGGCCAAGCTCGCGGCCGAGCGCGCGGACCTCGTCCTTGAAAAGCTCGCGCAGGGGTTCGACCAGCTTCAGCCCCATCTTTTCGGGCAGGCCACCGACATTGTGGTGCGACTTGATCGTCACCGACGGCCCGCCCGAGAAGCTGACCGATTCGATCACGTCGGGGTAGAGCGTGCCCTGCGCCAGGAACTCGGCCCCCTCGATCTGGCTTGCGTATTTCTGGAACACGTCGATGAAGAGCCGCCCGATGATCTTGCGCTTGGTTTCGGGGTCGCTCTGCCCGTCCAGCTCGCCCAGGAACAGCTCCTGCTCCTCGGCGTGGATGACTGCCAGGTTCATGTGGTCGCGGAACATGGTCACGACCTCCTGCGCCTCGTTGAGCCGCAGAAGCCCGTGATCGACGAAAACGCAGGTCAGCTGATCGCCGATCGCCTCATGCAGAAGCGCCGCGGCGACGGAGCTGTCGACACCGCCCGAGAGGGCGCAGATGACTTTCTTGTCGCCGACCTGGTCCTTGATGCGGGCGATGGCCTCCTCGCGGTAGGCGTCCATCGTCCAGTCGCCCTTGAAACCCGCCAGTTGCACGAAATTCTGGTAGAGCGTCTTGCCGTTCGGGGTGTGATGCACCTCGGGGTGGAACTGCACCGCGTAGAAATGGCGCGCGCGGTCGGCGGTGATCGCGAAAGGGGCGCCGGGCGAGGTGCCCAGAACCTCGAATTTCGGTGCAAGGTCAGAGACATGGTCGCCGTGGCTCATCCAGACCTGCTCGCGGCCCGACCCGTCCAGGAACCAGCCCGCCAGGATGTCGTCGCGCTTGTCGGACGGTTTCACCCAGGCGCGGCCGAACTCGGCCGTGGCATGTTCGCCGGCCTCCACGCGGCCGCCCAGATCCTGCATCATCACCTGCTGGCCATAGCAGATTCCCAGGATCGGCACGCCCAGGTCATAGACGGCGCGCGGCGGGCGCGGGCTGCCCTCGCGCATCACCGAATCCGGCCCGCCCGAGAAGATCACCGCTTTCGGGGCGAACTCGCGCAGGAAATCGTCGGTCACGTTCTGGAACGGGTGGATTTCGCAATAGACGTTCAGCTCGCGCAGGCGGCGCGCGATCAGCTGCGTCACCTGGCTGCCGAAATCTATGATCAACAGGCGGTCATGGGATGTCTGGCTCATGCCCTGCGCCATAGGCCAGAGGCGGGGATTGCGCAAGAGACAAGGCGCGCGGGGGCGATGGGACGGAGATAACATGTCATTATTCTGTGGCAATCAGAATTGGCATGGTGTTATGATCTGGGGTCCAACAGTCAGGAGAGACCGATCTTGCCCATCACCCTGGATGCCGCCGCGCTGAATCTGCTGCTGGCGATGATTTGCGGCGCGCTTATCGGATCCGAGCGTCAGATCCGCCGCCGCACCGCCGGTTTGCGCACCAACGCGCTGGTGGCGCTTGGCGCGGCGGGGTTCGTCGTCTTTTCCGGGCTCTATCCCGACGAGGTCAGCCCGACGCGGGTCGCGGCGCAGGTGGTCTCGGGCATCGGGTTTTTGGGCGCGGGGATCATCTTTCGCCATGGCTTTACCGTGCATGGGCTGAACACGGCGGCGACGCTGTGGTGTTCGGCGGCGGTCGGCACCACGGCGGGGGGCGGCGCGCCGATCTTTGCCGCGCTGCTGACCGGCTTTGTCGTCTTCGTCAATCTGGGCCTGCGCCCGCTGGTCAAATGGATCAAGAAACGCACCGGGGCGGGGGCCCCTCCGGCGCTGGAATACCAGGTCATGGTGGGCGTCGAGACCGCCAAGGCCCCGCGCCTGCGCGCGCTGGCCCTGCAATGCCTGTCGCAACCGGGGATGCAGGTGGCGGGGATCGAGCGGTCGAAGGGCCTCGATGGCGACGAGACCCTGTTCGAGATCACCGTGATGATGGAGGACATGGACGAAGAGACGATCAACAAGGCGTTGTCGCCCCTGATGACCGAACCCGATGTGCGCTCGGTCGGGTGGGAGTATACCGGCGCGACCTGACGGCGGGCGCGCCGGAAAGCGGTCAGAACCGGAACACGACGCCCAGTTCGATCTCGGTCAGGTCGCCGTCGATGTCGTTATAGAGCACATCGGTCTGGTAGTCGTCCTCGTCGAACTGGTAATGCAGGATCGCCGCGCGCAGATTGATCCGGTCGGTAAAGGCATGTTCGACGCCAAGGCCGACGACATAGCCGCCGACATCGCGGCTCTGTTCACCGCCAGCCCCCGCGCCATTGGTCGTGCCGAAGGTGATATCGGCCTGCGCGAACCCGAGCGTGCCGTAGACCATCGTCTGTGGCTGCACCAGGTAGCCGACCCGCCCGCGCAAGGTGGCGATGCTGTCGATCGAGCCGTAGCACTGGAAGGCCGGATTGACGCATTCCTCGGACCCCGACACATCGGCGCCCGACCAGGTCAGTTCGCCGCCATAGACCATGTTTCCATTCTGGAAGTTGTAGCCCAGGGCAAGACCGTAGAGCGCGCCGTCCCAGTCGGCCTCGCCATCGCCGGGGAAGTTGTTGTCATTGCCATAGGTGCCCTGGCCATAGCCAAGCAGAACCGCGCCATAGGCGCCGGTCCAGTCCATCATCGGCGCGGGGGCCGCGATGACCACGGGATCGGCAGGGGCAGGGGCGGCGGCGGTGCCGCCGGCGAGGGCGGGGCTGGTCACTGCCACCAGGGCCGTCGCCGACATCAGGAGGGAAAACTTGGACATTATGAGTGTCTCCTCGTAATAAACCAGCTTCGCAATAATCTTATCATTGCTGGCCAGATTGCGCAATTTACGGAAGCGTCAACCGCGACCACGCCTGTCCCGCCGATGTCGCTTTCCCCCCACAATCGCCGCATATCGCCCGCAGGGCCGCCCGGTGGGGCTGTATGAGAGGCGCAACAGCCGATTTGCCCGGAGGAGCAGGCCATGAATGAAGTGCCACGCGCAGGACGTCGCGGTCGCGGGGGCGGCGGGGCGGCCCGCCGCGCCGAACGCACCGCGGTCCAGATCGAAACCGCCAAATATATCGAGCGCAACATCCCCGACCTGGACGTGCTGAACGACGAGGCGCTGGAGATCATCGAGGCCAATGCCGAGATCGTGCTGGAAGAGATCGGCGTCAACTTCGTCGAATACCCCCGCGCGCTGGAGCGCTGGCGCGAGGTCGGGGCGCATGTCGATGGCGAACGGGTGCGCCTGCCCAAGGGCCTGGCCCGCAAGCTGTGCTCGACGGCGCCCGCGCAGTTCACCCAACACGCCCGCAACCCCGAGCGCTCGGTCGTCATCGGGGGCCGCAACCTGGTGCTGGCCCCGGTCTACGGGCCGCCCTTCGTACATGACGTCAATGGCGGGCGGCGCTATGCGACGATGGAGGATTTCCAGAAATTCGTGAAGCTCGGCTACATGTCGAAATGGCTGCACCATTCCGGCGGCACGGTCTGCGAACCGACCGACCTGCCGGTCAACAAGCGCCATCTCGACATGCTCTACGCGCATATGTCGCTGAGCGACAAACCCTATATGGGCTCGGTGACGGAGGAGAGCCGCGCGCTCGATTCGATCGAGATGTCCAAGATCCTCTTCGGGGCGGATTTCGTCGATCAGAACGCGGTGATGACCTCGCTGATCAACATCAACTCGCCGCTCACCTTCGACCCGATCATGTTGGGCGCGCTGGAGAACTACGCCGCCGCCGGGCAGGCCTGCATCATCTCGCCCTTCATCGTGGGCGGCGCGATGGCGCCGGTCTCGGTCGCGGGCACGCTGACGCAGATCCTGGCCGAGGTGATGGCGGGGATCGCCTATAGCCAATTGATCCGCCCCGGCGCGCCGGTAATTTTCGGGGCCTTCGTGACCTCGATCGACATGAATTCGGGCGCGCCCACCTTCGGCACGCCCGAAGCCACGCAGATCACGCTCGGCACCGGGCAGTTGGCGCGGCGCCTGGGGTTGCCCTACCGCTCGGCGGGGTCGTTCACCGGATCGAAACTGCCCGATGCGCAGGCCGCCTATGAAACCGCCAATTCGCTCAATGCGGGGCTTCTGGGCGGGGTCAATTTCATGCTTCACGCCTGCGGCTGGCTTGAGGGCGGGCTGGTCGCCAGTTTCGAGAAATTCGTGATGGATGCCGACCAGCTCGGCGCGCTGCACAAACTGGCCGAGGGGATCCCCATCGACGAGAACGCGCAGGCGATGGACGCGCTGCGCGAGGTCGGACCGGGCGGGCATTACCTGGGCTGCGCGCATACCCAGGCCAATTTCAAGACCGGGTTCTGGCGCTCCAACCTGCTGGATTACAAGCCCTACGAGACCTGGTCCGAGGAAGGCGCGCGCGACACCCAGGCATTGGCCGCCGCGCGGGTCGAGAAGCTTCTGTCGGACTACCAGCAGCCAATGCTGGATCCCGCGATCGACGAGGCGCTGAAGGCCTATATGGCCAAGCGCAAGGAAGAGATGCCCGACAGCTTCATGTAAGGCGGCTCAGGCGGGCCGCGGTCCCTGTGCCGCGGCCAAGAGCGACATCAGCAATTCGACATGGCGGCGCGGTGAATAGGCGGCCTCGCCGGTTAGGCGCATCGCCTCCTGTTCGGCCTCTTCGCTGAGCAGGCGGGCAATGCTGCCCTGCACCCCCGCCGCCCGGTCCCGGCCCGCGCGGATGAGGGCCGATGCCCCGTATCTGGCCGCCTGCAACAGCAATCCGGGGCGGTGCATCTGGCGCAATTCCTGGGTCAATGTGGTCATCTGGTCGGTCCCCCTGGGTGACATGGTTCATGGCGATGAGACTGCCCCCGGTGACCGGCCTGTTGCGGAATCTTTTTTGCAGCGCGCGCTGGCGGCAATTTGTTTACGCTTTGGCAACAGTTCACAGGATTTCCACAGATTTTAACCAAACAGTAATCAATATTTTTAAAGGCTTGCGCAGGTTATCCACAGTTTGTTGGGGACGATGATGACTTGCGAAACGACCGTCACGGAAAAGATGCGCTACCCGGCCTGGCTGCCGGAAGGCGCGCGAAACTACCTTGAGCACACCGGCAACGGCGCCTCCGTGCGTCAGATTGCGCGGGCCACGCATCGTCACCCCTCGACCATCGCGCGCCGCATCCGGGCCTATGAGGCCCGCCGCGACGACCCGCTGGTCGATGAGGCGCTCGCCGCGCTTCAGGCAGATTGCGTTTCCAAACCCGCAACAATCGACAACGGCAAGGAGCCAGAACACATGACCGCACCCCTCAGGCCCCCCCTGGTTTCCGATGACACCACCGTCAATCGCGAAGCCCGCCGCATCCTGCGCCGCCTGTGCGAGACCGAGGCGACGCTGGTGCTGGCCCGGGACATGGACAAGGCCATCGTCCTGCGCACCGGGGTGGATGGCAGCCAGACCCGCACCGCCGTGCTGGATCGCAAGGTCGCGCAGGCCTTTGCGCTGAAGGACTGGATCGCCACCGCCAGGGCCGGTCGGGTCAGCGTCTATACCATTACCGAGGCGGGGAAATCGGCGCTGAAACGGCTGATCGAGGCCGACCGCAAGCGCCGCCGCCAGCCGCAGATGGAAATGGCCGAGGCCGCGACACCCTTCCTGGCGCAGCACCAGCTCTGGGGCGAGAAGCCCGTGCGCGCCGATGACGGCACGATCCGTAAAATGCGGGTCAACCTGGCCGAATCCCCGCTGGCCACGCTGGCGCGGCGCAAGGGCAAGGATGGCAGGCCCTTCATGACCATGGACCTGGTGCAGGCGGGCGAGAAGCTGCGCGAGGATTTCGAGCGCGCCCAGATGGGACAGCGCGTCGCCCAGAACTGGGAGAAATTCCTGACCGGCGGCGATCGCGGCTCGGGGTTCTCGGATGGTGGCATGGCCGAAGGCCCGCGCGCCGCGCGCGACCGGGTGACCCGCGCCGTCGACGACATGGGGCCGGGGCTGGCCGATGTCGTGCTGCGGGTGTGCTGTTTCCTGGAGGGGCTGGAATCGGCGGAGAAGCGGCTTGGCTGGTCGGCCCGGTCGGGCAAGATCGTCCTCAAGATCGGGCTTCAGCGGCTGCTCAAGCATTACGAGACGGTTTACGGCTTCGTCCCGGTCTCGCTAGATTGATCTCGATTCGGAAACAATATTGGTGATATCGGCCCCGACCTCTCCCCGGGGCAGATGGAAAACCGGGCCCGGCAGGAGATGCCGGACCCGGTTTTTTCAATTCAGGCGGCTTTCTCGGCGCTTTCCTCGCGCAGCCAGGTCAGCACCGTTTCCGGCGAGGACACGCCATAGGGGTCTTCGGCGTGGTTGTCGCTCAGGCCCGGTTCCTCGAACCATGCCTCGACGACGCCGTCATTGACCACCGCCGCGTAGCGCCAGGAGCGCAGCCCGAAGCCCAGATTGTCCTTGCGCACCAGCATGCCCACCCGGCGGCTGAACTCGCCCGAGCCATCGGGGATGACCTGGACATTTTGCAGCCCCTGCGCCTCGGCCCATTTGTTCATCACGAACGCGTCGTTGACGGACATGCAGTAGATCGCGTCGATCCCTTCGGCCTGGAAATCGGCAAAGCCGTTCTCATATCCGGGCAACTGGTAGGTCGAGCAGGTGGGCGTGAAGGCGCCGGGCAGGGAAAACAGCACGACGCGCTTGCCCGCGAAATAGTCCTCGGTGGTCTTGTCCTGCCAGCGGAACGGGTTGGGGCCGGTGATGGCCTCGTCGCGGATGCGGGTCTTGAAGGTGACGTGGGGAAGTGTCGCGCCGGTTTGCATGTGAAACCTCCGAAGAATACAGTTACTGGACAAGGTCGGCGACCCGACCGTTTCTGTGGTCATTTAGAACCCTTCTAAACGGCTTTCAATGCGACAATGCTGCATGGCAGCATCCCACCTGGAAGGGGTGACTTTCAGGATGTTCCACGGTTAAACTGCCTCCCGAGGAGGACCGCCCATGCGTGACCTGAAGATCCCCGAGCAGCGCCACCCCGAAAAGGCGCGCCGCCCCGACAATCCGCAGCCGAAGAAACCGGCCTGGATCCGGGTGAAGGCCCCCGTGGGCGAGGGCTACAAGGCCACCCACAAGATCATGCGCGACCACAAGCTGACCACCGTCTGCGAGGAAGCGGGCTGCCCCAATGTGGGCGAATGCTGGTCCCAGGGTCACGCCACGATGATGATCATGGGCGAGGTCTGCACCCGCGCCTGCACCTTCTGCAACATCGCCACCGGCAAGCCGCCCGAGGATCTGGACGTGTTCGAACCGGGCCGCGTCGCCGATGCGGTCAGGAAACTGGGGCTGAACCATGTCGTGATCACCTCCGTCGACCGCGACGACGTGGAAGATGGCGGGGCCGAGCATTTCGCCCAGACCATCCGCGCCATCCGCCGCCAGTCGCCCGGCACCACGATCGAGATCCTGACCCCCGACTTCATCCGCTGCGACCCTGCCGTGCTGGAGATCGTCGTCGCCGCCAAGCCGGATGTCTTCAACCACAACCTCGAAACCGTCCCCGGCCTGTATCCTGAGGTGCGCCCCGGCGCGCGCTATTTCCATTCGCTGCGCCTGTTGCAGCGGGTGAAGGAGATCGACCCGACCATGTTCACCAAATCGGGCATCATGGTGGGCCTGGGCGAGGACAAGCAATCCGTCATCCAGGTGATGGAGGACATGCGCGCCGCCGATATCGATTTCCTCACCATCGGGCAGTATCTGCAACCGACGCCCAAGCACCACGCGGTCGATCGCTTCGTCACGCCCGAGGAGTTCAAGGGCTATGAGAAGGCCGCCTATAACAAGGGCTTCCTGATGGTTTCGGCGACGCCGCTGACGCGCTCCTCCTACCATGCGGGCGACGATTTCGCCAAGCTGCGCGAGGCACGGCTGCGCAAATTGCAACCGGCCTGACGGCTGCCCATTTTGTCGAAACGGAAAACCGCGCTAGGATTGGCGCGGTTTTTTCGATTCAGCGATTCAGACAAAGAGGCTTGCCATGAAACATTTTAGCTGCCTGACCTTCGCCCTGGCCCTGCTGGTGACCCCGGTCAGCGCGCAGAGCATCGACGACGCGGTCGAGGCCTATAATTCGGGCCAATACGGGACCGCCCTGGAATACGCCCGCTCGCTGTCCAACCAGGGCGAGGCGCGGGCGCAGAACATGCTTGGCGTGCTCTACAAGAATGGCGAGGGGGTGGAGCAGGACGTGCCGCGCGCCGTCGCCTATTTCGAGGCGGCCGTCGCCCTGGGCGAGGCCCGCGCCATGGCCAATCTGGGCACCATGCTGACCGAGGAGTTTCAGGGGTATCCCGCCGATCCGGCCCGCGCCCGCGCGCTGCTTGAACAGGCAATGGCGCTTGGCAATGTCGGCGCGATCAACAGCCTCGGCGTCTGGTACGAGGCCGGGGCGGGCGGAGAGCCGGACTACACCCGGGCGCTGGATCTCTACCGGCAGGCCATGGCGCTTGGCAACATGGATGCGGCGCGCAATATCGGCGCGCTCTATGGCCGGGGCGATGGCGTGACCCAGGATCACGAACGCGCCCGCGCCTATTACCGGATCGCCGCCGATGGCGGCAATGCGGGCGCGATGGACGAGTTGGGCTACCTTCTGCAACGGGGGTGGGGCGGCCCCGCAGATCTGCCCGCCGCGATGCGGTTCTATGAACGCGCGGGCGATCTGGGCGACCCCGAGGCGCTCTATTCCCTGGCCGACATCCATTTCGGCGGGGATGAGGGCGTGCCCGCCGACGTGCCCCGCGCGATCCGCTATTACGAGCGGGCGATGGACGCGGGCAACGGCGATGCCGCCTATGCGCTTGGCTGGATCTACGAAGGCGGGCGCGGTGTGCCCGCCGATCTGGAGCGCGCGCTGGATTATTACTGGAGCGGCTTCGACATGGGATCGGCCGATGCCGCCTATGTGCTCGGCACCATGTCGCGCGATGGCGACCTCTTGCCCGAGGACCACGTCTTTGCCCGACACATGCTTGAGATCGCGCTGGAGCGCGACCATGACTGGGCGGCGAACGAGTTGGGGAATATGTGGGCCGACGGGCGCGGTGGCCCCGCCGATCCGGAGCGCGCAGAAGCGCTCTTGCGGCAGGGCTTCGCGATGGGGGATTCCGAGGCCGCGATCAGCCTGGCCAACCTGCTGCATATCCCCGGCTCGACCCGGCACCGCCCCGTAGAGGCGATGGCGTTCTGCATCCGGGGCATCGCCATGGCGGGCAGCGATGTCCCCGCGCATTATACGGAAACCTGCGATGCGATCGAGGCGCAGCTGTCGTCTGAGGATCGCGCCGCCGCGCTGGAACGCTCACGGCAGCTCTGATCTGCGATTTCGGGAGCGAGGGGCCAGCCCCTCGCGCTCCCCGGGATATTTTCAGAACAAAGAAGGAAAATTTTAGTCAAATTGTCCGGGGTTTGCCGGATAGTGCATGTTTCGGACATGGCCTCATCAAGAGGTTGGAGTGCGCCTGCGGGAATGAACGCGGCGTTTTCTAAGGCAGGGCGCGCAGATAGGCGGCGATGGCGGCGCGATCCGACGCGGGCAGTTGGCTCATATTGGCGATCACCTCGACCATCTCGCCGCCCGCGCTGTCGAAATTCGGCGTGAAGCCGTCATTGAGGTAATTGGCAATTTCGGAGGCCGACCAGGTCAGCTCGGCGGGCGTGATGTCGGGGATGCGCCCGTCGCCCGAGGGGTGGGGCGCGCCGGTCAGCCAGGCGTCGCGTTGCAGCCCGCCAAGCGGATTGCGCGGCGTGTGACATTCGCCGCAATGGCCAAGCGCCTCGACCAGGTAGCGGCCGCGCTCAATCTCCGGCTCAAGCTCACCGGTGACGACCCAATCGTCTTGCGAAAAGAGCATCTTCCAGCCGCCGAGGCTGCGCCGGACCGAGAACGGAAAGCCCACGTCATGGGCGCGCGACGGCGTCGCATCGGTGGGCAGCGTGGCCATGAAGGCCCAGAGATCCTGGATGTCCTCGACATTCGCCCGGCCATAGGTGCCATAGGGGAAGGCGGGATAGTAATGCTGGCCGTCCGGCGACACGCCGCGCATCACCGCGTTCAGGAAGTCGCGTTCCGACCAGTCGCCGATGCCCTGTTCGGGGTCGGGGCTGATATTGGGGGCGAAGAAGGTGCCGAAATCGGAAGGAAAGCTGCGCCCGCCCGCAAGGACCAGCCGATCCTCGCCCTCGGCCTCGGGCGCGGAATGGCAGGACGCGCAGCCTGCCGCGTAAAACACCTGCTCGCCGTTTTCCGCATCCCCGTCGCGCGCGGGCACATCGGCGGCGGAAAGCGGATCGGGCGCGGTGACGATCCAGCCGATGACACCGCCCAGAAGGATCAGCCCCAGGATGAAGCGAAGCAGATTGCGCATATCTGGCCCCCTTGGCGGTAATGGCAAAACCGGCGCGGAAGGCTGGCCCCCCGCGCCGTCAATGTCACGGTCTCACGTTATCCGGCTCAGTTGTTGGACTGGCGGAAATCCTCATGGCAGCTGCCGCAGGCGGAACCAAGCGGCCCCATCGCGGCTTGGAGCGCTTCGAGCCCGCCGCCCGCGGCATCCTGCATGCCGCTGACCGCTTCACCGTAAGCCTGCCATTCCGCGCCGAACGCGCCCATGTCTTCCCAGATCGCGGGCAGGGCACGGGTCGCATCGCCAAGCGCTGCGTTGTCCGAGCCTTCGGGCCAAAGGGCGCGGCCATCCATCATCGCAAGTGCGGCCAGGTTGTCGGCGGCGGTCTGCGCGGCATCGGCATCGTATTCGGTATTGCCCCGCGCCATGCCGCCCAAGACACCGATATTGAAGGACTGGATGTTCATCTGTCCCTGTCGGGCGGCGATATGGGCGGAGAACGGGTTGCTATGGGCTGCGGAATAGACCGCGGTCGCGACGGGCAGGGCGAGCGTCGCCCCGGCAGCGAGTATCACAATCAGCTTCTTCATCTGGAAATCTCCCTGTTTGTGGGCCTGCACCTTTGGCTGGCGTGAGGTCCAGCATTCGGGTTGTCCTTGCGTAAATCAAGCCTTCCAGCGCGCCTCACGCGATGGTGATCTGCACAGGTCTTGTGCGAAATCGCAGGTTGCGCCCTGCGCGGGCGCGCAGCCGGGGCCTCACTCCTCGACGAACCGCACCTTGCCGATATAGGGCAGCGAGCGGTTCATCTGGGCATAGTCGATGCCATAGCCCACAACGAATTCATCGGGGATCTCGAAGCCGGTCCAGCTTGCCTTGACATCGACCTCGCGCCGGGTGGGTTTATCCAAGAGCGCGATGGTCTTGAGCCGCGCGGGCTGGCGACTTTCAAGCAGGTGCAGCACATGGTTCAGGGTGTGGCCGGTATCGACGATATCTTCCACCACCAGCACGTCGCGGCCATGGATCTCGCCGCGCAGATCCTTCAGGATGCGCACCTCGCGGCTCGACGTCATGCTATCGCCGTAGGAGGAGGCCTCGAGGAAATCCACCTCGACCGGCAGGTGCAGCTCGCGCACGAGGTCGGCGATGAAGACGAAGGAGCCGCGCAGAAGGCCCACGACGATCAGTTTCTCGGTGCCCTTGAAGGCGGTCTCGATCTCGCGCGACAACTCCTCGATCCGCGCGGCGATGCGCTTGGCCGAGATCATCTTGTCCACGACGTAAGGTTTCTGCGTCATCCCGTGATCCCGTGCTGGTCGCTTGAAGTCCCCGCACGGTTTATGACATGGGGATGACGCAAGAGGAAAGCCCGAAACCCGATGCCGAGCCATGCCGAAACCAGGGTGATGCCCTATTCCGCCGCGCAGATGTACGATCTGGTCGGCGATGTCGCGCGTTACCCTGAATTCATTCCCTGGACGCTGGCCGCAAGGGTGCGCTCCGTGACGCCGACCGAGGAGGGGCAAGTGATGCTGGCCGACCTCGTGATCGGCTTCCGGATGTTCCGCGAACGCTTCGGCAGCCGGGTGACATTCCTTCCCGCCCGCTGCCGGATCGAGACCGAGTATATCGACGGGCCGTTCAAGCACATGCGCTCGAACTGGGAATTCGAGGATGTCGAGCGCGGCTGCGAGGTGCGCTTCGACGTCGATTTCGAATTCAAGAGCCGCTTGTTGCAGGGCGCGGCGGGGCTGTTCTTCCACGATGCCATGACCCGGATCGTACGCGCGTTCGAGGCGCGCGCGCGGGAGCTATACGGGACCGCCTGACCCTGGGCCACCGGCAAAGCCTTGACCGATGCACCGCATCCTGCGCTTGATCCCCCCTTTCACGGGGGAAAGGGCAGGGCGGCAGATGAAGACGGACGCGATCAGGACACGGCGCTTCACGGCGATCATCCTTGGCTATCCCTTCGCGCTGATGGCGATTGCGACGCTGGTCAATCTGGGCCTTACCGGCATCCGGCCCCTCGCGGTCGGTCTGCCAACGACGCCCGTGCTTGCGGCGCTGATCCTGTCCGCCCTTCTGCTGCTGGCCAATCACACCTGGCTGATGACCTCGACCGAGCTTGCGCGCCTGCGCTACGGGATGCAGGCCACGCCCGAGGAATGGGCCGAGAGCGGCGGCACCCCCGGCGATATAGCGCCCGAGGGGCATGCCGAGCTGCAACGGCGTCACAACGCGCATCGCAACGCGACCGAGAACAGCGTGATCTTCGCGGTTCTGGCAGGCGCGATGGTGCTGTCCTCGCCCGCGCCGCTGGCCGCGCAGATCTGGATGATCGGCTTTGCCATCGGGCGCCTGGGGCACAGCTACGGCTTTCTCAGCGGCCAGGCGGGTCTGCGCGGGGGCTTCATGAGCGTGAGCCTCACCGCGCTTCTTGGCATGGCCGGTTACCTCTTGCTCGCGCTTGTCTTCTGAGGGCCAAAATTTCGCCCCGTTCGACTGGCATGCAGAGCGCACCAATAGTTCCTTGATACGAGTTTGCGCCATGTCCGTGCCCTTCTTCATTCTCACCCTCGCCAGTGCTGTCACCGTCATCGGGCTTTTCGCGCCGGGATGGTCCGACCTGCTCATGATCGGGCCGCCCGCCGCCGTTGCGGCGATTGTCCTTCTGCTGCGTGTCTGGTGGCGCGGGCCGAAGCCGGGACGGTAAACCATCCTCGATGGCTCCAATGGCACGGATTGGAAGCACGGCACGCCGCGGCGGGGGACCGCCTTATCCCGTGCTGCGCGGCCAGTAGGCGGCGGGCTATACGCCCGGTGTCGTGTTCGACGCCGATGCGGGTCTCCTGCTGTCGGGGCGCTGCCGCCATGACGGCGATCTTGACGGGGCGCTGAAACTGCCCTCCGACCGGGTGATGCTGTCGCCCAATGGCCTGCCGACCCCCTGTATCCTGCGCGCCGCGCGCGACATGTGGGCGCGGATCGTCACCTATGATCGCTTCCGCGACGGGGCCGGGGACGTCCCCGAGATCATGCAGCAGGACCATTTGATCAAGGGTGGCGTGCGGCAGGGACGGGGCTGGCGCGAAGCTGGGGCAGGGGCGGCGAGGGGCTGACGGGCCACCGAAACCGGACACAGAGACAATTTGCATTTGCACCGCCACAGGCTGCCGTCCTAGCCTTGACCGTGGGAGGAGACTGCCCATGCAACCCCGCGCGCCCATTGCCGATCTGCCGACCCATGAGGTCACCAACATGCCGCCCCATATCGGCGACCAGGATCTTTGGGGTGGCGACCGCGCCTTGCGGACCCTCGTGACCGCGCAGGGCGGCGACATTCACAACGACGCGCTGGCCGCGGCGGGCAAGGCTGCGGGCCGCGATGCGGTGTTCGAAAAGGCCAATCAGGCCAACCGCCACCCGCCTGAGCTGCGCGCCTTCGACCGCTACGGGATGCGCCTCAATGCGGTGGAGTTTCACCCCGCCTATCACGACCTCATGGCGCTGTCGGTGGCCCACGGCTTGCCCAATTTCGCCTGGGAACATGAAGGGCGGGCGGGTCATCTGGGGCAGGCGGCGCTGACCTACATGTTCAGCCAGCCCGAGGGCGGCGTGATGTGCCCCATGGCGATGACCTATTCCGCCGTGCCGTCGCTGCGCATGACGCCTGCGCTCGCCGAGACCTGGATGCCGCGCATCCTGTCGCGCGACTATGACCGGCGCGATATTCCGGCGGGGGAAAAGACCGGCGCGCTCATCGGCATGTTCATGACCGAAAAACAGGGCGGCTCGGATGTGCGGGCCAATGAAACCCAGGCCCGGCCCGTCGGGGGCGGCCACCTGCTGACGGGGCACAAGTTCTTCTGCTCCGCGCCGATGTGCGACGCCTTCCTGGTGCTGGCGCGGACGCAAGTCGGGATCTCCTGTTTCCTGGTGCCACGCTGGCGGCCCGACGGGACGCGCAACGCGCTCTACCTGCAACGGTTGAAGGACAAGCTCGGCAATCGCTCGAACGCCTCCGGTGAGATGGAGTTTCAGGACACCTGGGGCGAAATGGTGGGCGAGGACGGGCGCGGCATCCGCACCATCATCGACATGGTGACCGGCAACCGCATCTATTGCGCCATGTCGTCGGCGGGCATCATGCGGCAGGCTCTGGTGCAGGCGCTGCACCATTGCGCGCACCGCTCGGCATTCCAGAAACGGCTGATCCAGCAACCCCTGATGCAGAACGTGCTGGCCGACATGGCGCTGGAGGTCGAGGGGGCGCTGGCGCTTGGGCTGCGCGTGGCGCGTGCGATGGACGCACCTGACGACCCAAGCGAGGCGGCGCTGGCGCGCATCGGCACGGCGGTGGCGAAATACTGGAACTGCAAGCGCTGCCCGTCACTGGTTGTCGAGGCGCTCGAATGTCATGGCGGGCCGGGATATATCGAGGAGAGCATCATGCCGCGCCTCTACCGCGAGGCGCCGGTCAACTCGATCTGGGAAGGGTCTGGCAACATCATGGGGCTGGATGTGCTGCGCGCGATGGGGCGCGAGGCCGAGGCGATCCCGGCGGTTCTGGGGGAGTTGGAGGCCGCGCGCGGGGGGCACCCGGCCTTTGACCGTGCGGTGGATGATCTGACGCAGGATCTGGGCGACCGGGACGGGATCGAAGCGCGGATGCGGTCCGTGACGGAACGCATCGCGTTGACCCTGCAAGGGGCGCTCCTGATACAACACGCGCCCACGCCGGTGGCCGAGGCCTTCTGTGCCGCACGGCTCGGGGACAAGTATCGCGGCGCGTTCGGGACGTTGCCCAAGGGATGCGACTTGGCTTCCATCATAGATCGTGCTTTGCCGGACTGACCGCGAAACCTCGGAGACATGCCTTGAGTTTTCTCGCCCCCCAGGACTGGAGCTTTCCGGTCCCCATCGCCTATGGCCCCGGACGCCTGCGCGAAATGGCCGACAATTGCCGCCGTGCGGGCATGACCCGGCCCCTGATCGTGACCGATCGCGGCTCGGCCTCGCTGCCGTTCCTGGACGATCTGCGCGGCTACCTGGCGGCGGGCGGGCTGGAGTCGGCGCTCTTTTCCGGGATCTCCCCCAACCCGCGCGACACCGAGATCGCGGCGGGACGGGCGCAATACCGCGCGGGCGGCCATGACGGCATCATCGCCATCGGTGGCGGCAGCGGCATGGATGGCGGCAAGGCGATTGCGCTGACGGCGGCGAACGAGGTCGATCTCTGGGCGTTCGAGTTCGAGCAGGGCAGCCCGGATGTGGCGGGATTTCCGCCGCTCATCACCATCCCGACAACAGCCGGAACCGGGGCCGAGACCGAGAGCACGGCGATGATCACCGACACGGGAAAGGCGATGAAATGGTGCGTCTGGCACCCCGCGCTGAAACCGTCCCTGGCGCTGCTCGACCCCGAGATCACGCTTGGCCTGCCACCGCACCTGACCGCCTGGACCGGGGCGGATGCGCTTGTCCATGCGATCGAGGCCTATTCGGTCCCCGGCTTTCACCCGCTTTGCGACGGTCTGGCGCTGGAGGCGCTGCGCCTCATCGCGCGCTGGTTGCCCGTGGCGGTGGCCGAGCCCGACAACATGGAGGCGCGCGGCGCGATGCTGGCGGGCTCCTGTCTGGCGGGAGTGGCCTTCATGAAGGGGCTCGGGCTGGTCCATGCGATCTCGCATATGGTGGGGGCCGAGCATGACACGCAGCACGGGCTGACCAATGCGGTGCTGCTGCCCGCCGTGCTGCGCTTCAACGCGCCCGCGCTGGAGGGCCGGATCGTGCCCATGGCGCAGGCGGTGGGGCTGGACGATACCTCCTTCGACGCGTTTCACGGATGGGTTTGCGCCGTTCTGGACCGGATCGGTATTCCGAAGACCCTGGCCGAGATCGGCGTGCCGGAAGATGGCGCGGCCCGTATCGCGCAAAAGGCGTTGCGGGACAGTGCCGCGGCCACCAATCCGCGCGCCGCGAGCGCGTCCGAGGTGGAAACGATCCTCCGCGCGGCGTGGAGAACGGGCCGCTGATCCCGCGCCATTCGGTCGTTTCATGGGAACCGGCAAGGTCCGGTGCGCGTTATCCAGCCACAAACGGGGCGGAATGACGCCCGACACCCATCTGACACGAGGGCCGGGCAGTCTGCCCGGTCCGAACCCGAAGGAGACCCGACATGGAAATCGCAGGACTAGGCGGATTGATCGTTCTCGGCCTCGACATCTGGGCCATCATCTCGATTCTCGGGTCTTCGGTCAGCACCGGGAAGAAGGTCCTGTGGTCGCTTCTGATCCTGGTGCTGCCCATCCTGGGCTTCATCATCTGGCTGATCGCCGGACCGCGCGCGGAAACCGGCCGGGCCTGAGCCATGGTTCCGGTTCCCAACCGCTCCCCCAAGGTCTGGTGGTCGATCGGCAAACGTGTCCTCGACGCCATCGGGGAAAAGCGGTTGAGCCTGATAGCCGCCGGGATCGCCTTTTTCGGCATCCTGGCGCTTTTTCCTGCCATCGCCGCGATCATCGCGCTGTGGGGGATCGTCGGCGATCCGCAGGCGATCCTGCCGGTGATGGAGCGCTACAGCGTCTTGCTGCCCGCGGATGTGTTCGACATCATCAGCGGCCAGATCACGGCGCTGGCCGCCGCCGATGAAAGCACCCTAGGCTGGACCACGCTGCTCTCGATCTTCCTCGCACTCTGGTCCGCGCGCGCGGGCGTTGCGGCGCTGATGCAGGGGATGAACGCGGTCTACGAGGAACGCAACCGGGGCGGGTTGGCGCATTACCTGACCGCCTTCGGCCTGACCGTGGCGCTGATCCTCGTGGCGCTTGTCGCGATCAGCGCCGTGTTGCTGGTGCCCGCGATCATGGCGCTGGTGCCGCTTGGGGCGCTGGCCACCGTCGCGGTCGAGGTCGGGCGCTGGCTGGTGGCGGTGGGGATCCTTTTCCTGGGCGCCGGGCTGATCTACCGTTACGGTCCCAACCGCCGTGCCGCACGCCTGCCCTGGATCACGCCGGGGGCGGTTCTGGCGGTGTTCCTGTGGGCCGGGGCCTCGGTCGCCTTCTCGATCTACCTGACGAATTTCGGCAATTACAACGAGGTCTACGGCTCCATCGGGGCGGTGATCGCGCTGCTCATGTGGCTGTTCATCTCGGGCTTCCTGCTGCTTCTGGGGGCCGCGCTGAACGCCGAGTTGGAGCGCCACACACGGCCCGACAGCACCATCGGCCGCGACCGTCCCTTGGGCGAGCGCGGGGCGCAGGCGGCCGATACCTATGTCGAGATCTGATCCGGGCTACATCAGCGGGCGCTGAGGCGGTGCCTCGGTGTCCATCCTGGCGATCTTCGCCAGTTTCTCGCAATCATTGATGAAAAGCGCGCCGTCGTGCCAGCTGGCCAATTGCCGCTCGCGCAGCTTGGCCAACGTCTTGTTGGTATGCACCAGCGAGAGGCCGAGCGCATCGGCCAGATCCTGCTGGCGGTAATGCAGCGGCATGGTGTGGTTCTTGACCAGCCCCAGGGCCTCGCCGCGCTGCATGATCTTGACCAGCGCCCAGGCCACCCGCTCGGTGGCGTCGCGCTGTCCGACCGTGGCCAGGGTCTCGCCCATGAAATGTTCCTCGACCGCGGCCAGCCAGGTCAGGTCGAAGGCGCGTTCGGGATGGGTCTTGAAGAAATGCCAGAACTCGGCCCGGTTGAAGACGCAGAGCGTCATCGGCGTCGTGGCCTCGACCGAATGCTGCATCTCGCCCATCACGGCGGCCTGCAAGCCGATGAAATCGCCGGGAAAGACGAAGTTCAGCACCTGGCGGCGCCCGTTCTCCAGCGTCTTGTAGCGCAGCCCCATGCCGCGCAGCGCGGTGAAGAGTTGCGGGCTGTTGGACCCTTCGATCAGCATCGGGGTGCCCGGCTCGATCACCAGCTCGCCGACCTTGAAGCGCTGCATGAATTTCGTGTCGTCATCGGAATGCGGCACGAACAGGTTGCTGCGTCTGAGGGGGCAATGGGCGCATTTCGTCGCCATGACGGCGGGTCCTCCGGACATTTGCTATGTCGTGGTTTAATGCGCGGGCGCGCGGAAAGTTCCAGAATCGGTTTTTGTCCGAAGTTTGGAATCACTCCGCATGGCTGCCCGAATCATCATCGTCGAATCCGATCTGTTCGTCTGCGAGGACCTGTCCCAGATCCTGCGTGAGACGCTGGAGCGTGTCACGGTGATCGCCGTCCCGGACGTGCAGCAGGCGCTGACCGAGATGCAGTCGGGCCTGCGCGTGGACATGGTCTTCCTGAACGGCAGCGCGGCGCAGTCCGAGGATGCCGCGCTGCTGGACCTTGTGGACAATCACGGTGCCCATCTTGTCCGGATCGGCGCGCCCGCGGACCGCTCGGGCCGGACCGCACGGCATGAGACCGATATCGCCGCGCCCTTCACCAATGATGCGATCCAGGCGATCTTCAGGAACCCCAGACCGGACGCGGAATGATCCCTGCGCTTGCGGCCCTTTTCGGCGGGAACCAATTGCGCATCGGGGGCGTTTTTCAGGCATGACCGACCACCGGGAAGGTGGACCTGAAAGGAAACGCTGAAAGGATATCTCATGCTCTATTGGGCTCTTATTTTCTTTGTCGTCGCCATCATTGCCGGTGTGTTCGGCTTTGGCGGCATCGCCTCTGCCTCCGCCGGGATCGCGCAGATCCTGTTCTTTGTCTTCCTTGTGCTGTTCATCGTTGCATTGGTCGCACGGGCCTTGCGCGGGCGCTCGCCCTGACGGCAGCAGGGACGGCACGGTTTGAACGACGACAGGCGGCCCGTGCGGGCCGCCTGTTCCGGTTCGGGGCGCGGGTGCGGGCCCATCGACGGGCGCTCGGTCGGTTGAGCGCCCGCGCCCCCGCTGTCAGACCTTGAGCGTCGCAGTGGTCGAAAAGAACATCGCCTGGCTGACGGCCGATCTGACCTGGTCCTCGGTATAGGGCTTGGAAATCAGGAAGGCCGGTTCGGGCCGGTCGCCGGTCAGCAGGCGTTCGGGGTAGGCGGTGATGAAGATCACCGGCAATTCGCCGAACTGGGTCAGCAGGTCGTTGACCGCGTCGATGCCCGAGGAATTGTCGGCCAGCCGGATATCGGCCAGGATCAGGTCGGGCTTGTCGGCGGCACCTTTTTCCACCGCCTCGGCGCGGGTGCGCGCGATGCCGGTGATCCGGTGACCCAGATCGGCGACCAGGTTCTCGATATCCATGGCGATCACCGGCTCGTCCTCGATGATCAGGACCCGGCCCGCGATGCTGTCGGCCATCTCGCGATGCGCGATCGAGACCAGCTCCTCGGCCTCGTCCTGGTCGATTCCCATGATCGCGGCCACGTCGGTAAAGGGAAATTCCTCGATCGTGTGCAGCAGCAGCGCCTCGCGGGTGTTGTCGGTCAGCTTGGCCATGTGCCGCTGTGCAGCCCCCTCCAGCCCGTCGCGCGGGCCGACCGCGTCCGACTTGCTGCTTTGCCAGATCGAATGCAGCACCTTGAAGAGGGCGGGCTTCACCGCCATGCCGCCATCCAGGATGTCTCGGTCGCTCAGGATCGCCTCCAGCGTGGCGGCGGCATAGGTGTCGCCGCTGGTCTGATCGCCGGTCAGCGCCCGCGCATAGCGCCGCAGATAGGGCAGCGTGGCCCCGATCTGCGTCGTGAAATCCTGATCTGTCGTTTCTGCCGTCATGTATTCTTCCCCAAAATCGCGACTTTCTTCGGAACCGAACCCTTGATGGCACGTTTGGTTCCGAACAAAATGTATCCGGACCTCATAATATGGTAGTAGTCGAGCTGATGACAAACAAGGAACCAAACGCGCGCACGCGGCAGCAGATCGACGAGAACCTGCGCCGCGTGTTTCAGGAGAAGGTCCAGGAGGAGCTGCCTGACCGGTTCAAGGACCTGCTGTCGCAACTGAAGGAACAGGACGGCAAGAAAGGGTCGGGTGGCCGGAAATGAGCAAAGCGGATCCGAGGGATGAGCTGGTGGAACATCTGCCGGCCCTGCGGGCCTTTGCCCTCAGCCTGACGCGCAATGGCGCGACCGCCGATGACATGGTGCAGGACACCGTGGTCAAGGCCTGGACGAATATCGAGAAATACAAGGCCGGAACCAACATGCGGGCCTGGCTGTTCACGATCCTGCGCAACACCTATTATTCCAGCCGCCGCAAGATCAAGCGCGAGGTGGCCGATGTCGATGGCGCCTTCTCCGAGAACATGTCCGAGAAACCGGCCCATGACGGGCATTTGCAGCTTGCCGATTTCCGCCGCGCGTTCGAACAATTGCCCGATGAACAGCGCGAGACGCTGATCCTGGTGGGCGCCTCGGGCTTTTCCTACGAGGAGGCCGCCGAGATGTGCCATGTCGCCGTCGGCACCATCAAGAGCCGGGCGAACAGGGGCCGCAAGCGTCTGGCCGAGTTGATGCATCTGGGTGAGGATGAAGCGATGGAACTGACCGATTCGGCGACCATGGCGGTGGTCTCGGCCAACAAGGCGACCGCCTTCTGATGCAGGACGGGGACGAGCTTGCGCCGCGGGGCCCGATCTCGCGGGGCCTGCGGTTTCGCGTGGCCGCCGTGCTGGCGCTGGCGCTTCTGCCCATCGGTGTGGTGGGCATCTTGCAGACGCGCGACCTGTCGCAGGAGATTCGGATCCGGACCGAACTGACGCTGCAGGCGCTGACCGACCGGGCCTCGTTCGGCGAACGCCAGGTGATCGAACGGGCCTTCGGCGCGGCCGAGGCGCTCAGTTCCGTCCTGCTGGAGATCCGGGACGAGCCGGAAAGCTGCCGCCGCTACCTCAGCGATTATCTGGAGGCGACGGGGCGCTACAGTTTCATCGGCTTCCTGCCGCCCGGCGGGGTGATCTCGTGCTCGTCGGCTCCGGCCACGCTGGACCTGTCGCAGGACGAACGCCTGGATGGATGGATGGCCACGATCGAGCCGCGCGCCATGGCCATCGCCAACCCACAGGTCAGCACCGAAAGCGTCCTGAACATCCAGCACCCGATCTATGAGGCCGGCGATTTCGTGGGCTATGTCTCGATTTCCGTGCCCGAGCGGCTGGTCATGGATCAGCCCGATGCCGACGCCGCGCGCCGTCCCTCCAGCCTGATCACCTTCAACGCGCAGGGCAGCATCCTGACCGAATCCAGCCAGCGAAGCGATGCCCTGGCCTCGATGCCCGACCAGGTGCCGCTTGCGCTGCTGTTCGGGGGCGGGGCCGACACCTTCGCCGCGCGGGACCAGTTCGGGCAGAACCGGACCTTTGTCCTGATGCCTGTCATCCCGGATCTGATCTACAGCCTCGCCGCCTGGCCGCCGGAACAGCCGCATGCCAGCCTGTTCGGGATCAATTACAGCCCGGCGCTTTTTCCGCTGCTGATGTTCCTGGCCAGTGTCGCGGTGGCCTATTTCGCGGTGGACCGGCTGGCGGTGCGCCATGTCGCGGCCTTGCAGGGCCGGATGAACGCCTTTGCCCGCAACCGGAGCTTCGATCCGATCCCGCGCACGCGCGGACAATCCAGCGAGTTCGAGGATCTGGACCGGGCCTTCACCGACATGGCCTATTCCCTTCTGGATGACGAGGCCCGGATGGAGGACGCGCTGCGCGAGAAGAACGTGCTGCTGAAGGAGGTGCATCACCGGGTCAAGAACAACCTGCAACTGATCTCCTCGATCATGAACATTAAGATCCGCCGCGCCAGCCAGCCCGAAACCATCGCCGTGCTGAAGCGGTTGCAGGAACGTATCATGGGCCTCTCGACCGTGCATCGCAACCTCTACCAGACCGAGAACCTGAGCCGGTCCAATGCCGGCCGGCTGTTGTCGGACCTGTTCGGCCAACTGATCTCGTCGGGGGCCGAGGCGGGCAGCAATATCGACTATCGCGGCGATTTCGACGATGTGATCCTGTTTCCCGACCAGGCCGTGCCGCTGGCGCTGCTGGCCTCGGAACTGGCCACCAACGCGCTGAAATACGCGGGCGCCGAGGCTGGCGGGCGGCCCACGATCCGCGCCACGCTGTCCCTGATCGAACCGGGGATCGCGCGACTGACCTGCCGCAACAGCGTCGGGGGGACGACCGAAACGGATGACAGCACGGGGTTGGGCGCGCAACTGATCCGCGCCTTCGCCGCGCAGGTGGGCGGCGAGGTCCAGATCACGCAGACGGACGATCTCTATGATGTCGTGGTGACCTTCAAGGTCGAGGAGTTCATGTCCGACCCGGCGGATCACTGACATGGCCGGGGCGGATCGCAAGACAAGGGACGCCGCGGAGATCTACCTGACCGCGGCCGAGGCCTACCCGGCGCTGGAGGCGCTGTTTCTTGAGGCGCGGTCCGAAATCTCGGCCGGGTTCCGGGTGTTCGACATCCGCACCAGGCTGCGTGGGCGGGGCCGCGAAGTGGGCCGGACCTGGGCCGACCTGATCGGCCACACGCTGGCGCGCGGCGTGTCCTTCCGCCTGATCCTGGCCGATTTCGACCCCGTCGTGCGGCCCTCGATGCACCGCGAGACCTGGCGCGCGACGGCCAGCCTGATGGCGGCGGGCGAGGCTTCGGGGCGGCCCGATCTGCTGTCGGTCATCCCGGCCATGCACCCGGCGCGGGTGGGTCTCGGGATGCGCCTGGCCTTCTGGCCCAAGATCGCGGCCAAGCTGCGCGACGAGGCCAGGCGGCTGAACGGGTTGGAGGCCCGCGAGGCCGAGGATCAATTGGCCCATATGCCGGGGCTGAAACCGCATCTGGCGGGCGAGCATCCGCATCTGCGCCCCCGGATCTGGCCGGTCGCGCCGCTGATCCCGGCCTCGCACCATCAGAAACTGGCCGTGTTCGACCGGGAGAGGCTCTTCATCGGCGGCATCGACCTGAATGAGCGCCGCTATGACACGCCCGATCACGACCGTCCGGGCCGCGACACCTGGCATGACACGCAACTGCTGATCGAGGGGCCAGCGGCGCGCGAGGCGCAGGCGCATCTCGACACGCTGCTGTCTGTCGCCAATGCGCGGCAGGAGCCACCCGAAATGCGCCACCTGCTGCGCACGATCTCGACCCGGCACAGGTATACCGGGCGCTTCCGCCTGTCGCCGAAGACGATCGAGAAGGGGCTTGAGGACGCCCATATCGCCCGCGCCCGCAAGGCCCGCCGCCTGATCTACCTGGAGACGCAGTTCTTCCGCAGCTTGCCCGTGGCCCGCGCCCTGGCCCGCGCGGCGCGGGACACCCCCGACCTGCGCCTGCTGCTGGTCCTGCCCGGCGCGCCCGAGGATGTGGCCTATGACAATGCCAAGGAGGGCGATGCCCGCTATGGCGAGTATCTTCAGGCCAAATGCGTTCACATCGTCTCGAAGGCGTTTGGCGACCGCGCCTTCGTCATGGCACCGGGCCAGCCCAAACATGCCGGGCACAAGGGCCGCGCCAGCCTGGAGGAGGCGCCGCTGGTCTACCTGCATGCGAAAGTGGCGATCTTCGACCATGACGCCGCGATCGTCTCCTCGGCCAACCTGAACGGGCGCAGCCTGCGATGGGATACCGAGGCAGGCGTGACCCTGACCGAGGCCGACACTGTGCAGCATCTGCGGCACCGCTGCTTTGCGCATTGGCTGCCCGAGGATGCGGAAGACGCCTATTTCACCGATGAGACCGCCATTGCCGCATGGGCCGCGCTGGCCGACCGCAACGCGGAACGCGACCCCGACGACCGGGAGGGGTTCGTCATGCGCTACCCGGTCGCGCCCGCGCGCCGCTTCGGGCGCAACCTGCCGGGCCTGCCCGAGGAGTTGGTTTAAGATCTGGCCTCGACCGCCCGCTGATACCGCGCGCTGCGCTTGTAGAGCGCAAGGCCCCAGACCAGCAGCGGAATGGCGATGATACCGCCCACAGGCCCCCACAGCCACAGCCAGAAGACCAGCGACAGGAACACCAGAAGCGGGCTGACCGCCATCTGTCGACCGATCAGGCTGGGGGTGACGAACTGGCTCTCGATCAGGTTCAGCCCGACATAGATCGCCACCGGCGCAAAGCTGATCGGGCCCTCGAAGGCCACGACCCCGCCCAGAAGCATCGACAGCGCGAAGGCCGCCGGTCCAAGATAGAGGATGAAATTGCCCAGGAAGGACATGAAGCCCCAAAGCACCGCATAGGGCATCCCGAGCAGCCACAGCGCGCCCGCAAGCAGGGCGCCGAAGCTGGCGTTGATCAGGGTGATGGTCAGGAAATAGCGCGACACCTCGTGTTCGGCCTCCAGCATCTCCTCGGTGCCCGCCGCGAAGTTCGAGGTGCTGATCCAGTCATAGACCTCGCGCCGCGACAGCAGGAAGAAGTAGAGCGTGCCGACAAAGATCATCAGCCGCGCGGCATAGCCCGGTGCGTAGAGGATCGCCTCGGAAATCCGGGGCATCCGCATGCCGTCGCCTTCCGTGTCATCGCCGCGACCCGCCACTGCGGCGGCGGGGTCGCCCTCCTCGGGGCCGTTCAGCGCGTCAGCGACCTGGTCGCCGACATCGTCCAGGCCGCGCAGTGCCGCCTGCACCGAGGTGATGATCTCGCGCAGCTCGTTCCAGATCACCGGCGCGCGGCGGACGACGCCCGACAGGACCGGCTCAAGCGCGAGGATCAGCAGGGCCACGGCGCAAAGACCGGCCAGCAACGTCAGCAGGGCGGATAGCGCGGGCGGGGCGCCGAGGCGGTCGATGCGTCCGGCAAAGGGCGACAGAACGACGCCGAGCACCAGCGCCAGCAGGATCGGCGCGAAAAGCGGCGCGGCAAGCTTCAGGACCGTGAAGGCGGCGATGATTGTCAGGATCCAGATCGCGATCCGGACAGGGGGCGTTGCGGGCATGGAGGCTCCTTCCCAGCCACAACTCCGCCGCTTGAAAGAATGTTCCGCGGGGCAGGAACTGTCCCCGCGAGGCGGGCGTTTGTCCGGTGTGAAACGACGATACATCCAAAAGAGAGGAGAACAGTCATGAACTGGGATCAAGTGCAAGGACAATGGAAGCAGATGAAGGGCAAGGCCCAGGAGCAATGGGGCGAACTGACCGACGATGAGCTGGACAAGGCCGCCGGCGACCGGCAGCAGCTGGAGGGCCTGATCCAGCAGAAATACGGCAAGAGCAAGGAGGCCGCCCGCGACGAGGTGGATAGCTGGCTCAGCAAACAGCCCTGATATTCAGGACGTCTCAGGAAATGCGCGCCCCGGTCCTTATGGTCCGGGGCGTTTTCCTGTCCGTCACTCGGCGTAATCGGGCAGGGCGTCCAGCGCCTCATCGGACAGGTGCAGATAGATCCGCAGATTGCCGGTCTGTTCCTCTCGCAGGAATGTCAGGTCATCGAGGGCGACGGCTACGGGACGCTCACCGATGCCGAGAAACCCGCCGACCTCGATCACCAGCGCGGCGATCCCGTTCGACGGATCCGCGAGGATGGTGCGCACGTCGCCGACCCATATATCCTGAAGATCGTAGACGCGTTCGCCGATCAGGGCGTCGGGCTGAACCCCCGTCAGGTCCAACGACACATAGCCCTCGCGCTGGATCACCGGCGCGGGGGGTCTTTCCTCGCCGCCGACCTCGATCAATGCGCCAGGAGGGGTTTCCGGTTCGAACATGGTAAAGGCGGCGTTCAGGACCATCGTGACCGCAAGGGTCTGCATGGGGCCTCCGTTTTCTTCAACGGCCCGCGGCAGGATTGCCCCATCGCGGGCGGTCGTTCATTTCGCGTGCGCGTCGGCGGCGCGGCTTCTGATGCGTTCGCCCGCGTCGCGCAGCTTCTCCTCGGCCAGGTCCACGGCCTCCTCGCCCGAAGGGATATCCTCGACGGTCTCGTCGGCCATCACGCGCATCTCGTCCAGGGCGGCCCGGCCCGCGGCCTTGGCGCGGGCGACCTCCTCATACCAGATTCGCTCGGCTTCTTCGACCAGAGCATCGCGCCGCGCCCCGAAAGCCCGGTTTTCAGCCTCGGTGCGGGGCAGGGCGGCGGCCAGCGCGGCCCCGGCGGCGGCCAGTCCGACCGCGACGATCAGGGGGTTTTCCTCGTAGAAGCTGTGCCCGCGCCGCAGCGCGCGGTGGCTGGCGGCCTCGATCTTTTCCTGCGCCGCAATCGCCTTTTCGCGGGCCTGGATGACCCGGTCGCGGGCGATGTCGCTCAGCTCCGAGGTGCCCTCGTAGATCGTGTCGCGCATCTCGGCGGCGCTGTCGGAGATGAAGCGGCGGGTTTTCTCGACGCGGCCGGGTTCGGCGGCGGGGCGCGAGGCAGGGCGCGGATCACCGTCGCCCGTGACCTTGTTGCCAAGCATCAGCCAGGCCAGACCCGCCCCCATCAGCCCCAGGGCCACCGGGTTTTCGCGCACGCCCTTGACGACCGCATGGGCCAGATCCTCGCTTTGGTCGCGCAAGGTGTCGCCGATGGAGTTGACCAGGTTCTCCGGCGACAATTGCCGGGTCAGGTCGCTCAGGCTCTCGGCCAGCGCGCTGCGTTCGGCGGCGATCTCGGCTTCGAGATCGGATGGAGTCGGATCGTCATCAATCATGGAAACTCTCCTTGAGGGTGCGCGCATCGCGTTTGAGCGCGGTAATGGTTTCGGTGGGCATGAGCGAGATGGATTTCAGCATCCGCACGCCGACGGCGCAGAGAATGGCGGCAAGCAGGACGAAACCGCCCGCCACCACAAGCGCGGCCCAACCGGCGGTCAACCCCTGGTCGACCAGAAGCGCGACCAGCGCGCCCGCCAGCACATTGAGCCCGGTCAGAACCGCGATCACCGCGACGGTCAGAACGGCGACGGCCACGGCGGCGCGGTTCAGCTTCTCGGCGATCTCGGCCCGGATCAGCGCCATTTCCTTGCGGATCAGGCTGTGCAGATGCTCGAGGACGGTCGAGATCGCCGACGCGTTTTGGCCGTTCCCGCTCATGCACGCCCCCGGTGGGAGGCATCGGGGATGTGATGCGGGGTCACATCCGAGCGGGTGCCGCGCCGCTGCGGCGAGGAGGATTTCAGGAACCGCCCAAGCGCGAAGCCCGCGATGGCGGCGGCGCCGGCCACGGCCATCGGATGACGGCGGGCAAGATCGCCGAGATCCTCGCCGAGCGTGGCGAAATCGGCATCACGCAGGGATTGCGCGGCATGGGAGACGCTGCCCGCGACCCGCGCCGTGGTGTTGGCCTGGGGCGAGTCGTCGGTCATGTTCGACGCGGCCTCGTCCAGCCGGTCGGCGGTGCTGTCAATCGCGTCGGCAACGCTGTCCTTGGCGGCATCCGCCCCGTCGGCGGCGCGGGCCCTGGCCTCGGTGGCGGCATCGCGGGCGGCCTCCCGTGTCTCGGCCACCGCGTCCTTGGCGCGCGATTTCGCGGCGCGGGCGGTGGATTTGGCCTTTTCGGCGCCTTTTTCAATGGGCGAGGTCGATGTGGTCATGTCTGTCCTCCTTCGGATGGCGATGAGGCGGGAGGCGTTCCCTGACGCGCCCGCGATTGGTCTTGGAGGTCAACGGGCGAGAGGCGGGATTGTTCCCGGCAGGTGCCTGCGAAGAAAGGGGGGCGGCTCAGTTCGCGCGCGTCGGGTCGGTCATCGCATCGCCGATGCCGCGCTCGCCCGGTGTTCCGGCCACGGTCGAGGATCCTGTCGGGCGCTCGATCAACCGATGCACGACGATGCTGTGACCCGCGCGTTGCAGGGCGACGATCTGTTCGAGGTTGTCCAGGTCGGCCTGCGTGCGCCTGTGCGTGTCGCGGATATAGTCCAGCCAGGTCGCCATGTGGTAGCGCTCGATCCAGCGGTCCGGCTCGGCCAGGTCGCGCAGGAGCGACCAGCGCCGCGCGCCGTCCCGGCGGCAGATGCGGCGGCGTTCGTTCATCGCCAGGATGAAGGCGGGAACGTCGGCTTCGGCAATGCGGTGTTCGCGGGTGATCACGATGGGCCCGGAGCGGTTGGTGATCCTCAGCGCGGTCTCGGGCTCGGTGAAGCGGCCGAGCGGGTCCAGATCCTCATGGCCGCTGCCGGGCAGGGGCAGGGCCAGCCCGACGATCCCGCCAAGGGCCTGCACGGCAGCGGCGGTCATCAGCGCGGCGGTCGCGCTGGAGGTTTCCGCGATGGTGCCGATGATCCAGGCCCCCACGGTCATGCCGCCGAAGGTCGCCATCTGGTAGAGCGACAGCGCGCGCCCCACCACCCATCGCGGCGTCAGAAGCTGCACGGTGACATTGAAGGTCGAGAGCGCCCAGACCCATCCCGCCCCCGCCACCATCAGCGCAGGCACGGTAAGCCACATGGTGCGGCTGAGCCCGGTGCCCACGGCGCCCACGACCAGCGCGGCCGAGGCGATGCGGATGAGGGTCTCGGTGCTCATCCGCGCGCGCAGGCGCACGGTGGACAGCGCCCCCGCAACGGCCCCCACGCCGAACCCGCCAAGCATGATGCCATAGGTCAGCGGGCCGCCGTCGATCAGGTCGCGCGCGACAACGGGCATCAGCGCGGGCAGGGCGGTGGCGGCCAGCCCGAACAGGGTGCCGCGCGCCAGCACGACGCGGATCCGGGGCGACATCGCGACATAGCGCAGCCCCGCCTGCATGGCGAGGTCGATGCGCTCGCGCGGCAGGCTGCGGGGCTTGACCTCGGGGCTCCAGCGCAACAGGACCGCGATCAGCGCGATATAGCTCAGCGCGTTGGTCAGGAACGCCGCCGCAGCGCCCCCCACGGCCACGATCGCGCCGCCGATGGCAGGCCCCACCGGGCGCGCCAAATTGAACCCCATCGAGTTGAGCGCCACTGCCCCCGGCAGCGCCTCACGCGGGACCATGTCGCCCACCGACGCCTGCCAGGCCGGGTTGTTGAAGGCGTTGCCGCAGCCGATGGCGAAGGTGAAGGCCAGAAGGCCCCAGGGCGTCAGCCAGCCCTGCCAGGCAAAGACCGCCAGCATCGCCGAGACGATCAGCATGTAGACCTGCGCGAAGATCATCACGCGGCGGCGGTCCAGGTTGTCGGCAATCGCGCCCGCCATGAGCGAAAACAGCATGATCGGCAGCGCGGTCGAGGCCTGCACAAGCGCCACGTCCTGCGCCGAGCCCGACAGCGACGTCATCAGCCAGGACGCCCCCACCGCCTGCACCAGCCCGCCGAAATTCGACGACATCGACGCCAGCCAGATGGCGCGGAAGATCGGCACCGAAAAGGGCGAGGGCGGCGGGGCTTGCAAGACGGGTCTCCTATGGGCGGGACGTCACGGGCGCCAGCCGGACCGAGGGTCACCGAAAGGGGGATGTGTCGGGCGTTCGCTCCAAGGTAGACCAGATCGCGACGGGCTGACATGGCAAAAAAGGGGGTGCGAAACCCTGCTCGCCGCGCGCGGGTCAGGCGTGGAATCTGAGTGTTTAGACCAAGAAGATGATCAGGTCTTGCGGATGAAATAGGCCGTGGCGGGACCGTGCGGGGCCTCGCCGAGGTAGGCATGGCCCTGCTCGGCGCAGAAATGCGGCACGTCCACGGCGGCGGCGGGATCATCGGCCAGAAGGCAGGCGACCTGGCCGGGGGCAAGCGCCTGCATCCGCTTGCGCAGACGCAGAACGGGCAGGGGGCACAGAAGGCCCAGGGCGTCGATGGTCAGGTCCGCATCCATGGGGCGGGGATGTAGGGGGCTGGCCGCGCTTTGTCCACGCGAATGTGAGCGTGTGGGTCTGGCCTTCGGGGCCCGGGCCGCCAGATCTTTGATCGCGCGGTCGGATGATGCGATCTCGGGCGCAGCGGCGCCGCTTGGCGCCTTGGCCGCCGGGCCGGGGTTTTCCTTCCTGCGGGCGATGGACGTGACCGGAGGATTCGCCATAGGCTCGCCCAAATTCTCCGCTAGAGTGGCGGCATGGATGGGCAGAGCTATGAGATGAGTGCCAGGACCGAGACCCGCGTGCGCCAGCGCCGGGTGCTGTATATTCCGGGCTTCGATCCGGTCCCGGCGCGCAAATACCGCGAGAGGTATCGGCGCGGCGCGGCGGAACAGGCGCGGATCTCGGGCTATGAGATCAGTTTGTCGAAACAGCGGACGGAAGGCCCGTTCGGCTGGCATGTCGAGGCCGAGACCGGCGGCGCGAAAACCCAGGCGGATATCGAAGTGCTGGTCTGGTCCGATATCGTCAAGGACAGCATGTCGCACGGCATTGCCGCGACCTATCTGCAGCTTCTCCGGACCGCCTGGGTCTATATCGGCACGGGCGCACTGTTCCGCCTCTTTCGCCTGCGCAAGGGGCCGGTGATTGCGGCGCTCTACCCGGTGATCTTCCTGCTTGGGCAGTTGCTGATCGCGCTGGCCGTGGGCGCGGGCGTCGCGGCGCTGACCTCGTGGCTTGGCGCGGCGCTGATCGGCGTGCCGCTGACGGTCGCGGGGCTGGTGCCGGGGGCCTTGGCGGTCTGGGGGGTACTGGCCCTTTTCAAGCGCCATGACGGCAAGGTGCTGGCCTATTACCTGATGCATGATTACGCCTTCACCGCCAGGCATCGCGGCGCCAACCCGCCCGCGCTGGAGGCACGGCTGGAGGCGTTCAAGGCCCGCGTGCTGGACGCCATGGCCTCGGGTGCCGATGAGGTGCTGATCGTCGGCCACAGTTCCGGCGCGCAGATGGGCGTCAACGTGCTGGCCGATCTGATGCGGGCCGGGCGACTGCCGGTGGCGGGGCCGGCCCTGTCTTTCCTGACGCTCGGCCAGGTGGTGCCGATGGTGTCGTTTCTGCCGAAAGCGACCCGGCTGCGCGCCGACCTGGCCTATCTGTGCCGGCAGGAGGGGCTGACCTGGGTCGATGTGACCGCACCGGGCGATGGCTGCACCTTCGCGCTCTGTGATCCGGTGGCCGTGTCGGGGGTGGCGCCTGACCAAGGCAAGCGCTGGCCGTTGGTGATCTCGGCGGCCTTCACCCAGACGCTGACGCCTGCCCGCTGGAAGGCGCTGCGCTGGCGGCTGTTCGAGCTGCATTTCCAGTATCTCAACGCCTTCGATCGTCCCGGCGATTACGATTATTTCCAGATCACCGCGGGGCCGCAGACACTTGCGGCACGCTTCGCGGGGCGGCAGCCGTCGAAATCCCGCATCACCCGCGCGATCAACCGCTACACCGCCACGCGATGACCCCGCCCAAGCCCGACGCCCGCCCCGACCGCGTATCCCTCCTGCGCTATCTGCGGCTCTTCCGGCAGGATATCCTCTCGGCGCAACCCGCGCGACTCTACCGGGCCTGGATGGCTGAGTTCCGCACGCCGTTCTTCCGCAGCTACATGGTGAACGATCCGCCGCTGGTCGATCTTGTGCTCAAGGAACGCCCCGACGATTTCCCCAAATCCGACCGCATCAGTGAGGGCTTGCGGCCACTGCTTGGCGACTCGGTCTTCCTGACCAATGGCGAGACCTGGAAACGCCAGCGCCGCATCATCGACCCGGCCTTCGAAGGGGGGCGCTTGCGCGACACCTTCCCGGCAATGTGGGCGGCGGGGCAGGCGGCCTGCGACCGGATCGGGGCAGGCGAGGTGGAGGTCGAGGCCGAGATGAGCCATGCCGCGGCGGATGTGATATTCCGCACGCTCTTCTCGATCCCCATCGAGCATGAGATCGCGGCGCAGGTGTTTGCCCAGTTCCGCGACTACCAGCGCACCCAACCCTTGCTGAACATCGCGGCCTTCCTGCCGCTGCCCCGGTTCCTGCCGCGCGGGCACAGGCGGCGCACGAAGGCCACGGCGCGGTCGATCCGTGACCTCATCACGCGGCTGACCGAGGCGCGGATGGCCGAGATCGCGGCGGGCACCGCGCCCGATGATCTGGCGACCAAGATCATGACCACGCCGGACCCGGCAACGGGCGAGACGTTCACCACCGCCGAGATGGTCGACCAGGTGGCGATCTTTTTCCTTGCGGGGCACGAGACCAGTGCCTCGGCGCTGGCCTGGACGCTCTACCTGGTGGCGACGCACCCCGACTGGCAGGCGCGGCTGGCCGAGGAGGCAGACGCGCTGGACAGCTGCGATTTCAAGGTGATGTCAAAGCTGAAACTCAGCCGCGACGTGTTCCGCGAGGCGCTGCGGCTCTATCCGCCGGTGCCGATGATGGTGCGCGAGACGACCTGCCCCGAAACCTTCCGGGGCCGTGACGTGAAACCCGGCGCGCAGGTGGTGCTGTCGCCCTGGCACCTGCATCGCCACACGAGGATATGGGACAATCCCGACGGGTTCGACCCCGCCCGCTGGCAGACCGAGGGCGGGCGCGATTGCATGCGCCGCGCCTATATGCCGTTCTCGGCCGGCCCGCGTGTCTGCACCGGGGCGGGGTTTGCCATGGTCGAGGGGCCGCTTTTGCTGTCGATGCTGCTGAAACGCTTCCGCTTCGAGGCCGTGGCGGGAAAGACCCCGGTTCCCGTCGCGCATCTGACGGTGCGCGCGCGGGACGGGATTCACCTGCGCGTCAGCCCGCGTTAGCTGGCCTCAAGCGCCTGGATGATCGGCAGGAAATCGTCGCATTTCAGCGAGGCCCCGCCGACCAGCGCGCCGTTCACATGCTCCACCGCGAAGATCTCGGCCGCGTTCGAGCCCTTGACCGAGCCGCCATAGAGCAGGCTGATCTCCTCGCCGGTATCGGATTCGAACCGCGCATCCAGATGGGTGCGGATGAATTCATGCGTCTCGTCGATCTCGTCGATGGTGGGGACCAGCCCGGTGCCGATGGCCCAGACGGGCTCATACGCGATGACGGTGTTATCCGCCGTGACCCCATCGGGCAGCGATCCGGCCAGTTGCGCGGCGATGACCTTCAGCGTGTCGCCCGCCTCGCGCTCGGCCTTGGTCTCACCCACACAGATGATGGTGGTCAGCCCCGCCGCAATCGCGGCCTCGGCCTTGGCGCGCACGGCATCGTTGCTTTCCCCGTGATCGGTGCGGCGTTCGGAATGGCCGAGGATGACGTATCTGGCCCCGGCATCGGCCAGCATCCCGGCGGCGATGTCACCGGTATGGGCGCCATTGCCATTGGCGTGGCAATCCTGCCCGCCGGTGGCGATGGGGCTGTCCTGCAACAGGTCGGAGAGGCGCGACAGCAGCGTCGCGGGCGGGCAGATCAGCACGCCGACGGATGGCTCGGGGCAAGCCTCGCGCAAGCGCCGTGCCTCCGTCAGATCGGGGCTGCATCCGTTCATCTTCCAGTTTCCGGCGGCGAGTTTTCTGGGCATCCGGGCGGGCTCCTCGTCCGTTTTTGGGTATGGCCTTGAGGCATATCGCGAATGCCGCCCCTCGGGAAGGGGCGGGCCGCATTGCATGGCCCGCTCCAACGTCTCATATAGCGGGCAGGTTCCGCCCCGATCAGGATCAACGCCGATGACCGCCATTCCCCGTCTCAACGCCGCAGCCCTTGTCGATGCGGACCACTCCGACCACGCGCACGAATTGCACGCACTGGCCCGCGCCGCGACGGAAGTGGGGTTCTTCACGCTCTGCGATACGCCCATCTCGGGGGCCGAGCTGGCCGATCTTATCGCCGCTTACCGCGCGTTTTTCTCGCAGCCCGAGCCGCAGAAAGCGCAGGTCGACATGGCCCGCACCGGGGCCAATCGCGGGTGGGGGGCGTCGCTGTCCGAACAGGTCGATCCCGCCGCCAACCCCGATTACAAGGAGGTGTTCGATTGCGGCTATGAGTTGCCGCCGGGCGACAGCCTGTCCGATCTGGCGGTCTATGCGCCCAACCTCTGGCCCGCCTCACCGGCGGGATTCCGCCCCATTGTGCAGGCCTATTACCAGAAATCCACCGCGTTTTCGCTGCGGCTTCTGGCGGCCATCGCCAAGGCTATCGGAGAGCCCGCCGATTTCTTCGATGACAAGTTCACCCGGCCCATGGCGCTGTTGCGCGGCAATTACTACCCGGCGCGGCCGACCTGGGCCGGCGACAAGGATTTCGGCATCGCCGCGCATACCGATTACGGCTGCCTGACGCTTCTGGCCACGGACGGCGCGCCGGGGCTGGAGGTGCAGTTGCGCGACGGCACATGGGCGGCGGTGCAGGCCCCGGTCGGCGATTACGTGGTGAATTTCGGCGAGATGCTGGAGATGTGGACAGGCGGCCGCGTCAAGGCGACGCCGCACCGGGTGCGTGGCACGAGAGACGAGCGGATCTCGATTCCGCTCTTCTTCAATCCGAATTTCGAGGCGAATGTCGCCCCGATCGGCTCAGGCGACGTGATCCTGGCAGGCGACCACCTGACCCGGCGTTTCGAGGAGACCTATCTGCATATGAAGACGGGTTAGAGCATGTCGCTCAAAAGTGGGAACCGGTTTTGAGCCCCTCGGACATGCGGGATCAAAGGGCTAGAGGGCGCCTGCGTGAATGTGAATGAATGCAACGTGCTCTAGAGCGTGTTGCGTTTAATCGGCTTCATAGCCCGCGGCCTTGAAGAAGTTGTAGCACTCCTCGTCAGTAAAGAGATCACAAACATGCCCAACGGCGTGCCAGAGATCGTCGTAGGTGC
>Ga0189284_100136_pt1 | contig 105835 bp, 88 predicted proteins | sample N32C7minimetaG_FD_130314 | JGI IMG/M metagenome (GOLD analysis project Ga0189284, IMG submission 130314) | Marine microbial communities from the Costa Rica Dome - N32 C7 mini metaG | ecosystem: Environmental > Aquatic > Marine > Oceanic > Photic zone | place: Costa Rica: the Eastern Pacific...
AGTAACAATCGCATCTTCCGGTTCTGGTGGATCGCTTGCGACTGACCTTGGCTTCGCGGCTGGTTCGTTCGACAATGGTGTAAACCGCGACAGCTTCGTAACGGATTACAACAACCTGTTGGACCAGATCGACCAGCTCGCAAAAGACGCCAGCTTCAACGGTGTGAACCTGCTTGATGGCAACGACCTGAGCGTGAAGTTCAACGAAGATGGCTCGTCCAAACTGGACATTTCCGGCGTAAGCTTCGGCTCATCCGGTCTTGGTCTGTCGGACACGACCACAACCGCCTTCCAGGGTGATGCCGGCGTCAATGCGGCAATTACCGCCCTCGACAAGGCAACCAACACGCTGCGGACACAGTCTTCAACGTTTGGTAACAACCTTGCTGTTGTGGAAAACCGCCAGAACTTCACAGACGCCCTGATCGGTGTTCTGGAATCAGGTGCCGGTGGTCTGACCCTTGCGGATACCAACGAAGAAGGTGCAAACCTTCTGGCTCTGCAGACCCGTCAGCAGCTCGGTACAACGGCTCTGTCCCTCGCCAACCAGGGCGACCAGGCCGTTCTCCGGTTCATCTAATAAGCCGGAAAATCAATCAGACGAACGGCGGGGATCCTTATGGATCCCCGCCTTTTTCTTGGTCAAAAACCGCCCAAATCACTCATTTTTAACCTCCCCGCCCTAATCTCTGCTTTGTAAGAATGTAAGTACCATTTGAGTGCAAAGGCACGGCAGCGATGGCAAATCCGGCGGAAGCCTACGGCAAAATGATGCGGCACGGCAGCGACCCTCGGGAACTTGAGGGGACATTGCTGATCAAAGCGGCCGCCAAGCTTCAAAAACACCGGGACAATTGGGACGAAAGATCACCTGATCTGCTCCCTTCTCTCCAGTACAATCGCAAGCTCTGGTCCATTTTCGCCGCCGCCGTGACAGACGCCGAGAGCGAGCTCCCGATCGAAGTCAGACAGAACCTCGCAAACCTGGCCGTTTTTGTTTTCAAGCAGACACTCGCGGTCCAAACCTCGTCAGACCCGGCAAAGCTCGACTCGCTGATTAATATCAACCGGCAAATCGCGGCGGGTCTTTTCCAGAAAACACCGGACAGTGTCCCCACGCCATAAAAAGAGTGCCTTTCGTACAACCAAGTACCTCAACAACAAAAAGCCCGGCTTAAAAGTCGGGCTTTTGTGTGTCAGGTACGAAGACCTGGTGTTACCGGAGGAAATCAAGCAGGCTGAGTGAGTTGACCCGCGCAGTCACCTGATAAGCAGCCTGAAGTTGTGTTTGGATAACGGACAATCTGGCCCCAACATCAAACGAATCCGCATTTTCTCGTTCGTCCACAATGCTCTGCTGCACAGAAATGGAGGTATTCGCCTGCTGTTTCGCCCCGTCAATTTTTGCCTGCAGGAAACCCATTTCCATAAGTGCATCAAGGGGTGAACGTTTCCCCTTGAAAGAAACAGTGTCCGCAACACGCTCCACCAGCTCCGCATAATGCTTGCTGTCTTCAGCCGTGTCGGTTGCAAAACTTGTTACACTCAACAGAGCTGTCGTCTTCAGCAAAGAAACAATAGAGCTGTCATCTGCCCGAACACCGTAGGCAACGGTCTCATTATCACCGATTTTCGCAAGCGCAGCCGGACGGTTTGAACTGTCCCCCGAATACCAGATCACACTGTTTGTCGAGGTGCCGTCAACCAGGCTGGTCGCTGCGGTAAACGGGGCGCCGTTTACCCTCTGGGGTGGATTGCTCTCAAAGAAGTTATTGGCAGCCTCACTCGCCGATGCGGCTTTCACCGTGGTTTTTGTAAACTCCTGAAGAGCTGTATCAAAAGCCGCGTTGAAATTTGTCGCCGTCGTTGCCGCATCAGCTCCAATAAGGAATTGTCCCTCACCAGCTGGGGCAATGCTCGTTGCCGTCAGCTCAAAATTCTCTTTTGTCCCGTCAGGCAGGGTGAATTCGAAAGTGATCTTCTCCCCCTGCTGAGGCAGGCTGGCAGAAAAAGCCACATCAAGTTTGGGCGGCACGCCCGCAGGCCCCGTTACCGTTGTGCCCTGAAGGTTGGAAACAGCGCCTACAAGCTTGCTTCCGAACACACTTGGCGCGGCGTCTTCCTCCACGCTGAACGTGGACCCGACGACACCAAGCGTCAAACGCCCGCGGTTGTCAGCGCCCAGGTCAGCCTGAGACCGTTCGGTGATAAACTGTTTAAGTCCAGCATGTGTGCTGTCCCCATTCAAGATCAGATCCGGCAGTGCGACAGGCGCACCGGATGTATCCGCCCCCCCAAAGAGCTGACGCCCTTCAAGTTCGGTATTGAGCAGGGAAATGATTTCATCAAACTGGGACGCAGCATTGAGCTGCAATTGCGTCTGTCCGTTACCGGTCAGCTTGAAAGTCGTGGTGAGAGACTCTGTCTTGAGTGTTGACGAAATCTCGTCAAACCGCGTTGCAGCTGCTGATTGTATCTCCAGCCGCAGGTTCACCAGCTCCATCGTTTTGACATAACCCTTTTTCGCAGAAATCTGGTCGCGCAAGGATAGAACAACGGCCGCGTCGGGACCCAGCGCACCATAGGTCTCCGTCTTCTTGCCTGTCACCAACTGGCGCCCAAGGTCGTCTTGCCGGGCCTTGATCCGGTTCACATCTTCCTGCAAACGCAATGTTCTGGCGAGTGATGAGATTTCCATATCGAACCCCTGCCTTATCGGCCAATATTGAGCATGATATTCATCAGCTCACGAATAGTTGTCAGCACACGAGCATTGGCGGAATATGCCGTCTCCAGAACAAGGAGGCTCGCAAGCTCTGTATCAATGTCCACACCGGTGCTTTCGTCATAACGCGTTTGCAACGTGTCCTTGACGATCTTGTCCGTGGAAACAGCATTTTTCGCGTTGGCAGCCTGTGTCGCCTGAAAATCCACCACGCGACGGGCAAAATTGTCGATCGACCCCACATAAGGCGCCGTCGTACTGCCAATACCAACACTTGCAGAGTAAGTCCGCGAAGATCCGTTCAACCGTTCAATCAGGTCCAGCGGGCGCGATGCATCCCCCCCATCGGTCAGGGGAGAAGTGCTATAGGTGATCAGCAGTGAACTGTCCGTCACAACCGATTGATTGATACGGATACGCTGAGCAATACCGAGCTTCTGCCCGATACCATCCTGACTGTTGGAATAAGTTGTCTGGGCGTTCCCGTCCACAAAGAGTGCAAGCCCAAGTCCCTGGTCTGTCAGAGCTGTTGGTGTCACTGTTTTGGAAAGTGAATTAATGTCGGACGTGGCAGCAGCGCCATCGTCAACAAACCGCAACACAGAACCCGCCGGGTTGGATACAACAACTGCCGCAGGCAATGCCGCGTTGAGATCATTGACAATGTCACCGATCGGCTGCGTCCAGTCGACCCCGATCACCGTATCGTTGGGATTGTTCGTCGCTGTATTGGGTAGCGGCAACACGCTCGGGTCCTGAACTTTTACAATGGTTACATTGCTGGTCACACCGCCAATAGTATAGCTCAGACTGATCGTGTTCCCGGAGAGGAGATCACCGGAATCAACTTCAAATCCGTTGGCAGCCCCGGCGACAACCGCTGTACCATCTGTCTTTTGTTCAGACAGCGACAGAATGAGTTCTGATGCAAGCTCGTCCAATTGCGCTTGCGCTTCCGGCAGCGTTTCATCCCGCAGTTCGATCAGAGCTGCTATCTCGCCTGAGCGAAAAGCGCCAGCCGCAATCAGATCAACCTGTGTTGACCCAGCGACCAGTGTCACAGTACCAACCGTCCGTTTGGTGGGGTCTGTGTCATAGAGCGAGGTGGAGTCAAGCGAGGTCCGGGTATCAAACGTCAGAGACGTTGGCGCGGAATCCAGCAACCCGAAGCCACCGCCAGTGAAAAGGCTGACAGCGCCGTCCGAGCGCGCAACCACATTAATGTCCATCAACTCGGAAAGACGGTCAATGGCCTGGTCGCGCTTGTCTTCAAGGTCAGCAGAGCCACTTGCCGTCGCACGTGCTTGAACAATCTGGTCATTGATCTCGGCAACCCGCTTCAAAAGCTCACTGGCTTCCGTGACGGCAGCACCGATCCCCGCTTCCGCTTCCAGACGAAGCTGTTGAACAAGCTCCGAGGTACTGTTCAAGGCATCAGCGACGTCATCAGCTTCGTTCAGAACATTTGCGCGGATAGCGGCATTTTCAGGTGTCGTCGCCATGGCCTGCAGGGCGTCTTTAAGATCTGCCAGGCGCGAAGAAAGCGATAATCCGCTTTCCGACGCGCCGGCTGCCTGATCAATCCGTGCAAGATAGTTCGCCTTCGTTTGGGAAGCGATGGCATTCGCCCTCGCCACACGCAATTGCTGCTGTTGAAACAGATCAATGTCACGTTTGGCTGCCGAAAAGGCAACCCCGATGCTGCGTCCGTCCGCAAGCCGCGTTTCCGTCGGCAGGCTTTTGCGCGTGTACCCTGGCGTGCTGGCGTTCGCGACGTTGCGCGAAACAACATCGATCCCCGCCTGGGTTGCCCGAAGGCCGCTATTCGATGCATGCAATGCGTTGGTAAGGGTCATGGATGGCTACCGGTTACGTTTGAAACGATCCTGTCAGAAGCTTTAACGCTTCATGTTCAGCGCTTCGGTGTACATTTCGTCAGCAGTTGTCACGATTCTTGTGTTCGCTGAATAGGCCTGTTGGGTGATAATGAGTTTTGAAAACTCATCAGCAATATCAACGTTCGACCCTTCAAGAGCTGCGGCAACGATGGACCCGCCAGCCCCGATCAGGGCTTCACCACTGCTTTGGGTTGCAGCGAACGCGCCCCCATCAAGTTTCTGCAACTTGTTCGGGTCGTTGAAACGCACAAGCGTCACTTCCGCCAGGTCCACAGATTTGCCGTTGGAATATGTCCCCACGATACGACCATTGTTGGAGACAGAAACCTCCAGCAGTGACCCTGATGCAAATCCGTCCTGATCCAGTGCGTTCACCGTGATCGACCCGCGTGTATCTTCAAACTGGGTGACGTTCGAAGTGCCGTGGTCAAGCACAACATTACCAACATTATTGCCGTTGATTGTGAGCCCCGTCACCGTTGTGGAGTTGACAGCAGGTGCAAGCTGACCATTCGCAAACACATAGTCCTGGCCAACATTGGTCCATTTGGCCGCCACCCCTGTCGCGGTGTCACTGGTTTTGTAGAACAAATTCCACGTATCGCCCCCACCAATACCGGCACTGCCGGCAGCGTTCTCAATCTTCGCCCAGCGGAGCTGAACCTGCAGTGGCGCACCAAGATCGTCATAAACCGTGATCGACCCACCGGCGAGCGAACGGTCGAGGAACAGGCTTTCTTCGCCTGCCTGCACGAACCCGTTGGCGGCACCAGCCGTCTGTGTTGTCGGGTCATTCGCAAACGTCCCGGCGAGCAGCAACTCGCTGCCCGGTGTTGTTGGCTGGGAGTTCACCGTCTTCGGATAGGCAGGAAGGTTCGCTTCATAATCAATGCTTGTGGTCTGTTTGGCATTCAGAAACTGACGCTCAATCTTGATTGGCGACGGGACATCCCCGACAGGGTTCCCCGTATTCACGTCAATCGCCACGCCCTGCAGATAATAGTTGGAGCTGTTGACCAGATAGCCATTCCGGTCGAGCTCAAAATCCCCCTGCCGGGTATACCGGTCCACATTCAGCAGGACCGGCTGGTTATCAAGGGATCCCACAGCTTCGGAAACCACAAAAAACCCGTTCCCGTTGATCGCCATGTTGGTTTTCACAGAACTGGAGTTGATCGCCCCCTGCACATTGTTCGTATAGGCAGGCTGCGCATAGGTTGTGCCCGGCAGATGGAAGTTTTCACCAGACAGGGTCACGGAATCATAAAAACTCGTGTCCGTCCGCTTGAAAGCGGTCGTCTGGGAATTGGCGATATTATCCGAAATATGCGCCAGCGCCGTTGCCTGAGCCCGAATGCCTGAAATGGCCGTTGACATCGCACCGTTAAAGCTCATCTTCCAATCTCCTAAAACTGCCCAGCCGGACCGGGGGAATACCTTGCGCTGAAGGAAAGCAAGCCGCGGGCCAGTTTTTTATTCAATACAATCAATTGGTTACACAAAGTCCCACATTGCCATACCCGGCAGAACGCAGCTTCTGCCCGGCAAGTTTTGCCCGCTCGGACAAACCGACAAAGGCAGAAACCATGTCCCCACCTTTCCGCAGCGTCACAGGGACCCTGTTCAATTCTGTGATGGGCTTTCGCTTGAATGCACCCGCAGCTCCCTCTAGGTTCTCAGGCAATTCGTAATTGGGACAAGGTGTTACGGTCGGTCGTTCAACCCCTGCTAGCCCCCAGAACATAAAGTCGAGGAAGCATGAAGTTCGAAGGTACAAAGAATTACGTCGCCACAGATGATCTGCGCATCGCTGTGAACGCCGCTATCACGCTTGAGCGCCCGTTGCTCATCAAAGGCGAGCCCGGCACCGGCAAAACCGTTCTGGCTGAAGAGGTCGCCAAAGCCCTCGATGCCGAGTTGATCACCTGGCACATCAAATCAACCACAAAGGCCCAACAGGGCCTGTACGAGTATGATGCCGTATCCCGGCTTCGTGACAGCCAACTGGGTGACGAGCGCGTCCGCGATATCAAGAACTACATCGCACGCGGCAAGCTCTGGGAAAGTTTTGAGCGCGAAAAGCGCCCTGTCCTGTTGATCGACGAGATCGACAAAGCGGATATCGAGTTTCCTAACGACTTGCTCCTCGAACTCGATCGGATGGAGTTTTTCGTATACGAAACCGGCGAAACCATTAAGGCACGCCAGCGGCCGATCGTGATCATCACGTCCAACAACGAAAAAGAACTGCCGGACGCCTTCCTGCGCCGTTGTTTCTTCCACTACATCAAGTTCCCGGATGCGGACACGATGCAGGAGATCATCGACGTGCACTTCCCCGGCCTCAAAGGGCGTTTGATCCAGGAAGCCCTCAATATCTTCTATGAAATCCGCGACGTACCAGGCCTGAAGAAGAAGCCTTCAACATCTGAGCTGATTGACTGGTTGAAGCTGCTCCTGTCCGAGGACATCACGCCGGAAACGCTGAAAGAGCGCGACCCGTCCAAGCTCATTCCGCCACTCCACGGTGCGCTCCTGAAAAACGAACAGGATGTTCATCTGTTTGAACGTCTGGCCTTTCTCGCCCGCCGCGAACGCAACTAAAGATTTAAAGTTTCACCCGGATGGATCCAGTCTCTACATCATTTACTGAAAACGAAAATGCACCGCGTGTGTTAAAGCTGACACTTATTGGTCGTTCCCTTTTTAGCTTTGAAGTAGCAACTTTGGGTAAAAATGCAAACGCACTTTTAGATCTCGAATTCATCAAAGGTCTATGTAACGAGCAAGAAAAATTGAGCAAAAGCTTCAATTCATATTTTGTTGCTTCACTTTTTTTGTCTTGGGTGTTGTTCTCTGAAAACCTAGACTTTCGGCAAGTCTCTATCCCGCTTTTGGGTATAACTTTGCCGGAAGGCTTTGTTACAAAGCTGATGCTGTTACTTTTGCTTGGTGGAGTATTCACACAGGCAATGACGAAATTTATTTCGCTCGCGTTAATTGCTGGAATCGCAGAGAAAGCTGGACAATCGCACTTTGATGACGCTTGGAGAATGTATACAGCCAAGTATTACGGAGCCAATTTGTGGGTTGATATTCTAGTACCCAGATTCTACGGATACAGTTCCACAAAAAGCCATTGGCTGTTTGCTCTTTTAGTTTTTTGCATCGGCATACTTTACCTTTTGTCAGCGGTTGCCTTTGTGAACATTGCCAGCTTGAGTGTCTTTCAAGAATTGTGGCGGGCGGCAAACAACTGGATCGAAGTAATTCTAGCGATAGCAGCAATAGTACTGATCGTCGGCCCGACTTTAGCGACATTTATCGCTATTTTTGTCCCGTTTAAGTTCCAGTTCAAAAGGGAATCTTGACCTATGTTCGTAAACTTCTTCCATGAGCTGAAATCGGCCAACGTGCCCGTCTCGCTCCGCGAATATTTGGCGCTGCTCGAAGCGATGGACCGCAAGGTGATCGAGAATAATGTGGAAGAGTTCTACTACCTCTCCCGCACAGCCCTCATCAAGGATGAGCGCAACCTGGACAAGTTCGACCGGGTTTTCTCGCACGTCTTCAAAGGGCTGGATTCCCTTGAAGAAGGCGATATTGCGCAAATCCCGGAGGACTGGCTACGCGCCCTCACCGAGAAATTCCTGACCGAAGAGGAAAAAGCCGAAATTGAAGCCCTCGGCGGCTGGGAAAAAATTATGGAGGAGCTTCAAAAGCGCCTCGAAGAACAGAAAGAACGCCACGAAGGTGGCAATAAATGGATCGGCACCGGCGGCACCTCACCTTTTGGTGCCAATGGCTACAATCCCGAAGGTGTGCGTATCGGCCAGAAAGAAGGCCGCCACGGCAAGGCCGTCAAGGTCTGGGATAAGCGCGATTACAAGAACCTCGACGACAGTGTCGAGCTTGGCACCCGCAATATCAAAATGGCCCTTCGTCGGCTACGCCGCTTTGCCCGCGATGGCCAGGCGACCGAGCTCGACCTCGACGGCACCATCAAGTCCACCGCCCATCAGGGGTATCTGGATATCAAAATGGTGCCGGAGCGGAAGAACAAGATCAACGTTCTGATCTTTTTCGATATTGGCGGCTCCATGGACAGCCACATCAAACTCTGTGAAGAACTGTTTTCCGCAGCTCGCACCGAGTTCAAAAACATGGAGTATTTCTACTTTCACAATTGCCTTTATGAATATGTGTGGAAGGACAATAAACGCCGACATCAGGAAAGAATGGAAACCTGGGACGTTCTTCACAAGTATCCATCCGACTACAAAGTGATCTTTGTAGGTGACGCCACCATGTCGCCTTACGAGGTCACTTACGCGGGTGGTTCTGTCGAACATTGGAACGAGGAACCAGGCGGTGTCTGGCTGGAACGTGTCCAACAGATCTATGAAAGTGCCATCTGGCTAAACCCTGTGGCAGAGCGCCACTGGGAATACACACCTTCCATCCAGGTAATCGAACAGATCTTCCAGGATCGCATGTTCCCTCTCACGTTGGAGGGGCTGGATGCCGCCATGAAGGAGCTCTCCCGAGCTTCCTGATGACCAGAAAGCCGCCAGAAGCGTTTTCAGGATAAGTGGACATCTATCTGTCCGAAAACGCGTAAAGAAAAAAGCTAGAGCCCGGTTCTGTTGCATTAAGACCGGGCTCTAACACGGCTTCTTGTTTCACGTGTTTGTGAAAAATTACCCTCTTCAAAGTTCCGCGAGCTTGCCTACCTTGTTGTCAACCAAGGAGAATGCATATGCAACTGAACGCCAATCTCAACGAGCGTGCCCAGGTAGACAGCACAAAACTGGACTGGATCCCCTCTCCACTCAAAGGGGTCACACGACGCATGCTGGAGCGCGACGGCGACGAAGTAGCCCGCGCAACCACCATCGTCCGTTATGCCCCTGAAAGCTATTTTGATGGCCATCTCCACGAACTGGGAGAAGAATATTTTGTTCTCGAAGGAGTGTTTTCCGACGAACATGGAGATTTCGGACCGGGCTTCTATGTCCGTAACCCACCCGGCTCCCGGCATCGCCCGCATTCAGACAAAGGCTGCACTATTCTTGTGAAACTGCGCCAGATGGACCCGGAAGATCGAACGCAAGTTGCGATAGACACATCCAAAGCGGATTTTGCCCCGACATCGACAAAAGGCATATCCCGGCTCCTGCTCCACAAGGACGCACGAGAAGAAGTCACACTCTTACGTTTTGACGCCGGTGCTGTCGGCCCGTTTCACGCCCACACGGGAGGAGAGGAAATCTTCGTCCTCGAAGGCAGCCTCACCGATGGCGATGGGACCTATAACAAGGGAACCTGGCTCCGCCTGCCTCACGCGACAATGCACGCCCTCTCCAGTGCGAGCGGCGCCCTGATCTATCAGAAGACCGGACACTTGCCGCGCTGAGCGTCCGTCACACGGTGCGGCCATCGCGGGCAATCTGCCCATCCACCAGATGCACGTTCCGGTCGGCCGCTTCAGCAAACTCGATATCATGCGTGACGGCGATGATGGTTGTGCCCTGCTCTTTCGCAAGGCGCACAAAAATGTCCTGCACAATAGCTGAGTTGCGCGTATCGAGATTACCGGTGGGTTCGTCCGCCAGAATAATCGTCGGCTGATTGGCGAGGGCACGTGCAATAGCGACCCGCTGTCGCTGACCACCCGACAATTGATCTGGAAACTTTTCAAACTGGTCACCAATCTCCAGCCCTTCTAACAATTCGACCGCACGTACCTTTGTCTCTGCATCCGACAGCTTGCCCAAACGCCGGATCGGGATCGCGACATTCTCAAGCACGGAAAATTCCGGCAGCAAAAAGTGAAACTGAAAAACAAACCCTAGATGTTCCAGCCGAAAACGGGCCAACTCATCCCGGTCTAGCAAGCTCGTATCGGCCCCATCCACAATCACGCGCCCCTCCGTCGGCGCATCCAACAAACCAAGCAGATAAAGAAGGGACGATTTACCCGAACCAGAAGGCCCGGTAATCGAGACAAACTCCCCCGCCTTCGCCCTAAAATTGATTTCGCGAACAAGCGTCACCGGAACCGTCTCAGCCAGAATGCGCGTTACATTTTCCGTTTCAATGACGATCCGGGGCTCGCTCATGCCGCCCCCCGAATAATCTCGACCGGACGCACCTGGGCAGCACGATAGGCCGGGATCCAGGCCGCAACGATGGAAGAGGACAGCGCGAACACCGCCCCTATCAGATACTGATAAAACCCGCGATCGAGCGGCAACTTGGAATCCTCATAGAACCCTTCAAGCTCAAATCGAAGCGATCCCAGTGCTTCAACCAGCATGTACCCCACGGCCCAGCCCAACACCATCCCGATCAGCCCGAGGGCAATACCTTGCAACAGAAAAATCTGTCTGATGTCGCCAGCCCGAAAGCCCATCGACATCAGGATTGCAATATCACGTCGCTTCTCCATCACCACCGTTGAGATAATGTTGAAGATACCAAACGACGCCACCACCATGATTGCACTCACAATGGAATAGAGAATGGCATTCCGCACAACAAAGAGAGAGAGGAAGTCCTCATTTACCTCCTGCCAGGATTCAGACCGGTAAGCCCAGCGTGTTTCATAAGCGGCCGCAATCACAGGAGCCGCATCAGGGTCTGGCAGACGTACACGGATCTGATCTGCGATATTGGGCTTGCCCATCAAAACCTGCGCGTCCTTCAACAGAACATAGGCTTGCCCTTCATCCAGCAGAATGTTGCCCGCCCGGAAAATACCCGCGATCTTCATATGCATGACATGACCCGTCGGTGACACAACCGAAGCCAGATCCCCGATTTGAAGTTGCAAACGACGCGAAAGCCCCGTCCCGATCACAATTCCATCCGACACTGTTTTGAGCGCCCCAAGACTGCCCTCTATCATGTCGTCTTCGATCGTGGTCAGCAGAACTTCCTTGTCCGGGTCTACCCCCAGAATGGATACGCTGCGGTCTTTACCCCCAAACCGGACAATCGCCTGCCCTGTTAACACCGGCGATGCAACAAAGCCGGGTTGCTGCTCAATTTCATCCACCTTGGCTTTATAGCTTTTAATGCCGCGCAAACGCTCACGCGGCTTAACGCCCTTCAGCTCAACCGCCCCGCCCTCAAAGACGGTAAAGAGGGGTTGAACAGACGGAACGCGAAACTCGTCCTTAATGGTAACATGGGGCTGGCTGTCAACCAGCCGGTTGGTAAGGTCCTGCTCAGAGCCCTGCATCATGGCGGAGGTCGCAATAAAGAAGCCGACCCCCAACGCCACCCCAAGAACAGAAACAAGTGTCTGCCGCTGCCGATGAACCAGATGGGCAAGTGCAATCTGAAGGTTGACCCATTTCAGCATGGATCAGTTCTCCTCCCTCACAATCTGCATCTCTTTTCCTTCAACAAGATCACCCGCAGGTTGCGCGATAACCCAGTCTGTTTCATCAAGACCGGATAATATTTCTGTCTGCTCCGCGCCGACCGCCCCAATCCGCACCTGCCGCGCACGCACCCGGTCTTGCGCATCAATTGTCCACACAACCTCCCCTATTGCGTCACCGGTATGGATCAAAAGTGCTGAGTCTTCTTCCCGAATGACAATATTCACCTCCGTTGTCATACCCGGCAACAAGGGAGACCCTGACGGTAACATCAGATGCACACGGTAGGTCCGCGCGATCGGATCACCGAATGGCGTAATTTTGGCAACCTCAGCGTCAAGGGCTTCATCAGCAAAAGCATCAGCCCGAACCAGCGCCCGCTGTCCGATTTGAACTCTTGGTATATCTTCCTCATCAACCTCAGCTTCAATCCACAAGTGCTGAGGGTCACCAATCATATAAAGCACCTTCCCCGCTGCCACGAGGTCACCCACATCAAGCTGCTGTTCGGAGCGCATCACCTGCCCGCTGATGGCCGCCCGAATAAAATGCTCTTCAAGCCGGACCCGGGCGGCTTCCAGCGCAGCCTCTGCCGCCTGAAAATTTGCCTCTGCCTGATCGCGGGCAGCCGCACTTGTATTGCCGGAGCGAAACAGCCGGCGAAACCGCGCAACCTCGGATTTTGCGTAAACCAGCCGTGCTTCCAACTCTCTCACCGCAGCGCTGGCTTCGCGGTGATCCAGCACCGCAATCACGCCGCCGCCAACAACTGTTTCACCTTCGCGAACCAGAAGCTGCTCAATACGTCCGGAAATTTTTGCGCCGACCCGCGCCACCTGCACCGGCTCAACCGTGCCGGTCGCATAGACAGCTTCCACTGCCTGCCCTCGCGTCGGTTGATAAGCCGTCTGCTGCGTACCTGAAAAAAACAAAAGATAGATCGCAATTGCAATCCCCGAAGCAGCTACCAAGCCGCTAACAATCCATCCCCGTTGGGTCACACTGGCCTCACCTTTGTTTGAGAAAACCCTACCCAATGCAGCAGCCACATAACAGCTAAAAACACATTTTCTAAATGGGAATTTGGCATCCGAATGCAAGAACCCTTGCGGAAAAAGCCAGTAGGCAAGCAGAGCGAATAGGTTATTGTGTGCCCGCGAGGAAAAAAGACATGAAAAAATTTCTATCCAGCCTGAAACAGGGCGGTTGGCGGCGTCCCGAAATTCTCCTGATGCTGATGGCAATTGCCGTACCGCTATCCTTCTCGACCTGGAACTCACTTCTGAACAATTTTGCAATTGAGCGTGTCGCCTTCACCGGCGCAGAAATCGGCATGTTGCAATCTCTGCGAGAAGTACCGGGTTTTCTCGCCTTTACATTCATCTTTGTTCTCCTCGTAATGAAAGAGCAAAGCTTCGCCCTGGTTTCGCTGGCATTGCTGGGCATTGGCACAGCACTGACAGGTTTTTTCCCGACAATCATCGGTTTCTACTGCACAACAGTCATCATGTCCGTCGGCTATCATTATTATGAAACCGCGCAGCAATCCCTGGCACTGCAATGGCTGCCAAAGGGAGAGGCTCCCATACTGCTGGGCCGCCTGCTCGCCGTCGGAGGCTTCGCGAGCCTGCTGGCTTACGGTCTCATCTTCCTCCTGTGGGGCTGGGTCGATCTTGATTATCAATGGGTCTATCTGGCAGGTGGCGCTGTCACGGTGGGTATTGCTCTTTTTGCGTGGGCGGCTTTTCCCAGCTTCGAGGCCCCGGTACCGCAACGCAAGCATCTGGTATTGCGGTCACGGTATTGGCTTTATTATGCGCTGACCTTTATGGGCGGCGCACGACGGCAGATTTTCGTCGTTTTTGCGGGCTTCATGATGGTGGAGAAGTTTGGCTATTCCGTCACGGCCATCACGCTTCTCTTCCTGCTCAATCAGGCTTTCAATATGGTTCTCGCGCCAAAGATCGGTGGATTGATCGTGCGCTTTGGTGAGCGACGCGCCCTGACCTTCGAATATATTGGCCTGATCGGTGTGTTCTCAACCTATGCGTTTGTTGAAGATCCAACACTTGCCGCCATTCTCTATGTGATTGACCATGCGTTCTTCGCGTTGGCCATTGCGATGAAAACCTATTTCCAGAAAATCGCTGACCCGGGAGACATTGCCCCTACCGCCGGTGTTGCATTCTCGATCAACCATATCGCAGCAGTTGTGATCCCCGCCGCCTTTGGGCTTATCTGGCTCATCAACCCGAGCCTGGTCTTTCTTGCAGGGGCGGGCATGGCGGGCATTTCGCTCATTCTTACGCAAATGATCCCATCGCACCCCGTTCCCGGTAACGAGTTGCGCTGGCAGAAACCGCTCCCGAACGTACAACCGGCTGACTGACCTTTCACACGGGTCAGCTTAATGCCTCAATGGAAGTCCCGGCTCTTTGGCATGAGCCGGGCAGCGCGCAATTGTCTTTCATAAAGTCTCTGCAAGCCATCCTCCTGAGGGGTATACCCGCCTTCCTTCGGCATATCAGCAGACTGAATGTCTTCCCCCGCCGTGCAACCATCTGTCAGTCGGGTCAATTCATGCGTCCAGTCCTCCAGCCAGTCTGCAACGATATGTACCACCAGCCCCTCCTTCTGAACACGCCCCCGCACAGCCAGCAGACGGGACTGTAAAACGGTCTTCCGATAGCGTTCAAAAATCTTGGGCCAGATGATGATGTTCGCAATTCCTGTCTCATCCTCAAGCGTTGCAAAGATAACCCCGCTCGCTGTTCCCGGGCGCTGGCGCACCAGCACCAGGCCCGCCAGGTTAATCCGTGCGCCATCGCGAACATGATCCAGCGTTGCATGCGGGCTCACACGTCGTTGCGTCATGGATGAACGCAAGAAAGACATCGGATGCGCCTTCAAAGAAAGACGCATCGTCGCATAATCATTCACGACATGCTCCCCCAAAGGCATAGCCGGCAAATGCACATCAGGCTCGTTTTGGAAACCATCTTCTTCCAGATGCGCAAACAGAGGTAACGTCACGGGCGTTTTCCCGTTTTGCCCCTTTTTATGTTCTCCCCACCCCCCAAGCCCGCGAACGCTCCAAAGCGCATCACGCCGGTCCAGCCCGATCGAACGAAAAGCATCCGCCTTGGCAAGCACTTCGATTACACGCGGGCTAAGCCCGGTGCGTAACCACAAATCCCGAACGGAATCATAGCCCGCCAAGCGGCGATCGGCGATGATCTGCCCTGCCACTTCCGGCAACCCCTTGATCTGCTTTAAACCCAAACGTACCGCACAATGATGCCGTGGCTTCGTCCCCCATTTACGCCGCACTTGAGAACCTCCTTGCATCAAGGAAGGTGTTATCTGCACTTGCCCGCAAAGGGCAGCATCCTCATCGATAAACTCAAGCGTGGCATCCCAGTCAGAATGATTGATATCTGCAGGCAGAACCTCAACACCATGCTCGCGCGCATCACGCACCAATTGCGCCGGCGCATAAAACCCCATTGGCTGAGAATTCAAAATAGCCGCGCAGAAAACATCCGGATAATGACATTTAAGCCATGACGAAACATAGACGAGAAGAGCAAAGGATGCCGCATGGCTTTCCGGAAAGCCATAATCGCCAAACCCTTCAATCTGCTTGAAACAGCGGGTGGCGAAGTCTACTTCATACCCGCGCTCGACCATGCCATTGATGAATTTGTGCTCAAAGTCATAGATCGTTCCGTTTCGCCGAAAGGTTGCCATCGCACGACGCAGCCCATCTGCCTCTGGCGGCGTAAACCCGGCCGCAACAATTGCGATCTTCATGGCCTGTTCCTGAAAGAGCGGCACCCCTTTTGTCTTCTCAAGCACCTGTCGCAATTCTTCTGAAGGATACTCGACATCCTCCTCGCCGTTTCGCCGACGTAAATAGGGGTGCACCATGTCCCCTTGAATGGGGCCGGGCCGCACAATGGCCACCTCAACAACCAGGTCATAGAAATCTCGGGGTTTCAGACGTGGCAACATGGACATCTGTGCCCGGCTTTCCACCTGAAACACGCCAACAGAATCCGCCTCACACAACATATCGTAGACAGCGGCATCTCCTTGCGGGATCGTCCGGAGCCCGTGTCGCAAGCCGTAATGCTCTTCCAGAAAATCAAAAGCACGACGGATACAACTCAACATGCCAAGCGCCAGCACATCAATCTTCAAAATGCCCAGCGTATCCAGATCATCCTTGTCCCATTCCACAATGGTTCGCTCATCCATTGCAGCATTCTGAATAGGTACAACATCTTCCAGTGCACCCCGTGTGATGACAAAGCCTCCAACATGCTGGGACAGATGGCGGGGAAAGCCGATCAACTCACTTGCAAGCGTCAAGGACATCGCGACAAGACGGTCATCAGGATCAAGTCCGGCTTCCCGTACACGCTCCGGCGTCACACCCGTCGACGACCATCCCCAGGTCATTTTCGCCATGGCGCCCACCACATCTTCAGACAGTCCCAGCGCCTTTCCCACTTCGCGAATGGCACTGCGGGCACGGTATGTGACAACGGTCGCCGCGAGCCCTGCCCGATCCCGACCATATTTGCGATAAATATACTGAATGACCTCCTCACGCCGCTCATGCTCAAAATCAACGTCAATGTCCGGCGGTTCGTTCCGCTCGGCCGAAACAAACCGCTCAAACAGAAGATCGATTTCCGTAGGATCAACAGCTGTAATACCCAGACAATAACAAACAGCGGAATTGGCGGCTGACCCGCGTCCCTGACAAAGAATGTTCTGCTCATTTGCAAAACGCACAATGTCATAGACCGTGAGAAAATATGGCGCGTAACGCAATTCCCCGATCAGTTTAAGTTCATAGGCCAGCGTTGCCTGAAGTTTCGCAGGGGCATTACCGGCATATTTTGCCGCAGCTCCTTCATAGGTAAGTTTCTCCAGAAGAGATTGCGGGCTGAGAGCATCATCAAACACATCGTCAGGATATTCATAAGCCAGCTCATCAAGCGAAAACCGGCACCGCTCAACAAGCTGTTTCGTCTCCTGCAGGGCAATCTCATAACCTTTAAAAATGCGTGCCATTTCAACAGTGGATTTCAGATGGCGCTCTGCGTTCGCCTCCAGCCTGAAGCCAGCCTCACCAATGGTGCAATGCTCACGAATACACGTCACAACATCCTGCAGACGACGACGCTCTGGCCCGTGGTAAAGCACATCATTTGTAGCGAGCAAAGGCACACAACACCGCACCGACAAGGAAGCGAGAGCCGTCAAACGGCGCACATCATCCGCACCATAAAGGCGCGACATGCCCAACCAGACATAGCCTGCAAACTCCTGTGCCAGCCTGGCCAGATAATCTGCAAACCCTTTGCCCGGCACGCGCGGCGGCATGGCAATGAAGCAGACCCCGGCTCCATGAAGGAGAATGTCGTCCATCGTGAGATAACACGCCCCCTTGGGCGCACGACGATGCCCAAGGGTCAACAACCGGCACAAGCGCGCATAAGCAGGGCGATCCGTCGGATAGGCGACAACCTCAAACCCATCCTGCGTAACAAGCCGTACCCCGGGCAGAAAGCGGAGCCCGTGTTCCTTTGCAGCTTTATGCGCCCTTACAATACCCGCAAATGTATTGCGATCAGCCAGACCAATGGCATCGATCCCAAGCACCTTCGCCGTCGCGACAAGTTCATCAGCATGCGACGCACCGCGTAAAAAACTGAAATTACTGGTTACAGCCAGCTCGGCGAAATAGGTCACAATGCCCCTTCCCCGGCCAGACGGCAGACCTCAACATATGTCAGCCCGCCGGCAAGACCACTCATCCGAACACTCCATGCACATACCATTTCGGCACAACGGTCTCACGACCAAGCACACCCTCCCGGTAGAGCCAGAAGCGCCGCCCTTCCCGATCTTCAACACGGTAATAATCACGCGCAAACGCTGATGCGCCATCGGCCCACCATTCAGGGGAAATTCTCTCCGGCCCTTCTGAAAAAGCGACATGGTAGGTAACCCGCCGCCAGCGAAACCGGCGCGGAGGTCCGTCAGGCACTTCAGCCAGTGTTTCCACCGGCTCCGCACAAGGCAACATGCGTAAAGGCCGCCCCACCCTTTGGCGTTCTTCGACACGCCAATCATGCGGCTCCCGGCTTTCCTCCAGCGGACGAATGCCTGCAATAGCCGGAATAAAAACAACAGCACGCTCCGGCATATGGCGTTCACGCGGCTCCATCCTGCCAACCCGTTCAAAACCCAAACGGTTTCCCAGACGGTCTACAAGAAACCCGAGATCAGCCGGGCGCTTTTTAAGGCGCGTCTTCCGCGCGCCCTCCTCCAGTTCATCCTGGTGGGCCTGCACAGTGTCCACCGCCACTGCATGAAGCACCATGGTTTCGATCCCAAGCCCGATTTCGATACCCCCGATACCTGCATTGTGGGAAAAACCGGTAATCCGGTCAGAAAAAAGCGCCGCCATATGCGCCGCACGATCTGTGGCAACACTCGTACCCACCATCACGTCAAAACGAACCCCGTCAGATCGAAAGAGATGCAATTGCAAACGCCGTACGCCCTGGCCCGCATCTTTTAAAAGCGGCACCATCTCCTCGCATAAAAGGCGGATGGCCTGTTCAATATCGGGAAGCCCCACAAGCCCTTCAGAAAATTGAAGGCGTGTCCGGAACACAATTTCCGGTGGGCTGGGTGAAATAGGTTCGGCCTCATGCCCAAACACCTGATCAAATCGCTGGGCAAGCCGTTTGCCAAAACGGGCGACCAGCGGCGCGCGGGGAAGCCGGTGCAGATCTGACAGAACCTTTACGCCCAGTTTCGCCAGATCATCAACCATAGACAAAGGGATACGAAGCGCCATCAAGGGCAGCGGGTCAAGCGCTGCCCGCACATGGCTGGCCTCAACAAGAGAGATTGAAGACTTTCCATAGCGCGCCAACGCCCATGCAGCACCGGGATAAGGCGCAATGGAAACCCGGGCCGGCAGCCCGAACCGCGCAAGCCGCGCCATAAGTTCATCAGCAAGTTGTGCCTCTCCGCCAAACAGATGAGCACAACCGGTAATATCGAGAAACAAGCCATCCGGCGCGTCATGCACGGACGAGGGGTCAAGCGCTGTCCAGGGCGTGTATCGCTCACACCAGTCAGCCAGTGAGTTGAGTGCCAGACGATCCGCCGCGGGTTCTTCTCCAAAGACAGAAAGCCCGGGCGCAACGGCCTGCGCATCCGTCAACAATTGACCCCGCGCCACACCAAGAGCGCGTGCCGCGCCATTCAATGCAACAATACGCTCCCCTCCCTGCCGGGTGGCTCTCAGAACCAAAGGTTGTGATACGTCCAACTGGCGTGCCCGCGCCAACCGGTAAACAGGCCAGTCCGGCAACCAGATCGACAGGATCCGCCTGCCTGCCTGCCGCGTGCTCGCATTTGGCATCGTGCCTTTTTGTATCTGTTGATCGACCAATGCCCGGCCCATGGAGCTTCAAACCCAAAATAGAACAAAATAAGAACATTTGAGTTTGCCCAAAAGCGTGACCCAACGCGAGTCAATTTTCGCGTATGCTCAGACCTCACATCAGGAGGCCAACATGATCCCCAGTCTGTTCCATCGTCATTCCCCCAAACATCTGCTTCCTGCACGCCTGCTTGCCATGAGCCTGATGGGCGCAGCACTGGTCGCCTGTACCAGCGCAGAAGACCGGGCACGCGAACAAGCGCTGATCGACAGAACAGACCATCAGCATTGCCTCGACCTGGGTTTTGAACCCGGAACAGAGCCTTACGGAAATTGTCGTCTGAAATTGAAAGAAATCCGCGCCAGCGAAAGAGAGCCCGAGAGCAATACCCGTTTCGGTGTTGGCGTGGGGATTGGTATCGGATTATAAGCCATGAAACACCCCCTCCTTCTCCTCAGCCTGTTCAGCACGCTTCTGCTGGTCAGCGCCTGCGCCAGCCCTCAGGAACGCGCTGCCAGGACGGCCGCTCAAATCACCGCCGACGAACAGGAATGCACACGACTTGGCTTTACGCCGGACACCGAAAAATTTGCAGACTGCCTGCTTCGTCTGAAGGAAATCCGTGCCCAGGAAGCTGAAACCCGCGCACTGAACAATGCCCGTCGTGACCCGTTCTGGCCCTGGTACGGTATTCACAACCGGTATCGTCGCTACCCATATAGTCGCTATCCATATTGGTGAGCCTGTCAGGCTGTTTCAGAGAGAACACGCGCCGCTGCCGTCAGCACCGGAGGGGAAATCTTCCGCACATTCTCTTGTACTTTTGATAGCGTCCGGTCTTGAGCGATCTCAAAACACCCGCTCACACCATTCCAGACGAGAAGACGGGAAAAAGACGGCCCACCTTTGCACTTTTCAAGCATCACGTCCCAACAGGGTTGCGATGCGGCAAGAAGCTGTCCCTGATCCCTTGCAGAACGAGACGTAACGCGCCAACGGGTCTGTGCCGCACTCGCGCTTAATCCTTCTTCATGACCACGCAAAAGAATAAGAGGAGTTGAAGCATCTTCAGCTGCAAGTTGTAACCGTCGACTGGCCCGCAGGTTAAAATGTCGTGAGCAAGAAGGAACCTCACCCACAATTGCCGCCAGCACACCGGACCGCAAGCATTCCTCCAACGCCCATAACATGTCTGGCTCTCGTGAAGGGTTCACCAGCAAAAGCCGGGATGGGTCCAGGCCAAACCCGGCAAGCCCCGGGGCATAAAGTTGCCCCATATCATACGCTCCCCAACCTTGCTGGCACCAGACAACAGGTCTCAGATGACAGTCCTCGCAGGCCCGCACAGCAAGCGCCGCCGCAAAACCAACAGCCGCTGCCATATCTCCATAAGAGGCCGCAGCAACCTCATGCACACCACCGCGCAACAACCCACCATCAGGTAAAAGAGCATCCACCTCCGAAAGACCCAGACGAAAATGAGGTCGCCCGGCGCGTGAAAGCGGTGTTTCCAGCGCAGCAATCTGCGCACGCAAACCCGCCATCAACTCCGATTTTGTTTGTAAAGGCATAAGAACATCACTCTAAATGTTCTCTTTATGTTCTCATTTATAGAGACCGGAGTCAAGCGCCTCAACGCCTTGAAAAACTGCCGACAAATGACCATACACCCAGTTTCCGTTTGGCTTGAACAACCATCAACCCACAAGCCAAAGCCTGTGTCACCACAGTTGCCAGCGCCGCACCTTCCAGTCCCCAGAGCGGAATAAGCGTAAAATTGAGCCCGATATTGGCAATCGCCGTGGCGATCAGAATAACGGCACTCGCGTTCTGCTCGCTTGTCATCGTCATCAAAAATTTGACCGGCCCACACGCTGCCTGCACTACCAGCCCCAGCGCAAGGAGTCTCAAAACCCAGATCCCCTCGTCAAAGCCCGGACCAAAAGCCAACAACGCCCATTCACCAAATAAAGAAAGAAGCACCGCAAAACCAAGTGTCGGCCAGAAGCTCCAATGAGCGAACCGGCGAACAGCCTCCTCGAACTCAGCCCCCTTGCGTCGTTCAAAACTTTTGGCCAACACCCGCGCGCCAATCCCGGACACCGCAAAAGGAACAAACCAGACCAGCGCAATAATTTTCACCGCAGCAAAATAACGCGCCACATCTTCTGCCGGAACAAACAGGTCCAGCACCAGCAAATCCATATAGGAAACAAGCAGATAATGCCCATCCACCATCACCATGGGCAACGAAACGGCAAGCCAGTGTCTCGCATGCCATCGTAGAGGGCCCGCCCCCGTCGGCAGCTTTTGTCTCTTACGACGGACAATCCGCACCCATTGCCACAAAGCCACCACAGCAAGACTGATAAAAGTCGCCGTCAGAATGAATACAGGATCAAGTGCAACGACGTCCGCTGTTCCTCCAGCACCCCACGTCCCTCCAATGCCCCAGGCTCCCAATGCGACCAGAACAAATAGAAGAGCCGGGCGTAAAAGATAACCCGGCGCATAGGCCATGGCATTGTCGCCAAGCCCGCGCAGCACACCCTTTCCCAACTCGCTGAATGCATAAAGCGGCACCGCCGCCATCGCAATCAGGAACGCCACATCCCGATAAGAAATGGGTCCCTCTCCACGAAAATAGACAATCAGCCCGCCAACCAGCGCTGCGCAAAGGCTGCTACCACTGACAAAAAAGGCCGCAAACCCGATTGTCTGCCATACACGCCATTCCCGCCCACGCTCACCATAACGGGCAATAAAGCGTGTCATGGAGATACCAAAACCCCCTTGCGCCAACGTGCCCAGAACAATGATCCACGTCCAGGCAACAGCATAAATGCCAAATGCATCTGCCCCTGCCCAACGGGCAATCGCAATCTGCGTGAAAAAGGCAAAAGCCGCCCCCGCTCCCCGCAACAGAAACAGAAACACCGTTTCGCGCCGCTGGCGTGCAACATCGCTCCCGGCAAACAGCCGGCGGATTTGTTCTATCGGAGAGCGCGAAGAGACATCAGCGAGACCGGCAAGGCGCATCTTATCCCTCAACGTTTCGTCACAGGGACACGGTGGCCACGGGGAAGATCAGACAGACGGGCAGGCGCTGCCTGAGCAACCTGTGTCTTTGAGCGCACAATACGCGGAAGAGAAAGTATTTCCGCAACCGCTGGTTTCAAATCATCCCGCACCCAGACATCAGACGTTTCCCAGCCCAACAAAAGCTTGAACGGGTGCAGCCCCAATCCCCCCAGATCGCGCATCAATGGTAGTATGCTGCCAATGCTTTTCCTGTCTTTAAAAAGCGTGTCATACGCACCAACCAGCATATTCCGCCCCCTCACCCCCAACGCATAGGAGCGTGGCGCGGGACATGCCCCATCTGTCATCATACCAAACAAATGGAAAGGAAAGTCGACACCAAGCGAAACAGCCAGCGGCAATGAACCCCAAAACCGGGCATTGATCTCAACCAATATCCAATCCGGGCCATCATGCGCATGCCGGAATTCAAACATACAGACCCCTGTATAATCGAGCGCATGCAGCATACGAGCACAAGCCGCCAGCATGGCTGGGTCAACGGCTACGCTTTCACGCAGCGAACTGCCACCACCGGTACGCGGTTCCTTCAGACGGCGGTGCTGAAACGCAAGCAACACCTCCCCTTTCCGGGAAAGGGTAGAAAGCCCGCCGCCATACCCATCGAAATATTTTTCGACCATGAACCGGGACGTAAACTTGATCTCCGCGAGAGCCGCCTTCACATCTGCCCGGCTGCGGGCAACAACAACCTTACCGCGGTTTTCCATCTCTTGAAGCGTGTAGGAAGCGCGCGGCTTGATCAACAAAGGAAGCCCGAACTCACCAACCAGCGTTTCCACACTGTCATCATCACGAAGGCGCCGCCCATCCGCAACGGCAACCCCCACATTCCCCGCAAGCTCTTTGGCCGCAAGCTTGTCAAACAGGATCGGGATCGCATGCGGGTCCGGCAAAGCAAGACATTGGTCTGCAAACCGGGCACGATGACGGTCAAGCGCTAGGATGGAGCGGTCGCAACAAGGCACCAGCAAATCGTAAGTCTGCGACGCCAGGTGCGTCTCCAGCGCAGCAAGCCATTCCTCCCCTTCTCCCTGATAAGCCGGAAGCGGTATCACGTCGCATATGTACCTGGAGGCCAGGGCCGGCGCATGCAGGTCGAACGGTGCAGCGTCTACATGGACCCCCTTTCGGCCCAGGGATCGGACGACCGCGAGAAAACTCCGCGTGTCATCTCCGAACACCAAAACCCGCTTTTTCCGCTGCACTTGTCTCACTCCGACACATCAAGCCCCGGCACGAGGCTCCTCACAACCAGTCGTTGCAAGGATACGGCCACAACTCTTCGTATGTGGTTTACCAAAAATAAAACCATTGGTTGTAATATGCGTTGAAAGACAACCTGAGGTTTCATTATGTTCAACATGCCGCTTGCAAGAAAACTTCCCCTCATCATCAGCGTTGCCGCCATGTTGGCGGCCATTACCGCGGGCTATATCGGCTATTATCAGGGTCATGCTTCACTCGTGCAGGCGACCCAGGCCAAGCTGACAGCCCTTCTCGATAACCGAAAAGAAAGCCTCCAAAACTGGTTTGATGCCATTGAGGGAGACCTTCATGTACAAGCTGACAACCCGTTTGTCTTCCAGGCACTTCAGGATTTTCGTTATGGTTGGAGAACTATCGGCGAGGATCAGACAACCCGCCTGCAAACACTCTACATTACCGACAATCCACACCCCACAGGGGCCAAAGACGAGCTGAACATGGCCAGCGATGGCTCTATCTACAGCTCCATACACCAGGAATATCACCCCTACTTCCGCTCATTCTTGAGAGATCGCGGCTATTACGACATCTTCCTTTTCGATCCGGACGGCAATCTTGTCTATACCGTTTTCAAGGAACTGGACTACGCAACCAATCTGAATGACGGCAAGTGGAAAAATTCGGATCTGGGCCATGCGTTCCGGGCAGCCCGTGACGAGCCTGTTAAAGGTCAGATCAACTTTTTCGATTTCCGCCCCTATGCGCCAAGCGCCGACGCCCCCGCTGCCTTCATGTCTACCGCTATCCTCAATGCGGAAGGACGGCTCGAAGGTGTCCTCATTTTCCAAATGCCGATTGGTACGCTGAACGAAGTGATGAACTCTTCTGTCGGTTTGGGAGACACGGGCGAAACATACATCGTCGGCACAGACCTTCTGATGCGTTCCGACAGCCGTCTGTCTGAAACATCAACCATACTGAAACGCAAAGTTGACACCGAAGCATCCCGGGCAGCGCTGGGCGGGCAACAAGGGGTTGTCATCACGACAGATTATCGGGGCGCAGAAGTATTCTCAGCCTTTACGCACATAACTCTCGCCGGCACCACTTGGGCGCTCCTGGCGGAACAGGATGTCGCCGAAGCCCTCATCTCCATTCAGGAGCTCATCTATTCCCTGATCACCTTCATCGGCATTGGTCTGCTCATCCTGATCGCCATTGCAGTTTTTATCGGGCGCAACACAGCCCAGCCCATATTACAACTTGCCACAGGCATGCGGGCGATTGCCGACGGAGATACAAATTACCCCATCACCGCAAAAGATCGGAAAGACGAGTTGGGTGCTATGGCAAAAGCCGTCGAAATATTTCGCAGCGGGCTGATTGAAGCTGCCGATCTCCGAAAGCAACGCGAGGCCGAACGCACCGAAACACAGAGAAAAATTCGCGAGGCAATTTCTCAAATCGCCGTCAATGTGGAAACGAGTACGCAACAATTAATGGAAGAGATGACAGATGCAATGGCTCGCGTCAAAAACTCTTCCGGTGAGATGCATAACTCGGCCCACAAAGTTATGGGTGACACCCAAAAAGTGGCCGCAGCAGCAGAAGAATCCCAGGCCAGCCTGTCAACCGTTTCCAGCGCTGCAGAGGAATTGGCCGTCTCCATCAAATCAATCAGTGAAGAGATGAACAGATCGCTCTCCGCAACGTCTGATGCCGTCAACGCAGGGTCCGACGCTCAGCACAAAATAGACTCACTTTCCACCGCCGTCGAACGGATTGGGGAAGTGGCAGCCGTCATCTCTGATATCGCCGAACAGACAAACCTTCTGGCACTGAATGCAACTATCGAGGCGGCGCGTGCTGGTGAAGCCGGGAAAGGGTTTGCCGTCGTCGCATCCGAGGTTAAATCTCTCGCCAACCAGACGGCAAAATCAACCGAAGAAATCAGCACACAGATATCAGAAATTCAGTCGTCCACGCACGCCGCTGTCTCCTCCTTCGTCAACATTTCAAACGCGTTGAAACGGGTACAAGAGACCGCGGAAACCATCGCCTCCGCCATCGACAGCCAAAGTCTGGCGACCCAGGAAATCGCACATAATACCGACGAGACAAAAACCGCCGGCGAAGAAGTATCCAGAAGTGTGGTCTCCGTTTCCGAGGAGGCGACACGCACCAGCGACCTCACCTCGGACATGAACGAGATTGTAAGCAACGTATCCAAAATGGTGGAGGAACTAAGTGCAGACCTTGTCAAGGTCGTCCGCACATCGACGGAGGAAGCCAACCGGCAACTGAGCGATCAGACAGCCGCTTGACCCAACGGGAAAATGGCGCGGCGTTTATGACCGCGCCATTTTCAATCAACCTTCAACAAAGCCGGGCCACTGCCCCATATACTCGACAAACTTGTCACTCAACCCCTGGGAATTGAGGTAGGCAGCGGTTACCGGATTACTCACCGGTTCAAACCGGCTGTCATTCTTGTAACGATTGGGGAAATCATGCGTCAGAATGGCAGCCCGGCCCAGCAGCACAAAATCACACCCCTGCTGAAGACAATGCTCGGCGTCCTCGGACTTGGCAATTTTCCCGGCGACACCCAGCCGCACATTGCCGCGATCAAGCTCTGTAAAATAGGACATCAATGATTTGCCCTTGAACGCGGGGTCGCTCGGCTCCTTAAAAGCATTCCAAAGCGACATGTCAAGATAGTCGATCTTGTCCTCACGCATCAAACGTTGTGCAACGGAAACAATCTCATCAAGTTTCACGTCAAACCGTTCCGGTGACAAACGCACACCCAATTGAAAGTCAGGGCGACAGCGGGCGCGTATACCATCAATGATATCAAACAGGGGGCGTGCCCTGTTTTCCAGCGATCCGCCATACTTGTCGTCGCGCACGTTAACACCGGGACTGAGAAACTGGCAGAGAATGTATCCATGCGCACCATGTAACTCGACACCATCGAAGCCGGCCTTTTCCGCCCGGATCGCGCCAACAATGAATGCCTCGATCATCTCCTCGACTTCCGCCGTGCTCATCGCCCGAGCCCCGAACTCCTCATTGTCCGAAGGACAATGCGGCTTTTCGCCAATAAGCTCCTTTGGGGAGCGCATACCCGCATGATGCAACTGAATGGAGGACGAGCTTCCTTCCGCCTTAATCGCAGCCGCAAGCCGTGTAAGCCCCGGCAAGTGATTGTCCGAAAACACCCCAAGCTGGCCGGGAAACCCCTGCCCCACCGCCTGCACATGCGCTGCACAGGTCATCGTCAGGCCAAAACCACCTTTGGCCCTCATCGTCAGCCAGTGAAACTCTTCATCAGACAGGATGCCGTCATCGTGACTTTGAGTATTCGTCAGCGGTGCCAGCATAAAACGGTTCTTCATCTCCGGCCCTCGTGTAAACGAAAGCGGTTGCAACAAGTCGGTCATCTGTTTTCCCGGATTAAGTGGACCCAATAGATCAGGCGCTATCAGGCAGGATCAATCGCCCTGCGCCGCGCCCCAATAGTTAAAACCTGCAAAGCGCGGCGTATTGGGAAGGTACATGGTCTCCAGTTTCTGCACACGAAAACCTCCTTCCTCCAGCAAGGTTGGAATTTTGCGATTGAGATTGCATCCCCCCGCCAACTTCTTCCAAACCGGATTGATCCGGTTTTGCCAGACCTCCACATCCCGATCCGGGGCGCAGCCATGCTCACAGAAAATCAGCTTGCCTCCCGGTCGCAGCACGCGGCGCATCCCCTCCAGCGCCTTGCGTGTGTCGGGAATGGTACACAGCGCATACGTTACCAGTACCGTATCAACCGAATTGCTTTCCAGCGGGATTTCCTCGCCCGGCAAGCCGATAAACTCAACATCAAAGCCAAGTCCTTCTGCACGCTTTCCAGCGATCTTCCAGCTCTCCTCCGACGGGTCAAGACCGATGACACGCTCAACGCGTGACGCATCGTAATGCTCCAGATTAAGACCGGTCCCGATGCCGATCTCAAGAACCCGCCCTTCCGCCAGCGGTACGACTTTCTTGCGCTGATAGGCAATCGGCGGTGCACCACACGCAAACCGGCTGTTGATAAAACGTGGGACAATATATTTGTCGTAAAAGCCCATTCTCGCCTCCCATATGTTTTAGGGCAAGTATAGGCCCAAACACGGGGGTCAACGCCAGTCGGAAACACCAAATCGCAAAAGTCTGTCCGCACTGATCATGCCGATCAGACGCCCGCGGCCTCTCAAGGTCAGGACACCACTTCTGACAAGCCGTTGGTCACGAAGACACGAGAGTGTCCGCGCACCTTTGGAAAGAGCGTCCCATATCTCCTCCACCGGCGGAATGGAGACTTGCCGCGCGGCGGAATTCATCTCAACTGATTCGGCAACCAGTGTCGCAGCCAGCGCCGTCTCGGTCGCACAGGCACCGTACAGTGTCACAATATCCGCGTCCCCGGATGGGTGTTCGTCAAACCGTGCGCCGGCTGACACAATGCCGCCACGCACAATGCCCGGGCGCAACCCATGCACCATTTCAAGCCACAATCCGGTGCGAGCCTCCGCAGGTACATCCAGCACACCTTCCATCTCTATCTGGAAGGCACCACACTCTCCCGACACAACGAAAGCACTGTCAAACGGATGATCGTTCAGCATGGTCGCCAGAACATCATCCACAATCGCCCCCCGCAATACCGCAGGCACCCGCGACGCCGCATACGCGATCCCTGCCTGTGCGGCAGCCGACCTCAAGACCTCCATCACACGGCGCATGACCGCGCTGCGTGGCAATACATCCAGAGACCCTGTCCCGATCAGATCAAAATCAGGCGCACATTCCTCCTCCAACTGATTCAGGCGCGCGCACCCTCCATCCAGCGCTGACTGAACCTGGGTGCCATCCCCCCCGTTCAGGCTCAGCAGGAAGGAACCCAATCCGTTTTCATGAACTCTGATCGTCACACACGCCTCTCCGGAGCGAAAAACAAACCCTACTGCGACTGAGCATCCGACAGGCCCGGCGCACGCCATTGCCCATCCAGGTCTGCGTCCACATAAATCGGGTTTGTGAAGGCATAAGGGTGAAATCCCGGATAAACAATTTGGTATTCCGGCCCCGCTTCGCCCGTCACTTCTACAACAACAAAACTGTCTTCCTCAAACTGAAGGTCTTTCTCATACACGTCACCGGCAGCAATGGGAACCACCTCCACAATCACCCCGTTCACAGTCACTTGAAGCGTTTCAACATCAATCCAGGGGGCGCTCGCAACGTCCACACGCAGTCGCCCGGCGGGTCCACTTGACATGCCTCCCACCTCTGCCTCATTCAGACGGACATGAAGCATCGGCCCCGTTGTGCCAAGGCTCCGCCCGGCACGAACGGCCTCAACAAAGTCAGCTTCGTCAAACTGCGCCGGGTCGTCATTCGCCATCGCGACCATGTTTCGCGGCAAGCCGACCTGTTGATCCAATGCGTGAGAATCGCTGTTTGCCGTCCCTGTCAGGCGATACCCCTGTGACAGCAATGCCAGCCAGTCCCGCCGCAAGGCCGGGTTGAAACTGCGCATCGGTCCATTCAGAAGCTCCATCGCATCAAAATCAATGTCGCGAATGCCCGTCACCGGGTCCGGTTCGATAAGGCGCGCATTGTGAGGGTCCGTCAAAGGACGTCCGGCATCGAAGGCCCGCCCCACACCCATATGATCAAAATAGGTTTGCCGGTCACCGGACCACGCCTCGTCCCACGCCGCGCCCCCCGGTTTGAAACGATCATCCGCACGTGCATGGTTCAACTGCATCAGCGCCTGTGGATGCCGTGCCTTCAGATCGCCAATCACATCCCGCCACCGCCGGTTTTCATTGGGGAACGCACCACGCCTAAACGCGTAAGGCTGGACCTCCATCGGGAAAGCGTTCCCATGGCCCAACGTGAAGGGAGAGCGCTCGGATTGAACCTCACTGGTAACTTCCGTACCCGTAACTGTTGCCACCTTGTCAGCAACCCCCAGCGCCTCAATCACAGGGTGAAAATCAAAGACCGTTTCATGCTCCGTCGAAACCAGCACCTCAGCCCCCTCTGCCACGAAACTTGTCACCCGTTTCGAGGGGGACAGAACCGAGTCAAAACTGGGGCCGGAGTGAACATGGAAATCAGCTGACACCCAGCCCGGCGTTTCAAGAAGCCGTTTCGGCGCAGCAATATCCAGCACCGCATCATCGCCCGCCGTCACAGTGAGCGCTGTCGTCTCTAAAGAAAACTCAGGTCCTCGGACCGCATAAACCTGATAACTGCCCGGCGCAATATTGAGCGCACGAGGGTCTTCGTCGACCCCCATCAGGAAAACCTGATGAACGCCTGTTTTCTCCGACACGCCTTCGTCACCCAGCTCACGGGCACCGAGCAAATCATCATCAAAAACAGGATCAAGTGTCCCTTCGATCCCCTTGAAAACAAGACGCATCGCCTCTCCGCGAGGCAGCGCCAGACGGGCTGGCCGTCCCAGGTCCAGCGGCGCCAATGTCACGTTCTCCTCCGCCACGGAAAAACGAAGGGTCCCGTCCCGCGCACCATCCGCAACGCCCCGCGCAACATACTCCCCCGCGGGCAGGTGAAGAGAAAAACGCCCTCCCTCGTCTGTTCGCACCGCCGTAAAAGGGGTGCCATCCGCAAGGTCCACATGAACAACAGCCGCCCCGCCCAGCACGTGTCCCGCCACCATTGGTGAGGACGCATAATGAATATCTGTGATAGCCGCCACATCCGCACGCGGCGCAATCATGAGTGCTTCTTCAAAAACAATTTCATCACCCGGCGCCAGGTCAGTAAACGGCACCTCCAGCAATTGGGGAAGCCCGATCTCCGATCCATCCCCGGTCAGAAACGGCTCTGTCACAGCAAGAAACGAAAGAGCAGAGAAGTCAGCAAGCGCATAAAAAGGCAGCATAACCGTCTCACCATCAGTCTGATACCTGACGGCTGATCGCATCTGCCAGCCATAGGCAATCGGCGCGTCGGCATCTGCCGGCGACAAGGCAACGATCAAATCTGCTGTTCGCGCAAATGTCGCAATTTCCGCCGGCCCTCGGCTGACAAAACTCTCCTGCACAAAACCATTGCTGCGCGCAGGATCACGTGTCGAGGCAACAAAAGGAACCAGTGAATGGTAGTTGAAAAATATGCTCGTATAGAGGGCAACACTCGGTTCGTCGGCCCGCTGCGACAACCGCTTCGTGATAAACAGCGTATTGGCATTGTCCCGGTCCAGCCGGTACGATGTTTCAACCACCACACCACCCTGTCTGCCAAAAGTGCGGATCACAGCAGCAGACGCTCCCACCTTTGCGTCCACCCCATCAATATTGACGGGTGTCTCGCGCGAACTGTCGATCAGATCCTGCGCCCCCACATAATGATCGTCAGCCCGGTCGCAAAACCCCAGATCAATCAACACACCGCCCCGTGTTGACAGCTCACTTTCATGCGACACATCAGAGATGATGGCACAAACAGAACCGTTCGACAGGAACCAGTCCCCGATACCGCCGGCCGCATCAGGCCCCCCACGAACATATGAAGACGCATTATCCTGCGTGATCCGCGCCGCAACAAGCGGCTCGGCATAGGCGCCTTGGGAAGCCCCCCACAAAGCTGCCACCAGCGCGAAACACCAACCAAACCGTCCAGCAAAAAGTCCGCCCATCAACTCTTCCCCCAAAACACTTCGTTCCTGCCACGCAACCTAACACGTCGGACACTGAAACGATGCACCACCGCTCATCAAATACGGTGACGCGTCATGATTATTGACGCCTGTAATAAAATTCAGGCAACACCCAGCTTCTTCTGCAGAGAGGAGGAAGAGGTCGTGTACTGGAAGATCACTTTGGCATCAGGGTCTATAACCTTTTTGGCCGCTTGCGCCATCAGGGCAGCCTCGTGAAACCCGGACAATATGAGCTTCAGCTTTCCCGGATACCAGTTGATATCGCCGATCGCAAAAATGCCTTCTGCATTCGTTGCAAACTTCTCCGTATCCACGGGGATGAGGTTCTCATGCAGATTGAGCCCCCAGTCCGCAATCGGGCCGAGCTTCATGGTAAGACCGAAGAACGGAAGTAACGTGTCACAGGCGATGCGCACCTGTTCTCCCTCATTTGATTTGTAGGTAACACCCTCAAGCTGACCATTTTCACCATGCAGCTCCGTAATCTGCCCCAGATGAAAATCAAGCTTCTTCGCCTCAACCAACGCATGCATCTTGTTGACTGAATCCGGTGCCGCCCGAAACCCGTCCCGACGATGAATAAGCTGCATACGTTCGGCAAGCGGTTGTAGATTGATCGTCCAGTCAAGCGCACTATCACCCCCACCCGAGATCAGAATGCTTTTGCCCTTGAAGGTCTCCATTTTCTTGACGGAGTAGAAAACCGAAGTTCCTTCATATGCCTCAATACCCGGGATCGGAGGCTTCTTGGGTTGAAAGCTGCCACCCCCTGCTGCGATTACAATAACAGGGGCTTCAAATGTCAGTCCTCCATCTGTCTTCACCTGCCAGGCACCATTTGGTAATTTCTCAACCTGCTCCACCATTTCATTGAAATGAAACGCCGGTTCGAACGGCTTTGCCTGTGCCATGAGATTATCAGTCAGCTCCTGACCAGAGACGATCGGCAATCCCGGAATATCGTAAATAGGCTTTTCCGGATATAGCTCGGCGCATTGCCCGCCAGGCCGATCGAGAATGTCGATCACATGCGCTTTCAAATCCAGCAATCCCAGTTCAAACACCGCAAACAGGCCACACGGCCCCGCACCGACAATCACAACATCTGTTTTAATCGTATCCTGGCTCATATTGTCTCCCGGCTTCCTCTGACACAGCTCCACCAGCATGAGACAATTTGGGAGGCAAGCAAAAGCAAAAACCGCCCCTCAACCGGAAATGTCCCTGTTTCTGGCACCTGCGACCCACTGCCCCCGTGACAAAGGCCCTCAAATGCGTATGTTACGGCCAGAAATAGGAGCCCGAAGCCCGGCTCACGGTCCCTTTATGCTGGAGAAATCCATGTCACCGAAAGCCCCCAAGTGCGAAACCATGGCAGATGTGCGCCGTGAGGTGGACCGCCTTGACCGGGAGCTTGTCGTCCTGCTGACAGAGCGGCAGGCCATGATGGATGAAGCCGCGCGGATCAAACAAAGCCGTGACCTTGTACGCGACGAAGAACGGGTCGAACAGGTGGTTGCCAACGTACTCGCTGAGGCAAAAAAAACCGGTTTGTCCGCCGCCATTGCAGAACCGGTCTGGCGGCTGTTGATCGAAAAAAGCATCGAACATGAGTTCGGCACATTTGATGAGATCAGAAAACCTCGCTAGCCGGCAAGCGAGCCAGCCCTTCCCGCCTGTAATCGTTCCATCAGAAACGTCACGAACAGAAAATCTGTTTCTGTATCAATATCCGCAGATCGTTCTTCGGGCATCTCGTACAAAAGCGTTGAGGGCAAAAACAGCCCCACACCACTCATCAGCACGTCGCGCCGCCAGACATAGATAGAGCCGTTCATGTCAAATGTCCGCGGCGCATCCTGCCGGCGAACAATAGGCGGATTGGTAGGTTTGGAGAGCCCGACCGTGCCATCCGCCCGTTCTTCCACAAGATTGAAGTAGGGAGAACATTTCGCCGGGCTACCCGTGATCACATTCTCCGCATCCCCCGCTTCCAGAAGAGAAACCGCGCCTGCAATGTCACTCGGCAATCGCAAGGGGGATGTCGGTTGCAGATCAACAAGCGTATCAAATTGGTAAGGGTATGCAGCCTCAACCTGCTCAACACAATGACGGATTGCAGGCAGTTTCGCCGCACTGTCGGTCGCCAGCGCCGCCGGACGCTCGACAATCATGTCCGCCCCGGCATCCTTACCCGCCTGCAAAATGGCCGGATCGTCGCTCGAAACAGCGATCACCTCAAAAAGGTTTGCCGCACGCGCCTGCTCCACAGAGTGCGCAATCAACGGCTTCCCGCCAAGCGGCCGAATATTCTTGCCCGGCACACCCTTGGAGCCGCCGCGCGCCAATATGGTGCAAAGCCGTCTCACGGCGCGGCCTTGTCGCCAAAGACCTTGCCGAACTCACGCTGCGCCTGCTGCAGGTCATCAAGCTGGCCAATATCAATCCAGTACTCATGAATGGGGAAAGCCGCCGGCAGGCCCTTGTTCTGTATCACCTGATCAAACAGGGTTGGCATGTCATACATCTGACCTTTAGGGACATATTTGAGGACGGAAGGTGAGAGAGCATAAATCCCGCCATTCACAAAATAGCTCTGGGTCGGCTTTTCATTGATCTCGGTAATCTGATTACCGCTCATTTCAATCACGCCATACGGCACCTGAAAGCGGTATTCCCGCACACCCATAGTAGCATCCGCTGCCTGATCCAGATGAAAATCGAGCAACCGACGGAAATTGATTGCCGTCACCAAATCGGCATTCATTACCAAAAACGGCTCCGATGGCATCTCGGGTAACAAGGTCAAAGCCCCTGCTGTACCCAGCCGCTGGTTTTCTTCCAGATAGGAAATCTCGACACCAAACTCCGACCCGTCACCAAAATGTGCCTCGACCTTCTCCGCTTGATAATTCACCGACAGGAAAATGCGCGTGAACCCCTGCTCGGCCAGTCGCTCGATGATACTTTCCAGCACCGGTTTCCCCCCCACGGGGATCAGCGGCTTGGGCAGGTTTTCAGTCAGGGGCCGCAACCGGGTTCCAAGCCCTCCTGCCATGATGACAACCCAATTACCGCTCCGGCCATCCCGCATAATCCTGGTCAGCGTCTCAAGCCCGGTCAAAACCCCGGCACCATCCACAATCGGCACCTGCGCGATCTGATATTGCCGCATCCACTTCATCACGGTGCGGCGGTCAATTTCCGGCCCTGCCGTAATGGGGTTTGCCTTCATTACCCGGTCAACCGGGGCTTCCAGCGTTTCACCCCGCAGGATCGCCCGCCGCACATCACCGTCCGTAATCGTGCCGAGCAACTTACCATCGCCAGCAACCACCAGAGCGATCTGCAATGCGCTCTCGTCCAGGTTGCGAATGGCGTCCCCCAAGGTGGCTGAGGGGTCAAGAACAGCTTTTTTCCAATCTGCCATATGTCTCACTCCGCCTTATTGGTGGATTAAATCATCAGGCTCATAAGCCCGCGCCGCATGCGTACCCAGCAATGACCAATAAAGAACAGGGTCAAGCCCTGTCCCCGGTCGTTTTACCGTCAGGTTTTCTTCTGTAAAGACTTCACCCGCCGCGATGGAACATGCCGCCACCAGCGACTTGCGCGCGACCTCCGCCGTCGCCTTTTCAATCCCGCGCGGCACTTTCACGCCGTCACCCATGGCAGCGCTCACGCGCCGCACGCCGACAACCAGTTCCTTCAGTTCATCCGGCTCCAGCGACGCCTTGTGATCTGGCCCAGGCAGCGCACGATCGAGCGTAAAGTGCTTTTCAACAACAGTCGCTCCCGCCGCAACAGAAGCGACAGACAGAACAGTACCAACCGAATGGTCTGAAAACCCGACCGGCAGCCCAAACCGGGCCGACAGTGTCTGCATGGCCGACAGGTTCACATCTTCATCCGGTGTCGGGTAAGCACTTGTACAATGAAGCAGCGTCACATGACGTTTGAGCGCATCCTGCCCTGCTTTGGACTGAAAGGCCTTGGCAAAATTCTCGATGTCAGGCGCCATCGCGCCCGTATAGCCTGCGGCGAGCACACCAAGTGCCTTTTCAATCTCCTCAAGGTTTGCCATGCCGGTCGACAGAATAATGTCGAGACCGGACTGTGCTGCTGCAAAGAGGAGCGGCGCATTGGTCAATTCACCAGAACCGATCTTGAGTGACGAAACCTTCAGGCGCTTCACCAGCAGATCAAGACTTGCAAGATCAAACGGAGTTGAAAGAAAGCCGATCTTCCGAACAGCGCAATGTGCCATCAGAGCCATGTGCGCCGCCTCGTCCAGCTCCAGGGCTTTCAGCATATCCAGCTGGCTTTGCGCTGCATCCGTCGTGACTTTCTGGTAGGCAGCCTTGGGTGCGGCTTTGGTTGCAAGCGCACCGGAATTGAAGGTCTGAAACTTGACGATGTCGGCCCCGGCCGCCGCAGCAACGTCAACCATATCGATGGCACGCGCAAGCGAGCCATTATGATTGACCCCCGCTTCCGCTATAATCAATACAGGACGTGCAGCGCTCATGATGTGATCTCCAGACCCTGGTCTATTGTGTGGAATTTTTTCATCAGAACATTCTCAAGCGGCAACGTCTCCAGCAGACGTGCCATTTTGACCGACGCCCCACCCCGCCCATAAGGCGTTTCGCGAGCAGAAGCCATAGCCTGAAACTCAGAGGAAAGACCGCGTTCAATCGCCACCCGAATGGCACGCGCACTCTCCTCACAATCAATAACTGAGGGCGCGCGCAAACGACCCTGCTGGCGAACCCCGATATTGATGGTCGGCGTGCCGACCGCTGGCGCCTCAATAATCCCGCTTGATGAATTGCCGATCACAAGATCTGCGCCGGTAAGCACACTCAGATAGCGCTTGCGTCCAAACGAGGCGATCTGCATGACGCGATCCGGGCGAGCCTTTACATACGCGTCGATCAGCTTTGTGATTTCATCACCGTCTGTATCCGCATTTGTGCCGGTAAAAATGATGGAGGCTTGAGGAAACGCGTCTAACGCTTCAAGGAGGGCATGTGCATCTGCTGCCGTCCCCTTACGCAAGGTTACGGGATGATACGTCACCAGGAACAGCGGCATACGGGGTTGAAAGTCGATACTCGACATCGCCTCCGCAAACGACATCACATCTGCATCCATAATCGGATCAAGCCCCGGCGCGCCCACATTGAACACGCGCTGAGGATCCTCCCCCATCTGAATGACGCGGGTACGATATGGTTCTGCCGCCACAAAATGGTAATGAGCCATCTTGCTGATGGCATGGCGAATGGCCTCGTCGATCTGCCCTTCGCTCGCTTCGCCACCATGAATATGTGCAATTGGGAGCCGCGCCAGCATAGCGGCCTCGGCCGCTGCGAGAATTTCATATCGGTCGCCCAGCACAACCACAATATCGGGGGCCAGACGTTCAAAGACATCTGCCAGACCGATTAGCGCCCGCCCCATCGCCTTTGTCAGTTCAGCCGGTCCGTCACCTTTCAGTTCCATGTCAACACGCGCCGAGATCACATGCCCGTCGGCCTCGATCTCATCCACAGTCCGTCCATGACGGTCTGAAAGATGCGTACCTGTGACGATCAGTTGAAGCTCAAGCAGGTCCGACGCCTCAATCTCGCAGAGCAACCGGTGAAGCAGGCCATATTCAGCGCGGGAACCGGTAACCACCCCTATACGGCGCACCTTCGTCATAGGCCATCGCCACCCGATTGTGCGGGCAATGATACGCTGGAAGGAACATTGATAAGCCGCGCTTCGATCTCTCTTGCACCATCGAGCGGCATGGAAGAGCAATCTGCATATATCGGCAGGTCCGGCATCAATGTCCAGGTCGGGCGTGTCATCAAACCGGCCTCATTCGTCGCGGTGAGGACCGCGTCACGCACCGCAAGCGATGGTGTATCCAGCATCAGACAATTGAGCCAATAGTTCGATTGCGCAAAACACCGTTCTCGATAGGCGGAAATGCCGGACACTGTCTCAAAAGCGGAAAGATAGCGTGCGGCCAAAGCGCGCTTGCGAACCACATAATCATCAAGTTTTTCAAGTTGAGCGCAACCAAGCGCCGCATTGAGATTGGGCAGCCGATAATTATACCCGACCGCATCATGATTGAACGCCCATTTGTGTGGAACCTTGGCAGTCGTCGTCAGATGTTTGGCGCGCGCAGCAAGCTCTGCATCGTCCGTGACGATAGCACCACCCCCACCCGTTGTGATGATCTTGTTACCGTTGAAGCTCACCGCTGCAATGCGGCCGAGGGACCCGCACTTCTCTCCCTTATAGAGCGAGCCAAGAGACTCCGCCGCATCTTCCACAATCGTAATACCAAAACGCGCAGCAACGGAAATCAGAGGTTCCATATCAACTGCATGGCCGAATGTATGCATCGGTACAATCGCGGCGATCCGCCGCCCTGTTCTTCTGTTCCGCACCCCGTCCAGAGTGCGTTCACTCACATCGCTCAGATAATCATTCAGCTTATGAGGATCGAGACCCAGCGTCGCCGGGTCGGAATCAACAAAATGCGGGATCGCCCCCAGATAGCTTGCCGCATTTGCCGTCGCAACAAAGGTCAGGGCAGGCAGGATCACCTCATCACCCGCTTCCACCCCGACAACCTGCAAGGCAACTTGCAAGGCCGCAGTGCCGTTCACCACAGCAACACCGTGGGCAGCACCACAATGTGCGGCCACGTCCTTTTCAAAACGTTCTACATAAGACCCGACAGACGACACCCAACCTGTGTCCAGGCAATCCTTCACATATTCCCATTCCGCACCCTCAAAATGTGGTGCGTGAAGAGGTTGAAATCCATGTCCATCGCTTACACCAATGGCAGTACGAATAGCCGTTACAACCGCCTTCGGATCAACCACCGGATCATCTGTTGCCACCGGCGCAAGCGCCATATCTCTGCCCCTTATGCCGCAGCCGCTTCTGCCCGCACATCATAATTGCCATAGAAGCCGGGAATTTCCGCCGACCGGAGATACAAACCTGAATGCACGGCCTGAATAAGTTCAGGCACAAAAGCCGCAACCGAGTATTTTGTCTCAAAGCCAAGCACGTTACGGATCTTTGCGAAATTGACACGATAGTTCCGCGGATCACTTCCCTTCTCCACATATTGAACATTGCCGTCCGTATGCTTCAGAATTTCATCAATGATCATGGCCTTGGTGTAGTTGTTCTCATCCGATCCCACATTGAAAACCTCACCGCGCACTTTTTCCTCTGGTGCTTCCAGCACGCGGATGACAGCACGCGCAATATCGCGGACATGGCAGTAAGGCCGCCATGTATCCTTGTCAAAAACGTCAAGGCTTTCCCCGCGCGCAAGCGCCGCCGTGAACTCGTTCACTGTCAGATCAAAACGCATCCGATGGCTCAGTCCGAAAGCGGTCGAGATACGTAGAATGGTCGGCGTAAAATCCGCATCATTCAGATTGTTGAGAATGAATTTCTCAAAACCAACCTTGGTTTCCGCATAGATAGACAAGGGACGAAGCGCTGATGTCTCATCTGCCGGTGTATTGTCCTCCCGCAGACCATAGTTGGAGCATGTCGATGTGAAGACAAACTTGTGAATACCGCGTCCCTGCATCGCACGGAAAACAGTTTCAGAACCATCCTGGTTGACCGAGCGCGTCAGGTCAGGGAATTTCTTCGAGATCGGATCGCCGACCAGCGAGGCGAGCAGCACAACATCCGTCACACCGTCCATCGCACGGTCCAGGACATCCGGATCCCGCAAGTCACCCATCACGAGCGAAAATCCGGGTTCGTCGTATAAGCCTTCAAGCGACAGCGAATTGGAATAGAGGAAATTGTCGAGCACCCGCGTGCGATATCCGCGCTTCAGGAGATCGCGCACCATGACGGACCCCACATAACCGGCACCGCCAATCACAAGAACATGTCGCGGCCGAACAGCGCCCCGCTCTGCCGCACGCTTCAATCGGGAAAGCTCATCCTGCAACGCTTCCGCCGCGTGGAGAGGTGTCTCACCTTCCATCCGCGCCGCGCAATTGCGAATTGCCTGCGCGTAAACTTCATCCGCATCCAGCGTTTCAGTGCCAAATTTGTCGACCATTACATCTATTCCCCGAAGTCCGCCTCCCAAGGGTTGAGCATAATCAACCCCAAAGGCATGAAGAGGCCCACTAAAGGCCCGGAACTGTCTCGGGTAAGAATGATGAAAAATGGTTAACGCCTTCTTTCCAAACAAAGCAGACATCATAAAAAACGCCCCTTTCCTGCGGAAAGAGGCGTTCAAACAGGGTAAAGCCCCCGTTAATCGCTTATCTGGATCAGAACTGCTTTTCAGGCAGGTTCACAACCAGACCATCCAGTTCGTCTGAAACCTTGATCTGGCAGGAAAGACGACTGTTGTCCCGCACGTCAAACGCGAAATCAAGCATGTCCTCTTCCATCTGCTGGGCGGAGCCCACTTTGTCCTTCCAGGCCGCATCCACGTATACGTGGCAGGTTGCGCAAGCGCATGCGCCGCCGCAATCCGCGTCAATGCCCGGAACTGAATTCTTAATGGCCCCTTCCATCACCGTCATGCCGTTCTCGCATTCGATGTTGTGGGACGTGCCGTCATGTTCAATAAAGGTGATCTTCGCCATGGCTCCCCGTCGGTGCTTTACGTTTCTGGTTATGCGAGCCCAACTCAGGCCGCCTCGCGCCGTGAAAATGACGCCTGTGTCATAATTTTGCAAGGGGTCAGCTGCAAGAAACCACCCCACCCGCCCAAAATGGCGGACTCCCGGGAAATATCATGCGTGCTTACCTGCCGTCCAGCCAGATTTAGCCAAAAATGCATGGCCATGTGTCACAGGTGCCGCCTCCAGCGTCGTCGCAAACGTATCATTCCAGCGGTTAAGAAAACCAAACAGAGAGATTACCGCAACGATATCGACAATCTGATCGGCCGAAAAATGCGGATCAAGGCTCGCAAAATCAGCGTCGCTCACCCCGTTTGGCACCTGGGCCGCCAGTTGTGCAATTCTGAGCGCGGCCCGCTCCCCTTCCGAAAAAAGCGGAGAGGTTTCATATTCCCAGATCGCCTCCAGCTTGGCGGTCTCAATACTGTCTGCATGGGCAGCCCCGTGATGGGTATGTGCCTGACAATACAGGCACCCCGCCGACCGGCTCGCCATATAGGCAATCAACCGGTCAAGCCCACCTTCCAGCGCATGGCCCAGATTGACCTGCGCCACCATGCCAACAAAGGCTTTCACCAGTTCAGGCCGCCTGGCCATGATCAGCAGTGAATTGGGCAAAAATCCCATTGCTCCTTCGGCCAGCTGAAACATCTCTTCCAGCTCAGGCACATCTTCCCGCTTCAGCGGTTCCAATCGGCTCATCTCTCCTCCTTTATTCCATTCAGGTAATTGTTTGCAGGGCACACCCGTCGCATAGTTGGAAAAACATTAGGCGACGAATCCGGCCAAGACCAGCGACGGGCAGGCAATCGGGCGAAACAAGGATCAATCTTTCATGAGCGACAGACTGAACGTGCTCTTCATCACGGCAGACCAATGGCGGGGCGATTGTCTGTCCGCGCTGAAGCATCCGGCCGTGAAAACACCTCATCTTGATGCGCTGGCCGCCGACGGTGTTCTGTTCGCCAACCACTTCGCCAATGCCGTCCCCTGTGCGCCCAGTCGCGCCTCGCTCCATACCGGGCTTTATCTCCAGAACCATCGCGCCTGCACCAACGGTACCCCCCTCGACGCGCGCCACACCAACTGGGCGCTGGAAGCGCGCAAGATCGACTACGATCCCGTCCTCATCGGCTACACGGATACCGCCAACGACCCGCGCGAACTGCAAGACGACAGCCCTTGGGTGAAAACCTATGAAGGTCCCCTGCCCGGCATTCGCCCGCTTGCCATGATGGGTACCTGGCCCGGCCCCTGGGCGGACGATCTGGCGGACAAGGGTTACCCGCTGCCCGATGATCTTCGCCAGACCTATGGACTGCGCGAAGACGGGCCGGATTATGAACATGGGCGCTCACGCCCTAGACCACTCATCTATCCGCTCAAAGACAATGATACGACCTATCAGATCGAAAAATGCATGGAATATATGGGCGCGGCAAAAGACCCTTTCATCATGCACCTCTCCCTGCTGCGCCCACATCCACCATGGGTGGCAAGCGAGCCATATGCCTCCATGTATGATCCGGCGGCACTTCCCGCTTATGTTCGCGCGCCCAACGTGGAAATTGAAGGTGCACAACACCCATGGCTTCAACACCAGCTAGCCAACAGACTTTATCGCGCGCCCGACAATGACAAAAAGCAACGCCGCATGAAGGCCGTTTACTACGGACTGATGAGCGAAGTGGATGCAGCCCTTGGTCGCCTCTTCGCCTTCCTGAAGGAAAGCGGCCTTTACGACAAAACACTCATCATCTTTACCTCCGACCATGGGGAGCAGATGGGCGATCATTGGCTCATCGGCAAGTGTGGCTATTTCGATGGCTCCTACCACATCCCCCTCATCATCCGCGATCCCCGCGCAGACCAGACGAGGGGTACACACATCAGCGCCTTTACCGAGAACGTGGACATCATGCCGACGATGCTGTCCGCCATCGGCGCACCTGTTCCGCCCCATTGCGACGGCGCGAAACTCGACCCGTTTCTCGAAACGGCAAGAACACCTGCAACATGGCGCACAGAGGCGCATTGGGAATTTGACTTTCGCGACCCGACGGACGAGACGGCAGAGCAATCCCTCGGCCTCACATTGCATCAATGCACGATGAACATCATCCGGTCCGAGAAATACAAATACGTCCACTTCACCGGTCTGCCACCGCTCTTCTTCGATCTGGAGAAAGATCCAGGCGAACTCACCAACCGCGCGACCGACCCTGCTTACATGTCCCTTGTGTTGGAATATGCGCAGAAAATGCTGTCATGGCGCATGATGCATGACGAAGCCACTCTCACCCACGTCACGCTCACGGATGATGGGCCTCTGGCGCGGGAAAGTGCACGGTACTAGTCTCCGCCAGTCCCCCGCGGGCTCCTTTCACTGTTGCCAAAGTTTCCGCCCCATTTTCATTACACGGCTTGTCCGGGTAATCCAGAGCCAAGGGCAAAAGACGGCATGTAACGGCACTGGATTGCCGGAACAAGTCCGGCAATGACCTCGTTATAGAATGTCACCCTCGGACTTGTTCCGAGGGTCCAGGGGCGGCAGGCGAAAGAAGCCAAGACTGGACTGGATTGCCGGAACAAGTCCGGCAATGACGGCGTTAGAGGCAATGCTGACGAAAAGCCAAGCCACAAACCTTGCGTTTGAACGCCCGGTTCGGCACACAGGGAACGAAAGGCGATTCAGGAGACTGCGACAAAATGGAAGACCTCGACTGTATTGTAATCGGCGCGGGTGTTGTGGGGCTCGCCATCGCGCGTGCCCTTGCCCTCAAAGGGCGCGATGTCGTGGTTCTGGAGAAAACACGGCAGATCGGCGCCGAAACCTCGTCGCACAATTCAGAAGTCATTCATGCCGGCATCTATTATGACGCCGGCAGCCTCAAGGCCCGCTTCTGCGTGGAAGGTCGCAAACAGCTCTACCCCTTTCTCAGCGAACGCGGCATCGCCCACAAGAAATGCGGCAAGCTCATCATCGCCACAAGCGAAACCCAGAAAGCTGAACTCAAGAACATCGCAGCGCGCGCCCTGCGCAACGGCGTTGACGATCTTCACTTTGTGGGGCGGGCTCAACTGAAAGAGATGGAACCGGACCTAAACGCCCTTGCCGCGCTCCATTCTCCATCGACCGGCATCCTCGACAGTCATGGCCTGATGGTCGCCTGCCAGGGAGATCTGGAAGACCGGGGCGGCGCAATAGCCTACCTCAGCGACGTGGACCGGCTGGAAGTCACACATGATGGCGTTATCATCTCCATCGGGGGCGAGGCCCCGATGCAGGTCCGGGCCCGTCTCGTCGTCAATGCAGCGGGTTTTTCAGCCCCTCTGCTTGCGGCAAAAACCATCGGGCTGAAACCGGCCCACATACCACGGGCCTACTACGCCAAAGGAAACTATTTCTCGCTCGCAGGCAAAGCTCCCTTCTCCCGGCTCATTTATCCAGTACCGGAGAAAGCAGGCCTCGGCGTTCACCTGACCCTTGATCTCGGGGGCCAGGCACGTTTCGGACCGGATGTGGAATGGGTGGAGAAGCCGGACTATAGCGTTGACCCCGCACGCGGGGAGGTTTTCTATGCAGCGATCCGGGATTACTGGCCGGGCTTACCCGACGGCGCGCTCCATGCCGACTATGCCGGCATCCGGCCCAAACTGCAGGCACCGGGAGAAGCAGCCGCAGACTTTCGTATCGATGGTCCGTCAGTGCACGGTCTGCCGGGCCTGATCAACCTGTTTGGGATAGAAAGTCCAGGCCTGACATCATCATTGGCAATCGGTGATTACGTATCCACTCTCATCAGCCACTAGGCACCAAGAGTGGCCCCGCGACGGCAACGCCCTCACTCGTCCATCAACAAACGGATATGCGCCACGGTCTCGTCAATGGCAGCCTCAAGCATCATCAAGGCATCATCACGGGCCGTACCTTCCAGGTTCCTCAGAGCTTCCGCGAGTTCCGCCTGATCGGCCACCGCCCACGCGCCCACACCGCGTGCGGACCCCTTGAGAGTGTGTGCGGCATCCGTCCAGGTTTTAACACAGTCCGCCGCCTGCATCCGCGCCAGGTAAACACCGGCTTGCGCTTTGAAAAGGCCTAGAAGCTCGCACTCCAGTGCACGTTCGCCCAACGTATATTTCGAAAGATGTACAAGATCGATCAATAGACTTTCTCGCCGTACCCCAATACTCGGTGGCATCTCTGCCCGCAAAACCTGTCCCCCAGCCATAAGCCACTCCACTAACCTCTACAGAAACACCCACTATTGAACCCAAACCTTACGAAATACCTTTCCCCCTCTCGCAACCAGGCTTTTCACACCAAACAATTGTGGACAGGATTAACGAAGAGGAAATGCAGGTACATTGGTCTAAACCGGGAGCAAATAGTTAATTTTTCTGTGGAGAACAGCGCAAAGACCTTGACAAACCAATGGAATCTTTTTGTGAAATTTGGTTTTCACTTGACTTTATAGTTAATTTTCGGTAAACAGGACATGAGGTCGTTTAATGCCTCGTGACTCGTAAGAACCCCTCGCAGACCCCCGGCGAACCCCCAACGCCGGGGGTATTTTTTATCTGCCAACAGCCCGGACAGGGCAACAATTACCTCTCCTGCACCGTTCGGGCGCTTTTCGTCACCTTTTCAACCCCCAGAATTTTGTAGCCCGCGGGTGTCAACCGGCAGACAAGCCAGTCTTTCTTGATCGGGTTTGCAAACCAGGGCCGCGCCCACCCCCGCTCAATACAGGAGCGAATGGTGCGAATGTCGATTTCCTGACCTTCATCATCAAAAAGAGGCAACTTGCCACCGGGCTCTTTCAAGCCCCGAATAAGGTAACGAACCTGCGCCCAGGTCGGCTTGGCGTTGAGCTTTGAAGGGTTGGGCGCATGATCGGAACCACGAGGCTGCACGCGCAAGGCTGATGCCTCATCGGACTTATCCCCCTCCGGGCGAACTGGTTTATCTTCACGCGTATCGTTCATCGTCGCTTCCCGGGCACTTGGCCATATGGGCTGTAGTCAAGGCCTGACGCACGAAACAGAATGAAATCGTGGCCTTTTATGCGCCCCACGGCAAGGGTTCATGGAAAGCCTCACGGGAACATGCAAGAAGAGTTGACTCAAAGAGACCAATCCAACACGCTGACCCAAACAGGGCTGACCGGAAAAAATCCTTATGAAACAAGCAGATCACACCCCTTCACCACGTTTGGACACAACATCAAATGCCGTGTCATCCGAGAAGGCTGTATTGCCGGCCAATGAGGATTCGCCTGCGACCGGACAACTTTACCGCCTTCTCGCCCGCAAACCGGACCACACAACCCTCACCATCGCGGCAGGATTAACGCTTTTATGGGCGGGCGTGATCGTCGCCTATGTCAGCGGTTTTTACGGTCTGGAAGGTTTGAAAGCCGCACCGCGCGCGGAACTTGCCTTGCTCGGCGCCGCAACCTTTGGTCCCGCCACCCTTATCTGGCTGGTCGCCTTTACCGTCTGGCGGACGCAGGAAATGCGGATCATGGCAGACGCGCTGGCCCGCACCGCCCTTCGGCTGACCGAACCTGAAGAAACAGCAAAAGGCGATCTGCAACGACTGGGAAATGCCGTCGCGTCACATCTTGCCGTTATGGCGCATGGGCTGGACCAGACTTTTACCCGTGCACAAGAGATCAACACACTCCTCAACAGCCAGTTGGCAGAAATTGATCAGGGTAGCGAGCGAGCCGAGAAGCGGGCCGAACGCCTGAACGCCCTGCTGAACGAACACAAGAGCGGCCTGAAAGACCTTGCAACGGCTCTGGGCAATGAAACCGATACGGTTGCCCGTATGATGAGCAATCAGGTTGCCACTGTTCGTGGGGCAACCACAACCGCCGAACAGAAGCTAGGGGCGGCAAGCGAGCGCCTGCGCCAGCAAACCGAGGCACTGACACGCGCAAGCGAAACCGTTATTGCCGGGGCAGATGCAACCACATCGACCCTCGACCGGCAATCCTCACGCCTTGAAGCCGTCGCACAAAATGCCCTGTCAAAGGCTGATGGCCTGACTTCGCGCTACGAAGCCCAGCGTGATGCCCTCGCGGAAGCCGCTCTCGCCCTGGAAACAGAGCGCAGTCGCCTGGATGCCTCGTTCGAGAAACACCGGACCCTGATCGAAAGCACATCCGGCGATCTGACAAAACGTACCGTCGAAATTGACGAAGCGGTCGCCCGCCTCTCTCGCGAACTGACCCACGCCATGGAAACCGCCTCCGCACGGGCAACCAGCCTTGGCTCCACCTTCGCGACAGAAGTAACCACCATCACCAAAGCGGCAAACGACGCGGCCAACGCCGTAGGTGATGCAAGCCGCAGTGCAAAAGACAGTCTCGTTGCCGCCACAAACACATTTGGCAATGCCACTGACGAAGCCGCGCAGGCGGCACTCAAAGCAGCAGAAACACTGGCACAGGCTTCAGCGGAAATTGAAGGCGCCGTCACAATCCACACCAGTGCGGCCCACGAGAAACTCGACCGCCGCATTGTCGCCCTGCAAGAAGAAATCGAAAAAACCGGCACAACGGCAGATACCGCAGCAGAGCGCCTCGGCAATATCATGTTCGGGATCGGTGGCGCCGCGAAGGAAGCAGGACGGGCGCTGGTCACCGCAAGTGACGAACTGGAACAGCGCATGAACGATCTGCCACAGGAAGCAGCGGAAGGAGCCGAAGCCCTGCAACGCGTGCTGGAAGATCAGGTCTCTGCACTGGCCTCCATCGCCGAGATTGTTGTGCGCCATGCCAGAACGCTCGACCGGTCATCAGGCGGACGTGGCAGCGCCGCCCCAATGGCTGCCGCCCCTCTGACGGCAGCTCCCATGTCCCCACCCGCGCGCCCGACAAGAGATCCTGCCCGCGAAGATGGTAATTGGGGCATTTCCGACCTGTTGGCCGCAGCCGGACAGGAGACACACGCCCCCAAAACCAATGGAAGCGAACTTCATCGCCGGTCTTTGCATATTATCGAGAGCCTGCAATCCATCGCAATTGATCTGGACCGCGCGCTGGAACAGAGCCCGCCACCAGACCTGTGGCGGCGCTACAAAGCCGGAGAGCGCAACGTCTTTGCACGCAGACTGTACAACCTTCAGGGGCGCGATCTGCTGGACAAAATCTCCGACAAATATGCAAGCGAGAAGGAATTCCGGGCCGACGCCGACAAATTTATCAACCTGTTCGATCAATTGCTCAACGACGCCAATGATCGGGACCGGGAAGGCATTCTGGCTGAAACCTACCTCACCTCAGATACCGGCAAAGTCTATCTGATGCTGGCGCAAGCAACAGGCCGGCTTGGATAAAGAAGTAAAAGACGGAAAAAGAAGGCGGGTCAGCTACCGCCATTCATCCGCGCTTCCGCCGCCGAGGCCGCCTCATAAAGCCAGACGGAAAGCCCGGATAGAGCTTGAGATGTTGCCACATCAAACGCGCCCACAATATCGATCGTGCGCGACGAACCAGGCTCCGCCTCCGCATAAAATCGTTCAGCCGCCACAATCTCATCACTGAAACGACGCACCAGCTGCGCCTTCAGATCCACAATCACTCTGTCTGGCGTCCCGTCTGCCCCTGTCTCTCCCTTCAGAACGCCAAAGGAACCGATGGAGATACGCACCAGATAATCGGAGCGCATACCAACCGCTTTGCGACCAACAGCCTGAAACCCGGCTGACCGGTCCAACGCATCAACCAGAAGAACCTGCACCATCTGCGGCGCACGGTCAGACCAGCGGGCGCGCCCCAGATAACCAATCTCATTGGCGGAGGGTTGAAACACAATCCGGTTGCTATCAAGCGCGGCAGGCGCGTAAGGCTCGTCCACCACCAGTTGCAAAGGCAGCATCTCCCGACCTTCACCGAATTCAACCATCGGGGTCGTCAATACAAAAATGCTGGGCGCCGCTTCAGATGCAACTGACGCCAGAGCACAACCACCTGCCCATAGAGATAAACCAACTGCCAGCAAAGCCCGGCCGATACGCTTTCCCAGATCTATTCTGTTCCGCTCTTTCAATATCATTCCAAGCCTCATTCAAATCTCATTCCGGGTTGTATTCTGGCGCATCACGCCCGAGCAGGAAACGCGCCGGGTCGCCTTCCGCACGGGACACGAAGCGCTCCAGCGATGCCACCATCTCCCGCGCCTCTTCAATCAGCAGAGGAAGCTGCCCCAGACCATCACGGGCAAATCCGTTAATGGCGCCGCGGTTTTGCGTCATCACTGTCTCAAGTTCGTCAGCCACCTTGCGATAGGACGCTGCCGCAGCGCGCGCTTCGTGTACCAGACCTCGCACATCGCCCTCCATCATGGAATTGGCAGAGCGTGCAAAACTTTCAAGCTCTCCTGAAGCGGCGGCCACATCTGTCGTGATCTTGTTGATATTCTCCAATGTCTGCGAAATATCGCTCCCGCCGTCCGCAAGTTCCGCAGACAGTTTTTCCATATTGCTCATAATTCGCTGAATGGATTGCTGATTGTCCTGCACCAGAACACGAACATCAGAGATAAGCGCGTTCGCATTCTGGATCGCATCCGGTGCACTCATGAACAATTCCTGGAAAGTAGAAGGTGTTGCCACAATCCGAGGATAAGACTCGTTCCGCTTGACAGACAATGCCGGGGACCCCGAACTGCCACCCGTGAGCTCAATAAGGGCGACACCGGTCAAGCCAAACAAGGCGAGCTGTGCCTGCGTATCTTCTTTCACCGGCGTGCGCGCATCCAGCTCCACCAGCGCAACAACTTTGCTCGGGTCATCATCCGCCAGATGAAGATCCACCACGCGCCCCACACGAATGCCATTATACTGCACCACACCGGATTCCGTCAGGCCGGACACGGACCCGGAAAACACGACTTCATAATAATTGTACGTCCGGTCGAGCTGCACCCGACCAATCCACAAGGCAAACAGGAAAAGAGCAGCCATGACGCCAATCGCAAATGCACCAATCAGCACATTGTTTGATTTGATCTCCATACAGTTTCCTCTCGCGCCTAGTGGTTTGCCGAACTGGCGGCAGCACGGGCCCGCGGCCCCGTAAAATATTCCCTGATCCAGGGATGATCGCTTTTCAACATATCTGACATTGTCCCGACAAGCTCGACACGTTTGTCTGCAAGAACCGCAATCCTGTCACAGGTGGCATGCAGCGTATCGAGGTCATGGGTTACCAGAAAGACCGTCAACCCGAGCGTGCGCTGCAAATCCCGGATTAATTCATCAAATGCCGCCGCCCCGATCGGATCAAGCCCGGCCGTCGGTTCATCCAGAAAAAGAATCCCGGGGTCAAGCGCCAGTGCCCGCGCCAGCCCTGCCCGCTTCCGCATCCCGCCAGACAGTTCCGACGGATACTTGGTTGCGGCATTCATGGGCAACCCGACCATATTGATCTTAAGCGCCGCGAGCTCATCCATCAGTTCTTCCGGAAGTCCCAGATGTTCGCGATAGGGAACCTGAATATTCTCCGCAACGGTCAACGCCGAAAAGAGCGCGCCATCCTGAAACAGGATCCCCCATTCCTGCTCCAGCTGACGCCGCTCCTCTTCATCCATCCGGGCAATGGTTCGGCCAAGCACATGAATATCTCCAGCGGCAGGTTTTTGCAGCCCGACAATGGAGCGTAACAGGACCGACTTGCCTGTACCCGACCCCCCCACAATGCCAAGCACCTCACCACGGCGCACATCAAGGTCCAGCCGGTCGTGAACAATTTGCGACCCGAACTGGTTTTTCAGTCCCCGCACCTGGATGATCAGGTCTTCACCGGCCATCGCTCATATCCCCATCGCGGTGAAGAAAACCGCAAACAGCGCATCCAGAATAATCACCATAAAAATCGACTTCACCACAGATTGCGTTGTCTGTTGCCCGACCGATTCCGCACTCCCGGTCACTTTGAGACCGGAGTAACAGCCAATCATGCCAATCATCAGTGCCATGAAAGGCGCCTTCAAAAGCCCCACGCCGAAAGTCCAGAAATTGGCGGCTTCACTAAGACGAACAATAAAAACACCGGGTGAGGTGTTCTGCGTCTCCCAGACGACCAGCGCCCCACCAATTAACCCCATCATATCCGCGACAAAGGTCAGAAGCGGCAACATGACGACCAGAGCCAGCACCCGGGGGACAACCAGCATGTCCATCGGATCAAGCCCCAGTGTCCGCATCGCGTCAACTTCTTCGCGCATCTTCATAGAGCCGATTTCCGCCGTGAACGCACTCCCGGATCGACCGGCAACAATGATCGCGGTCAGCAATATCCCCACTTCCCGTAAAAAAGTGATCGCCACAAGATTGACGGTAAAAATTTCGGCACCAAAGCGCTGCAATTGCACAGCCCCCTGCTGGGCAAGCACCGCACCGATCAGGAATGTAATCAGGCAAACAATAGGGAGAGCATCAAACCCTGCCCGCTCCATGTGATGCACCAGCGGCACAAGACGGAGACGACGGGGTGATTTGACCGTGCGCCAAAGAACCTGAAGCAGAATGCCAAAAAAGCCGACAAGGCCTCTTACTTCTTCAAGGCCGGCAACAACATAGCCGCCAACGCGTTCCGCCTGTTCTTCAAAAAAGGACTGTCGCGGCAGGCGAAGATCAAACCCGAACTGATACGCTTCAGCCACACCAAGCAAAGTACGAATCTCTGGTGTCTCTCCGTGATAGGAAACCTGTAACCCCAGCAGGCGCAACTGTTCATGTGTCCTGTGGAGCAACCATGCGCCCGCTGTATCCAGCCGGGAGACGCGTCCAAGGTCAATAACAGCAGATCTCCCCCGACTGCGTTGCGGTGTGAGGGCACGTAAAGGCTCATCCAGATCGCCAACATGCCGGATTGTCCACTCGCCGGTCGCGCGAACCAGAAAACCCGCCTCCGTCTCCTTTGTCTCAAGACCTGCCGTTTGACCGCTCATATCCGCCCTATTTGACCTGTTTTACAGCACCCCCAACCTATAGCCCCTCGCAGAGCCATAATCTGGCCGAAATTTGCCGGTCCCTTACCCTCAAAAAGTTTGACCCTGGCTCCCTTCATAGCACAGGAACCGCGTCACACGGCCACATTGCTTGCAGCACAAGCATGTTTAAGCTTTGTGAATAGTATCACTTTGGATTGCGTGCTAAATCCGAACCACAAGACCACCTGAACCTGAAAGCCCTCTCTCTGCAAAGAGGAATATGACAAGCGGGTACGAAGCGACAAGATCGCTAAAATCTGGAGAAGAATGAATATGAACAGTTTTGTAAAAGGTCTGGGCGTTGCAGCCCTCGCTCTGGCTTTGCCATTTGCAGCACAAGCTGACGAACCCGATCTGGAAAAAGGCGCAAAGGTCTTCAAAAAATGCCAGGCCTGCCACACGCTCGAAGATGGTGGCGCAAACAAGGTTGGTCCGAATCTGTTTGGTCTCTTCACCCGTCCGGCCGCTTCTGCCGCTGACTTCAATTATTCAGACGCCATGACGGCGAAAGCCGCCGAGATCGGGACCTGGACTGAGGAAGCGCTGGCGGAATACCTCACCAAGCCGAGAGACTATATCCCCGGCACCAACATGTCTTTTGCCGGCCTGCGCAAGGAAAAAGACCGCGTCAATATCATTGCCTTCCTTCAACAGGAAACAGGCGCGGCAGAATAAGCCAGACCTTCCGAGAACGATCCCAGGCGATCCCCGGCCCTTGCCGTCGCGGGTCGCCTTTTTCATGCGCACAGTCAAAGCACGGCTTCAACCTGAACTGCGTGCTTGCGCCGCCGCCGCTGCACGGACACGACGGCCCCGAGCAGAAGCCCCGCAGGCAGATACATCAGATAGCTGTTCGCCTGATCTTGCGCGATCTCAACAGACAGCACCTCCCAGTCAAAATCAATTCCTGCCCGGAAAGCCTCACTGTCGAAGACAACGTCATCCACAATCGTCTTCCCGTTCTCCTGAAGCAGCGTCAATCCTGCAGCCTCAAGGCGGACCGTGTGTGACGCCTGCTCACCCAGTGGCAGAGATATGGTTCGCGTCACCTTGTCACCTTCCAGCGTTTCACCGGATACGACAAACCGGGCTGATGCCCCGTCCGGTGCGGCTTCAAGCATGGGGGCAGCCTGGACATAAGGGACAGAAACAAATGGCGGTTGCGCAAGGTCCACCCAATATTGCGGGCGAAACAGCGTAAAGGCGACAAGCAACAGAACCGCTGTTTCCCACAGCCGGTTTCTGACCAGGAAAAAACCTTGCGTCGCGGAAGCAAAAACAAGCACCGCAACCAATGCCCCCACAACCGTCAGGACAAGATCAAGGGGCCCTTCAATACCAATCAGCAAAAGCTTTGTGTTGAACAAAAACAGGAAGGGCAACACCGCTGTCCGCAGGGAATATAGAAATGCCGTCACCCCGGTCCTGATCGGATCCCCGCGGGAAATAGCCGCCGCCGCAAATGAAGCGAGCCCGACCGGCGGTGTCACATCCGCCATGATACCGAAATAGAACACAAACAAATGAACCGCGATAAGCGGGAAAACAAATCCAGCCTGCGCACCCAGCTCAACAATCACGCCGGTCATCAGCGCGGACACCACAATGTAATTGGCCGTTGTCGGCAACCCCATGCCCAGTACAAGCGAAAGCACCGCCACCAGAAGCAGCATCAAAATAACATTCCCGCCTGACAAAAACTCGACAAGCTCCGTCAGCACCTGCCCGACACCCGTCAGGGAAACCGCCCCCACAATAATCCCCGCCGTCGCAGTCGCGACCGCGATCCCGATCATATTGCGCGCACCGAGTTCCAGGCCCGCCACCAACGCATTAAAGCCCTCCCGCATATGCGCTGCATGATCCGCCTCACCGCGAAAAGCCGCAAGCGCCGCCTTCTGCGTCAGCAAAATGAACCCGATCGCCACCGTCGCCCAAAAGGCTGAGAGACCAGGCGACAGGCGCTCAACCATCAACGACCAGACAAGCACACCGATAGGCAACACAAAATGCAGCCCCGTGCGTCCGATCTCCGCCAGTTCCGGCGCTGAGAGAACCGGCGCGGCTGCATCTTCGTGGGGCAGGTCCGGGAAGCGTGAGGCGTAGAACAAGAGTGCAAAATACAGCCCCCCGAACCCTGCCGCCAGAATGTAAGGGGCCGCATCACCAAAAGCACCCTGCACCATCGGGATGAGGAAGTACCAGCCCCCCCCGATAACCAGAAACCCGGCCAGCGTGAGCGCAGAACGCATCATGCGAAGTACAAACGGTGAGGCCACGTGGCGCGGCAATCCCTCCATCCCGGCCTTCAGCGCTTCCAGGTGTACAATATAGACCAGCGCGACATAGGAAATGATGGCAGGCAGAAACGCATGCCGAATAACCTCCAGGTATGAGATACCAACATACTCCACCATCAAAAAGGCGGCCGCGCCCATGACCGGTGGCATAATCTGCCCGTTGACAGATGCCGCAACTTCGACCGCCCCCGCCTTCTCCGCCGGGAAACCGACCCGCTTCATCAACGGAATGGTGAACGTGCCCGTGGTCACCGTGTTGGCAATGGACGAACCCGAAACGAGCCCCGTCATACCCGATGCAAGAACCGCCGCCTTGGCCGGACCACCTTTCAGATGCCCCAGCAAGGCAAAGGATACCTGAATAAAATAATGCCCTGCACCCGCGCGGTCGAGAAGCGCACCAAACAGCACAAACAAGAAAACAAAACTGGTCGAAACTCCAATCGCAATCCCGAACACGCCCTCCGTCGCCAGCCACATATGATCGAGACCACGCGCAAATGATGCGCCCTTCCAGACAATAAGGTCGGGCGCCAAATGGCCAAAGAAAACATAAGCCAGAAAAATCAGGGCCAGGATCATCAAAGGCAGACCCAGTGTCCGCCGCGTTGCCTCCAACAACAGCACAATCCCGACACACGCCGTTACGAGGTCTCGCTCAAGTGGCAGACCTGGACGACTTGCCAGACCGGCATTGAAGAGAAACAGATAGGCCGCCGCGAAAGCCGCCGCTCCAGCAAACAGCCAGTCAGACAACGGCACCCGGTTCCGGGGTGAACGGCGCAGCGCCGGAAAAGACGTAAACGCCAGAAAGACGGCGAAAGCGAGATGGATAGAGCGGGCTTCAGTATCGTTCAGGACCGGCAGCACATGCGCAAACACAAACGGCAAAGGCGAAGCATACCAAAGCTGGAAAAGCGACCAGAGAACCGCCACACCTGCAATCAGTTGCCCCGCCATCCCTGTCGGTTGACGGGCACCGGTTTCCGCAGCAACCAGGGCCTCGGCCGCATCTTGTCCTGTCGACATGGCTTCATCCTTGACTTGCTACACGCAACTGAAAGGCAGGCGGCACAAAGAGACGACTTACGGTAGTAACCCCGCCTCACGATAATAGCGCTCGGCCCCCGCATGCAGCGGTGCCGACAGGGCGTTGCGAACCATGCCTTCTTTAGTCAGGACAGCAAAGGCCGGATGCAGACGTTTGAATTCATCAAAGTTTTCAAACACGGCTTTCACAAGCGCATAAACGATATCCTCGTCAACATTGGCGGAAGTCACAAAGGTTGCAGCCACCCCGAACGTCGAAACGTCTTCCGGGTTTCCATTATACATGCCGCCAGGTACCGTCGCCGGACCGTAGAAACTGTTTTCAGCAATGAGCGTGCGCACAGCCTCCCCCGCTACATTCACCAGCACCGTATCGCAAGTGGTCGTGGCTTCCTGAATGGATCCCGACGGATGTCCAACCGTAAAGACAATCGCATCAATCTTGTTGTCACACAAAGCCATGGACTGCTCTGCCGACTTCAATTCCGACGCGAGGGCGAAATCGCCAAGCGTCCACCCCATTGCCTTCATCAGCACTTCCATCGTCGCCCGCTGGCCAGACCCCGGATTGCCGATATTGACCCTTTTGCCTTTCAGGTCTTCAAACGACTGAATATTGGCATCTGCACGGGCAACAACTGTAAATGGCTCCGGGTGAAGCGAAAAAACCGACCGCAGGTCGCTCATCGCACCCGCATTGGTAAACTGCGCACTGCCCTTATAGGCATGGAACTGCCAGTCTGACTGCGCAATTCCCAGTTCAAGCTCTCCCTGCCGTATCGCATTCAGGTTGAACAACGATCCACCGGTGCTCTCCACCGTGCAGCGAATACCGTGCTCACGCCGGTCTTTATTGACCAGCCGACAGATCGCACCGCCTGTGGGATAGTAAACGCCCGTCACACCGCCTGTCCCCACGGTCACAAACCGGCGCTCCGGCTCCCCCTCCGCCTGAACGGCAGATGCCGCACTCAAAACAAGGCCCGTCGTGACAAACGAGGTGACGGCCCATTTCTTCATGCCGTTAACCATGGCGATCATGAAACACTCCCTGATGCGGTTTCTTGCGGTAAGATTGATTTGCCCGGCATGGTAAAGCCTCAACCGCCTCAAGACAAACAAACGGCGATTGTGAGGTTGGAATAATTTGTGCAGGCTAAGGGTTTCCTTCTTATCGCGCGTCTCATACTGGGACGATCAGCGGCGATCAGCTTAAACATGTCGCGCTGATGGGGGGGAGTGGAACGTTTTAAGAGTGTGTAGAGACAGTTCAGAGTTCGCGTAAAATGCAATCCTCGACAAAATTTCGGCGTCTGGCAGCTTTTCTCCCGGCAATTGTCCTGCTTGGGTCTCTCAGCCTGTCCCTTTATGACCCGTTGACGATCGCCACATCTCTGTCTGAGCGCACGTTTGATCTGTACCAGCAGATCAAACCACGTGCATCCGGCGCGCAAAAAGCGGTCTACATCGACATCGGGGAAGAAAGCGCCGCACGCTATGGCAGCTGGCCCTGGACGCGCATGCGACTGGCCGAACTTGTGCGCGCCACACGTAAAGCGGGTGCAAAAACCATTCTGCTCGACATGCCTCTCCCTGGCGCAGATGTCACATCCCCCCGCGAAGCTCTGAAACTCTGGGCACCACTCCCCGCCAACGTCAATGTGACCGGGCTTGCAGCAGGACTGGCTGAACTGCCCGATCATGACATTTTATTGTCAGAGGCACTCCGGGCGGGCCCCTCTATCGTGACCGTGATCCCGGGCAAAGGGGCGACTGAAAGCATCGCCGGCACCGTGTCCGGTTTTTCCGAAAGCGGCGGAAACCCTGTTCGCTACGCGCCGCATTATGACAGTTGGTCGAGCACGCTAGGCCGGGTTGCACGCGGCGCAAGCGGAATTGGTCTTGGACTTCCCAGCCAGCGGACAGCCAACACCATCCGTACATTGCCCATGTTGGCACAACTTGATGGCCAGCTTGTGCCGGCAACAGCACTGGAAGCTCTGCGGGTGGATCAGGGGCAAACCGGCTACAAGGTTCATGTATCAATTCCCAACAGTGCCTTCCTCGTCACAGAGCCAACAGGCATTACAGGCCTTGCCTTCGACGGCGAGACCTCGAAGATCAACACTTACGGCGACGGATCGCTCCGGCTGTACTTCCGCTCACGCGCACAGCAATCCACCTATGAAGCCTGGCGCATCCTGGACGAAGCCACATCTCTCGATTTTAACGGCAAAATCGCGGTCATCGGGTTTTCCGTCAATGGTGCGGAAAAAACCTATGACACCGTGGCGGGTCCTCTATCGTCGGGCGCTATTGTCGCCGAAGCTATTGACCAGATCGCCTCTGCGCATTTTCTGGATCGCCCGTTCTGGGCAGCACCGGCTGAGCAGATTTTTATGCTGATCGTCGGGGTCATCCTCATCATTCTGGTGGTTCGCACACGCGCAACATGGGCCTTCATCTTCATGAGCATCGCCATTGCGGGCAGCGTTGCGGCCGCCTGGTACCTTTTTGATACAGAAGGCCTGCTGCTTGACCCGACATTACCAGCGGTTGCGCTGGCCGGCATCTTTATCTCCACAACACTGGTCAACCGCTTCCGGGTTGAAGCAGAGGCACGCTTTATCGAAAACCAGATGACACGCAGACTTTCCGACAAAGCCATGTCAAAAGTCGCTCATCGCCCCAAACTGATCCCCGAACAAGGTCAGATGCGTGAAGTGACTTCCCTGGTGGCAGGACTTCGCGGCTTCAATATCATCGCGGATCGCTACCTTGATGATCCAGTCGCCTATGCCGACATTCTCAACCGCTTTTTCACCCCGCTCACCAAAACCGTGCATGATCGCAATGGCATGGTTGATCGCTACATCGGCGACACAATGCTCGCCATCTGGAATGCCCCCCTGACGGCCCACGACCATGCAATGAAAGCCTGCGATGCGGCCTTGCGGATGCGCGAACAGCTGGACGCATTGAATGAATTCCTTGAAGAAGATGCCCGGCGTCACAATCTGAGCCACATCCCCCTTTCAGTGAGCATCGGTGTCGAAACAGGCCCGGCTATTGTCGGCAATGTCGGCGCCATTCAACGTTATGATTACGGTGTTCTCGGCGAACCGATCTCGATCGCCCATTATCTGCGCCACCACGCCGTAGACTATGGTCCGGCTGTCATTGTCGGCGACGGGTTCAAGAACATTGTCGGAGAACGCTTTGCCCTCCTCGAAGTGGATCTGATCTCAACACCCCGACACCCCAATGGATGGCGCGCATATGCCTTACTGGGCGACTCGATCGTCCGAGCAAGCCCCAAATTCCGCGCACTGGAGGACGGCCATCGGCAATTGTTCGACGCCTATCGCAACCAGCGCTGGGAAGCGGCGCGAGAGGCACTTGCCCATTGTCGGGGCCTGAACGGTTCCATCGCCACACTCTACGATCACTACGAAGCCCGTATCCGCCATATGGAGCAAGAACCACCTGGCGCAAACTGGAATGGGTCCTATTACGCGGGGCGCCTCTGAGCGCACACCGCCTCCAGTATCCATGCACCGGACAAACGGGACGGCATAAACGAAATCAATAAAAGCACTTGGCGAGGCCCCTCTCCCTCGCCATGCTGCCACCATGACCCGACTCACCTGCACAATCGACACATGGCCCCTTGCATCCGCATTTAACATTTCGCGCGGTGCGAAGACCGAGGCGCGCACAGTCACGGCCACGCTGACAAACGGCTCTCATGTGGGACAAGGTGAATGCGTCCCTTATCTGCGCTATGGAGAAAATGTTGAAAGCGTTGCAGAAACCATTCTTTCCCTCGGCGCGGAAATTGAGGCCGGCCTGACACGAACAGAGCTGCAACTGGCCCTGCCGCCAGGGGCAGCGCGCAATGCGCTCGATTGCGCGTTCTGGGACCTTGAGGCGAAACAGGCCGGTCAGCGCATTTATGAAAGATTGCGGCGCTCGCCACCCCCGCCCCTCACAACCGCTTTTTCTCTCAGCCTCGACACACCCCAGAAAATGGCAGAAGCAGCAGCGGCAGCCCGACATCGCCCCCTTCTTAAAGTGAAACTTGGCGGCAACGGGGATGAGACGCGCATCAAGGCCATCCGCGCCGCCGCGCCAGAAGCAAAGCTGATTATTGATGCCAATGAAGGTTGGACGAAAGACAATCTGGCAGAGAATGTAGCCGCCATGGCCGCGTTCGGCGTCACGTTGATCGAACAGCCCCTGCCCGCCGACAATCACGATGCATTGCGTGGGTTTGAGAGCCCGATCCCGATTTGTGCGGACGAGGCTTGCCACGGCATCGCCTCGCTCGCCCCCTTGATCGGCCTTTACGACGCCGTCAACATCAAACTCGACAAGACCGGCGGACTGACGGAAGCACTCGCCATGGTCCGCGCTGCTCGGGATATGGGGTTCGGCATCATGATCGGTTGCATGGTGGGAACATCGCTGGGGATGGCGCCTGCCATGCTGCTGGCGGAAGAACATGATATTGTGGACCTGGATGGTCCCCTGTGGCTCAAACAGGACCGGAAATTCGGCATTTCCTACGAAGACAGTTCGATGAATTTCCCTACAGCAGACCTGTGGGGTTGAGCTGCAAAGAGATTTCTTTCTCTAAAACGTAAGTTTCCGCTCGTACAGTCCGACTTTGCGTCTTAAACTCAGCCCAACCGAAATCAATCAAGCTGGCAATTAATAGCTCATGAACTACCGTGTGAAAATCACCGCGGCAGCCTGTATGACAGTGGCCTTGTTATGGGCCCCCTTTACGGTATCTGCGGAAGAAGACCAACAAGGTCCACCTCCCTCTCTTGTCAAAGTCGACACCGTCATCGTTGAGACGTTCGGCCAGACCGCGCCAACTATCGGGCGGCTGGTTTCCCGTCAGTCCGGTGTTGTTGCAGCCCGCATCTCTGGCGCCATTGCACATATGAATGTGCAGATCGGTGACCGCGTTGCGGAGGGAGACACGCTGGCGGAACTTGTGGCGGACAAGTTGCAATGGGAAGTCAAACGCAACGAAGCGGCCCTGCAACGCGCAGAGGCGGAACTCGCTATTCGCAAAAACGAGATGCAACGTCTGCGCAGCCTGCGAAACTCTGCCGCGTTCCAGCAGAGCCGGTATGATGACACCCGGCTGGAAGTCGCAACACTGGAAGCCCGTGTGATCGAGGCAAAATCCCTGCTGGAGCTTGCCAACCTTGATCTGGACTATACGAACGTACGTGCCCCCTATGCCGGCACGGTGACCCTTCGTCACACGGAGGCCGGTTCATACGTTTCGACCGGTGCCCCTGTCGTCACCATCGTCAACGATCTTGAGCTGGAGGCAGAGGGCGACGTCCCTTCAGACAGGATTGATGGCCTCACCATTGGGCGTAATGTTGCAATGGAGATTGCCGGTGAACGTGTTAACGGCACTGTCCGGGCGCTGGTTGCCGTCGAAAACCCGCTGACGCGCACACGCGCCGTTCGCTTTTCGATCCCGACAGATGTCGCGCCCAGTTTCACACCCAACCAAACCGTGACCATTTTTGTCCCTGTCGGTGAGCGCGATGAAGTGGTCACCGTCCACAAAGATGCTGTGGTCAACCGGTTGGGAGAGACAATCGTCTTCACCATCAAGGACAATATGGCCGAGATGAGAAGTGTACGCCTGGGCGAGCCTGTCGGCAGCCGCTTTGTCGTCCTTTCCGGCCTTGAACCGGGAGAACAAGCCGCCGTCCGCGGCAATGAGCGTCTGCGTGCCGGGCAGACCGTCACGGTGGATGAGGGAGTGTAACACCATGAACCTGATCCGCCTTTCCATCGAGCGGCCCACCGCCATTCTGGCAGGTGTGATCATTCTCGTCGTTTTCGGGTTTGTTGCGCTCAAATCCATTCCAATCCAGCTCATTCCCGACGTTCGAAAACCCTTGCTGACGGTTACGACAGCCTGGCCGGGTGCCTCCCCCGTTGAAGTGGAACGGGAAATCGTAAACCGCCAGGAAGAAAACCTGAAAGGTCTGGAAGGTGTTACCCAGATGACCAGCCGGTCATTGCCGGGACGGGCGGAAGTTTATCTGGAATATGCGCTGGGCACCGACATGAACCGGGCACTCCTGTTGGTTGCCAACCGATTGGACCAGATCGGGAATTATCCCAACGAAGCGCGCGAAGCTGTCTTGCGGTCCTCGGGCTCAGAAGACAATCCCATTACCTGGATCGTGCTGACCCGCCTGCCCGGCAATGAGCGCCCGATGAACGCCTATGGTGACTTCGTCGAAAATGTCGTGCAGGAACGGATCGAGCGCGTACCTGGCGTCAGTCGCTCCAACGTTTTCGGCGGAACCGAGCGCGAGCTGAAAGTCATCATCGACCCTGAACGCCTCGCCCGTTATGGCCTGACAGTACCTGACGTTGTAAGCCGCCTGCGCGGCGCCAATGCGTCCGTTTCTGCCGGTGCAGTTGAAGAAGGAAAGCGGGCCTATATTGTTCGCACCGAAGGCGAACTGAAGACAGTTGAACAAGTACAAAATGTTGTCCTGAGATCAGAACGGGATGAAAGCTCCGGTCGCATTGGCCGTGTGGTCGTCGGTGATATTGCAGCCGTTGAATTCGGCTACAAGCAACGGACTGGTCAGTTCCGAAGCCTGGGCGGTGACGCCATGGCTGTCAACGCGGTGCGCGAGACCGGTGCCAACGTCATTGAAACCATGGCAGGTATTCGCGAAGCCATCGACGAACTGAACGAATTCGATCTGCCAAACGCCGGCCTTGTCGCAACCCAATCCTATGACGAGACCGTCTACATTGAATCGGCCATTGATCTGGTCAGACAGAATATCCTGATGGGAGGCACGCTTGCTGTCGCCATCCTGATCCTTTTTCTGCGCTCATGGCGAGCCACCACAGTGGTTGCCCTCTCCATCCCCGTCTCCGTCGTCGGTTCTTTTGTGGCAATGGCAGCTCTTGGCCGATCCATCAACGTGATTTCGCTCGCGGGGATTGCATTTGCAGTGGGCCTGGTTGTTGATGCCGCCATCGTCGTCCTGGAAAATATTTACCGCCTGAAATCAGAAGGTCTGGGACGTCGGGAAGCCGCCTACAAGGGTGCACAACAGGTATGGAGTGCTGTGCTTGTGTCCGCGACAACAACCGTTGCCGTTTTCGCCCCCATCCTCATCATGCAGGCCGAAGTCGGGCAGCTCTTCCGCGACATCGCCGTCGCGATCTCAGTCGCGGTATCCCTTTCCCTGCTGGTCTCGGTCACTGTCATCCCGGCCCTCGCCGCCCAGCTGCTCCCCAATGATACACAAGAGGAAAAGCCGCTCTTCCGGCTCGCCCGTGTCGATGCACTCGCACAACGGTTTGTGGACGAAGTGATGCACGCGATCGGCTGGATGATTGCAACACTGAAACGCTCCGCTGCCACCGTTGCTTCTATTTGTGGTGTAGCCGCGCTTGGTACACTCCTCTTCCTGCCCAAACTTGATTACCTGCCAGACGGCAATCAGGCCTTTGTCTTCGGCTTTATCAGCCCTCCGCCAGGCTACAACCTGGAAACGGCGCTGCAGATCGCCGGTCGGGTGGAAGATGAAACCCGTGATCACTGGGCCCCGACCGCCCCGGCGGACAGGGATCCGGATGACCGCCCCTGGATCCAGAATTTCTTCTTTTTTGCCTCTTCCAACTTCGCCTTTGTCGGGGCCTATCCTGAAGATACAGACAGGGCACCGGAACTGCTGCCCATCTTGTCCGATCCCGTTCTAAAGGAACCGGGCACGTTCGGTTTCTTCTCACAACGCTCGCTGTTTGGCCGCGGGGTCGGTGGCGGACGACAGGTGAATTTTGTTATTGCCGGGACAGATCCGAAAGACATTATCGAAACCGCTGAGCGGGCAGCCGACAAGATCGAGGCTCGCCTGCCTCGAAAAGACGGACACCAGATGCGCCCGCAACCCTCGTTGGAACTCGGCGCCCCGGAAGTCCGCATTACCCCCAATCGCGTGAAGCTGGGCGATAATGGCCTCTCAGCCGAGGAACTGGGTATCACGCTGGACGCTTTCAATGACGGTGTTCGGGTAGACGAAATCACCGTCGAAGGACGCCGCATGGACCTGTCTCTTTATGGCTCCATCGTCAGAGCGAACGAAACCCAGAGCATTGAGAACCTGCCGGTCGTCACGCGTTCCGGCACGATCCTGCCAGCACGCTCTCTTGCAACAGTAGAAATTACCGCCGGCCCCTCCGAGATCCACCATCTGGAACGGTTTCGTGTCGTAACCCTGCAGGTCAAACCGGCCAATGAGCTGCCACTCGAAGTGGCGCTGGAAGAACTGGAAGCCATTATCGCGGAACTGGAAACAGAAGGCATCCCGCCCACCGTTCGTATGGGCCTTGGTGGTTCCGCCGACCAGTTGGCAGAAGCCTGGAGCGAACTGGTGATGAACCTGATCCTGGCCCTTATCATTGTCTACCTTGTGATGGCGGTTCTGTTTGAGAGCTTCGTCTACCCGCTCGTGATCCTGCTCTCCGTCCCTCTGGCAACGGCGGGCGGCGTCGCAGGTCTGGTCATCCTCAACATCTTTACCTTTCAGGCCCTTGATATGCTCACGCTCCTGGGCTTTGTGATCCTGATCGGTATTGTTGTGAACAACGCAATTCTGCTGGTGCACCAATCGCTCTACAATGTACGCGAGGAAGGCGAACGCTTTGACGACGCTATTTCAGATGCGGTGAAAAATCGTATTCGCCCGATTTTCATGTCAACACTGACAAGTATTTTCGGCATGGCTCCGCTGGTTCTCTTCCCCGGCGCAGGATCTGAGCTCTATCGCGGACTGGGCACGGTCGTCATTGGCGGCCTGATGTTGTCCGCCGTACTGACCCTGCTCATCATTCCACCACTCATGAAAATCATTCTGCCCATCTTTGAGACAGAGCCCGCAGGAAAGCCTGAAAAATCAGGGCGGCTGGCCCCTACCCCGGCGGAATAGCATTCCGCCGGGTCACGTCGGCACGGTTCGGGGCTGCCCTCTGTCGCTACGTCAGGCAATATCAATAACAATCTTGCCGAAATGGCTGGCACCTTGCATATGTGCAAGCGCATCAGGCAAGTCCTCCAGACCATAATGCGCATCAATCACCGGTTTGATGGCATTACGATCAATCGCACGCACCATCGCGTCAAACTGTTCCCGATTACCAACGGTGATGCCCTTGATCGTAAGGTTCTGGGAGAAAATCGCGGCAACATTCACATCCTTCATCAGACCGGACAAAAGACCGATAACCGCAATGCGCCCACCAAGACGGGCTGCCATAATGGACTGCTGCAGTGTCTCCGCACCACCAACTTCGACAATGTGATCCACACCGCGACCACTCGTCAGCCTGCGTGCTTCGCTTGCCCAGTCCGGCGTTGCCTTGTAATTGACCAGGTGGTCCGCACCCAGCGCCTTTGCCCGCTCCAGCTTGGCGTCGGATGATGATGTCACAATGACCTCCGCGCCAGCGGCTTTGGCAAACTGCAGCGCAAAAATCGACACACCACCAGTCCCTTGAACCAGAACCGTGTCCCCTGCCTTGATCTGTCCTTCCGAGACAAGAGCCCGCCAGGCCGTGAGCCCCGCGCAAGGAAGACACGCAGCCTCTTCATAACTCAGACAGGTCGGGATTTTGGAAACACCCTCCGCTGAAAGACAGAGATATTCTTCCGCACATCCATCAAGTGGCCCACCCAAAGAGGTTGCGAGACTGTGCGGCGTCGGCTCGCCCGCCTGCCAGCCCTGAAAGAAAAGAGGCGCCACCCGATCTCCCTTTGAAACCCGCGTAACCCCCGCTCCCACAGCCTCAATCTCTCCGGCACCATCGGACAGCGGCACAAACGGCAACGGATAGTTACCGCCATAGCCCGACACAATTGCCAGGTCACGATAGTTGATACAGGCCGACTTAAGTTTCACAAGAACCTGACCGGGCCCGGGTTCCGGTTTATCCAGTGTCACCGGCTTCAGGTTTTCAAGGCCGAAAGCCCCTTCAAGGCGCATGGCACGCATGATGTCTCCTCCCATTGATATGGATCCTGTTTGAATGTTCTTATGCCTACTAACCTGCATCAGGTCGCAGAAGAGTCAACGAGCCTCCTCCACCTCTCTCCCCTGCGGGAACGGCACATGCAAAAAGACGGAGCGTCATCCATGGATCGCGGCGACTATAAAAATTTGCTCAAAACCAAACAGGAGCATCTAAACCTTGTGCAGCAAGCTATGCAACGGCAAGGAGAACGGGGCATCATTGTATTTGAAGGATGGGATGCTGCGGGAAAAGGCAGCACCATCCGCCGTATTGCCTGGTGCCTTGATCCACGCAATCTGCACGTTGCAGCGATCACCGCCCCCACAACACTGGAATTGAATGGCCATTGGCTCAAACGGTTCTGGACGCGCATCCCCTCACGCGGCGAGATCAGCATTTTTGACCGTTCCTGGTATGGACGTGTTCTTGTTGAACGTATCGAGGGCTTTGCCAGCGAAGCGGAATGGCAGCGCGCCTATCGGGAGATCAACGAATTCGAATGGTCGCTGGCCGAGGAAGGCTATCGCATCGTAAAACTCTTCCTCGACATATCACCCCAGACACAGCTCCACCGCTTGAAAAGCCGCCTCGAAACACCCGCCAAAAGTTGGAAACTCACCAAAGAAGATATCCGAAACCGCGAACAATGGGGCGCATACGAGCAGGCCTATGAAGATATGATGCGTGAATGCTCTCCGCCCCATGCGCCATGGCACAAGGTGGATGCAAACAGCAAGAAAGAGGCAAGGCTCACCTGCTTTGACATCATTCTGCAACGCTTTGGCCAAGGACTGGACATTACACCACCACCCGTTGATCCTGACGTAAGCCAGTATCTGAAACAGGCCCGCTAACCGCATCAGGATAAAAAAAACAGATCGCAACCACAGTTCAACACGGATGGAAAAATGAAACTCTGGATATTGCTGGGCGCACTGAATGGCTTCATGGCTGTAGGCTTCGGCGCATTCGCAGCGCATGGCCTTAAAGCGCGCGCAACACCAACCGATCTTGCCGCCTTCAACACAGGCGCGGATTATCACATGTATCACGCTCTGGCACTTCTCGCCGTCGGGTGGCTGGCCGCGCAGGCCCCTTCCCCGCTCGTTACGATGGCCGGTTGGGCTTTCGCATTGGGTATCCTCCTGTTCTCTGGTTCTCTTTACTATCTCGGTCTCACCGGTAGTCGCTCCCTCGTACTCGTCACACCGATGGGCGGCACAGCTTTCCTTATCGGATGGCTCTGCCTGGCCATCGCCGCCTATCGCCTGGCCTGAGACCACAGATAAAAATATAGACTCAAGTCCATTTATGGACCATGATTTCATGATCTCGACATGGGGAGGAAAACCGTGAAGGATCAGGAAATCGTGGTGATTGGCGCCGGCATAGCCGGGCTTAACGCAGCCATGGCTTTGGCAGGACGTGGACGCAAAATCACGCTGATAGAACGCGACCCTCCACCACCCGATGCGTCCCCGGATGAGGCATTCAACGTCTGGGAGCGCAAAGGCGTCGGCCATCTGCGCCACAGCCACGCATTCCTCGCCCGGCTCTACATGCTCATCAAAACCAAACATCCCGATCTGCTGAAAGATCTGCTGGCCGCCGGATGTCGAGAGTTACGCTTTGAAGACACGCTCCCGGCCACCTTGCGCGCGGACTACGTGCCCCAGCCGGAAGATGAGAACCTCACCATTCTGACAAGCCGCCGGACAACACTCGAATTTGTCATGCGCGCCTATGTCGGGCGTATGGAAGGTGTCACCATTCAAACGCACACACGAGTGACCGGATTAGTACATGACAACGCGCCCGACGGCACGCTGCGCATCACCGGCCTGACCTATCTGCGCGGGGAAGACGCTGGAACACTCACCGCAGATCTGCTGGTTGACGCAGGCGGAAAGAACGCACTCGGGACAGACTGGTTGCGAGATGCCGGTGTCACACTCCGGACCGAAGTAGAGAATGCAGGCATCCTTTACTACACCCGCCACTATCGCCTGAACCCCGGCCAGTCAGAGCCCGAACGTGGCAAACTGCCCGGCGGAGCGGATATCGGATACGTCAAGTATGGTATCTTTCCCGCGGACAATGGCTGCTTCTCCATCACGCTCGCCGTACCGGAAATCGAGATGGAGCTGCGCCGCGCCATTATACGGCCGGAGAATTTTGACGCGATCTGTCGTGCAATCCCGGCCCTGACCCCCTGGATCGAGGAAACCCGCGTCACCCCGACATCCCGTGTGTTCGGTATGGGGGAACTGAAAAGCCAGTGGCGGCACTTTATGGAGAACGGTCGTCCTGTTGTGCTGAATTACTTCCCCATCGGGGACTGCCTCATCCGCACAAACCCGCTTTACGGGCGAGGATGCTCCTTCGCCGCCGTCGCCGCGGAAGCCCTAAACACCGCATTGTCGGGCACCACCGATCCCGCAGAACAAGCCCGCATTTATTTTGACGAGGTGACACGCGAGATCCGCCCCTATTACGATGTCATGCGCAAACAGGACGCCGCTTCAAGCCGCCAGGCTGCCAATACGCTGGTGCCTGACTACAAGCCGGGCTTGCGCGCAAAACTGACCAAAAGTTTTGTTGAAGATGCCATGAACATCGCCCTGCGGGCTGACATCACACTCTTCCGCCAGGCCATGCAGGGTTTTCATATGCTCGATCACCCCAATGATTGGCTGAAAAAGCCTCGGAACATATTGCGCGTCCTGGGCTTCTGGGCGCGGGGCAAACGACGCAACGCAGACTATTACCTTCCGCGCCTCGGGCCCAAACGGCATGATATGTTTTCCCGGCTGAAAATTTCTCCAACGGCCGACATGCGGACACCACAAGCAAACACATAACAATCCGTGTTTTCGCGACCGACACATCCTAATTTTACGAGAGTTCATCATGGTTGATTTTACAACGCCCCGCTTCATTGAAACCAACGGTCTGAAAATAGCTGTCTATGAAGAGGGAAAAGGCCTTCCCGTCATTTTCTGCCACGGCTTCCCGGAACTCGCTTACTCCTGGCGTCATCAGGTCCCTGCTGTCGCTGCTGCCGGCTTTCATGCCATCGCACCGGACCAGCGCGGCTATGGCCGCACCGGCGGGCCAAAGGGCGAGGCCCACATTCCAGATTATGATATGCAACACCTGCTCGACGACCTGATTGGCATGATGGACAAGATGGGACTGGAGAAAGCCATCTTCTGCGGTCATGACTGGGGCGGCTTCGTGGTGTGGCAAATGGCCTTGCATCACCCGGACCGGGTTGCAGGTGTCATCGGTGTCAACACACCGTTCACCCCGCGCGCGCCGGCGGATCCTATTGAATTGATGAAAATGGCATTTGGTGAGGACATGTATATTGTCTTCTTCCAGAAGTACGGACAGGCGGAAGCCCTGTTTGAAGCCGATATCGAAAGAACAATGCGTTTCTGGTATCGCCGCTGGACCATGTCTCTTGCTGATTATGATGCGCAACCGGCGGAGAATAAGCGCCTCGCCCTTGCAGAGGCGTTCAAGCAGCCTGAAAGCGAATGGGCCGGTGAACCACTTCTCGAGCCGAACGAATTTGAATTCTACGTCAACGCCTTCAGACAGACCGGCTTTGAAGGCGGTGTCAATTGGTACCGGAACTTCACTCGAAACTGGCAAAAGTCAGAAGGAGTGGAAGACAAGATCAACGTCCCCTGCCTGATGATTTCAGCCGCCAACGACGTGGTACTACGCCCCGAAATGACAGAGGGCATGGAAAATTTCATCCCCGACCTGGAAAAACACATCATCGCCGATTGTGGTCACTGGACCCAGTCTGAGAAACCTGACGAGCTGAATGCTCTGATCACTGACTGGCTGAAACGGCGCTTTACTTAGTACATCTGAAACGCTCGGGAGTAGCTGAAGCGCGAGGATCACACACCACGCTGGTCACGAAGCAACAGGCGGACTAATCTCTCCCGGAGTTAACGTGGAGAGAAAGGATCGCCTGATGCCCTTAACGCCAGACACCGTATTCCTGATCGCAACTTACGGGATCATGCCATTCTGGTTGCTTCTCGCAATCGCCCCCTCCTGGACCTACACCCAGACCCTCGTTCACTCTGCCCTTATTCCCATTGTGATCGGCGTTGCCTACACCTTCTATGTCGCCACCGGCGCATTCAGCCAGAGCGAGGGCTTTGGAACACTCAGTGCCATTATGAAAGCCTTCACCGTCCCCGAGGCTGTAATTGCAGGGTGGCTCCATTACATTGTCTTCGATCTTTTTGTCGGTGCCTGGCAGGTGCGCGATGCACAAAGACGCGGCATGAACCATTGGCTCGTCGTGCCCTGCCTCTTCTTTACGCTGATGCTAGGTCCGGTGGGGCTCCTCCTCTACATCATCCTGCGCAAGTTGAGCGGCAAAGGCGGATGGGTTCTGGAGGCTCACCCTGTCTAACCTGCGCGATATAGAAACCCTGCTGTTTGCAAACGATGCCTTTTATCAAGCAGTCGTCACACGTGACATGGACGCGTTGGAGGGACTGTGGTCAATCACCGCACCCGCCTCGTGCCTGCACCCCGGCTGGCCGCCACTCCATGGTCGTTCAGAGGTCATGGACAGCTGGCAACGCATCATGACAGGCCCCAATCCCCCTCAAATCACCTGTCATCACGCGACAGCCAGCCTGATCGGCGAGGTCGGGCTTGTTACCTGTTACGAGCAAATCGGGCGTGAATGGCTGGTTGCCACCAACCTCTTCAACCGGGAGGGCACAGGCTGGACAATGTTCCACCATCAATCCGGCCCGGCCGCCGCCCCACCGGAGATGGATGAGATCGCTGAAACAAGACCAGTCAATTAACCCTGTCCCAGTCATAACCCAGCCGCCGACGCTATGCCGGAGCCCGTCAGAATGCGACCTCTCCCAAGGTTCTTGCGATCTTGCTCATCTCTTCCCATATGCAAACTGACATTTTTGTTAACGTTCCGCTTGTTGCATCGGGAAGCCTTGAGTATGATCCCGGCCACCGAGCAACTGTCAGGTTGCGTGGACCCTTGTCTACGTCCTAAACAGGCGTTCACCGTTCATAGGAAGGCGGCCTACCGGTTCCGTCATGGATTGAAGCCGCACAGTCGGTGTGTTTCAGCCCGGACATGATCCGTCATGTTGGTCACAACAAGAAAAGAAGAGAAAAAGGAGAGGTGAATGTCGCAGGCGCTGGACAGCCAGGCTGTCGCCCCGATTGTCGAGCCGCTGGACGCTGAGCCGCGTCGCGATGCCACCATCGAAGCCATCAAGGGGGATCGCCCCTTACGCATCCTGCTGCCGAGCTATCGCTCCAATCCGACAACGGGCGGTCAGGGCGTTTATATGCGCCACATCTCCAAAGCGCTGGTTGACCTCGGACATCATGTAGACGTGATCTCCGGCCCGCCCTACCCGGAGCTGGATCCGCGTGTCGGCCTCATCAAGTTACCGTCACTGGATCTCTACGCAACGCCCCACCCTATTCGCGCCTTCCGGCCCTGGATGCTGAAATCCAAAATCGATCTGTTTGAATGGTGGAGCCATAATTGGGGTGGTTTCCCCGAACCATATACGTTCGGCGAACGCCTGGCTGAATATATGAAAGACAAGATCCATCATTATGATGTGATGCACGACAATCAGACGCTCTGCTGGGGCATGCTGAAAGTGCGCGACATGGGGCTTCCTGTCGCAGGCACCATCCATCACCCGATCACGATGGACAAGCGCATAGACATTGCCGCAATGCCTAATCCGTGGATGAAATTCCTTAAATGGCGTTGGTACACCTTCCTCAACATGCAGATGAAGGTAGCGCGCAAACTCGATCCCGTCATCGTGGTGTCAGAGAGTACAAGACAGGACGTCTGCAAAGATTTTGGTCTGCCGCTCGACACGATGCAGGTAGTCCACCACGGGATCAACCACATCCAGTTCCACCCCATGCCTGAAGTGAAACGCGTTAACAACCGCCTGATTGTCTGCGCCAGTGCCGACGTGCCGCTCAAAGGCCTGATTTACCTCATTCGTGCTTACGACAAGTTGCTGAAAGAACGGCCAGACCTTGAGCTTCATGTCATCGGTAAGCTTCGCGAGGGCCCCACAATGACGGAGCTCAAACGTCGCGGGATGATGGACAAGGTGAAATTCATCTCCGGCATGTCTGACGACGACATTACCCGCGCCTACGCAGAAGCGACCATGGTGATATCACCATCTGTCTACGAGGGCTTCGGCTTCCCTGCGGGTGAGGCCATGTCTTGTGGTGCCCCTGTGATCGCAACCACAGGCGGGTCCCTGCCGGAAGTGGTAGGTGATGCCGGTGTCATTGTCCCTCATTCAAACCCGGACGCTCTGGCTAGTGCCATTGCCGACCTTCTCGACAATCCCGCAAAACGCGACGAACTGGGCCGCAAGGCAAGACAGCGCGTGCTGGACCATTTCAAATGGGAACGCACCGCCCGTCAGGTCGTCGATATTTATCGCCAGGCTATGCAAGATGCAGACAATCGACTTCAACAGGCTCGCGCTTAAGGACGGGGAATTCGTTCTCGACCTTGGCTGTGGCGAAGGTCGACACGTGCACGCGCTCTACCACCACAAAGTGTGCAACGTGGTCGGACTTGACCTTGCTTTCGACGATGTAAAGAAAACCCGCGACGGCTTTGTCCATTGTCCGGACCTTGATCCGGCAAGCGAACGGCGGTGCACACTCGCTGTAGGCAACGCGCTGTCTCTTCCTTTCGCAGACAATGCCTTCGACAAGATTGTCTGCTCCGAAGTTCTGGAGCACATTCCAAATTATCGTCAGGCCATCGCAGAGATTTCCCGTGTACTGAAACCGGGCGGTACCTTTGCGGTCTCCGTACCACGCTATTGGCCGGAGTGGATTTGCTGGGCGCTCTCAGACGATTATCACAATGAGCCCGGTGGTCATGTCCGCATCTTTCGCACCAGCCGTCTGAAAAAAGATGTGGAAGACGCCGGCACCACCTTCCGCGAGCGGCACTGGGCACACGGTCTCCATTCTCCCTATTGGTGGATCAGATGTGCCGTTGGCGTGAAGCGGACAGATCAGTTTCTGGTCAAACTTTATCACCGTTTTCTGGTCTGGGATCTGGTCAAGCGCCCGTGGCTCACCCGCGCACTGGAGGCCATCGCCTCCCCGCTCATGGGCAAAAGTGTTGTCCTCTATTTCAATAAAGACAAAGAGGCATCCCCGGCCCAATGACATTACTGACCAAAGGCGATCGCCTGCCCGAAAATTTCTTCAAAGGTTCTGTAGCCCGCATCCGCGAGCTGCAACGCCCGAATGGTGCGATCCCGTGGTTTGATGGTGGTGTCATTGATCCCTGGAACCATACCGAGGCTGCGATGGGCCTCGCGGTGCTGGGCGAGATGGACGCAGCAGAACGCGCTTACCGCTATCTCATGGACACCCAGCTGGAAGACGGCTCCTGGTGGGGAGAGCTGGGTTCCGCCGTGCCTATGGACGAGGAAGAGCAACGCTACACCGGCGGCGAAGAAGGAGCAGGCAAACCTGTTCGTGATACAAATTTTGCTGCCTATATCGCGACCGGCGCCTGGCATCATTACCTTCTGACTGGCGACAAAACACACCTGATGGACATCTGGCCTCATGTCAAAAAAGCCATGGAATTTGTCGTCGCGCATCAAAGCGATCATGGTGACATTCGCTGGGCGGCAAATGACCCGCACACACCGGAAGACGACGCACTGATCACCGGCTGCTCATCGATCTACAAAAGCCTTGAATGTGCCGTGCACATTGCGCGGGAATTAAACGAACCATCGCGCGAATGGGCAATGGCCCGCCAGCGCCTGGGCGAAGCATTGCGGGACAAGCCCCACCGTTTTGATCGGACATGGGAACCTAAATCCCGCTTCTCGATGGACTGGTACTACCCCGTCCTCGCAGGCGTCCTCACCGGTCAGGCCGCCGTAAAGCGCCTTGATAGCAAGTGGGACATGTTTGTCGCTGAAGGCCAGGGATGCCGCTGCGTCATCGATCAACCATGGGTGACTGTGGCAGAGTCGGCTGAACTTACAATGGCGCTGCTTGTTTCCGGCCAGCGCAAAAAGGCAGAACAACTCCTGTCATGGCAACATCAATGGCGCGCAGATTGCGGCTCCTACTGGATGGGGTATCAGTTTGAAGACAAGGTTGCCTGGCCGTCGGAACGCCCCGCCTGGACCGCTGCCGCTGTTATCCTCGCAACAGACGCCGTGATCGGCATGACCCCGGCATCGCATCTGTTTGCGGAACGCACCCTAGCCGAGGCGGCGGAGTAAACGCAGAGAGGCAACAGCCTCAATCTCCTCGAACAGGTTAGACGCCAGCGCCGTTTTATAAATCTCAAATGGCGGCCGTCCCCCGTCTGCCGGATTGGGGAAGACATCGTGAATGGCAAGAATACCGCCAGGGATCACTTTCGGCGCCCACAGCCGATAATCATTCAAGGCGTGTTCCATTGCATGCCCCCCATCAATGAACACCATCGCAAGCGGCGTTGCCCAGTGACGCGCAGCCACTTTTGATGGCGCCACAATCGGCACTACCGTATCTTCAAGCGATGCACGGCGAAGCGTACGACGAAACAACGGAAAAGTGTTGAGCATACCGGTTTCCGGGTCGGCGAGGCTCTCATCATGGTGCTCCCACCCGGCCTGATTTTCTTCTGAGCCCAGGTGATGGTCGAGCGCATAGAGAACGGAACCCTGTTCCTGGCACGCCAGACCGAAATAAACCGTCGACTTGCCGCAATAAGACCCGATCTCAAGGCAAGCCCCCTGCCCGGACACTTCAAGTGCGCCACGGTAGAGCGCCTCTCCCTCGTCTGCACGCAGGAAGCCTTTAACAGTTTCGATATCGATCGGAAGTCGGATTGAACTCATGGACGGTATTTCCTTCAACAAATAGCGTGCCCTTTATACAGAAATTTGGGCTTCCCGCATCCGCTGAAGTGCGCAGACAAAATCATGCACCCGCTGCTGCGTTACCGCCAGATCCCCCGACGGGTCAAAAACGGCAGACCCAACACCAAAACCATCGGCGCCCGCCGCCCACCAGGTACCAGCATTTTCAACATTGATGCCGCCGGTTGGAATAAGCAGAGCCTCCCCTTTTGGCAAGACAGCCCGCCACGCTGCAAGCACCCGTGGCGCCAGTGCCTCAGCGGGAAAAAGCTTCAAACCGGATGCACCCGCCTTCAGGGCGGCAAACGCTTCTGTCGGCGTACAAACCCCTGGCACCGTCACAAGCCCCTTGTCACGCGCGGCTCTCACCAGATCAGCATCAAAATGCGGCGAGACAACAAGCTTTCCACCAAGAGACACAATCAGTGCCAAATCCGCTTCAGAAACGACAGTCCCCCCACCCACGAGCGCACGATTGCCAAACAGCGAGACCAGCGTCGCAATACTCTCCGCCGCACCCGGCATATTGAGCGGAACTTCCATGAGGCGAACGCCCGCATCAAAGAGGGCTTGGCCCGTCGCACGCGCGTTGCGCGGTTCAAGTCCCCTCAGAATGGCGAGCACAGGCATGACCGACAAATGCGCCCGCAGAAAATCCGGACTGCTCATTCCGAAAGGCCGACATGCTTCATGCTTTCCACCCAAAGGCGTTGCGCCGTCGTATCATTTTGCGCCTGGCGGGAGGGGGAGCGTTTCTTGCACTCGACAAAATAGCCTCCGGTCTGCCCTTCAACATCATCTGACATAGCCAGGTGAATACTCGTCTTCGCACCTTCCTCTGGCGAAATGGCAAACAACTTTCCAAACTTCATCGCGAGCGTCATAAGCGGATTGTTGTTCTCACCAAATTTCGACGCCACAAACCCTGGATGCAGACAATTCGCCGTCACGCCTGTTCCGGCGAGTTGAGCTGCCAGTTCTCGCGTGAAGAGAATATTGGCGAGCTTTGAACGCTGGTAAGAGCGCCAGGCCGAATAGCGCGCCCGCGAACTATCCAGATCATCAAAATCAATGTCCGCCCCCCGATGCGCGACCGAGGCCACGGTTACAACCCGGCCCGCGCGCCCGGCCTTGATCTGCGGCAACAAAAGATTGGTGAGCAGAAAAACAGACAAATGGTTGAGCGCGAACGTCATCTCCACCCCGTCTACACTCATCGTACGACGAACAAACATCGCACCGGCATTGTTTACAAGCACATTAAGCTTGGGAAATGCCGTGGATATCTCCTCCGATACACGGCGGACTTCGGCGAATGAAGACAGATCCGCCTGAAAAAAGCGAAGAGCATCGTTCCCGGTCTCCCGCTTTAAGCTTTCAATAACTTCTGCGCCCTTGGCCGCATTGCGCGCAACCAAACCAACTTCAGCGCCACTTTCAGCGATACGCCGCGCGGTAATTAAACCGATACCGTCCGTCGCCCCGGTCACAATGACTTTTTTCTGCACGATATGGTCCTTTTCTTGCCTGAGAGAGCTGCTTCCCCGCCTTTTTTCACAGGAAACATCGAAAATTTCAGTCATCTCGGCATGCGATCAACCTTTAGGCAAGGAAAATTCGAGATACTGCCCACTGCGGGATAGTTTGGTGGGTAAAATGGTGGCAGTTCCGATGACAAATGATGACGCGGACGAATTCTATTCGATTCTAAGCGCTGTTCAGGAAACACCCAAAGGACGCTGGTTTCTGGAGGAATTTGCGAGGCGCAATCGTGTCGCAGATACCGACACGCTTCTGGAGGCCATCAATACGCTCAAAGCAGAAGCCGCCGAAACGCTGAAAGCTGCAACAACGCCAAGCGATGCGACAACTGTGGTGGCCCTTCGCCGGGAACTGGAAGAAATGAGCGCGACCATTCGCAGCACGCGCGCCGCCATTGCCTCAATCAAACCCGAAGACGATGGCAACAACCGCATCATGATGGCTTCGGAAGAGCTGGACGCCATTGTCTCGTCCACCGAGCGCGCCACATCCGAAATTCTCGCAGGTGCCGAACGCATTCAGGAGATTTCAGACAAGTTCCGCGAGCAAGGGGGCGACGAAGATCTCTGCGATGAAATTGAATCTCACGCCACATCCATCTTCATGGCGTGCTCGTTTCAGGACATTACCGGACAACGCACGTCAAAGGTCGTCGGTGTTCTTAAATATCTCGAACACCGTCTCAACTATATGGTGTCCCTCTGGGATGGTTCCACGCCCGAAACCCTGACCGATATCGACTCGACAATGCCGACAGACCAGCGCCCCGATGCCTACCTGATTACCGGCCCACAGGCCGAGGACGTCGCACCAAGCCAGGACCAGATCGACGACATTTTCCAGGACATGGGACTTCTGGACGAGGAAGACGATCTCTATGTCGGTGGACCGACGTTGGAGTTCAATCCTGACAAGGACGATATCGCCGAAAGCGCTCCTGAGACGCCACAAGCCAGAAAGCCTGCGCTCAAGACAGTGGCCGACGACCTCGACTTCGCGCCGGTCGAAACCTCATCCAAAGAGGAACCGGCAACAAAAAATGCTAGCACAGGCAGCGCCGCGGAAATTGCCCAGGACGATGTTGACGCCCTGTTCAACTGACACTGCGTTCAGCTGGCCGACCTCGTTATCATCTCAAACCAGTGTCCGGTAAGACTAGCCGACCGTGAGATTGACATGATGCACACGCCACACACCCTGTCGGTCAGGAGCATCCGGGTTCATTTCGTCGGGCCCTTCCCATGACAGATGCGTCAATGAAAAAGGGGCCACATCCAGCAGGTGTCCCGTTTCTTCCGGCAGATCGAGAGCAAGCACAAGAGCGGCGCGAATAACCGGCGCATGGGTTACTGCAACCATGGGACGATCGGGGTAATGAAGTGTCAGCCGCTGGATGGCATGTGCGACACGTGACACCACATCACCAAATGCCTCCCCCCCTTCGGGCCTGACCGTAGATGGGTTAGACCAATCAATCTGAGGATTGGCTTTATGCACTTCTGTACGCCGCCGCCCGGCCCACAACCCCAGATCCTGATCAATCAGGTCTTCCACCGGAACCGCGTTCGCCGTTTCATTCAGCGCACGTACAGATGCCCGCGCCCGTTGGGCAGGTGATGTCAGCCAGACTGCACCATTAGGCAGACGCGAGGACAAACGCCGTGCCACCACGGCACCCGGCGGCAAGGTCGGAAGGTCCAACCGCCCGGTGTAACGCCCCGGGTCTTGCGCCAAACACCCCTGACGTATCCAGTACCAGTCTGTACGCATCAGATACTCACCTCAAACACTGCGAATCCCTTATGTCCAATCTTTGTGTCCCTCCTTGGTCTGACACGCTCAGCCTGCTAAGAAAAGCCTATCGAAACTCATCAGCGACTGCAGGAAAATAAGCACATGTCGGAACCAGTACTACTTGTTGAAAAATCAGACGGCATCGCAGTCGTCACCCTCAATCGCCCCACAGCCATGAATGCCTTGTCGATGGAACTGCGCGAAACCATGGCCAAAGCATTCAACGCCCTGGAAGATGACCCCGAGGTAAAAGTTGTCATTCTCACCGGAGCCGGCAAAGCGTTCTGCGCTGGCCTCGATCTCAAGGAGCTGGGTGAGCAAGGGCTCACAGGCCCGGACAATGCCGTCATACACCTTGATCCCGTAACGTCAATCAATAAGTTTTCCGGCCCGGTTATCGGTGCGGTCAATGGCGTTGCCATAACGGGTGGCTTCGAAGTCGCGCTTGCCTGCGATGTTCTGATCGCATCAGACAATGCCCGCTTTGCCGACACCCATGCGCGTGTCGGGATTCTGCCTGGCTGGGGTCTGTCGCAAAAGCTCTCCCGCGCCATCGGTATTTATCGCGCAAAAGAACTTTCCCTCACAGGCAATTTCCTGAGTGCGGCACAGGCAGCCGAATGGGGCCTGATCAACCGGGTTGTAGCGCCGGAAGACCTCATTTCCACAGCCAAAAGTCTTGCATCAGATATGCTGACAGTCGTGCCGGAAAGCCTCAATGCCTACAAAAAGCTGATAAATGAAGGGTTTGCCCAATCCTTTGGTGATGCAATCGAAACCGAACGTCGCGTCTCCGGTGCGGCCAATTCAGCCGTTTCCGCAGACGCACTGGAAAGCCGACGCGAGGGGATACGCCAGCGCGGGCAGAAACAAACCAGCGAATAAGGGCCCAAACCGCCGCTCTATACCGGGCGGGCGACCCACACCGGTGTCGCCCCCCGCCACCAGCACTAACCTGCTCGCCACAGTGCTATGCACACGTTACACTCTTCCCAATGACATAATCTTTGGGAGGAGAGCACCATGCATGACATGGTTATTCGCGGCGGCATGATATACGACGGGACAGGCCGCGCACCATTCCACGGCGACATTGCCATCGACCGGGACAAAATCACCGCAATCGGCAATGTCGCGGCCAAAGGCAAACGCGAGATAGATGCAACCGGCCAAATCGTGACGCCTGGCTTTGTAGACATCCATACGCATTATGACGGCCAGGTCACCTGGGACCCGTACCTCCAGCCCTCCACATTCCACGGTGTGACAACCGCAATTATGGGCAATTGCGGTGTCGGCTTTGCGCCATGCAAACCGGACGAACGGGACTGGTTGATCGGTCTGATGGAAGGTGTTGAAGACATACCCGGCACGGCACTCGCCGAAGGGATCGACTGGCGCTGGGAAAGCTTCCCCGAATACATGAACGCAATTGAAGCCTCTCCTCTCGCCCTTGATGTGGGACTGCAGGTGCCACACGGCGCGCTCAGAGCTTACGTCATGGGGCAGCGCGGCGCCGACCTGGAACCGGCAAACGATGATGACGTGAAGGAAATGTCTAAACTCGTCGTCGAAGCCTTGGACGCAGGTGCCCTGGGTTTTTCCACCTCCCGCACGGAAAAGCACAGAGACAAAAACGGCGCCCACACGCCTAGCTTCAAATCCGAAGCAGCAGAATTACACGGCATCGCAGCCGCGATGGGCAAAGCCGACAAAGGGGTTATGCAGCTGATTGCGGACTTCTGGGATTTTGAACCGGAATTTGCGCTGATACGTGGCATGGTCGAAGCCTCAGGACGCCCGCTCTCCCTCACCATCGAGCAGGATGACCGTCACCCCACTATCTGGAAAAACGTACTGGATAATATTGAAGCCGCCGCGCAAAGAGGGCTGCCCATGCGGGGGCAAGTACCACCGCGCGCAACTGGCGTCTTGTTGGGTCTTACCTCCACACTCAACCCGTTTATCCTCCACAAAACCTATCGGGAAATTTCGCATCTCCCGACAGATGTTCAGGTGAAAGAACTGAAGGACCCAGCCTTCCGGGCGCGCCTCCTCGCTGAAGAGCCTGACTACCCTGCCAACCAGATCATCACCATGCTCTGCACTGGCTACCACAAGATGTTTGAACTTGGGGACACGCCCAATTATGAACCGGACCCGAACGACAGCGCACAATCTGTCGGGGAAAAAACAGGTCGGCATCCACGCGAGATCCTTCTGGACTGGATGCTAAAGCGCAACGGCGAGGCTTTGCTCTACTTCCCCCTGATGAATTATCTCGCCGGCAGTCTGGACGATGTGCACACCATGATGACCCATCCCAACATTGCTTTCGGCCTGGGTGACGGGGGCGCACATGTAGGCATTATCTGTGATGCCAGTTTCCCCACCACCATCCTCACCCATTGGGGCCGGGATCGGACCCGGGGACCCAAGCTGCCCCTGGCATGGCTCATCAATCGTTTGACCAAAGCCAATGCAGAAGTTGTTGGTCTTATGGATCGCGGTGTGGTTGCCCCTGGCATGAAGGCCGATCTCAATATCATTCGGTTTGATGACCTGCGGCTCCACGCACCTGAAATTGTGCACGACCTGCCTGCCGGTGGAAAACGCCTCATCCAGAAAGCCGACGGATATACAGCAACAATCATCTCAGGCGAGATTGCCTTTGAGGAGGGAAAGCCGACAGGTAAGTTGAATGGCAAACTGATCCGCGGAGCGCAGACACGGCCTGCGAACGCAGACATTCCACCCTTCACCCCCTCATTGGGTGGGGAGGCCGCCGAATAGGTGAGCACTCACCAGAAGAGATCCGGTAAACGGGCCCTCGCTTTCATCCTGCTCACGCTGCTGATCGACACAATCGGCTTTGGTATTATCATTCCAGTCATGCCAAAGCTCATCATGTCACTAAGCGGCGAACCGATCTCGGCCGCCGCAGGCTATGCCGGATTGATGCTCTTTGCATTTGCGGCAGCTCACTTTGTTTTCTCCCCCGTCATGGGAAACCTGTCAGACAGGTTTGGACGACGCCCTATCTTGCTCGTCTCGCTGGCCGCGTTAAGTGTCGACTATCTGATCATGGCTTTCGCACCGAACCTCATCTGGCTTTTTATCGGGCGCGTTCTCTCCGGACTTTTTGGTGCGACCTTCGCCACAGCTAACGCCTATGTCACAGACGTAACACCAGAGGACAAGCGCGCGCAGGCCTTTGGTTTGCTTGGCGCGGCATGGGGACTGGGCTTCATCATCGGCCCCGTGCTTGGCGGGTTTCTGGGAGAGATCGACCCCAAACTGCCCTTCTTTGTGGCCGCCGCTATCGCCGCACTCAACACCATCTATGGCTTTTTCGTCCTACCGGAAACATTGCCATCACACGAACGACGCCCCTTCGACTGGCGACGCTCAAACCCCGTCGGGGCACTTATTCATTTCCGCCGCTATCCGGTTCTCTTGGGTTTTGCCGTCATCGTCATTCTCTATCAGATCGGACATGACGCAAACCCGGCGATTTTCACCTATTACACCATACACAAGTTTGGCTGGTCAGAGCAGGAAATGGGTTTCGCCCTCGCCTTCACTGGCATCGCCGTTATCTTCAGCCAGACAATAGTGATCCGCTGGACGGTCGCACGGTTCGGCGAATTGAACTCCGCCTATATCGGGCTGATAACCGCGGCAACAGGTTTTGCCGGCCTTGGGCTTGCCACAACCGGATGGCAGGCCTATCTCGCGCTCTTCTCCATGTCGTTCATGGGGCTTGCCATGCCCAGCATCCGCGCGATGATGGCTCGCAAAGTCCCCGCCAATGCGCAAGGGGAATTGCAAGGCGCCTTGTCGAGCCTGATGGGGTTGACGATGATCGCCGCCCCGCTGGTCATGACCCAATTGTTCAGAGCTTTCTCTGCGGCCGATGCGCCCATTACACTGCCCGGCGCTCCCTATCTTTTGGCCGGCCTGCTTATGCTCCTGTCAGCCCTTCTCCTCGCACGACAGGTCAGACGTTCGCCCCACCCCGAACAGCCCCCCGAAAACTGATCACAACGGCCACAATCTGACGCTACCGCAACGAAAATGTTGCAATCGCGATACATTCGCAAAATAAGGTATATATAATAACGATTTTCAGTTGCACCACGGAAACCGACCGGTCTAGACAAGTTTCCAGATAGATCGCTCCTCGCACGAGCATCCAGCAGAAAGTCGGATAAATGAACAAAAACCTCCACAAACTCTTGATGGGAACAGCAATTGCGTCCCTCGCCTCCACAGCCGCCTTTGCGGAAGAGAGCTTCCCTCGTATCGACATTGTCGTACCTGTTGAACTTCAGAATGATTATGCGTTTGATTCCGATGTTCGAGCATCAGAGCTGAACGACACATTTCTCACGATCGAGCCGGAAATCTCGTTCCGCCTCTCTGAGAACTTCTCCATCGAAGCAGGTCTCGTCTTTGAGCCCATCAAGGGCGCAACCGATGATCGCTTCCTCGAAGATCAGGGCCTCTTTGTTGAGCAGCTCTTCCTCTCTTATCAAGGGGAAGGTTTCGGCCTGAAAGCCGGTAAGTTCAATCCGGCATTCGGCGTCGCATGGGACAAAGCCCCTGGCATCTACGGCGTCGACTTTGCAGAAGATTATGAGCTGACCGAACGGATCGGCCTGGGCGGTGATGTCACATTCGGGACCGAAGCTGCTGGCGAACACACCGTCTCCGTCGCAACCTTCTTCGCGGATACATCTATCCTCAGCCAGTCATTCCTGAACAGTCGCGGTGAAACCAGACGCGGGTCCGGTGGGCTTTCCAACACAGAGGATTTCTCCTCTTTCTCTGTTAGCCTGGATAGCGAAAGCGTACCAGCCCTTGGCGGTCTCGGTTACACACTCGGCATCGCACAGCAGGATGGTGGCGTCGGCACACGAGAAGACGAAACATCCTATGTCGCAGGCGTTTTCGGCAGCTTTGAAGTTGCAGACGGCATCACCCTCGAGCCCATCATCGAATATGTCTATCAGGACAACGATGCCGGCACGATTGCCGATCAGGACTACTTCACCATCGGCAATGCCGTTCTCGTTGGTCCGTGGAACGTTTCACTCTCCTATACAGCCCGCAATACCGATGCGAACGTGGCAGGTACAGCCGATGTAGAAGACGAACTCTTCCAGGCATCCGCAGGCTACGCATTTGAAAATGGCCTGACCGCCGACCTCGGCTACCGCTTCTCAGAAGAAGCATCTGTCGATACGCATATTCTCGGTGTTCTGTTCACCTACGAACTGGAAGCTTCCCTGTACTAAACAGGGAAGTCTCCTTCCGGAAAGGAACAACATGTTTTCCAAGAAAACCCGAATATCTCTTCTGTCTCTCGCCATCTTCACCATTCATGGTGTTGGAACGAGTGCGCATGCAGCCGAGCCCGCAGACATTCTCAGTACATATGCAGATATTGCCGAGGCTGGTTATCAGGACTCACTTGCCACAGCGAAGTCCCTGAAAGAAGCCATCAATAGCTTCACAAACAATCCGACAGACGAAACACTTGCCGCAGCACGGACCGCATGGGTTGATGCCCGTGCGCCTTACCAGCAAACTGAAGCGTACCGGTTTGGCAATGTGCTCGTGGACGAATGGGAGGGCAAAGTGAACGCCTGGCCACTCGACGAAGGTCTGATTGACTATGTGGATACGGACGCTTATGGTGACGGTAGCGATGAAAATGCTTTCTATACAGCAAATATCATTGCAAACGAAAAGCTGACAATTGCCGGACAGGAAATTGATGCCACAAACATCACCCCTGATCTGCTGCGGTCTCTGCATGAAATTGATGACGTAGAAGCCAATGTGGCAACCGGCTACCACGCAATCGAATTCCTGCTCTGGGGTCAGGACACAAATGGCACAGACGCAGGCGCTGGCAACCGGGCTGCAACAGACTTTGCAACAGGTGATGCATGCACCAACGGTCATTGTGATCGCCGTATCGCCTACCTGGTAGCGGCAACAGACCTCCTGATCTCTGATCTGGAAGAAATGACAGCGGCCTGGGGTCCAAACGGCAATGCCCGCGCGGCACTGGGGACAGATAAACAGGGGCTTGCCACTATTCTGACCGGTATGGGTAGTCTTTCATACGGTGAGCTGGCCGGCGAACGGATGCGCCTTGGCCTGATGTTGCATGACCCGGAAGAAGAGCATGACTGCTTCTCCGACAATACGCATAATTCCCACTACTATGACGCGTTGGGAATTGCCAATGTCTACAAAGGGTCATACACCCGCATCGATGGTAGCAAAGTCGAAGGCGCAAGCCTTTCTGATCTTGTTCGGACCCTCGCACCGGAACTCGATGCCGAGATGCAAGCAAAACTGGCCGCAACCGAAGCAGCCATGACCGTCTTGAAAGAGACAGCGGACAAGGGTGAGCAATCCTACGACCAGATGATTGGCGAAAACAACGAAGCTGGAAACGCCATCGTTCAAGCTGCCATTGACGGACTTGTGGATCAGACCAAGACCATCGAACGGATCGTCGCGGCAATCGAACTCGACAAGATCGAAATCGAAGGTTCTGACAGCCTCGACAACCCGGAAGCGGTCTTCCAGTAAGCCCTGCCTTACCACAATTTTTTGATGTCGCGGCCCTTCGGCTGCGGCATCTGGCCTCAGACAAGCCTGGCCAAATGGCCATATACTACGCGCATGATCAGCCGCATCTCATTCAGCATTCTCTGCGCCACTCTCACCTTGAGCCCCCCTGCGTTCGGTGACGCCTCCCCCGCATCGACAGAAATATCGCGAAGCCGCGCAACAATCCTCGCCCCCACAAATGATTTCACGCAGGCAGAACCACACGAAGCACTGGCGGGCGGGACCGCAACAAACACACGCAGGTTTGACCGGGAAGCCTTCTCCCAGCCCTCCCAGAATCTGAGTTTCGCAGACAGAAGTGATTTCTTTGTCGGCAATGGTTTCTTCAAACGCCTGTGGGTTACAGCCCCCGCATCCACCACTTCGGCGGATGGATTGGGACCACTCTACAACGCACGTGCGTGTCAGCGCTGCCATCTGAAAGATGGTCGCGGTCACCCGCCCAAGGATGCGACAGACAGCGCCACCTCCATGTTTTTGCGGGTCTCCATCCCGCCGCAAACGGCAGAGCAGGCTGAAGCAATACGCGCGCATATGCTCAATGTCGTGCCGGAACCGACCTACGGCGTACAATTGCAGGATGTCGCCGTCCCGGGTCTGGCAGCTGAAGGGAAGATGAGAATTGGTTATGAAGAGCAAGAGGTGTTCTTCGCGGACGGAAGCGTGGCAAACCTACGCCATCCGACCTACAGCTTCACAGACCTGAATTATGGCCCGCTGCACGACGAGGCCCTCCTGTCCCCCCGTGTAACGCCGCCCATGATCGGCCTCGGCTTGCTGGAAGCAATCCCCGCTGAGGACATTATCGCGGCAGCAGACCCCGACGACACGAACGGCGACGGTATTTCCGGAAGGCCAAAATTCATCTGGAGCCGGGCTGAAGGCCGCGTCATGCTCGCCCGCTTCGGGTGGAAATTGGCAAACCCCACAATTCCCGACCAAGCCTCCGAAGCCATGGCCGGTGACATCGGTATCTCCAACCCTCTGTTTCCCGGCCACAGTGGCGATTGCACTGTCAATCAGCCCGCCTGCCTCGCCGCCCCTGCAGGGATTGGCGGTCCCGGCGGTGATCTGGAAGCTTCAGCCGAGATCATGGAAACAGTCTTCTTCTACTCTCGCAACCTCGCCGTGCCCGCCCGGCGCGATATCGATACACCGGTCGTATTGCGCGGCAAGGAGCTCTTCTACACCGCCAATTGCGTAGGATGCCATACGCCGAAGCACGCAACATCCAACGACGAAACCATCCAGCCCACATTGCGCGGACAGCTTATCTGGCCTTATTCGGACTTACTGTTGCACGACATGGGCGAAGCCCTCGCGGACGGACGACCCGAGGGCACAGCCTCAGGCAGCGAATGGCGCACTCCCCCTCTTTGGGGGATCGGCTTGACCCGAACGGTAAACGGACATACCAATTTTTTACACGACGGACGGGCCCGAAATCTGACAGAAGCCATTCTCTGGCATGGAGGGGAAGCTATGGCAGCAAGAGAAACCTTCCGCCACATGAACAGTAACGACCGCGACGCCCTGATCGCATTCTTGAACAGCCTGTAGGTCCTAGATGAAAATATTGCGGTTTGTCGTCACACTCTTCACCCTGACAACCTTCTCACAGACAGCATCGGCTGATCTGGTCAGCCAGGCGCAATATGTCAGCCTCGTTCAGGCGCTCACAGAAAAGACGGCCCTCCCCCTCCACAGACAGTTTGCCATCGAAGCCGCACTGATGGGGGATGTCATGAAAGGCTTCTGCGCTGCCCCTACACCCGCCGGGCAGGTGGAAGTTACACAACGCTTCCATGCCTTGATGGATGCCTGGCAGCAGGTTGAACCTTTTCGCTTCGGTCCTGTCATGACAGCGCCCGGTCCGGCCCGCTTCCAGTTTTGGCCCGACAAACGCGGGACGGGACAACGGCAATTGCGACAAGCCTTCAAAGACAAAGATGTCACACTCACTGAAGGCACAACACTGGCCACAAAGAGTGTGGCTTTACGTGATCTTCAAGCGCTCGAAACACTGATCTTCGTCAAGCCGGAGGTTTTGCTCGAACCTGGGAGCTACCGCTGCGCCTACGCAAGCGCAATCGCCGACTTGCAACGCACCCAGGCCGCACTCCTCTACGATACATGGTCGCGACCAAACGGCTTTGCCGCAGAACTTATCAATGCGGCCAGTTCAACACCCGCCTTCTTTGATGAGCGTGAAGCGGCTGGTGCATATGTAAATGCGCTCGTTTCAACCCTCGAAGTCATTCGCCTGCAAAAACTGGATCGCCCCATGGGGTTGACCGTATCGGAAGCTCGAACCTCCCGACTGGAAAACTGGCGGAGCAAACGATCAACGCAAAACATGGTTCTGAACCTCTTGACCCTGCAGCGCTTCTTCGCCGTCGAAGGTGGTTTTTCCGATCTCCTGAGACGTGTGGACAAGCAGGAGGATGCGACAGCCGCCGAAGCGCTTTTCGACAAAGTCATCTATAATTTGCAAGCCTTTGAAAGCCCGATGGAGACACTCGTCGCCGACACAAAAGCCCGCTCCAACCTGGAGAGCCTGCTGAACGATCTTCGCGCACTACAAACACTCATCCAGGAAAAAATTGCGATTGATCTAGGCCTGGTCCCCGGCTTCAACGCGACAGATGGCGACTGACATGCAGGTTACCCGACGCCACATTCTACAGACCGGAGCAGCGGTCGGTGCCAGCGCGTTCCTCCCCTCGCCCTCCCTCGCCCAACCAAACGATAGCCGCTGGATCGGGTGCCGTAAGCTGGGCGATACCCACTACGCCACCCAGTTTGATACAACAGGTAAAATATGGACGAACACGCCGCTCCCTTCACGGGGCCACGGCATCACCGTCTCACCGGACGGGCGGACCGCCCTCATCGTCGCACGAAGACCCGGCACCTATGCTTTATGGGTCGATCTGGAAAGTGGCGAGACGCTAACCCGGATCGAAAGCGCACCCCACCGGCACTTCTACGGGCATGCCTGCTTCTCTCGTGACGGCACTCATATCTTCATGACAGAAAATGATACGCGCTCGGGCGCAGGGCTCATAAGTGTTCGAGACACAAGCAGAGCATTTGAGGAACTGGACCATTTTCCCACTGGCGGCATCGGTCCGCACGAGCTGGCTCTACTACCCGATGGCAAAACAATCGCCATCGCAAACGGTGGCATTCTCACGCGGCCTGAAACAGGACGCACCCCCCTGAACCTGGAAAGCATGGCACCATCACTCACCCTGTTCGACATCACAACGGGGAAAATTAACACGCAACACCGGCTCCCCGCTTCACAACATCAGCTCTCCATCCGGCATATGTCCGTTCATCAAAACGAGATCGCCCTTGCCTTACAGTTTGAAGGGCCCCGGAATATCCCCATGCCCCTGCTGGCACTTTTTGACGGGGTCTCGTTGCGCCTGATCGACACACCCGATGCCCTCGCCCGTCGCATGCGAAACTATGCTGGATCCATTTCTCACGACCTGTCTGGTGACATTATTGCCATGACCTGCCCAAAGGCCAACCTTGTAACCTTCTGGGCAGCAAAAACCGGGGAACCATTAGGACAGACACGCGCGGGCGATGTTTGCGGCGCAGCACCGGGTAAAAAACCCGGCGAATTTGTTCTGACAGCACGCGCTGATATTCTCACCGCCAGCTTCACCGGACATCACGCGGACGCAACCTTCTCCCGCTCCCAATGGGACAATCATCTGACCCGCATCGCTTAATTCCTGACTTGCTCTATAGTGAGCGCACGAAGATATCCTTTTGACAGGAGATGGGGCGGATGACCGAACGCACAATTACGACGCTGGAAGAACTGGAAGCGCTCTACGCAAGCGTCAGCGAAATTGCGCGTGCAAAGGAACAGAACGCCCTGACACCGCACTATCGCGCATTCGTGGAAGCGGCCCCTTTTGTCGTTATCTCAACACTTGGTCCCAACGGTATCGATGCAAGCCCTCGGGGAGATCCGCCTGGTTTCGTGCAGATCGTTGACGATAAAACACTCCTGATCCCGGACCGGCGCGGCAACAATCGCCTGGATACTCTGAAGAACATTCTATACGACCCGCGCATCTCACTCATTTTCCTCATCCCCGGTGTAGGAGAAACCCTGCGCGTCCGAGGACAAGCCACCATCATTCAGGATGAAGAATTGGCGAAGAGCTTCACGATGCAGGGGAAAGCGCCAACAACCTTGCTGCGTGTCACAATCAACTGCGTCTACTTCCAATGTCAAAAAGCCCTGGCGCGGTCGAAACTCTGGGACCCTGAGGCCCGGGTAAACAGAGCCACCTTACCCACAGCCGGAGAAATGGCCGAGGCTCTGTCCAGTGAACCGTTCGATGGCAAGGCTTACGATGAAGCATATCCAGAGCGGCTAAAACAAACCATCTACTGAAAATTCAATAATGGTCAGCCACCGGCTCCATGGAGAAACTCAAGCCCGCATTTTTTGACAAGCGATCCAGAAGTTGGTCGCCCATCGCTGCGGCTGGTGTCCAGAAACCGCCACCGGTCTGCTCTTTTGTGATATCCCGCGCAAGGCAGATCGCACACTCGCTGATGATTTTCGCCGTCGACGCATAACCCGGATCTTTATCTCCGGTAACACGCGCAACAAATTCCTGCCCGTCTTCTGCTTCCCCCAGAAACACAAGATTGTAGAAACCATTTTCCCGGTCTCGTTCTGACGGTCCTTCCCCTGGCTTGGGTAGCAGAAAGCGGCTCATGAAGTTTCGTGTTGGACGAAAAGCAGCAGCCGCGACAAACCCACCAAGCCCGCCAGCCAGAGCATAGGAGGTCAGCCGTCCGGGAAGCCCCTCCCCCATCATCATGGCCTCGTCATATCGGAAGTCTCGCCCATAGGCGTAGTCAAGCAATGCGTTGGTGCGATGAACAACACGCGTATTGATACCTGCCATCACAAAAGGGGCAATCCAGCTTCCCGCCTCTTCATCATACCGCAAAGGTGTATCACTAGGCTGATCTGGTCCTTCGCGCAAACCTTCAGGGTTTAGAACATAAGGGTCGCGCATCATCTCGCGAATGGTGGGGTCACGCCCTGCCTCTTCCATCAGATTGATCATGCTGGCGATCGTTCCCCCGCTTGCCCCGCCCCGCATCGCTTTGACACGCATTTTGACACTACGGCATCGCGTGTTCGATTTCCGCTTCACTTCCCGCGTTAAATAGAAAACCCCCAGATCAGACGGTACTGAGTCAAAGCCGCAACAAGGCACAATGCGCGCCCCCGTCTTCTCCGCCTCGGCCTGATGCGCATCGATCATACGGCGGATCCATTGTGCTTCCCCGGCAAGGTCCACATAGCCGACGCCATGCCGGACACAAGCAGCCACCATCTCCGATCCGTATTTTGCATACGGCCCAACTGTCGTGAGAACGACTTTAGTCTGCTGCACAATTCCATCCAGCGAGGCTGCATCAGAAGCATCACCCGTCAGGATCGGCACATGCGCTGCCGCTTTTCCCAGGTCTCTTCGCACAGCTTCCAGCCGGGCTTTTGAGCGTCCGCCCATCGCCCATCTCAGACTGGTATCACTTCCGTACTGCTTGACGAGATATTGGCAGATGAGCTTGCCGACAAAGCCGGACGCACCCCAGACAATAAGATCAAATTTCTCACCCGTATCACTCATCCTTGCCTCCCGTTGGAACTTTCCTCAAACGATCAGATCAACCCCGCCACCCGTGCGCTCAGGCCCGAGCCTGCACAACAAAAATTGCACCTGACAAACTGATCGCACCATCTTGTTGCGGCAACGCGAGCGCAATCTCCGCGACAATCTTCTCAACCTCCGCAGGAGAAAGGTTCTCCACCATCGGGCGCACCGGACCTCTTTCAACCAGACCCGACGCTGCAGCCTCGACAGAGGCTCCCCAGGGCATTGCAAAATCAACCGGCTCAACAACAATATCACGCCAGCCTGCACCCGACAGGAGTTGCTCAATCCTCGCCGGATCAGCAAAAGCAAACGGCCCCGGCGCATGCGGGTCTCGCGGCGTATCATCCGCCACATACTTTCGGACAATGGAGACAGGCAGGCTCACCCACTGATTAAGTTTGGGCGCCTGCCAGCAGGCAAAGCACAGGCGGCCATCCGTCGCCATATGTGAATGCATATTGGCGAAGGCGGCCTGAGGATCTTCAAAAAACATCACCCCGAAACGCGAAAGCAGCAGGCTTGCATCATCAAGCAGCTTATCCGTTTGAGCATCCCCGACCATAAAAGACACATTGGTAAGCCCCGCCGCCAACGCCCGGTCACGCGCCAGCCCGGACATGGGGAGAGACAGGTCCACCCCCAGCACAGCGCCAGCCTTTCCCGCCGCAGACGCTGCCAGCAAACTGGTCTCCCCGGTACCACAGCCAATATCAATCACGCGCTCTCCAGGTTGGACCGCAGCCCGCCTCATCAGCGCTTCGGTCACTCCCGTCAGGGAACGGTCCATACTTTCCTGACCGCTGACCCAACCCGCCCCGGCCGGTCCGTTCCAGAAATCCTTTTGTGCCTGATTGATCATATTGCTGCTCCTTTTGTCCTTTGAAACTGTGCCTCATAGCCCCCCTGTTGGCAATTCCGCGTTACGGAATTCATACAAATAGAATCCTCCCCACCCCTTGGGGCGTGGATATGATGGAGATCGACAAATCTGGGAGAGCGATATGAAAACGAAGCACCTGGCAGAAACCGCAGCGCTGACAACACTTATCGTTGCAATCACGTCAAGCCTCCCCGCCCGTGCCGCGGACACACAGCTGCTTTGGGGAGATACGCACCTCCACACAGCCTATTCCACAGATGCTTTTCTGGCCGGAAATCGAGATGCAGATCCGGATACGGCCTACCGCCTTGCAAAAGGGGAACCTGTAATCCACCCCTTTAACCGAACCCGGGTGCAGATCGCCCGCCCCCTGGACTTTCTCGTTGTTGCTGACCATGCCGAGGGGCTCGGGGTGATGGGGGAACTGAACAGGCAGGACCCGGACCTCGCCAATTTCTGGTTCTGGCAGCGCTGGAAATCATCATACGCGCTGGGCAAGTTTCGTGATGTCGTGGCTGATCCCAGTCACGGGACAGCAACCTTCCTCTCCAACATGCCGCAACCAGCAGTTGAAGCCGGCGACAAGGTTGACCCCGTCACTGCCGGGGACCAAAAAGGTCTGTTTGATTTTCTGACCCGGCTTGTCCCCGAAGAGACCATTCACGCCATCTCTGCCGATATGTGGTCAAGGTCGGTGGCCGCAGCCGAAACACACAACGACCCTGGCACCTTCACTGCCATGATCGGCTGGGAATGGACACAGACAAATAACGGTGTGAACCTGCACCGGGTGGTCATGTCAACGCTGGACGGTGAAAGCGCTGAAACCATGGACCCTGTTGGTACCGACAACGCACCCTATCCCGAAGACCTTTGGGAGAAGCTGGGTGAGCTGAGCAATACAACAGGCGCGCGGTTTCTCGCTATTCCCCATAATTCCAACCTGTCTAAAGGCTACATGTTTTCCGATACATTGCTAAACGGGGAAGCCATGACAGCGGAATATGCCCGCACACGGGCAGAGTGGGAACCCGTCGCAGAAATCACGCAGATCAAAGGCGACAGTGAAACTCACCCTGCACTCTCACCGAACGACACATTCGCAGACTTTGAACAGTTCAACTTCTATCTTCAGGCAGTCCCTCAGGGTGGGCCTTCCGTCTACAAACCAAGCCCCGGCGATTTTGTCAGGACCGGCTTGATGCGCGGCCTGGAAATCGAAAGCAAGCTCGGTGTGAACCCTTATCAGTTTGGTCTGATTGGCTCGACCGACGCTCATACGAGTATCTCCTCACCCGACGAGCCAAACTTCTGGGGCAAGGTTGCACTCGACTCCATTCCTGAAAATAAGAGGCGCATCCCCACCGACGCTGCTTATCAAATGGGTGTGGAAGCATTTGACGGGTGGAACATGTCCGCATCAGGCCTCGCAGCAGCCTGGGCAACTGAAAACACGCGAGAGGCAATTTTCGACGCGTTTACCCGCAAGGAAGTTTACGGCACGACCGGCCCACGTATCTCGCTGCGCGTTTTTGGCGGCTGGAATTTCGACACAACCGCACCCCAGGCTGACGACATCGCCAACATCGGCTACGCAACCGGCGTCCCAATGGGAGGCGACCTGGCTGGTACCCCGGAGGCAGCTCCTGTACAACTTCTTATTCGCGCGACACGCGATCCACAGGGTGCAAATCTTGACCGTGTTCAGGTAATCAAAGGCTGGCTTGATGACAACGGCGTCGCTCAGGAAAAAGTGTATGACGTTGTATGGTCCGACGCGCGCCAGCCGGACGCCAGCGGCAACCTTCCTCCGGTAGGGAACACCGTCGATATCAGAACCGGCAGCTTTGAAAATTCTATCGGCGCGCCGGAGCTCTCCCACCTCTGGCAAGATCCCGAATTCGATCCCGGACAGCCCGCTTTCTATTATGTTCGTGTACTGGAAATTCCAACGGTCCGCCATTCCCAGCTTGATGCCGTTGCTCTACAGATTGACACGCCTTACGAAGCACCGGCCACATTGCAGGAGCGCGCTTACTCATCGCCGATCTGGTACAAGCCCACACGATAGATATGCTTACAAATTAATCTTCACGCTCAATCATTAAGCAACTCCATGGAGATTGCATAAAAACTGCGACATACCGCCCTATGAGACGAACCTCCATATAGGCTATGCTGCGACTTGAGAGTGGAAAGCCCAAAGAAAAGTTTACCTTTTCCAAAAAAACAAGTTTCATCATAAAACAAAAATGGCAAAATCCACTACATGTTGGGGGGCGTCGGCACATGCCGAGTGGTGGAGACAAGAATGCGCACAATAGCCGCATTGACGATTGCAATATCAGTTTGGTCAGCAAGCGGAGCAAGTGCCCTTGCGGATTACAGTGCGTCTGAAGCTGAAACAAACCGGGCAGCGGACACGGCCCTGCGCCAGACAGAAACCCTGATCACCGGCATTGCGTTTGCCTTCGATTACCTGGCAACCTTCGTCGGAGAAGCTGGCCCTCCCCCCGCAATCATCCAGGCAGAATTGCAGGCAACAACCAAACGGCTGGACGGTGTCCGTTCTCTTCTAATGATCGCGCAGGACGGGACTTTGCTGCATGACGCATTTGCCTACCCTGCCCCGCAGGTTAATCTGGGCAACAGAGAATACGTCATCGCCGCGATGACAACGCCGGGCGTACAAATCGGCGAAGCTGTTATCGGCCGAACCAGCGGCTTTCCTTTTGCACCCATTTCCATGCGCAAACCGTCAATCAACACTGTGATGACGGCAATTACGGATCTGAGAAAACTACGTGAGCCACTGGACTGGTGCATGGATGCATGTGGCGGCGCTCTACTGACACGAGATGGGAAACTTGTTGCCATCTCCCCGCCGGAAGCCAGACTGGACGACAAAATTGTTCAGGAAATTATCGGGCGCGAAGAAACGAGCGGCACATTCCTGCATGCCAGAGAGCAAATCTCATTCATCGTTTCCTTCAGAAAAAGCGAGCGCTTCCCGTTCATTATCCTCGCTTCCAAGGCTCTCGCACCCACCGTCAGCATTGCCACCGAGTAAGAAATCCATCGCAGCCCGTCTCTGGCTGGAGGTCAATATCTCACCATCTGCCCCTGCCGCGGAGCGTGCTTCAAGCCACGCCTGACCAGGCGTACGAACGTCGCAGGCCGACAGGACCGTCAGGCGCGCTAACTGATCATCGCCCGGCGCCGGCTGCCACACCAGATAAACCGTTCCGACCGCCACGATAACGGCAACAGCCAGCCCTCCCCAGGCATATTTGGCAGAATGGCGCGGTTTCCCGACTACGCGAGCAATGTGCGCCTTCCCCCGCGCCTGCATGCTTGCATCAAGCACTTTACCCTCCAACCGAAATAAAAGTTCTACCATTATTCTCAGATTGCGCATCCCGCGCAATCATAAAGGAGAATAAAATGGACTACATTATTCGCTCAGCCACTTTGGATGACGTTGCCGCGATCACACGCCTCCATGTGGACAGCTGGCAGGATACATATACCTTCATGCCGGCCTCGGTTCATAGCAACCGCTCGTATGCCTACCGCTACGAGGAATGGCTTGAAATTCTGAGTAATCCGGATCCGGATCACCTGATCCTGACGGTATGGGACGGCGATATCCTTGTAGGTTTTTCCAATTGCCTTCCCTGTCGGGACCCCGACATGCCGCAGGCAAAGGGAGAAATGCACGCGATCTACTTCCGGAAGGACTATAGAGGCCACGCGCTGGGTGCTGTTCTATTTGAACGGATGATCCACTTTCTCATCAAACGGGATTTGTGGCCCGCATGCCTGTGGGCGTTCGAGCGAAACGAGTTCCGGCACAATTACAAAAACATTGGCTTCACAGATGCTGTATATCGCGATCGCGTAATTGCCGGTGTTCCCATTCCGGAAGTGGGTTATCTGTCTCCTGCATCTCCCGAGGGCTTCTTCGAAGCCATCAATCAGCGCCTCGCCGAAGAAGCGACCGCACAGCAAGAGAAACCACAGACCGCTCCCCCTCAACCTCTTGCTCAAGAAGCTGATCAAACACGTCCCGGAACGTCTCTGCAAAATCAGCAGGGTCCAAACTGATGTGCGGACTCTCATCCGCCAGCAGATAGGCCACATTGTATGCCGCAACACGTGCGGTTGTCGCTTCGACGACAACCGTGCGTGGGCGCGCTTCCTCCATCTCCCCCTGCCCGGTAAGCAGCCAGACCGAGTTCACCCCCATCGCCACAAGGTCGATCAGCACATTGGCCTTGGGTGCTCCCTCGCCATGCTCATAACGTTCCCAGGTTTTGCGCTCCAAGCCCCAGATTGACGCCATTTTTGACGCGCTGATACCCAAGGAATTCCGGACTTCGCGGAGGCGCTCACCAAACTCATCCATCACTTCCTCGTCAGCCAAGACCTGTTCCTCACGCATAGAGGTTACTGAAACCGGTTCGCCAGAACCGTTTCGCACATCATAGGCAATATATGGGAGTAAGAAAAAGAGATATGTGAGAAATAGTAAAAACAGATAAATAGTCAGTTCTCAACGCCTGTATCGCCAGAACAAACAACTAGAAGAAAGCAAGTAGTGTTAAGAACACCACGCCCCACATCAGAAATGATAAATAAATTTTACCTTTTCACAAATGACGCAATACAGAAGTGAAGTATTGAGCGGTCAATCCACTTTCCTGTCCAGACAGGACAAGACAAGACCGGGCGTACCAAATGGCGCGCGTCCCGATGCAATATTACTGCCCGATACAATATCGCAGAATGTACAGAGAGATTTGGTGGGCCGTGTAGGATTCGAACCTACGACCTAGTGATTAAGAGTCACCCGCTCTACCAACTGAGCTAACGGCCCGCACCGATCGACGGGCTGAACGCCCACACCGACTGTCGGCGTCTTATAGAGAAGCCCCGTCCCACATGCAAGAGCGCCAAAGCATCATTTCACATCCGGAACAGAAAGGTTTCCCGCTACCAGAACGCCGCAGGATTGCGTGTAATTTCAAAGCTGCGATGAATGTAAGCGCTCATCAGAAGACCAAACCCCATCATCAGCGTCAACATCGCCGTCCCCCCATAGGAGACGAGCGGCAACGGCACCCCCACCACAGGCACCAGCCCCATAACCATTGCAATATTGATAAAGATGTAGAGGAAAAAGTTGACGGTGATCCCCATGGCAAGCAACCGACCAAATTGGTTCCGCGTCTGCAGCCCGACCGTAATCCCGAACATCAGCACCATAAAATAGAGCCCGATCAAGGTGAGACCGCCCACCAGCCCCAATTCCTCAGCCAGCATGGTGAAGATAAAGTCTGTGTGCTTCTCCGGCAGGAAATTGAGGTGTGCCTGCGTGCCCTCCATAAAGCCCTTGCCAAACACGCCACCCGAGCCGAGCGCAATCTTGGCCTGCAAAATGTGATACCCCGCCCCAAGCGGATCACTCTCCGGATTGAGGAATGTCAGGACGCGTTGACGCTGATAGTCGCGCAACATTCCCCAACCGATCGGAATAGCCGCCAACGCGGCAACCCCGCCCAGAATGAAATAGCGCCATGCAAGCCCCGCAAGGAAAAACAAGGTGACACCAACTGTCCCCAGCAAAAGCGCCGTTCCCAGGTCGGGCTGACGAAGCGTCAAATAGAACGGCGCCCCGATCATCAACAATGGCAGGAACATGTATTTGAGGCGTGAGACCTGATCCAGCGTCAAACCGTGAAAGTATCGGGCAAGTGCAAGAATGAGCGTGATTTTCATCAGCTCTGAGGGCTGCAACTGAATAATGCCAAGATCAATCCAGCGTTGCGCGCCCATGCCGCGAAAGCCGGCAAACTCCACCCCGATCAGCAACACCAGAGCAATCGCATAAGCCGGGTAAGCAAGCGTCATCCAAACCCGAACATCAACAAAGGCCACCACGAACAAGATGACAAGCCCCACGCCAAACCGCATCATCTGGCGCGATGCCCAAGGATCAACATTTCCGTCTGCGACGGAAAAAAGCATCGCAAAGCCCATGGACGCAATGGCGCAAATCAGCAGGAGGAAACCCCAGTTAAACTCAAAGAACTTGTCTTTGAGCCGCATGTCCCGGCCACCGCCACCATTGAAAAAAGCATCAACCATGGTTCACCCTGCCTTTGCCGGATCACGTACGGCCGGCGACATAGCACCATCCCCGGCAGCAAGCCTGGAAGATGGATCACGCTCCAGGACAAAACGCATAATATCGCGCGCAACAGGCGCCGCCGCCTTGCTGCCACTACTTCCATGCTCAATCACAACCGAGATCGCATACTTCGGATTGTCGACAGGGGCATACGCCACAAACAGCGCGTGGTCCCGCTGACGCCACTCAAGCTCTTCATTGGAAAGAACACGGGTTTCACGCTCTGCCCGGCTGATCCGTCGGACCTGAGCTGTCCCGGTTTTACCGGCAAGCTCCATCCCCGGTTCCGCAATACGCGCCCGGAAAGCGGTCCCGCGGGGATGATTGGAAACCATATTCATCCCCTCCTGAACAATCCCGAGCGCCGTCTTTGACACACCAATATCTTCCAGCGGCGGCGGCGGCGGCACTTCGCGCTCGCCAACAGCCCGCACCACACGTGGTCTGACACTTTGACCACCATTGGCAATGCGGGAAACCATCACCGCCAGTTGCAAAGGTGTTGCCAGCAGATAACCCTGCCCGATCCCGGCGATAAGCGTCTCACCCTGATGCCAGACTTCCCCTGTTGCGGCACGCTTCCACCCTTGGCTGGGGACCAGCCCGGGTTTCTCCCCCGGCACTTCAAATTCAAACGTCTCACCGAGGCCAAACCGGTGCGCCATCTGCTCAATCCGGTCAATCCCTATTCGCTTGGCAATCTCATAGAAATAGACATCACAGGAATGCATGATCCCGCCACGCATATCCACGTACCCATGCCCACCTTTTTTCCAACAGTGAAAATCGTGAGAGCCGATAGACGTCTTGCCCGAGCAAAAGATATTCTGATTGGGATCAACCAGACCGCTATCGTAAGCGGCAGCGGCAACAACCATCTTGAAGGTGGATCCCGGCGGGTACTGCCCCGCTATCGATTTATTGAGCAAAGGAAGATAGGGATTGTCTCGCAGGCCTGCCCACTTCTCGTGGCTCAACCCGATGTTGAAATCATTCGGATCATAGGCCGGCGTGGAAACGCAGGCGATCACATCGCCCGTGTGTATATCCATAACGACAGTGCTTGCCGCCTCCCCCGCAAGACGCTCGGTTGCAAACTGCTGCACATCCATATCCAGCGTCAGACTGACCTTCGCTCCGGGGATGCCCGGGTCTTTGGAAAGTTCGCGGATGACACGGCCATAGGCATTCACCTCGACATGGCTAGCCCCCGCAGCCCCACGTAATTCGCGGTCAAGGCGGCGTTCCAGCCCACTTTTACCGATACGGAACCCCGGCAATTTCAGGAGCGGATCATTGTCTTCAAGATCAGCTTCCGACACCGCCGCCACATAACCCACCACATGCGCAAGCGACGAGCCATGCGGGTAGTGCCGGGTTTCCCCGACTTCAGGTTGAATCCCCGGCAGATCGGGCTCGTGAATATTGATCTGCGCAAACTGCTCCCAACTCAGGTTCTCCGCCACCGTAATCGGCAGGAAGGCCGGAGAGCGCCTTGCATCACGCAAGACTCTTTTCCACTGCGTTTCAGACAGTGGCACGATACGAGTGAGCTTTCGCAGCGTTGCCTCGATATCCGGCGTCTGTTCCGGGATCAGAACCACACGGTAGTTCTGACGGTTGGACGCAAGCGTTACCCCAAACCGGTCGACAATCTCCCCGCGCAACGGCGCAAGCAGACGCATGTTTACGCGGTTCTCTTCCGCAAGCATCTGGTACTCGGAGCTTTTCAAAACCTGAAGGTAGTACATGCGCGCGGCGAGACCGCCAAAGACCAGCAGCTGCGCGCCACCAATAAGTGCCGCCCGCCGGGAGAACGATTTAAATCGCTCAGTGTCTACGCCATTATTCAGCACAGCAATTACCCTTGCACCAGAAGCCAGTCCTGCAGCTTCTGGAAAAGATTAGCAAACAGGGGGAAAAGCGCCACCGTCGCGAGCATCTGTCCCAAAATGCCCCAGACAGACAGCAATTGCCCAAAGTAGAATGAGGCAAGCACCCAACCCAACAGGCCATTAACCAAAGCCGCCGCCAGAAAACCGACCCAGATCACCGTGAAGGTTTGTGCAACGACGAGCGTCCGCTGGCTGACAACCAGCCCGTAGACAATGAGATAAACAAGCGCCCACAGGCCCAGTGGCCCGGCGGAAAGAAGGTCATACAGAAGGCCAACGGCAAACACCGCATAGGGGGGGAAAACATCAGGGCGATGCACCGCCCAGTAATAGACAGCCATCAGGGCAAACGCGGGCGCAACATCGATAAAGAGGATCTGGCTCAAAGGCACGAAGCTCAACAGAACGCACAAAAGTCCCGCCAGAAAAGGCAGAACGAGCAAGGCAATCTTCCCTGCCCGCGCGGCTGGTGTCGGTCCGATGGGCTCAAAACTCATGTGCCCCCTCCCGCTTGCGGCGTCGCAGCCGCACCCGTGGACGGAGCAGGTGCCGGTGCCCCACTGCCCGCATCAGCCTTCACGCCGTCAGCAAAGATCGGCGGCGGGTCTTGCGTGTCCACTTCCGTCGGAAACACATATTGAAGCACACGCACCATATCGAGTTTTGTCCGGTCTGAATAAGTCCGGACGGTGTAAAGCCCCTCGCCGCCATCCACCACCAGTCCCACCGGAAGCCCGGGTGGCAAAAGCCCCCCATGCCCGGATGTCACAACCCTGTCACCGGCCCTGATCGCAGATCCAGGTGGCAGAAAATCCAGTCTGGGTGTGGAGCTGTTATCACCGGAAAGAATAGCCCTGACCTGTGTGGACTCGATCACAACCGGGACGCGACTGTTCAAGTCAGTCAACAGAAGGATACGGCTTGCATCTGGCCCCGTCGCCACAATACGCCCAAGCAATCCTTGAGTATCAATCACAGCCTGCCCGCTTTCAACCCCATGCGTCTCACCCACATTGACAATGAAGGTTTCCACAAAAGGACCACCGCTATCCCCTACCACCCGGCCGGTGACATAGGAAATTGCAGGATCCACCTGAACATTCAGCAGCGCTTCGAAGCGGGCCAGCTTCGCCTCAAGCTGTATGGCACGCTCTTTCCACTCAAGCAGGTCGGCGTTCTCTACGCGCAGGCGCTCGTTCTCATCAAAGACATAGGCATACTGGTCAGTACTCTCAACCACCCGGCGGGCCGCCGCGACGGGTCGTGATGCCAGCTCCAGAAGCGGCGCAGCCAAGTCAGTCACCACTTGCCGGGCCCGGTCCACCACATAGGTTTCCGCCCGACCGAGCAACAAAAGAGCTGCAGCCAGCGACACCATAAAAATCAACGGGACGCGCCCGGATACGTCGCGAACGGGAAGCGCAGGCCTGTTTGTCTGATCAATCACAGATCAACGCCTTTTCAAGGCCCCTGGGTCAGGTAGCCTCAGTAAACCGAGGACAGAACATGTTTCATGGTTTTGATGTGCTCAAGCGATTTGCCTGTACCAAGTGCAACACACGAAAGCGCATCATCCGCAATGCTCACCGGCAGGCCGGTCTCATCGCGCAGAACCTGATCAAGGTTGGCAAGCAAAGCCCCCCCACCTGTCAGAACAATCCCTTTATCGACAATGTCGGCAGCAAGTTCAGGCGGCGTCGCTTCCAACGCGACCTTGACAGCCTCCACAATGGCACCAACGGGTTCGCCAAGGCTTTCGGCAATCTGGCGTTGTGAAATCTTGATTTCTTTCGGCACACCGTTCATCAGGTCACGCCCCTTGATCTCGATCGTCATACCTTCACCATCGTCAGGAACGGCAGCCGATCCGACTTCTTTCTTGATCCGCTCGGCACTGGACTCACCCACCAGCAGATTATGATGTCGACGAATGTAGCCAATAATGGCTTCATCCATCTTGTCACCACCAACGCGAACTGATCGTGAATAGACAATACCGCCAAGCGACAGAACGGCAACTTCAGTCGTACCACCGCCAATATCAACAACCATGGACCCTGTCGGTTCTGTCACCGGCAGGCCGGCACCGATCGCTGCCGCCATTGGCTCTTCAATCAGGTGCACACGGCGCGCGCCCGCGGAAAGAGCAGATTCCTGAATGGCCCGACGCTCTACCGCCGTGGACCCTGAGGGCACACACACGATAATCTGCGGGTTCGCGAAAGACCGGCGATTGTGCACTTTCCGGATGAAATGCTTGATCATCTCTTCCGCAACTTCAAAATCGGCGATAACACCATCGCGCATGGGACGAATGGCCTGGATATTGCCGGGCGTCCGGCCAAGCATCATCTTGGCCTCATCACCAACAGCCAAAACCTGCTTTTTGCCACCCTTCTCGATGATAGCCACCACCGATGGCTCATTGAGCACAATGCCTCGCCCCTTGACATAAACCAGCGTGTTCGCGGTTCCCAAGTCGATCGCCATATCGGCGGAGAGCATTCCCAAAAGCCCCTGGAACATATGTTGTCGTCCTTTTACGGCAGTAGCAGTGATTTGCGGTCGCAAACCCACGACTTACCAGTCGTTAATAATGAAGTTTCGCCAAACATGGTGGCTAAATGGTTAATAGCGTCAAAAACGCGGCATAAAAAGGGCGGCAGGAACCGAAATAGCCCGCCACCCGAAGAATTTTTAATCTTTAAGAGACTTTGAGCACTTCGGGTGCGCTCTTGCGTCGCTTGACGACAAGTTTGTTCAATGCACTCACGTAGGCACGGGCGGAAGCAACCATCGTATCAGTATCAGCCCCCCGCCCCGTCACGGTTTTACCGCCCTCTGACAGCCGCACACTCACCTCTGCCTGAGCGTCCGTCCCCTCTGTCACGGCATGCACCTGATAAAGCTGAAGGTCCGCCGTATGCGGGAACAATTCGCCAATCGCATTGAAAATCGCGTCAACAGGGCCATCGCCGGTGGCCGTCACCGATTTCCGTTCCCCAGAAACATCAAGACTTAGACTTGCCTCCTGCGGCCCCTCTGTGCCGCAAACAACTTTCAGCGAGACCACTTTCAAAACACCCTCGCCGCCAGCGATCTCATCATCCACCAGCGCGACAATATCGTCATCAAAAACGTGCTTCTTCTTGTCAGCAAGGTCCTTGAAGCGCCGGAACGCATCTTCCACAGCATTCTGCCCCAGGTCATATCCCAGTTCCTCGAGCTTGTTGCGGAAAGCATGGCGACCGGAATGCTTCCCCATCACAAGTGAGGACTTGGAAATACCAACACTCTCCGGGGTCATAATTTCATACGTCTGGGTGTTTTTCAGCATCCCGTCCTGATGAATGCCACTCTCATGCGCAAAGGCATTCTGCCCGACAATTGCTTTATTGTATTGCACAGGAAACGCGGTCACCGACGACACCAGTTTGGACCCGCGGGCAATCATCTCCGACTTGATGCTTGTCTCAAATGGCATTGCGTCCCGGCGTACTTTCAGCGCCATAACAATCTCTTCAAGCGCTGCATTGCCCGCTCGTTCTCCGATCCCGTTGATTGTACATTCAACCTGACGGGCCCCATGAGCAACGCCTGCCAATGAATTTGCGGCAGCAAGTCCCAGATCATTGTGACAATGTGTTGAAATGACCGCTTTGTCGATATTGGGAACCCTGGATCGCAACATCGCGATCAGCGCTCCATATTCTTGCGGAACCGTATAGCCGACCGTATCAGGGATATTGATGGTGGTCGCACCGGCCTTGATAGCTGCCTCCACACAGGCACACAGGAAATCATGTTCTGTGCGGGTCGCATCTTCCGGCGACCACTCAACATTGTCCGTCCAGTTTCGGGCACGCGTTACACTGGAAATCACGGCCGCGTGTACATCAGATGGATCCATCTGAAGCTTATGTTTCATATGCACGGGGCTTGTGGAAATGAACGTATGAATACGCGGCTGCCTCGCCCCTTTCAGAGCTTCGCCGGCACGGTCGATATCCTTCTCACCCGCACGCGCAAGCCCGCAAACAACAGCCCGTTCCACAACCTTTGAAACTTCTTGCACTGATTCAAAATCACCATTCGATGCAATCGGGAAGCCGGCCTCGATAATGTTGACCCCCATCTCATCAAGCAGCTCCGCCACTTGAAGCTTCTCTTCAAGGGTCATGGAAGCACCAGGCGATTGCTCGCCATCACGCAAGGTCGTGTCAAAAATCAACACATCCTTGCCGGCATTCACCTTTTCAGCTGCGGTCTGGGTCATCAAACTTGTCCTTCTTCACGGCTCACACAGCCAGGTGCTGAAACGCGCTGTTCCATCTCGGTCTTGCTTTCGATCCTGCTAGGCTAAAAGCCCGCCCTTAACAGTTTCTTAAGCATAAATCTGGCCGCTGAATGGCTCTGTTTTAGAGCATTTTCAGGGGCTTTAGAACACAGCTTCACCGCCGGACCCGGAAATTTTTACGGAGTCTGGTGGAACGCAGACCATATCACCCATCACGCCCCATCGCTTGAGGCGAAATCAGCGTTCACCGTGGCCCACGGATCTGCGCATGCTCCGTAACTTTCTGATGGTGGCCGGTCAGCGGCCCCTTGGCCAACCGTAGCGCTTCGACCGCAAAATCCATCACCGCACGCACATGAGATAATTGGGCAAGGTCGTTTCGGGCCAGCAGCCAGAGTTCAAAACTTCCCAATTGCTCAGGTCCGATCACACGCGCCAGCCCGGGCGTCGCATCCCCCAGAATGCATGGCAGCGCCGCCAGCCCCAGATCCGCCTTCGCGGCCTCGCCCCGTGCCACAGCACTTGAGGAACGGAAAGAAGTCTCAACCCCCTTCTCAGCCCGCGAGAGCCACCATACAGGCCCAAGCGGGCTCTCATTTCGGGGAAAACCAATAAGCTGGTGCCCCTTGAGACCCGCCATATCCCCAGGCCGTCCGCGTTCTTCCAGATACGTATGGCTTCCATAAAGCCCATACGCCATATCGCCCACTTTACGCATCAACATGTCGCCCTGGGTCGGTCGCGCGGCCCGGATCGCAACATCAACATCTTTCAACGGGTTCATGATGCGCGGTGCCTGGGTCGGCCCCATCAGCGTCGGGTCTGTCAACAATTCCATATCCAGTGCCGGATGGGTCTTTTTGAACCCGGGAACAGCAGGCGCAATCACCAGCGCGGCAATGACCTCTGTTGCAGCTATCCGCACCTGCCCTTCCGAACCCGGCCCCGAAGCCGCAAAATCGCGGGTCAGGGACGAAAGCCGCTGATCAACAGGCTCCAGCGCCTGCAACAGCCTTTCTCCGGCAGGGGTGACCTTGTATCCCGTTCGCTCGCGGTCAAACAGCCGGGCATCAAGATCTTCTTCGAGCGAAGCAACGCGACGGAGAACCGTTGTTGTATTCACGCCCAACTGCGCCGCCGCCCCCGAAAGAGAGCCCGCAGCGGAAACAGCCAGAAAATAGCGCAGATCGTCCCAGTTCATGGATATGACCTCTGTTTTCCCGAAATCTATCGGGATTTGGCCCTTCCATCATCTAGTTTCTGCAAAAACCCTTATGCAAATTTGCATACACGCCGTGAACGCCGGCACCGAAGTCGAAATCAGCCTTTTACGGGGACCACACGCCCCGCCGCTTCCCGGGCGCGTTGACGCGCAATATCGACATCCGGGCCACATGCCACGGCAACTCCCATCCGGCGTTTCTGAAAGCTTTCCGGTTTCCCAAACAGCCTGATGTCGGCACCTGTTACCTCAAGCGCGTGATCGACACTTTCGAAGGCAATAGCTTTTTCCTCCATCCCGCCATAAATGACCGCAGAGGCACCAGCCTCCCGCAAAGCAACATCTACCGGCAAACCAAGAATAGCCCGAGCGTGCAACGCAAACTCAGACAGGCGCTGGGTAGCCAGGGTTACGAGCCCCGTATCATGTGGGCGCGGGCTGACCTCGGAAAACCAGACATCATCACCCTTCACAAAAAGCTCAACCCCAAAAATGCCGCGCCCCCCAAGACTGTCTGTTACCTTGGCGGCAACCTCTTGCGCACGACGTAATGCAACCTGGCTCATGGCCTGAGGCTGCCAGCTTTCCACATAGTCACCATTTTTTTGCAGGTGCCCGATAGGGGCGCAGAAATGTGTTTCAATCTCACCCCCCGGTCCTTTGGCGCGCACGGTCAGCAGCGTAATCTCATAGTCAAACTCAATCTTGCCTTCGACAATCACACGGGTTTGCTCAACCCTGCCACCTGACAATGCCGCATCCCAGGCAGCATCAATATCGTCTGCCGAGTACACAAGACTTTGCCCCTTGCCAGACGACGACATGACCGGCTTTACAAAACAGGGAAAACCAATCCGCCCTTCGATTTCTGCCCGCAACTCATCCGCACTGGAGGCAAACGCATAAGGAGACGTCGGCAGCAACAAATCCTCCGCAGCAAGGCAACGAATACCCTCCCTGTTCATCGTCAGTTGCGTCGCACGGGCGGTTGGAATGATTTCCGCCAAACTGTCTCGCTCAATCTCCGCAAGCATATCAGTCGCAATGGCCTCTATCTCAGGCACAACAAGATGAGGACGCTCCAGCTCCACCAGCTTGCGCAGCGCCGCGCCATCGGTCATATCAATAACATATGCACGATGCGCAACCTGATGCGCAGGCGCATCTGCATATCGGTCGACGGCGATCACCTCGACACCAAAACGTTGCAGCTCAATCACCACTTCTTTGCCCAATTCCCCCGAACCAAGCATCATCACTTTCGTTGCCGATGGGCTGAGTGGTGTTCCAATACGCATGTGATGCTCCCTTTGGCGTTTGCTACTTTCTATAGCAAAACCTGAAGAGACCAAAGGCAAGAAGAACTATCTCCCACGCGCAAGCGGTATCACACGCTCAAAAACCCGCCCGCCACTGAACACAAGATCAAGCTGCTGGAGTGTCCGTACATCTTCCAGCGGATTACCTGGTAACAAAATCAGCTCCGCCGGGGCACCAACGGAAACCGTTCCCAACCGGCCACCCTGTCTGGCCGGATCCCGGTCAAGCAACCGCCCCGGAACGGATGTTGCCGCACGAAGCACATCCACCGGCGCCATGCCGAACCCCTGAAGCCGCTCCAGCTCAAAAACAAGCGACGCTCCATAAGTTAAGCCGGGAACACCTGTATCCGTTCCCGCCACCAGGGGAACCCCGGCCTGGTACATGGCTTTGATATTGCGTTCGACCATCTGATCAAACAGCGGGATGCGTTGCAGATAAGAAGTCGAAAAATGGGGGGACTGATAAGAAGCCAACGCTGCCTCTCGCGGCCCCATAAAAGCGTCGCGAACCGGTACTGGCATAAGGGTCCGCTCCAAATCCGAAAACCCGGGCGCATCCGGCAAACCCCGAGCGAGCCACAGCCAGATCTGAGAGGTGGTGACAAAATGCGTCCCGGCCCCCGCAAGCAGGACCAGATCCTCAGGAAGAAAGGGATCCACAAAAGGCGTGTGCATCAGAACATCAGCCCCCGCAGTGGCAGCCACCAGC
>Ga0189284_100138_pt1 | contig 104228 bp, 94 predicted proteins | sample N32C7minimetaG_FD_130314 | JGI IMG/M metagenome (GOLD analysis project Ga0189284, IMG submission 130314) | Marine microbial communities from the Costa Rica Dome - N32 C7 mini metaG | ecosystem: Environmental > Aquatic > Marine > Oceanic > Photic zone | place: Costa Rica: the Eastern Pacific...
AAAAACCGGAATCGGTTGACCCATCGTGACCGCTCAGAGTACAAAACCCACTCCAGTGTGATGGCCGTGTGCAAATCGGTCACGATCCCCGGAATGACCGGTCACGTTCGCCGGAATACGCAGATGGGGCAGGTGGCGTGCTGTCGTATTCAAAAACGACATTTATAAAATCCTCAATCGATACCGGACGCATGGCAATCTCCCGAACTTACTGGTTTGGACGCATCTGATCCCCAAAAGCGTGCTGTTTCAGAGGCGCTTCTGATCAGACATTGAGATCACTCTACGTTTTTTTCGGGAGGAGCAAGTGCAAAACGACCGCGGAAAATTGCCGTCGTTTTGCACAAGTAATAGCGGTTTGTTGTGTCAGGGCATGGATTTTGGCGATGAGCCAAATCGTTAGCTGCGAGGCCTATCCTTTGCCGAATACCTCCTTGAGTACTGAGTGGGCTTGGAACTCAGTAGCGATTTGCAAAGGAGTGACCCATTTGCCTGAATTTTGATCAAGATACGTCTTCTCAAGGATTCCACCGGCGCTGATCATTCTGTTTACCAAGGCTAGTTCATCACTTTCAATTGCAAGCATAAGGGGGGTGTAGCCCGGGATGGGGTAATTCTGTTCTGCGTTGGTGTCAGCTCTCCGCTTGATAAGCAGTCCGGCCATAGCCCGCAAAACATCCAGGTCAAACGACTTTTGCTCTGTTTCGACCAGAATTTTTCCGGCCGCTTGGTGGATGTTTTTATACCTAGGGTCGGAGGCGACTCGTTCCAGATACTGCCGTTGGGCTTCGAGGGTCATACCAAGACTCCCTGAGGTATATCGCCGGATGCTTTCAAGTAGCACCTGGTCTTGGGGAACCTGTGTTATCTGTCTTAAGACCTCACTCTTGCCCTTTACCAATCCAATTTTTTGGATGCAGTAGTACAGGGGTGTGCTCAGCTCGATGCCGGCTCTGGAATCCGGCGCGCAACCTATATCAAGTAATTTTCGCAGCACATCGAGCCTGTTGGTGTTGATAGCGGCTGTTAGCAGTGATAAGCGCTTCTTTTGGGTAGTTGCATTCAAAACTTCTGGCTTGTGTGGCTTTTCACTCAGCAAAGTGAAAAACGAATCATCACCTGGCTTTTGGTTCGGGGTAGTTACATCCAGCAACTGCACAGCCTGTAATAAAGCAGAGTCGCCCGCTTCAGAAAGCTGATTGACGTCGGCTCCAGCGTCCAACAGTTTTTGTACCGCGTCGGCGTTCTCCCTCCACACAAAGTAGGTAAGTTGGGGTATGCGCTTTTGACGAAGTTGGCCAATTTTTATCTTCCGGTTCGGCGCCTTGAAGGATGGTTTTTTGGCAAGGTCGTCATCAGTTACAAAAATCGACCCGAGCAAGTCTGGCTCCTGCTGAGGGTACTCTGCCCCGGGGAACCCGCCGTGAGCAGGAAATATTTTGGTGAAATGACCGCGATACTGAGGAATAAACCAGTTTTCCAGGTGCTTGTCGTATCGTGACGACACTCCAGATTTGTCGCCGAGATCTAGTGGCACTTCGAGACCTAGAACTACCTGACCATTTCGAAGTTGTCTTAGAAAAGTCTTGGGTGGTGATGGGAGCATTGCCGCTACGGCCAAGGCCTCTTGGATAATGAGACCCTGATTCGGCCCTGCATGGAAATACGACTGCTCAAACGCTCTCTGGTAGGTCTCAGTGGCACGATCCAATTTTCCTGATAAGGTAAGCCAACGCGCTTCATGCCAGCTTTGACAATAAGAAAGCGAGCCTGAGGGGGCGATCTGATGCAGAAAAATCTTAAAGTGTGTGAGTGCCTGTTGGGCGAAGACTTGATCCTTGAATGACTTTTCCCGGCCAGGGTGCAGCAGAGTCGCGAGCATTACATTCCGCTCCGCGATCAACTTGAACTGGGGAGCTTTTAACATGCACTCCTCAACAACTCTCGAATGGATATCGCGCAGGTTTGCATTGGAATAACCATGTGCCCGTTCAATTGCGATCTCCCCAATTGGCAGAGCTCGGTAATGATCAACGGCTCGCGCTGTAACAAGCAGCGCTCGCAATCGAGTTCTCTGTGTTTCATCAAAGAATTTGCCCGCGTCTTGTTGAGAAAAGAGGGCGCTCAGAGAACTCAGGGCAGGTAGCTGTGCACCCGTTTGCCACCGTCGCATGCGGTCCTTCACTTCTTTGCTAAGCTGGTTATAGAAATCGTCCCAGCCCGGTACCGATAATTCGAGCCATTCGAACAAACCTTCAATAGCTTGCTTGTCGGGCGACAAATACTGTTCTGGAGGTGGCCCATCGAGGATACTGCAGGCGGTTCTCACGGCCTCAGCTCCGAAGGCGCTGAATAGATGACTCGAAAGAATTCTTAAAGCCTCTGAGTGGGATAAACCCTCAAGGCTCAGGTTCGCGACAAACCAACTGTATGTTTTGCAGAACCTGTTTAGCCAGGTGGCCACATTTCTCGCGAAGTCCTCTCCGATGTATCGTGATAGCGGTTCAAACAATACCTTGTCGGTCGCGACGGGAATGGCTCTATAATCAAAATCCCATTTACCGGCATGGTCATCAATCCACTTATCAGATCCCTTTGTGTCAAACCCTCGTGCAAGTGACCTAATGATCTCGAGGTGGTTCGGATAGGCAGGAGTGCTATGCAAGAGTGGCCTCCCTGCGCTCCAGTTGACGAATATCTCGAATGAGGTTCTGTAGGGTCCGTCGGTCGCTGGGGCTCGTCGGGATAACCACTTTGCCCACTCCAGGTAGTTCGATTTTCCCGTGCTTTTTGCCAGACTGATAACGCCAGCCGTTCTGAAGTAGCTCTTTAATCAACTGATTTATATCCTTATCGCTGCTTACTCGTTTCATCGTACTCTCCCGCAACAATCGAGCGGGCACAAGGCCCGCTCTCTTGTAATGCCTATTCAGAATCCTTTTTTGCAACAGTTCTCTGAGCCCTGGCGACAAATGAATCCTTACTAACTCCACCGCCAGATTGCTTAGCGGTGGCGCTCTGGATCCTTGCCACATCTGCGGCGGTCATGGGCTTGCTTGAAGGTTTCTTGCTCATGTCATATCTCCGTTCATTGGTTGTTTGAATCGTCCCATCGGGACCCTTTGAAATTTACAGACGCGGAGATAAATCGTCGGCAGCGCAGTTGGAGGAAAAATCTGATTTTTTGAGGATTGATATTCGGTGGGCTTACGTAGAGCTATTTTTACCACTCGATTGAAACCATAAATTCCAACCTTTCTGCCGTTTTGGGAATTTCATTCAAATCCAAATCAGGCAGATTCCATCATTTGACCATCTCGCCTGATTTGGATCGGTGCCACGGCTCGCGTATCTGATTTGGAAACTTCACCCAATTCCCAAATCTCGAATTTGTTTAATCACTCTGCGATTTGGGAGCCATGCTTACCTGGGTTCTACCCCGCTACTGCGGACATTCCTAAAAAGAGGCACACTGTGCCAAAGGAGTGTTCATGTCCAGACGCAGAAAATATAGCCCAGAGTTCAAACGCGAAGCCATTGCTTTAACCCGTCAACCCGGTGTGAGTTGTCGCCAGGTTGCCTTAGAGATCGGTATCAATCCCAATCTGCTGTCCCGATGGCGCAGGGAAACGGATGAGGAGACAGACAAGGCCTTCAAGGGCTCAGGTTCTCCCAGAGACGAGGAAGTTGCTCGCCTCAAGCGAGAACTGGCCCGTGTGAAGAAGGAGCGTGATTTTTTGCGCGAAGCGGCAGTGTTCTTCGCAAAGGAGTCGTCCTGAGGTACCAGGCGATTCAACGTTGTCGCAATCATTTCCCAATACGTCTTATGTGCCGATGCCTGAAAGTGTCGGCCAGCGGTTATTACGCTTGGGTATCTCGCCCCCAGTCCGCTAGGGCAAAGGCTAATCAACATCTGCTGTCACGCATCAGAGAGATTCATGACGACAGTGGCGGCATGATTGGCTCGCCCCGTATGCATGAGGACCTGGTTGCCGAGGGTGTTTCAACCAGCCTGAACCGTGTTGCGCGATTGATGGCCAAACACGGCATTCAGGGGTGGCCACGCAAGAAGCGCGGACGCTTGGGACGTCAATCTTATCGACCACCGGGTATCCGGAATCACCTGGAGCGGAATTTCTCCGCTCTGGAGCCGGACACCAAGTGGGTGACGGATATTACGGAGATACCCACGCAGGAAGGAAAGCTCTTTCTATGCGTGGTTCTAGACCTGTTCAGCAAGCTGATCGTTGGTTGGTCCATGCATCATCGACAGGATCGGCATATGGTGATCAGAGCGGTTGAGATGGCCGTTTGGCAGCGCCAGGGGAAAGTCCCGGTGATATTGCATTCAGATCGAGGCAGTCAATTTACCAGTGGTGACTACCAGCGATATCTCGGCAGCAACCGCTTGGTAAGCAGCATGAGCGCGGTCGGTCATTGTGGCGATAATGCTGCCTGCGAGGGATTCTTCGGAATGCTCAAGCGGGAGCGAATTCACCACCGGCGCTACCGAACTCAGAACGAAGCGCGAGCTGATATATTCGACTACATTGAGCGGTTCCATAATCCCAGGATGCGACGTAGAGTTGCCGCTCAGGATCAGAAGCTGTCAGCCGTTTTAAAACCGTCCGTGGAAACGGGGTAGAACCCGTAGTAGATTCCAGTCTTCTCGGTATATTCGAACCTCTGGGTCGATGTGAGTAGTGCGCTGCCGTTCAGGTAAAAAAGATAGCGGTCCCAGGTGATCAATTGGAACCTGATCCGTCTCATAGACCTCGGCGGGTGACTGTTGCTCAATCCGGAGCCAAGCATGTGTTCCCGACACGCAAAGATCGGCTTTGGCGATCCAATACGATTTCGGCGAAAAGGTATACCGAACGCTCTGGCAATACTCAGAGCTATTCAGGGGGATTGCTGAGAAGGCCAGTTGCAGCTCACCAACTAATCGATTGGCGTTCGCAAGATGGCGAAGGAGTTCCTCGGAAATGCGTACCACCACGAAATCGTTCTCGGATCGGTAACTGTATTTTTCAGATTTAGGGAAGACCAAAACATTCTTGGCGACCAGTGGCAAAAGGGCATCCATTAGACCGGCAGCAACTTGTCGTGCAGATACAAATGGTGTTTTGGGGAGGAACTCTTCAAAGTGTTTGACCGCGCTGGTTAACACTGATGAGGCCAGCGAGGGCTCAATTTGTGTAAGCATTGACCCTTTGAACTCGAATCGCCCCAACTGGGGATTCTGGTTCAGGATGGTCTCAGCAGCCCTTTCGAACAGTTCCTTTTTCCGCTCTGATAAATGAAGTCCAGGGTGGATAGTTTTTTGCTTTAGTTGAGCCCTCACCACGTCTATATACGCAGTCATCGGTGGAATAGGGTGATCTGGATTACCCTTGAATCTCGCCGAGTACCCACGAGGTGGTTTGGGAATGCCAAGCTTGGTGCATCGTTTCGTGAGTGCAGGACCTGAAATCCCAAGCTTTGCAGCGACTTGCTCACTGGGCATGGACCAAACAAGGTGGAACAGCCCCTCTCGGTCTCTCTCGAGCCTGCTATCGTCCGATTCTGACTGCATTTCTCCGACCCCTATGTCATCTGTAGGGATTTTAGGTGATTCTCTGCTGTATAGATTGCGATCAGTTCGTCGGAGTCGGAATTAGCCCAGGATCTTGGTTTCAGTTGGTTAATCATTCAGTATTCATCACACATAATTTTCTGGATTTGGCAGTAAACTCAGGAAGGGCAGGATGCGTTTAACGAAGATCAAAGACATTAAGGGATTCCGAATTTTCAAAGACTTCGAGTGGCCGGAGAACCTTGATGACTTTGCGCGCTTTAATCTGATTTACGGCTTGAATGGAAGCGGAAAAACGACTTTGACGAGTATTTTTTCGGATCTTGAGCATCGGCGTGGGGCCAGTGCATTGTCATTGAACTTCGAGTTCGGGGGTGAAACGGTAAACGGAAAATTGCCTCAAATAAGCTCCATTCCGCCGGTCCGGGTATTCAATCGCAGCTACATCGAACACGCCATCTTTGAAGATCCGGCGCAGCAGGAGCTGGCTCCTGTTTTCTATCTCGGTGAAGACTCTATTGAAAAGAAGAAAAGAATCTCGGAGTTGAGGTCCGAGGTGGAAGAAATCGTTGCAGAGCTAAATACTCTCAGTTCCCAGAAAACCAGTAACGAGAGGGCGTTTGAAAAATTCTGCCGAGAGAGAGCCTCCGCCATCAAAGATGCTTTTACCAGGCCCGGAGGCCGATTCAACAATTACAATCGTCCAGCGTTCGAAAGTCGGGCACAGGAGCTGTTGATCGATAGTCCTGCCCGCTTGGACGAAGCAGAAAAGGAAAGACTGTTGGGGGTTACACGTTCTCAACCAATGAGCCCTGTTCCTAACGTTACGCTGCCTTCGATTAAGTTCATGGAACTGACCCAAAGAGTCGAGCTGTTACTGGGGAAGTCAATAACGGCATCGGTTATCGAGGAGCTGCGCGACAACCCCAAGCTTGGACAGTGGGTTCAATCTGGCCTGACTCTCCATAAACATCATTCCGAAACAGACCGTTGCCTGTTTTGTAAACAGAGTCTCCCTGAAAGGCGTCTGGAAGATCTGGAAGCCCATTTCAATGATGAGCTAAATCGGTTTCAAACGGTACTGGACGGTCAAATCCAGAATATCGAGTCTTCGATCAAAGCAGTCAATGGCTTTGAGCTTCCTGCCACAGCATTGCTTTATCAACACCTCCAGGCTGACTTCGAAAAATATTCTGGACAGTGGAGATCAAATAAAAAAAGCGTTGTTACTTTCCTTGAATCCTTGGCATCAGCGCTCAAGAAAAAGCGTGAAAATCCCTTTGAGCGAATGGAGCTTCGAGATTTTCTATTCGCATTCTCGACTGCAGCAAAAGACTCTAACTGGTTACTCAAAACCCTCAGCATAGCGCTGGATGCCTCGCAGAATATCGCAGCACAACTTGGGCTTGAGGTCATCGACCGGATCAATAGGTTGATCGACCAGCACAATCGCCACAGCTCATCATTTGAGCAACAAGTCCAAGACGCGATGAACCGTGTGGCAGATGACATGGTTCTCGAGTCACTCGATGAGTATCAACAATACAAGACTGATTTGAGCCACCTGGGTTCCAACATTGTTGAGAAAGGAAGGGAACGAGATAAGAAGAGAGGCAAGATCACCAAACTCGAAGAAGATATGCGTCATCACCTAAAAGCTGCCGAGGAATTAAACGAAGAGGTGGCGGCATACCTTGGGCGGCGAGAACTGACATTCGAGACGTCTGACTCTGGGTATCGTTTATTTCGCCATGGAGAACCGGCTTATCATCTGAGCGAGGGCGAGAGAACTGCTATAGCTTTCATGTATTTTCTGAAAACGCTCGAGGATGAGAGCTTGGATCTTACAGAAGCGATAATCGTGATAGATGATCCAATATCGAGTTTGGATGCAAACTCACTGTATAGCGCTTTCAGTTTCATGAAAACGAAAACAGCAGAAGCCGCGCAACTGTTCATTCTCACGCATAATTTTCAGCTCTTCCGGTTAGTTCGAAATTGGTTCGACCATATGAACCGCGGAAGGAAGAAAAATGCGCTGAACGCTCACATGTACCTTCTCGAACCAAAATGGGCCGAAGGAAACCGGTCCTCGTCGCTGGTTCCACTTGACCCTTTACTCGCTAATTACGAATCCGAGTACCATTATCTCTTTAAGCAGATCTGGTCCGTCGCTCAAAGTACAGAGGCTGCGCCTCTCGACCAGTATTACGTGCTTCCGAACGTGGGCCGGCGGCTATTGGAAACTTTCTTGAGCTTCAAATTTCCAGGTGGAAAGCCCGCTCTTGGTTTGTTGATGTCTAAGGTTGAGTTTGATCCGGCAAAGAAAACCCGCCTATTGCGTTTTTTACATGTTCATTCTCATCACGATCGTGTTGCTGATCCGGAGCACGACCTCTCAACGCTCAGCGAAGCTCCCCAGGTGTTCTCTGACCTATTGGAGCTTATGCACGCTCTGGATGAAGGACACTACAAAGGTTTGGTAGCGAGCATGCAGCAACAGTGATTCTGGGTAAGCGACCGCTACTGTTGATTCTTGCCGTTAGCAGGCTACAGTTTGGGTATTCTCGTCGTAAATAAGGAAGTAACCAATGCCCATAACGGACTACCACGCCAAGTATTTTGCCTACGAACTCACCAGGCAACGCCGTGGTGGTGACGTTGGTCGTCTGACCCAGTCGCTGTTCGATGCCTCAGTAGACCTGAACCCCCACCAGATCGATGCCGCGCTCTTCGCTTTGCAGAATCCCTTGGTAAAAGGTGTGATCCTGGCGGACGAGGTTGGACTGGGTAAGACCATTGAGGCTGCCCTGGTGCTGGCACAGTACTGGGCAGAACGCAGACGAAGACTGATCGTCGTCTGTCCTGCGGCTTTGCGTAAGCAGTGGGCAAACGAGCTGGCAGAGAAATTTCATCTGCCCTCGCAGGTTCTGGATGCCCGAACCTATAAGGAGTTGCGTAAGCAGGGGGTGGCAGACCCGTTCGACCAGCCCGGCGTTAACGTCATTTCTTACAATTTTGCCGCGAGAATGTCGGAGAAGCTGCGGCTTACGCCGTGGGATCTGGTGGTATTCGACGAAGCCCACAAACTCCGTAACGCTCACCGGGAAAGTCACCGTACTGGCCAGGCTATCAAAGAAGCCTTCGGCGCATGCAACAAGCTGCTGCTAACGGCAACACCACTACAGAATTCCTTGATGGAGCTGTACGGCCTGTCGACGGTCATTGACAGCCAACTGTTTGGCGATGCGCTCAGCTTCCGTCGTCAGTATCTGCGCGGTGGAGAAGACCTGGAAGGTCTGAAGGAACGGCTTCAGGAGTTCACCAAACGGACCTTGCGTAAACAGGTTCTGGAGTACATCCGCTACACACAACGACGCGCCATCACGATTCCCTTCGCCCCATCGGAAGACGAGCTGCGGCTCTACCACCTTGTCTCTGCTTACCTGCAGCGTGAGAACACTTACGGCGTACCCCAGCAACAGCGCCACCTGGTCACTCTGGTGGTCAGGAAACTGCTGGCGTCATCAACGAGTGCCATTATCAATACGCTTGAGACAATGATCGAACGGCTGAAAAGGCTGGAGCAAACTCAGGAGGATGAGGACAATTGGCTGGAGAAGCTGATCGGTAGTGAGGATGTAGAAGACGACCTCCTCGATGAAGCTGCTGACGGGGAGGGCGATTACCAGGTTGAACAACCGGGTGAGCCCATACAACTGGACCGCCTCCGTGGTGAGATTGCTGAACTGGAACAATATCTGGACCTGGCGCATAGGATCACCGAAGACGCTAAATCCGGGGCTCTGCTGAATGCGCTGGAACAGGGCTTCAGCCACATGACGGAAATGGGGGCGGAGCGTAAGGCCGTTATCTTCACAGAAAGCCGGCGAACCCAGGATTATCTGCTCAAGTACCTGGAGCGCCATGGCTACCTCGGTAAGGTCGCCACATTCAGTGGTACCAATAATTCCAGCACTACGCAGGCGATTTACAAGCGCTGGCTCACGCGTAACGAAGGTTCTGATCAGGTTACCGGTAGCCCTGCAGTTGACCGGCGCACAGCGATTATCGATCACTTCAGGGACGATGCAGAAATACTCATTGCCACCGAAGCCGCAGCAGAGGGCGTGAACCTTCAGTTCTGCAGCCTTGTCGTCAATTATGATCTGCCCTGGAACCCTCAGCGAGTAGAGCAGCGCATCGGGCGCTGCCATCGCTACGGGCAGAAATTTGATGTCGTCGTCATCAACTTCCTCAACCAAAAGAATGGGGCAGATCGGCGGGTTCTTGAACTGCTCAGTGAGAAGTTTCACTTGTTTGATGGCCTGTTTGGTGCGTCAGACGAAGTGCTGGGCCGAATCGAGTCCGGCGTCGACTTCGAGAAGCGCATAGCGGCCATTTACGACACCTGCCGGTCTCAGGCCCAAATCGAGCAGGCCTTCAATGATCTCCAAAAGGAACTGGAAGAAAGCATCAACCGGCGAATGCAAGAGACTCAGGAAAAGCTTCTGGAGCATTTCGATGCCCAAATCCATGACTTGCTGAAGATCCAGCGCGAGAGAGCAGAGCAGCAGCTCGACCGGGTAAGTCGCCTCTTCTGGCAGCTCACCAGGCATCAACTTTCCCCCTTCGCAACCTTTGATGAGAGCCGCCTGGCATTTGAGTTGAACGAAAGTCCGTTAACCAAGGTGCCCACCGGATCTTACGAGCTGATCCGAAAGGGCGAGAAACCGTCAGACCACGCCCACCTCTATCGGTTAAGTCATCCCCTCGGTGAGTACGTTTTGGACACAGGTCGCAGGCTGGAAACGCCGGTAACGGAAATGGTGTTCAAGCTGTCTGATCACGAGGCGAAACTTTCCGCACTCCAGAATCTGCCGGAAAAATCCGGATGGCTTGAACTGAATTTGCTTGAGCTGCAAAGCTTTCAGCGTGAAGAACACCTGGTTTTTACCGCTGTCACGGATGACGGACAGCTTCTGGATGAAGAGCAGTGCGAACTCATTTTCCGGCTGCAGGGTGAGGTGCTGAGCAACGACCTTGGCGGCCCTGGTCAGCAAGCTGGACGCCAGCTAAGTGAAACCGTCACCCGGCAACTGGATGCCCGGCTCAGCCGATTGCTTGACGAGAACAACGAATACTTCCAGCGGGAGCGGACCAAGCTCGAAGCCTGGGCGGACGACCAGTTGTTGAGTGCCGAGCAAAAACTCGAGGACGCCAAAACCCAGATCAAAGAGGCAAAGCGCCAGTCCCGCCTCGCAGAGAGTGTTGAAGATCAGAAGCATGCTCAAGAAGAGATTAAGCGTCTTAGCAAGTTGCAGCGCCGGCAGCGACAGGAAATATTCGATGTGGAAGACGAGATAGAAGCCCGCAGGGATGCCTTAATTGATGCGCTGGAGCGCCAGATGCATCAGAGCAGTAGCACCCATCACCTGTTTCGAATTCGATGGCGCCTAGCCTGATCTTTAGCTGTCAGTTCGATTAACAATCTCCCAGCTATTTGTGGGAGAATCCCTCAGCATTTCTGACCTGCCAAGTTCGATTTTTAAACAGGGAATACCATGAGTCACGCGACACAGCAGTTAAAAGCCCAGCAACGTCGACAGAAATTCGCCGACCTTTTGCGCGAAATGTTCCAGCTCAATCAGCCGGAACTAGATTTTGGGCTCTATCGCATCATGCATGCCCGCAAGGACGATGTTAACCGTTTTATTGAGAAGGACCTGCCCAGCATTACCCAAAAGGCGTTCCAGGACTTTGCCAGCCAAGATAAAACTGCAATTGAGAAGGAGCTTCAAGAGACGGTTGAAGGGTTAGAAAAAGCCAAGGTGAATCCGGAAACGAACGAGTATGTACAGGAACTGAAAGCTAAGTTGAGAGACGACTTTGACTTGGCACGCGAAGAGGGCGAAGTCTACGACGCGTTGCTCACCTTTTTCAGCCGTTACTACAACGAGGGCGACTTCCTGTCACGCCGGGTATACAAAGACGGCACCTACGCTATTCCCTACCAGGGGGAAGAGGTAGTGCTGCACTGGGCCAACAAAGATCAGTATTACATCAAAAGCAGCGAAACCTTGCGGGATTACAGCTTTCGCCTGAACCCGGATGCCGGCCCCGGCGAAGATCCCATGCGGGTTCATTTCAAGCTGGTGGATGCTGAAGCCGGTGCCAAAGACAACAACAAGGAATCTGCTGATAGTCGCCGGGTCTTCGTGCTGGATGTGGAGGACCCGTTTGAGCTGATAGAAGGCGAAGCAACCGAACACGGTGAGCAGTACACTGACCTGCAATGTCGGTTCATGTTCCGGCCGGCAACGGAAAGTGACTGGACGGAAGCCGAGAAAAAGAAGGCGACGGCTGCAGCCCAGAAGAAGCCACCGACACAAGATGCGCTCAGAGCAGTTGCTGAAGAAAGGCTTCTTGGGGCAGCCTCTGATTTGTCTGAGCCTTGGAAAAGTGCGCTGGCAAAATCTTACCGTAAGGCTGATGGCAGCCGGGCTGATTATTCAATGTTGGCTGGACAACTGAACAACTACACCAAGAAGAATACTTTTGATTATTTCATCCACAAGGATCTCGGTGGGTTCCTAACTCGTGAGCTCGATTTCTACATCAAAAATGAGTTGTTGGACTGGAGTGATATTGCTTCGTTGAAAAACGATACGGCAAGGCTCGCGCCGTTGCTTAGCAAGATCGATGTGATTCGTTCCCTGGGAGAGAAGATAATTGCGTTTCTTTCTCAGCTTGAGAATTTTCAGAAGAAGCTGTGGTTAAAAAAGAAGTTTGTAACCGAAGCTAACTACTGCATTACGCTGGACCGGCTCGAGGATCAGCCGGAGTTGCTGGCTAAAGCTTTTAACAATGAGCATCTACTTAAAGATTGGGAGCGGCTTTATAAAATCGATCTTGGGCAACTGAAGGAAGATCGAGCGTCTTTGGGCTGGGGAGAGCTTCTGGCAAAGCCTGAGTATAGATATATGATGGTGGATACAGTGCATTTCGGTGCCGGGTTAAAAGAGGCTTTGTTAGCAGGAATTGATGATCTAGACGAGCAGTGTAATGGGCTGCTGGTCAATTCAGACAATTTTCAAGCACTGAATATGCTCAAAATACGTTACAGCGATAGTGTCAAGTGCGCTTACATTGATCCCCCGTATAACACCGGTGGTGATGGGTTTCTTTATAAGGATGGGTATCAGCATTCAAGCTGGCAAACACTCATAGCTCAGTCGAATTCGCAAGCCAAATCAATGCTCAAGGACACTGGAACCATCTCGGTCTCAGTGGGAATTGAGGAGCATCCAGGACTTTCGTCTTCGCTCTCTAATACGTTTGGGGAGAAAAATCGTATTGCGGAGCTTGTATGGGAGAAGGGACGAAAAAATGATAGCCGTAGATTTTCAATTGGGCATGATTACATTCTGGTTTGGGCTAGGAACAAAAATTCGGTAGAGGATAAATGTGTTCCTTGGCGGGAACCTAAACCCGGCATTCGTCCCATCATCAATAAATACATGGAAATAAAGAAGAAGCATGGGACTGACTATAAATCAGCTTCAGCTGATTTAAAGAATTTTTATGCGGGTCTTCCCAAAGATTCTCCTGCCAAGAAGTATGCTCGTTCGTGGCACGTCGATGCGAGGGGGATATGGAGGGATAATAATATTACTTGGCCTGGAGGAGGAGGTCCTCGTTACGATCTCATTCATCCAATAACTGGCCAACCCTGCAAAGTTCCTGATGCTGGCTGGCGTTTTATTGAAGAAACGATGAAGGAGAAGGTAAGAGAAGGCTTTGTTGAATTCCGCGAAGACCATACTCAACCCCCTATTTATAAGTCTTATCTTTATATCGATGGTGGAGACGAAGCTGATAATGAAGGTGTTCTTCAAGTCATGGGGAGCGTCTTTTACCGACATTCGCAGCCTTCTAACGATGTACAAAAAGGAATGTTTGGTAGTCGCGCTTTTGAAAACCCCAAAGATCACCAAGCCTTAGGACGATTGATTAATTATTTGTCCTCGCCAGGAGATGTGGTTTTAGACTACTTCGCGGGCAGTGGGAGCACTGCTCATGCCATCATCACAGAGCTAAATCTTACGAGAAAATACCTGTTAGTGGAGATGGGCGAGCACTTCCGTTCGTTAGTCGTCCCTAGAGTCAAGAAAGCCTCATATTCAAGCGAATGGGAGAGCGAAATTCCAAAGGATCCTCGTGGAATCTCGCATTTTTTTAAGTATATGTCCCTTGAAAGTTACGAAGATGCCCTTGGAAATTTGACGCTTAATCGTGCATCGGGGCAACAACAGCTGCTGAACGAGCCTGACGGGTCCGATCAATCCGACGCCCGGCAAGCATATGTGATGAATTATCTACTGGAAGTCGAAACTCGCGATTCCAAGTCGTTATTAAATACTCGTCAGTTTCTAGACCCGAACCAGTACGAACTTAATGTCCGTTCCGCCAGTGGTGATGAAACCCAGCCAGTCAATGTGGACTTGCTCGAAACCTTCAACTATCTGCTGGGCTTGAAGGTAGAGCATATCGCTGCACCAATTCACTTCGAGGCTGAGCTGAACCAAGGCGAATACGGCCGCTGGCAGGCTAAGGTTAAGCGCAGTGAAACCGGTAAGTGGTGGTTCCGAACCGTCTACGGCACGAACCGAACAGGTCAGCAGGTGTTGGTGGTATGGAGAAACCTACCGTCGGTCATTGATGGTCAGGGTGATGGCATCCAGAAGGACAATGCCGTACTGGATGCGGTACTGATCGAGAAGCTCTCTATCCGCCTGACCGAGAGCCAGGACGACGAAATCGATGTTCTTTATGTGAACGGTGACCACAACATCAGTATTCCCCGGTCCCGCAAAGGTGAACCCATGGAGCAGGCGCGTATCCAGCTGATTGAGGAAGCTTTTCATCGGCTGATGTTCGCTGACACCGAAGCGGTTCACTAAGGGGAATATTATGGCAGCACGGAAATCCGCCAAGGGCAGTAAACAGGCGTTGCAATTTTGCCATCACCTGGTGCTGAACCAGTGGTTGTTCTCTCTGTTCGGCTTCGACTCTCTCAGTGGCCAGTTTGATTTGGGAAATCGGGAAGCGCCGACGCTCGAGGCGTTTCGCGACCGTTTCCAGCTGATCGGCGAGACCAGCGGCCGCAATGCCGAAGGCGAGCATCTGATCATCCAGAGAATGCGGGAAAACCTTAACGAAGATGCAAAGCTGAGCGATGAGCAACTGCTGGAGTACGACCGCCGGATTAAGCAGCTAACGGATACCATCAATAACGCGCGCTTGGCCTCCGGTGAGGAGCCGATTGAATGGAAGTACTTCCAGTACTTGATGCTGCTGTTCACCGAGATTTACCTGGACTATCTGTTCACCAAACCGGATGAGTTGCTGGACGCGCTCAACCAACAGATTGAGCGTTGGAATGACCACTGGGTTGTAGAGCAAGGTTTTAATCACAAACCGTTGGATTTGCTGAACCCCGAAGATGATCTGTGGTCGCAGCTCAACATGGTGGCCTATTGGAGCGCGACGGGTTCCGGTAAAACCCTAGTCATGCACGCCAACATCCTTCAATATCGCTTCTATTTGCAGCGGTATGGCAGAGCCGGGGATATCAACAAGATTATTCTGCTTACCCCCAACGAGGGGCTTACCCAGCAACACTTGCGTGACTTGGAGAAATCCGGAATCAGGGCCAGTGAGTTCTCTGCCCGTGGTGGTGATCTGTTCGCTCAGGACGTGATCGTTATCGACATCAACAAGCTTCGCGATAGTGAGAAGAAGAAAACGGTTGCGGTCGACTCCTTCGGCTCTCGCAACCTCCTGTTGGTGGACGAGGGCCATCGGGGGACGGCCAGTGGTGGCGGCAGCTGGTACGAATACCGGCAAAAATTGTGTTCGTCGGGTTTCTCCTTCGAGTACTCCGCTACGTTCGCCCAATCAGGCTCCAAACACGAAAACCTGCGCCAGACCTATACTAAGGCCATTCTGTTCGATTACTCCTACCGGCATTTCTACGGGGATGGCTATGGTAAGCAGTCCCAGATTCTGAACCTGCAAGCGAATCCCAATGCCCAGGATGAATTCCGATATCTGGTTGCCTCGTTGCTAAGCTACTACCAGCAACTACGGTTGTTTGAAGAGCAAAAGGCCAGCTTCAAGCCCTTCAACCTGGAGAAGCCGCTGTGGGTGTTTGTAAGCTCCAAGGTAACGGCAACGCTGTCCAGCGGTGAAGCTTCAGACACGGTTCAGGTGCTGGCATTTATCGACCAGGTATTGCACAAGCAGGAAGAAACGGTTGCCGCGATTGATTACCTGCTGAAACGCGGCATGGTTGCCAAGGGCGGTACCGATCTGCTCCATGGTCGGTTCAATTACCTGAAAGAGCTGGGTGAAGGCGGGGATGCGCTGTACCACGATCTGCTGGACAGGGTATTCAATAGTAGTGGCGGTCGACTCCACATCGAAAATATTACCGGCATTCCTGGTGAGATCGCGCTTCGAGCTGGCACGTCAGACACCCCATTCGGTGTCATCAACGTGGGGGATGATGCAAAGCTGGTCAAACTCTGCGAGAAGCACGACCTGTTCACTCAGGATTCTCGCTTTAGCGAAAGCCTGTTCCACGGGATCAACACCGACAGTTCACCGGTCAACCTGCTGTTGGGCTCGAAGAAGTTCACTGAGGGCTGGAGCAGTTGGCGTGTTTCCAACATGACGTTGATGAACGTCGGTAAGAATGAGGGTGCCCAGATCATCCAGCTGTTTGGCCGTGGTGTTCGGCTGAAAGGCTGGAAAACGACACTGAAGCGTTCAGCCGAGCTTGCCACTGGATTGAAAGAGGCTGGCATTGAGCGGCCTGACCACATTGGTGTCATGGAGACCCTTAACATCTTTGGGGTGAAGGCCGATTACATCGCTCAGTTCCGGAAGGAGCTGGAAGACGAAGAGATCCCGGTTAACGAGGGACTTGAAGAATTCGTGTTTCCGCTGAAGCCGATGAAGGATCTGCGCAAGGACCTCCATGTTGTTCGGGTTAAGGAAAGCATTGCCAATAAGGCCATTGGTGGTTCCGGTACAGCATTTCAGGAACTTGCCGAACAGGTGGTACTGAAGGCTCCAGGAGAGTTGCAGCCTACTGAGATCGACTACTTCTGCAATCCGCCGAGGGTCATCCTGGATTTCTATCCCCAGGTTGGACTGTTCGCAACCGACAAGAAGGGCGTTCAGAACACCGGAGCCAAGATTCAGCGTCTAAAGCCGACTCACATTGCACTGCTGGATATGCAGCGCCTTTATTTCGAGCTGCTGGCTTTCAAGCGGGACAAGCGCTGGTCAAACCTGACCATCACGCCGGATGTGGTTGAAAAACTCCTGACTGATAACCGGTACGAATGGTACCGGCTCTATGCCCCGGATGAGGCCATGGAGCTGGGCCGGTTAGAGAAGATGACGCTATGGCATGACATGGCGATATCCCTGCTCAGAAAATACTGCGAGCTGTTCTACGGATTTCGCCGGAAACAGTGGGAAGCGGACAAGCTGGAGTACAGACCGATCACCGAAAATCGGAAGTACCTCCCGGGTGTGAGTGAAGCCACACCAGAAGGCAGCTACATGGTCACCCTTGACCGGGTTCGCCATCAGTCTCTGATCAAACAACTTTCGAACTTGAGGGAGAGTATCGAAAAGGGTGATGTGGATACATGGAATGGCGCGGTTAAAGAAGGACTGGAGTTTATCTGGTGTGAGCGGCACTTCTATCAGCCGCTGCTGGCATCCACCCAGGGGCTGGATTTTCAGGTGACTCCGGTATCCCTCAACAAAGGCGAGGCCGATTTTGTTCGCGACATCCAGGCGGCAACTAAGACTGGGGCTTTTGAAGGCTACGAGGTTTACCTACTGCGCAACCAGACCGGCCAGGGAGCCGTGGGCGTATTCGTTGATGGTGGCTTCTACCCGGACTTCATCCTTTGGTTGGTGAAGGGCCAATCCCAGAAAGTGGTTTTCGTCGACCCGAAAGGCCTGCGCCATCATAAACCGGACGATCCCAAAGTCCGCTTCCATGAGACCATCAAGGACATTGAGGCAGACCTTCGCAAGCAACGTCCGGAGAACGCCGGAATCGAGCTGCATGCGTTCCTTATTTCGGAAACCCACTCATCTCAGCTTGTGAGCCAGTGGAGGGATGTTGCTGGACAAGCTGTAACTCGGGAGCTTATGGAGAGTTGGAATATTCTATTTCGGGATGAAGATGATCGGTATGTCAAGAAGTTGATTGAGCGGGTTTCTGGTTCGTAGGTGAACTCCATAGCTCAGTTGCTAACTGGGGTGTATCCATCCCCTAAAATTAGTGCACGCACTGATATCGGTTAGCTGATTGAACTATCTCAATATTCTCCGCTGGACAGAGTGCGGCATAAACCGCGTGACAAACGCAGCAATGTAAGTCTGAGGCGTAACCAGATACCTTGGCTTGGGACGTCCCACTTCCGCAGCCTGGTAAATCTTTTCGGCAACATCCAACGCACTGGCTGTAAACGGCTTCATTCTGGCCCCAGGCGCCAGCGCTGCTTCCATTGCTTTGTACTTTTCCCGGTGCGCAGCACTTGCACCGCCAAGCAAGGGCTGCAAAGCGGCCAGGGCATGTTCTCTAAACCGGGTCGCCACGGGCCCGGGAAGCACAAGCGAGACACTTTCCAGGCTTTTATTCTCACGCTCATCAAACCAAAAGCTGTCGTGCGCTGCGTTCATCGCGGATTTGGCGGCACAGTAGGCGCCTTTCATTTTCTGGGGCGCGATGGATAAGACGGAGCTAACCGCGATGACCCGCAAAGGTATTCCGTGTTGTTCGCAGAGCCTCAGGCAGACAGCCGCCAGCTTGATGGGGCCGAATACGTGGGTGCAGAACTGCTTTTGCCACATGGATTCGGACAGATCGCGAAGCGCGCCGAATTGCCCGTAACCGGAGTTGTTGACCAGAATAACCCGCTCGGCTGCTGCAATTTCGGTTTCCAGCGCGCCCGCAAGCCCCTCGATTTTCTCAAAGGACTCAAGATCCAGCGTCATCTCCAGATCTGAAAATTCAACGCCACTTGGCTGTCGGGACAGGGCAATAACCCTATAACCTTTCCGGGCAAAGAGAGCACAGGTCTCACGGCCAATTCCGGAGCTGGCACCGCTTACCAGGGCGAGTTTCGTCATAATGGATGTCCTTTGGTTTGATGCCAGACCTCCCCAAAAGAGAGGGTGGCAGTGACGCCTATAGTACATTGTCGCCTGAATCTACCGGCGTTGTTGATCCAGTTTTTTTCGCACCAGAAGCAAGATGGTCTCCGTCAAAGCCTCGTCTTTGCGACGCACTTCCGCCTCCAGTTTATTAACAATTCAATTTAATGGTTGAATAAAACGAGCGCTCGTTCTATTTTGTTGGCGGAGGTCGCGATATGAATAATTCCAATCAAACGAATTCAGACAACGCAAATGGGTCTCTGCGGCTAGACGGCAAGACTGCTCTGGTAACGGGTGCTGCTGGCGGCTTGGGTCAGAGCTTTACTCGTTGTCTCGTTGAAGCTGGTGCCAGCGTCATTGTCAGTGGCCGTCGCCGAGAGGCACTTGAATCCCTCAAGGCCGAATTTTCGGAACATGCTGATCGTATCCACGTAGTCACTATGGATGTCACCAACGAGTCCAGTGTCGCTGAAGCCTTCGATACCATGGCTGATGAGGTCGCCATTCCGGACGTTGTCGTTTCCAATGCCGGTGTGGCAACGAGCAAGAAGGCTCTGGACCTTAGCGGTCAGGATTGGGACCGGGTTATCGACACAAACCTCAAGGGATGCTGGCTGGTTGGCAACGAAGCCGCCCGTCGTCTCTCGGCAATCAATCGGGGCGGGAGCATCATCATGATTTCTTCCATCCTTGGTCATCGCGTGGCAGGCAACGTGGCGCCTTATGCCGCGGCCAAGGCTGGTGTCGAGCAGCTGACTCGTGCTCTTGCGCTGGAATGGGCCCGATATGGAATCCGCGTTAACGCACTGGCGCCGGGATACATAGAAACCGATCTGAACCGCGATTTCTTTGCCAGTGAACCCGGCCAAAAAATGATCCGCCGTATTCCTCAGCGTCGATTGGGGCAGGCTGATGATTTGAGCGGTCCGTTGTTGCTGCTGGCTTCCGGACTTTCCGACTATATGACCGGCAGCACCCTTGTGGTGGATGGCGGCCATCTTCAATCCTCGTTGTAAGGAGTGGGCTGTGGATTTCAATTTGGACCCCAGGAACGAGTCGTACCGAAAACGCATCCGGGATTTCGTCGAACAGGAGCTGTTGCCGCTGGAGCAGAACCCGGAAGCCTACGATGAGCACGAGAACATTGCGACGGACTATCTTGAGCAGATGCGTGCAAAGGCAAAGCAGCAAGGCCTGTGGTGCTTGCAGATTCCCAAGCGCCTGGGCGGTCAGGGGCTCGACATTTCGGGTATGGCTGTCTGTTACGAGGAAATGAACCGTTCCATTTTCGGGCCAGTGGTGTTCAATTCCGCGGCACCGGACGACGGCAACATGACCGTACTGGCGAAAGTCGGTACAGAGGCCCAACAGGAGCGTTGGCTCAAACCCATCGTTGAGGGCAGGGTGCGTTCGTCTTTCGTCATGACCGAGCCACCTCCCGGTTGTGGCTCGGACCCCGGCATGATGCAGACTACCGCGACGCGCAAGGGCGATCGTTGGGTGATTCATGGCCACAAGCACTTCATCACCGGAGCAGCAGAAGCCGCCCATTTCATTCTGATTGCGCGCACCTCCGAAGATACTCGCAAAGGCCTGAGTGCTTTCCTGTTTCATAAGGATGATCCGGGCTGGGAGATTATCCGGCGTATTCCAATTATGGGGCCGGAAGAACACGGCGGCCACTGCGAGCTGCGCTTTGATGGCCTGGAAATCCCGGACGAAAATCGACTGATGGAGGTGGGAGACGGCCTCAAGGTGACCCAGATTCGCCTGGGCACGGCCCGCCTTACCCACTGCATGCGATGGCTGGGCCTGGCGAGACGCTCCCTGGAAATTGCCACTGACTATGTGGATAACCGGGAATCCTTTGGTCAGCCCCTCGCGCAACGCGAAGGTGTGCAATGGCTGCTTGGTGAGGCGGCAATGGAGATTCAGATCGGCCGATTGCTGACCATGCACGCCGCCTGGAAACTGGATCAGGGTGACTTTGCCCGAAAGGAGGTGTCCATGGCCAAAGTGTCGGTGGCCGATACCTTGCACAAGGCGGTAGACACAGCAATCCAGCTCTGCGGCGCCAGGGGGTACTCCAAGGATACCCCGCTGGAGTGGATCTATCGCTATGCCCGCCAGGCAAGGCTGGTGGATGGCGCATCGGAAGTGCACAAAATGGTGTTCTCGAGAACACTCCTGGCTGAGCGTGCAGACTTCTGGCACTGGGGAGTTGAAGCCTGATGTCTGCACTTGAGGATACCTTTGCCACTTTTATAGCGCGGCAGACTGGAGCCTCCGACGCAACGGTCGTCTCTTTCGACAAGCTTTCCGGAGGGGCGATCCAGGATAACTTCGGGCTTACGCTGGATTTGGAGGGTGGTGACCGATCCGGGCGCCACGAAGTTGTGGTGCGACAGGACGCACCGTCCGGAGTGGCCGAGAGCTTGACCAGGCCGCAGGAATTTCGGGTGTTGCAGGCGGCCTTCGGTGCCGGGGTGAGGGCCCCTGAACCTCTCTGGCTATGCGAGGATACTGCGGTTACCGGGCAGGTGTTCTACGTCATGGCTCGGGCTGCCGGGAGTGCGTCACCACGCAAGCTGGTCAAGTCGGAGTTTACTGACGAGCAGCGCCGCGCTCTTGTTCGAACGTTTGGCGCAGAGCTTGCGAGACTTCACAGCGTCAGGCCGCCGGACGATTCGTTGGACTTTCTGGCGATGCCCAACCCGGACAATCCGGCCCTTAGCCGGGTCGCCCTTTACCGCCGCTATCTGGAAGAGATTGGTGAGCCACACCCGGTGCTGGAGTGGGCACTGAACTGGCTTGAGGATAACGCGCCTGAACCAGGTCCCACCGTTCTATGTCACTGCGATTTCCGAACCGGCAATTACATGATAAGCGGCGACAGACTGACGGCCATTCTGGATTGGGAATTCGCCGCCTGGAGCGACCCTTGCGAGGACCTGGGGTGGCTCTGTAGTCGCAGTTGGCGCTTCGGTGCCGATCAACGGGAAGTGGGCGGAATTGGAGATAAACAGGATCTTCTGGACGGCTACCGGGAGGTAACCGGAGTCAGCATTGGTCCAGCAAGGGTCAACTACTGGGAGGTCATGGCACTGGTGCGCTGGGCCGCCATTGCATTGCAACAGGCGCGTCGTCATATGTCGGGTGAGCAGCGCTCGCTCGAGCTGGCGTTAACCGGCCGCATGGTCGCTCAGATGGAATATGACCTGCTGAACCAGATTCAGGAACTGGAGGATGGCAATGATCAATAGACCTGAGACCCGTGACCTGCTTGCCGAGGCTCGCCAGGTGTTGCTCGATTCTCTGGTCCCTGAACTTGGCGGGGAGCGCAAATACGAGGCATTAATGATCGCCAATGCCATGGGCATGGCCATCCGCGAACAGGAACAGCGAGAGGCGGGAGAGGCTGAATCAACCGACGTCATGCTCTCCCGTTTTCTGGTCGGGCACGCGCTGCCGGAGGAATCGGGGCAGGGTGAACAGACCCTGGCCAGGGCGCTTCGTGAACGCGTTGTCGACGGAGGCGACCGCGAGTTGCGGGCGGTCCTTCGCGCAATGACGGAGACCCGGCTGAAAGTAAACAATCCGGGCTACCTGAAATAACCCGAACAATCCCGGATGGTGTGATTTGGGTGTGAAATAGGTGCGACATGAACAAGTACAAGAACCTGAACAAGACCACCGCAAACTATTCGCCACTTACCCCGCTCACGCTGCTGCAGCGGTCCGCTCGGGTGTACCCGGACAAGCTGGCGGTGATTGATGATGACATGAACCTGTCCTACCGGGAGCTTTACGCCCGCTGCCGCCAGATGGCCAGTGCCCTGAGTCGCCGCGGTATCGAGACGGGCGATACGGTAGCAATCCTGTGTCCAAACTCCCACGAAATGCTTGAGGCCCATTACTCCGTGCCTATGTCGGGTGCGGTACTGAACGCCATCAACATCCGTCTGGATGCCGGGGCCCTGTCATTTATCCTGGCCCATGGTGAAGCACGGGTTCTGTTTTACGACACCCAGTGGGAAGAGCAGGTCCGGGCCGCCGTAGCCGAGCTTGAGGTTAATCCCTTGTTGGTTGCCATCGATAGCAAGGCAGGGAAGAGCCAGGGGCTGGCGGAGCTTGATTACGAAACCTTGCTGCAGGAAGGCGATGCGGAAGCCGGTTGGCAGCATGCCACAGACGAGTGGGACGCCATTTCCCTGAACTACACCTCTGGAACGACAGGCAATCCCAAAGGCGTGGTTTACCACCATCGCGGTGCCTACCTGGCGGCCATGACCAACGCCATGGCTTTCGACATGACGGCCGAGACCGTCTACCTGTGGACCCTGCCAATGTTCCACTGCAATGGCTGGGCTTATACCTGGGCAATCACCGCCGTTGGCGGCACTCATGTGTGTCTACGGGAGGTGAACAGTCAGGAGATCTACCGCCGAATCGAAGACTACGGTGTCACCCACATGTGCGGAGCGCCGGTGGTGATGAACCTGCTGATACAGGACCTGGGGCGCGAGAGCCTGACACTTTCCCAGCCAGCCCAGTTTGCTCTGGGCGGCGCAGCGCCGCCGAGTAGCGTGATTCGCAAGGCAGAGGAAATTGGCTTCCAGATCACCCACCTGTATGGCCTGACCGAAACGTTTGGACCATCAACGCTCTGTGTGCCTCAGCCGGAATGGCAGCAATTGCCGCTGGAAGAACGGGCGTTAAAAATGTCCCGCCAGGGTGTTTCCACGCACGGCCTGGATGAAGTTGCGGTGTTGGATATGGTCAGCGGGGAGGCGGTGCCTGCAGACGGAAAAGCCATGGGCGAGATCTGTATTCGTGGCAACACGGTGATGAAGGGCTACCTGAAAAATGAGGAAGCCACCGAAAAGGCCTTCAGCGACGGCTGGTTCCACACCGGCGACCTGGCCGTCATGCACCCGGATCACTATGTCGAAATCCGCGACCGGGCCAAGGATGTGATCATCTCAGGCGGCGAAAACATCTCCAGCCTGGAAGTGGAGGAAGTGCTATACCGCCACCCGAAAGTGTCTGAGGCGGCAGTGGTGGCCATGGCCGACGAAAAATGGGGCGAGGTTCCCTGCGCCTTTATCAATCCGATCGATGATGGTGAGGAACTCACGCCCGAGGAAATTATAGCCTTTTGTCGGGAGCAAATGGCGCACTTCAAGGCGCCGCGGAAGGTGGTGTTGGGTGAGTTGCCCAAGACTGCCACGGGCAAGATCCGCAAAAACATTTTAAGGGACACGTTGTCCTGATGACTACGCTGGCCATGGTCAGCAGGAGGTTGCGATAACGCGAACGACGAACTTATGACAATGAAATCGTGGCTTGATTTAACAGGCCAGAAAGTTCCAGTGACAAAAAAGACAAGAACACAGGAGCATTACCATGAAAACATCAAGCATCAAGAAACTGCTGGTTGCGATGACCGCAACCGCTACGCTTGGTACCGCTGGTATCAGTTATGCTGAGGAGCCAATTCGGCTCGGGGGCCTCTACATCCTCTCTGGCAGTGCTGCCACCTATGGTGAGTTTGCCCAGAAGGGCATCAACCTGGCAGTGGATGAAATCAACAGCTCCGGCGGCATTCTGGGTCGTCAGGTCGAAATGGTCTATGAGGACACCCAGGGGAAGGCTTCAGTAGCCATCCAGGCCGCTCGCAAACTGGTCTACTCGGAGGGTGTGGACGCCCTCGTGGGCCTGGACAGCTCTGGCGTGGCCCAGGGTATGGTTCCAACCATGCCGGAGTTACAGAAACCCCTGATCATTACCCACGCTGCCACGCCGGATGTCACCGGCAAGTTGTGTAATTCGTTCACCTACCGTATCAGTGTCAACGTGGCCCAGAATATGAAGGCCGCCGCGCTGGTGGCTGCAGAAACCGATGCCACCAACTGGACCACCATCGGTCCGGACTATGCCTTCGGCCATCAGTCCTGGGAATTCTTCGGAAACTATCTCAAAGAGATCAATCCTGACGTCAACCTGATGTCGGAGACCAACTTCCCGCGCTTCGGCGCCGAGGATTTCACCCCGTTCATTGACAGGGTGATGGATTCTGACGCCGAGGGCGTTCTGATCTCTGTCTGGGGTGGTGACCTGGTCAATTTTGTCCGCCAGGCGAATACCCGTGGGTTCTTTGAAAAGGACCTGGAGGTGATGTTTACCGTTGGCGCCGCGACGGAAGTACTGACTGCGCTGGGTGAAGAAATGCCTGAGGGCGTGCACCTGTCTACACGATACTGGTACGAGGCCTACGATAACGACGTCAACGAGCGCTTCGTGAAAGCCTACCTTGACGCCTACGGCAATCCGCCGAGCTATAACGCCGAGGGTGCGTATGCCGCGATGTACGCTTATAAGCAGGCAATGGAAGCCGCCGGTAGCACCGAGGGCCCTGCAGTTGCCAAGGCGCTTAGCGGCATGAGCATGGAAGCCCCGAACGGAACGGTCACGTTCCGCAAGGGCGATAATCAGGCTATGGTCAGCCCGAACTGGGGTGTTTCTGGCCCCATGCATCCGGAACACGGTATCCGCACGCTGAACAACCTGCAGATATTTGACGGCGAAAAAGTAGCCCGCACCGTCGAAGAGACCGGTTGCAAGCTTTGATCTGACGGTTGTTCTTTTGCTTGCCGTGGCGTCCTTCGGGGCGCCACGAATCCGGCCCTAACGTAATGAGGTAATACATGTCTGGCATCGGAGCGGCGTTGCTGAATAGTCTCGATATCGGGCTGCTGCTGTTTATCATCGCAGTGGGCCTTAATATCGTGTTCGGTGTGCTGAACATCATCAACTTTGCCCACGGGGCACTTTACATGCTGGGGGCCTATCTGGCCTTCACACTGATCAATATAGCGGGCATGCCTTTCTGGGCGGCCCTGATCCTGGCGCCCATTGGCGTCGCTATCCTGGCCGTCATCATCGATCGGGTGCTGTTGCGCTTCATCTATTCCCGTGACGTAGCAGACAGTCTGCTTTTGACTTTCGCCATCCTGCTGATCATCAACGAGAGTGTGAGGATGATCTGGGGCAGTGGCATCCATGTGGTCCAGCCGCCGGATCTGCTTTCGGGTTCGGTGCAGTTGTTGGGCAGTTCGGTTGCCACCTACAGCCTGTTTGTGATCGTCATCGGCCTGCTATTGCTGGCCGGTCTCTGGTACCTCTTCAACCGCACCCGCGTCGGCCGGATCATGCGAGCTGCGGCACTGGATCGCGATATGGCCGAGGCGCTGTGCATCAACACCCGGCTGGTAGTGACCGGCGTGTTTGCCTTTGGCGCTTGGCTGGCCGCCGTCGGAGGTGTGATGGCGGCACCCATGCGTGCGCTGGATCCTGGCATGGGGGACAAGATCATTATCGAGTCGTTCATTGTGGTGGTGATCGGGGGGCTGGGAAGCTTCCCGGGAGCCTTGCTCGGAGCCATCATTCTGGGCCTGATTCACGGCTTCGGTGGCCGCTACCTGCCGGAAGTGAACTTGCTGTTGCCGTTTGTTGGCATGGCGCTGGTTCTGTTGTTCAAACCAAACGGCATGATGGGTAAGGGGGCAAACGCATGAAGACCAAGGTTCTGATGGCCATACTGGCTGTGGTGATTGCCGGGCTGATTGCGGTGCCCTGGATTGCTTCCTATTTCTATGTCTTTATTTTTACCGAAATCCTGATCCTGGGTCTGTTCGCGGCCAGCTTCAACCTGATTTTCGGATATACCGGAATGCTGAGCTTCGGGCATGCGGCGTTCTTCGGTATTGGCGCTTACGCCACCGCCCTGGTGTTGATTCATCTGGAGTGGCCGTTCCTGGTCTGTCTGTTGGTGTCCATGGGGGCGTCCGCACTACTGGCTTTGATGATCGGCTTCCTGAGCGTACGGCTCAACGAGGTGTACTTTGCCATGCTCACCCTGGCCTTTGGCATGATGGTCTTTGCCATTGCTTACCAGTGGCGATCGGTGACCAACGGCAGTGATGGCCTTGCCGGGTTTACCCTGGGCTCTTTCGGGCTTGGGCTTGATCTGACCCTGGCCAATCCATCGGTCTATTACCATGTTGTGCTGGGTATTGTGGCCATTGCTGCAATCGTGCTGTATCTGATCTGCCGCAGTTCTTTCGGCATGATTCTCAAGGCGATCCGCCAGAATCCCGAACGGGTATCATTCGCCGGGCTGAACGTGCGTACGTATCGTCTGGTGGCTTTCGTCATCGCCGGAACCTTCGCGGGCCTGGCCGGTGGCCTGATCGCCCCGTTCCTGAGGGTGGCAAGCCCGGAACTTCTGCACTGGTCGATGTCCGCCGAACCAATCCTGATGGCTATCCTCGGTGGCACCGGGTTTTTCCTCGGCCCGTTTATCGGTTCTGCGGCGTTCGTATTGCTGGAAACCTGGATTACCACTTACACGGAGTCCTGGATGCTGGTTCTGGGGATCATCCTGGCGATGATGGTGATCTTCTTCCGCAAGGGGCTGTTGGGCACCGCCATTGACTGGTGGATGGAGGTGAAGAAATGAGTAAACCGGTCCTTACCATTACCAACCTGACCAAACGGTTTGGCGGAGTTACGGCGGTCTCCGATATCAGCCTGGACGTCATGCCGAAGGAAACCATCGCGATTATCGGTCCCAACGGTGCCGGCAAGACCACTTTCTACAACATGGTTTCCGGCCGGATGCAGCCGACGGAAGGCAAGATCATGCTGGACGGCAGGGATATCACCGGCTTGCCTCCCCACAAGATCAGCCGACTGGGCGTATCCCGATCGTTCCAGATCAATAACATCTTTCCTGAGATGACGGTGCAGGAGAACGTGGAAGTGGTGTTGTCGGCCTATCATGGCCACAGCCGCAAGCTGTTCAATATTGCCTCCCGCAATACCTCTATCCAGCAGGAGGCGGTCGAGTTTCTGAAGCGCCTGGGCATCGACAGCCTGAAAGCACAACGTGCCGAAGTGATCAGCTACGGCGACAAGCGATTGCTGGAAATCGCCATGGTGCTGGCCACGCAGCCGAAGCTGGTGCTGCTGGACGAGCCCACCGCCGGGATGACCCCGGATGAAACCAGGCGCACCACGCGGCTGATCAAAAAGCTTGCAGACAGCGGTGACTACACATTCATGATTACCGAGCACGATATGGATGTGGTCTTCAACCTGGCGGACCGGATTCTGGTCATGCACCGTGGCGAAAAGCTCTTTGCCGGTACCCCGGAGGAGGTCAAGAACCACCCGGAGGTTCGTGTCGCCTACCTGGGCGAAGAAGACGACGAGGCGGTCGAGGAGGCCAACCCATGATTCTTGATGTTCGCAACATTCAAACGTTCTATGGTGAGAGTCAGGCGCTCCAGGGTGTTACCCTTCAGCTCGAAGCCGGTGAGACGGTTTGCATTCTGGGCCGGAACGGCGCCGGAAAGAGCACCACCCTGAAAAGCATCATGGGTCTGACACCTCCGAGATCCGGAGAGGTCTTTTATGAAGGCAAGCCGATCCAGGGTAGGCCGGCACACCGGATTGCCCGCGCTGGCATCGGGTATGTACCGGAAGACCGCCGGATATTCCCCGGTCTGACAGTGCGGGATAACCTGGATGTGGCCGCCTATCAACGCAAGGGCAGTGCCGCGCGTTGGACAGTGGATGGCATCCTCAAGAAATACGAGATGCTGGGCGAACGGGCGGACCAGGACGGCGCTACCCTGTCCGGTGGCCAGCAACAGATGCTGGCGGTGGCAAGGTCCCTGATGATTCAGCCACGGCTGTTACTGCTGGATGAGCCCAACGAAGGACTGGCCCCGGTTATCGTGCAACAGATCGGTGAACTGATTGACGATCTCAGCCAAACCACAACCATCCTGTTTACGGACCAAAGCGTGCGATTCGCGCTCAAGCACGCTCAAAGAGCCTACATTCTGGAAAAGGGCCAGGTTGTGCACGAAGCGAGCAGTCAGGATTTGAAGACGGACCAGGCCACACAGGACCGATTCTTGTCCGTGGCATAGTGTGGCTTATAATCCCCGCCGCAGAGGCAAATGGACGTGGCAGTTATGATCGAAAATTACGAAGCATTCCGCGGTGAAGTCCGTCTGTCCAAGGAGGATGTGATCCGTGATGTGTTCCGCCAGAACAAGGAGCGCATCAGTATCAAAAAGGAGGCGACGGCGGTCAAGAATCTGACCCGAATCATCGACTCGACCCTGCGGCTGGCCAACTCCAAGGGGTTCCATGCGATGACGCTGAGGGACCTTTGTGGGGATTCCGGCATGAGTATGGGCGGACTCTATGCGTATATCCGCAACAAGGATGACCTGATCCACCTGATCCAGAGCCACGGATTCATTATCACGCGTCGGACCCTGCTTCACTACACTGATGAGGTTCAGGATGTACGCGGCCGGCTGTTTGCCGCGATCAAGGCACATTTGTATCTGAGCGAGTTAATGCGGGCCTGGTTCTACTTTTCCTACATGGAAGCGAAGAGCCTGCCGGTCGAGGAAAAACGTGACGCTGTCGCCATTGAGCTGGAGATCGAGGAGATTTTTCTTCGGCTCATTGAGGATGGCATAGAGGCTAAGGTTTACTGCTCGAGAAACTCCCGCCTTGTGGCCTCCATGATCAAAGCCTTATTGCAGGACTGGTACCTGAAACGCAGGAAATACCGTGATCAGAATGTTGCTGTTGACGATTATGCCGCGTTTGTCAGGGATGTGATTGAAAGCTATCTGCTCGGAGAGCGTTGACTCTCTTCTGTGAGGAATGTGATGACTATCAGACTGACAAACCCGGCACTATTGCGCGAAAGCGCCTATATCAACGGCGAATGGGTCCAGGCCCGGTCGGGCAATCGGCTCTCGATAACCAACCCAGCCAATGGCGAGCATCTTGCTTCCGTGCCGGATATGGACGCCGAAGATACCCGGCAGGCCATTCGCGCGGCTGAGGCAGCGTGGCCGGAGTGGCGTGCCCGTCCTGCCAAGGAGCGAGCGGGGGTTTTGCGTCGGTGGTTCGATCTGGTGATGCAACATCAGGAGGACCTGGCCTGTTTGATGACGGCAGAGCAGGGCAAGCCGTTGGCCGAGGCACGTGGTGAGGTTGCCTACGGCGCCAGCTTTATCGAGTGGTTTGCCGAGGAAGCCAAGCGGGCCTATGGCGACGTGGTTCCTGGCCACGGTCGTGACAAGAGGATTGTGGTTATCAAACAACCGATCGGAGTCGTGGCGGCCATCACACCCTGGAATTTTCCGGTGGCCATGATCACCCGTAAGGTCGCCCCGGCACTGGCCGCCGGTTGTCCCGTGGTGGTTAAACCGGCGGAAGACACGCCGTTGTGTGCGCTCGCCCTGGCGGCGTTGGCTGAGGACGCCGGCGTTCCACCAGGGATTCTCAACATCGTTACCTGCTCGAAAGACCGGGCGCCGCAGGTGGGTGAGGAAATGACCACTAGCCCTGTGGTTCGCAAGGTGTCGTTTACGGGGTCTACGCCCGTGGGCAAACTCCTCATGCGCCAGGCCAGTGGAACGGTCAAGAAAGTGAGCCTGGAATTGGGCGGCAATGCACCGTTTATCGTGTTTGACGATGCCGATCTCGACGCCGCGGTAGCCGGATTAATGGCCTCCAAGTACCGTAATACCGGGCAAACGTGTGTGTGCGCAAACCGCATTTATGTGCAATCTGGCGTGTATGACGAGTTTGTTGACAAGCTTAAGACGGCGGTTGGCAAGCTGGTCGTGGGGCCAGGCCTGGAAGGCGAAACCCACCAGGGTCCACTGATCAATCAGGCTGCGCTGGACAAAGTCAGGCGGCACATCGCCGATGCCACAGAACGGGGCGCAAAAGTTGTGATGGGAGGCCAGGCACACGCTCTCGGTGGCACTTTCTTCGAGCCCACCATCCTCACCGACGTCACCCAGGACATGCTGGTGGCCAGTGAGGAGACCTTTGGCCCGGTGGCACCGCTTTTCCGGTTTGAGACTGAAGAACAGGCAATCACCATGGCCAACGATTCGGAATTTGGTCTGGCAGCATACTTCTACAGCAATGACATCCGGCGCATCTGGCACGTGGCCGAAGCCCTCGAAACCGGAATGATCGGCATCAACGATGGCATCATTTCAACCGAGGCCGCCCCCTTCGGCGGGGTCAAGGAAAGCGGCTTGGGGCGTGAAGGGTCACGGCATGGCCTGGACGAGTTCATGGAACTCAAATACCTCTGCCTCGGCGGTGTGCGCTAAGCCCCGTGTTCAAGGAGAATTAAATGTCTGGTGCCCTATCTCACTTGCGTGTCCTGGATCTCTCCAGGGTGCTGGCCGGCCCTTGGGCGGGCCAAATCCTGGGCGATCTCGGCGCGGAGGTTATCAAGATTGAGCGTCCAAAATCCGGGGACGATACTCGATCGTGGGGGCCTCCCTATCTTCAGGGGGCTGATGGCTATGCAGATCTATCCGCCTACTTCCTGACCGCCAATCGCAACAAGCAGTCCCTCGCAGTCGATATCGCCCATCCCGAAGGGCAGGAACTGATCCGAAAGCTGGTCGCAGAATCGGATGTCATTCTTGAAAACTTCAAAGTGGGTGGCCTCAAGCGCTATGGCCTGGATTATGAAAGCCTGAAGCGTATCAACCCCAAACTCATCTACTGTTCGATCACCGGGTTTGGCCAGGATGGCCCGTACGCGAATCGGCCCGGTTATGATTTTTTGATCCAGGCCATGGGCGGGCTTATGAGCATCACCGGGCAACCGGACGGGGAGCCCGGCGCCGGGCCGATGAAGGTCGGCGTAGCACTGACGGACATTATGACCGGGCTGTATGCCACGATCGGTGTGCTCGCCGCGCTCAGTCACCGTGACCGTACGGGAGAGGGGCAGTATGTGGAGGCCGCGCTGCTGGATGTGCAGGTAGCCTGTCTGGCGAATCAGGCCATGAATTACCTGACCACGGGCCAGGCGCCAGGGAGGATGGGTAACGCCCACCCCAATATCGTCCCATATCAGGATTTTCCGACGGCAGACGGCAACATGGTGCTGACGGTCGGTAACGATGAGCAGTTCGCCCGGTTGTGCGATGTGCTCGGGCATCCGGAGTGGGCAAGCGATGAGCGTTTTGCGACAAATCGGGCCAGAGTGGCGAATCGTAAGGAATTGATTCCAAGGCTGCGGCAGGCCACGGTGATGCGGTCAACACAGGAATGGGTGCAAGTTCTGGAGCGCTCAGGGGTACCATGTGGACCGGTTAACACCCTGGATCAGGTCTTTGAGGATCCACAGGTTCTTGCGCGGGGAATGAAACAGTCTGTTCAACACCCATCGCTGGGCGATGTCCCGACGGTTGGCAATCCAATCAGGCTGAAGCTGACTCCGGTAAGTTACAGAACCGCACCTCCGCTGTTGGGGGAACAGTCTAAACAAGTCCTGGAGAAGATTGCCGGCCTTTCTCCCGGCGAAATAGCGAGCCTCAGGGAACGCGGCGTCATCTCGTGATCCGGTCGCGTTAGCTTTCTTCAGCCAACGCCACCAGATCTGTACGGATTTCCTCCACACTCAGTTCTGGACGGATCAACAGGCGGGCCTTTCCTTCGCGGTCGAACACATACACGGCGCCGCTGTGTGAGACGTTGTAGTTACCGTCCGCATCTGGCTCGTCGTAACCAAAGGTCGTGCGATAACGCTTACTGAGTTCCCTGAGCGCCGGTTCCTCGCCGGTCAGGCCGATGGCCCGGTCGCTGAAAAAGCTTACGTAGCTGTCGATGCGTTCTGGGGTGTCCCGTTGCGGGTCCACGCTGACAAAGACAATCTGCGTGTCCGTCCGCAACGCTTCCGGTAAACCTTTTACCGCTCTGGACAACTTCTGGAGTGTGGCGGGGCAGATATCGGGGCAGGAGGTGAAGCCGAAGAATAGTAGCCGGATATTGCCGTCGGTTTGCGCGGCCGTCACCGTGTCGCCGGAGGTGCCGGTCAGTTCGAAAGCCAGTTCCGGCATCAGGCCGCTGATGTCCTTACCGTTCCAGTTTTCATCGTCGCCAAAGCACCCACCGAGCACCACCAGGGACGCCAAAAGTGCCATGGCAGAGATCGCTTTATGACTGCAGGGTAGGAACCGGTTTTTCATGAATGGCTGGCCTTCAGCTTTTCGTTATAGGGCGACACCTTGCCATCTTCACGCATGGCACGTCGAAGGATAATCAGAATGCCGAGGATGCTCATCATGGCCGGAGGAATCCAGGTCAGCAATCCGCCCAGCAACTGGTCCGTTTCTGGCGGCATTGGCCAGGCTCGACCGCAGACTTCGTACACGTCGTACACCATGCCCCTTGAGAACACGATGGTGGCGCCCAGAATCATCTGGGGGATGGCAACCAGGGCCAGAAGAAGGATGCGTTTGCCGTAGCCCAGCGCATCGCTGATGACGGGTGAACGTGGATCAAAGATCAACCACCAGAACAGCATGCCGTCCAGCAGCATGCTCCAGTTCATGATCCAGTACAGATCACGGCTGAGCATGGCGTCGAAGTGGATTGGCGGCCACAGCCAGAAGTAGATCAGCCCCACAAACAGGAATGAGGCAATCGCCGGGTGCTGGAGAAAACGGTAAATCCACCCCAGCGGTATTAGCGCTCGCCGTACGCCGGGATTGATCAGGCTGTAGAGGAAACGCATCACCGGAAGGGGGTTGGACAGGGCAATCAGGATCGGCCCCAGGTGGTGCAGTATCAGATGCTGGCCCCGGTGAACGAAGAACATGTACTGGGAGTAGTAATCGAAACGGGTTTGCATCACGCCGTAGCAAAGCATAACGCCCACGACAAACACCAGTATCCGGCCGCTTCCGGGTCGGTCGTCAGCAGGCATCCTGACCAGGCCGTACCCGTAGAACGCCAGAACGAGCACGAAACTCAATATGGTGAGCGGCGAGAAGTCATAGGGTACGAGGTAGTCTAAGGCCGACATCGGGCTTGCCTTTGTGCTCTGGGGGTGGAACCGGGTGATTGTTGTTGTGACTGATCCAGAGTTTTACCGGAGTGACGGCTAAATTCAAGAGATTGTTCGGTTTCTCGCGCTAATTGGGATACCCGGTAATATCGCGGATTTTTCGGTACAGCGGCTGAAGCTGGGGGTACATCTTCAGGTACACCTCACGATACAGGCGCTCGTAGAGTTTCTGGGTGTCGGCCTGCGGATGGAAGACATCACCCACTCGGGTCATCGCGTTCACCGCCGTCTCGAAATCCGGATGAAGCCCCAGGCCAACAGCGGCGTCGATGGCTGCGCCAAGACCGGACGTTTCGTAGGTATGAGGCCGTTCTGCGGGCAGGCCGAAGACATCGGCGGTCAGTTGCATGGCAGCATCGCTCTGAGAACCGCCCCCGGCGACTCTCAGCCTACGGATAGGGACGCCACTGCGTTTCTCGATCCGCTCCTTGCCTTCGCGCAGGGCGTAGGCCAAGCCTTCCAGTATGGCTCGGTAGATGTGGGAGCGGGTGTGGACGTCGCCAAATCCGATAATGGAGCCCTTGGCTTCCGGCCCCGGCTGGCGAACCCCGGGTGACCAGTAGGGTTGCAGCATCAACCCCATCGAACCGGCGGGAACGGCCCGAACCAGTTCATCGAACAGGACTTCCGGCTCCACGCCTTTCTGCTCCGCCAGTTTCTGTTCCCGCAGACCGAATTCGCGCTTGAACCAGCTCACCATCCAGAAGCCCCGGTAGATCATCACCTCGGTGGAAAAATGACCGGGCATGGCGGAGGGATAGGGCGGCATCATGCGCACCGGTTCCAGGTAACGCTTGCTGGTGGTGTTGATGGTGGCCGTGGTGCCGTAGCTCATGCAGCCCACCTCTGGTGTCAGGCCGCCGGAGCCGAGGATTTCACAGGCCTTGTCCGACGCCGCTGCAATCACCGGGAGTGGCCCCGGCAGGCCAAGGTGCCGGGCCGCGTCTTCGGTGAGATCGCCGATCTTATCGCCGGGCTTAACCAGCTCCGGCAACATCTCACGGCGAACGGGCATGGTGAGCCACTTGAAATCACGTGGGCCGGCCCACTGGTGGCGCTTGTAGTCGAACGGGATATACCCCACCTGGCTGCCCACGGAGTCTCTAAACTGGCCTGTCAGGCGGTAGTTCAAGTAGCCCGACAGCAGCAGGTAATGCCGGGTGGCCGCCCAGATTTCGGGCTGGTTCTGGGCAATCCAGTTGGCCTGGGTTTTCTCTCGGATGCGGTCAACGGTGGGCTCCAGACGAAGCAGCTTGAACAACCAGCCCCATAAACCGGGCACAGGCCCTTCAACCCGGGCGTGACGTTGGTCGAGCCAGATGATGGCCGGCCGGAGTGGCTTGCCATGTTCATCCAGATTTACAACGGTGCCACGCTGGGTGGTCAGCGTTACCCCGGCCACATGAGCCGGCAAGGCATCGGTGTTTTTCCAGAGCAATTGGCACGCCTTACCGAGGTTTTCCCAAAAATACTCCGGATGTTGTTCCGCCCAGCCCGGCTGCTCGGAGAAGTAGGGTTCAATCTCCTGTTTGCCCTTGCCAACGAGATTGCCCTGAGTGTCGAACAGCAGGGCCCGCACGCTCTGGGTGCCGTTGTCGATAGCCAGGATGAGCGGTTTGATCGTATTCATCCAGTGGCCCCCGGTTTGGCCGGAAATGTGGCCGGAAGCGAGTAGCAAGATCGCCAGAGCTCCAGATAACGTGCCTCTTCCCGTTCCCAGGTGGTGTCGTCCCAGCCCAGGATGGGTTTGCACAGGCAACGTATGTCCGGGAGCAGGCCTTTACCGCCTTCTGGAAGCACCAGCCCGAGCCGGGTGCGGCGCAACATCAGGTCATCCAGGTGGATCACGCCGGTATTGGCGGCCGCCCAGGCCAACTCCGCCCACAGGGTGTCGGTGCCGGCAACGGTTTCATGAGTGCCGGCACGCAGGACCTCTGGCAGAGCAGGGCCGTAGAAGCCCTGTAAACGATGCCAGTTCTGATGGCTGATGGCGTCAGGACGTTCGAGGTCCGGGGGCGATGCAAATACCGGCAGCGCATCGTTTCTGAGACGAAAACTCGGCATTTGCCCCCGTTCGAGTACTTCCCGGGCAATCAACCGGAAGGTGGTTAACTTGCCACCGGAGACACTGATCAGACCATTGTCGGACCAGATTACATGCTCCCGATTTTCCTTTGAGGGTTTTCGTGTTTCCTTATTTTGAGTGACCACGGGTGATTGGGTGACGACGGGGCGTACTCCCGCCCAGGTTGCGATCACGTCACGCTCGGTGATGGCACTGGCGGGAAACAGCCTTGAGGAAATCTGCAGCAGGTAGTCCAGCTCCTCCCGATTGATGGCCGGCTCACGGGACAGCGACTCTGTGTGGTCGAGGTCCGTGGTCCCCAGCACCGTCGTGCCTTGCCATGGGAAGGCGAATACCGGCCGACGGTCCTCCGGATGAAACAGCGACACCGAACAGGACACCGGAAGCCGCGAATAGGGAACAACCAAGTGGCTTCCCCTCAGGGGACGTATTCGGGTGTCAGTACTGTCGGTCTGCTTCAGCTGGTCCGCCCAGGCACCCGTGGCGTTAATAACCAGTGGGGTGTTGACGGTCATTTCCAGCGTTTGGGAATCCGTGCTGGTGTCCAGAAGGTGAACGCCTGTGACGGCGTTGGTCTCACTGTTGCGGAGAACTGCCTGCGCCTGCATATAGTTCAGGCAGATCGCACCATCGGCCTCGGCTTCTTCGAGTACACGTTGCACCAGACGCGCATCGTCGGTAACGGCATCGGTGAAGCCGCTGGCACCGGTCAGATGGCTGGTGGAGAGGCCCGGCACCCACTGCAATGTGTCTGCCGGGCTGAGTCGCTGCCTGGACGGCTTGCCCGCAAGTCGGTCGTACAGACGCAGCAGCAGCTGGAACAGCTTAGGGCCGGGGAACTGTTTCTGGTAGTGAGGCATTATGAAGCGCAGGGGGTCGATTAGCCCCGGCGCCTCTGCCAGCAGGCGCTCCCGTTCCCGCACCGCGTCCCGTGTCAGGCGAAAGTGCCCGCTGCCGAGGTAGCGCAGACCACCGTGGATCATTTTCGAAGAACGGCTGGAGGTCCCCCAGGAGAAGTCCCGTTGCTCCACCAGTAAGGTGCTCAAGCCGCTGCCGGCGGCTTCGCGAGCGATGCCCGCTCCGGTGATGCCCCCGCCGACCACAACCACATCGAAGGCGGCGTCGCCACGGGCCAGCTGGTCAAGCTTTTGTTCGCGCGTTAGAGGCATTACTTCTGAACCAGTGTTTGTGGATTCATCAAGCCGGCGGGATCGAATGTCTGGCAAAGAGATCCGATGGCCAGCATGCCCAACTCGCCTTTTTCGACCGGCAGGAAGGGCGCGTGATCCTTGCCAACGCCATGCTGATGGCTAATGGTGCCCCGGTTGTTAACGATAATGCCCGACGTGCTGGTTTTCAGCGTTTGCCAGCGGGCCAGGGTTTCCTCGTAACTGTCGGCCACCCGGAACACATAGGTGGTGTAGAGGCTGCAGCCCTGGGTATAGAAATGCGAAAGATGGGTGAAAACGTGAACCAGCTCCTTCTTTTCATTCAGCTGGTTACGGAGGTTTTCTTCAATCTGGTTTAAGAGTTTGTCGACGTTGTCCCAGTCGGTGGCGGTTTCCAGGGTGTCGACGGCATACCCGAGTTTCCAGAGGGCTTCTCGCAGGTAGGGCATGGTGAAGCGTTTGGCGGCCCATTTCTCGCCCAGTTTTTTACCGGTGTAGATCCCACCAAACTCGCGGCAGAGTTCCCGGGTTTCCGTGAGGGCGTTCCGGCATTGGCGTTTGCTGCCTGTGACGCCAAACGTCATCATGCATTTGCCGTCTTTGGCGCCCCGCAGGCCCAGATAGGACTCCAGCAGGCCAATCATCCCGGGGTGACCCGCCAGGGCGAGCTGGGTTTCAGTTTCGGTGGCGTTGCTCAGGCGCAGCATCGAGAGCTGGGTGCGGTTCTGCACTAGCTTGCGACACGCTGTTCGAGCCTTGTCCCACGACGGGAAGAACATGACATGGAAGCTTTCATGGGCAGGCAGTGGCGTGACGCGCACTTTCACTTCGGTGATAAGGCCGATCCTACCCTCGGAGCCCAGGATCATCTCGCGGATGTCCGGGCCGGCACTGGAGGCGGGAATCGTGGGGATGTCCAGCGTGCCTTTCAGGGTTTCGATGCGGCCCCCGGCAAACAGCTGCTCGATACGACCGTAACGGAGTGATTGTTGACCACTGGATCGGCTGGCGACCCAGCCGCCAATGGTGGACAGTTCGAAAGACTGCGGAAAGTGCCCCAGGGTATAACCCAGCGCCCGTAACTGTGACTCCACCAAGGGGCCCGGGGTGCCAGCCCCAAAGGTGGCGATCTGGCTTTCCCTGTCCAGGTCTGTCAGGCGGTTCATCCGCCCCATATCAACGGTCAGCACCGGCTGATCACTGGCCACGGGGTTGATGTGGCCGGCCACGCTGGTGCCGCCGCCATAGGGAATGAGGGCAACATCGTTCTCTTCGGCATACTGAAGCAGGGCCTGGACATCCAGGGACGACTCCGGATAGGCAACACCATCGGGAAATACGCCAAAGTCGCCGCTGCGCATGGCGAGCCAGTCTGCGAGGCTTTGGCCGCGGGCGTGACGCACCCGATCTTCGGCCGTGTCGATACAGCCCGGATTTGGCGGCAGCCTACTGTCTGGCACCTGGGCACAAACATGTTCCAGAGATACATCCGCCAACGGAGTGGCGCTTCCTATGCGCTCGTCCAGAAACCGCCGCCCCTCTTTGGGTAATTCAAGATTGAACTGGTCATCTCCCCAGCCGTTCCAGCGTCGCATGTTGGCCGTTCCTTGTTGGTAAATGTGTGTGCGTGTGAATACTCGTGGGGCAGATTGTACCGCCGGGTACTGTTAACGCAGTGTCGCCTGGCGACAAGTCTTGTGTCTTATGCCGACAGCGGTGAGTCTAGCGAAGGCTGTCCACCATGCGATCATTGAGGCTCTGCCATTGCTCCAGTTTTCTCGCTTCTCCGATTCGTTCGGAGTCACCACTGGAACGGTTCAGCCACAGACCGTCACCGTTAAAACTGTAGACCGGTTCCAGGTCCTGCCTCTGGGACGCGGGTTTGATCTCGTTGATAAGGTTGTCGAGGATCAGTGGATCAGCGTCGGGCTCGGGATACCACGCCAGTACCATATGCGCCTGGTTCAGCTTGAGGGCTTTGACATAAACGATGCGGAGTTGCTCGTCGGGAACGCCCATGGATTTAAGGGTGAGGTATTTTGCGATGGAGAAGTCCTCGCAATCGCCGCCATTGGTGGTCAGCAGTTCAACAGGCGTCGCCCAGTAGTCTTCCTCGCCCCAGTGGGCAATGTCGCTGACAAACCGGACCCGGTTAAAGAAGGAATTCACGAGCCGGAGCTGGCGGTCGACCGCTGCCCGGGAAGCCATATCGTGAAGGTTTTGCCAGGTTTCCAGCCGGTCCTGGGCCTCCTGGCCGAATTCCGAACGCACGTAGGTCATGAGCCGTTCGCTGAGTTCGAAGGCGGCCACCGTTAACGTGATGACCATGAGTAGCATGGAAAGCAGGGAGCCGCTGCGGCGAGGATTCGATGCGGCCGTCTCCATGGCTGTCCTCAGTTGTTGGTTCTCAGGCGTTCGCGAAGTTGTTCCAGGCGCTGCCGGATTTCCTCGCGGCGTTGGTCGCTGGTGTCTGTGTTGGTGGAGGTAGATCGTCTGTCCACACCAGTTGGACGAATTTGAGTGCCACTGGGTTCCTCCTGCTCATTGGAGGTTTGCGTGGAAGCCATGGAGAGCCCCGTTCTGTCTTCATCTTCGGGAAAATAGAGGTTCTCGAGTTTGCCGCTGCGTTCAATGATGATGCGATTGGGGCGAACAGAACGAAGGGTCGCATTGCCAGGCAACTCATCACCCACCAGATAGGCTTCGGTGTTTCGCTTGTCGTCTTCAATCAACGCGCTACCAGGAAAGTCGCCCGAGGCGGCCAGCACACCGCGAAGAAACAGCCGCAGATTGGTTTCCGGCAGGTTTTCAGTATCGGGTTCCGTTTGGGGCGCCTCTTTACCGGGTTCTCCAAACAAGGCAAAAGAGGCCAGGTTTACCTCTGGCACCTTCCGGGTGTCGGTTTCCGCCATTGTCATGTCAGCAGTGGAAGTGGTGTCGCCGGCACTGGTTTCATTCTGCCAGAAACGAACGCCCTGCCACGCTGTCACAGTGATCATGGCGATGCCTGCGACGATGGTGAGTATCAGTGGTAACCTTGAACTGGTAAAAAGCATTGAATGTCCCGAAAAGAGCAGGTGTGGGCCGGCAAAAGGCTCACAGGTTATCAGACTGCAACGATTTATTGGCAGTATAGTGTATAGAGTTATTCAGCGGTTCCATATCCTATGGTAGCCTTTCTGAATTAATTGAATAGAAAGGGATTCCGGAACTTTTTTCTTCCCGCCCCGGCAACAAAACGAGGACGACCGTGGACACAGACACAGAACTTCAGCCGCAGGATGCTCCGCTGGGCCGTCTACCTTTCACGTTCGCCAAACGCAACGGTGTGATTCTGACACGTGACGACGATGGCGACCCTGTAATCCTGGTACGGCCCGGGGCGGGTCACTCAGCGCTGGCGGAAGCCAACCGCATCAGCGGGGGGCGTGCAAGGTTTTCTCCCATTGATCCGGCCCGGTTCGACGCCGCGCTGAACGCCGCCTACCAGAATGATTCCGCCGAAGCCATGCAGATGGTGGAAGGTATTGGCGATGATATGGACCTGGCGTCGCTGGCGGATTCGGTGCCCGAAACCGAAGATCTGCTGGAGCAGGAAGACGACGCCCCGATCATTCGGCTTATCAACGCCATTCTTACCGAGGCGGTCAAAACCAGCGCCTCTGATGTTCATATTGAAACCTACGAAACACGACTTGTGGTTCGCTTCCGGGTGGATGGTGTTCTGCGGGAAGTGGTACAGCCCAAGCGAGCGCTGGCGCCCTTGCTGGTGTCGCGGATCAAGGTTATGGCCAAGCTGGACATCGCGGAGAAACGGGTGCCACAGGATGGTCGTATCGCCCTGCGGGTTGCCGGACGTGAAGTCGACATTCGTGTGTCCACCATGCCGTCATCCAGCGGTGAACGGGTGGTATTGCGTCTTCTGGACAAGCAGGCCGGGAGCATTCGCCTGGAATCCCTTGGTATGGCGGGAGGCGATCTTAAAATACTGCGCCGGCTGATCTATCGGCCCTATGGCATCCTGCTGGTAACCGGTCCCACCGGTTCCGGCAAATCCACAACATTGTATGCGTCGCTGCAGGAAATCAACGATCGTAGCCGGAACATACTGACCGTTGAGGACCCGATCGAGTACAACCTGCCCGGTATCGGCCAGACCCAGGTCAACACCAAGGTGGATATGACCTTCGCCCGAGGGCTCCGGGCCATTCTGCGTCAGGACCCGGATGTGGTCATGATCGGTGAAATCCGTGACCTGGAAACGGCGGAAATCGCTGTTCAGGCCAGTTTGACCGGGCACCTGGTGTTGTCGACTCTCCACACCAACACCGCTGTGGGTGCGATTACCCGCTTGATGGACATGGGCATTGAGCCGTTCCTGATTTCTTCCAGTCTGGTGGGCATCGTGGCACAGCGATTGGTGCGCGTGCTCTGCAAGGACTGTTGTGAACCCTACACACCGAGCGAAGAGCATTGCGAATTTCTGCAGCAGGACCCGGCCAATCCGCCGACGATTCATCGCGCCAAGGGCTGCGAACACTGCAACCAGTTGGGGTATCGGGGCCGTATTGGTATCTACGAGGTGGTCGAGGTCAACGAGGAGATCAGCTCATTGATCCATAAGCGGGCAGGGGAGCTGGATCTCGAACACGAAGCCAGACTTCATGGCCCGAGCATCCATGCCGATGGCGTCCAGAAAATCCTGGATGGGGTAACCACGGTTGAAGAGGTCCTTCGCGTGACCCACCGGAGCAGGTAACTCCATGCCAGCATTCGATTACAAGGCACTCGACAGTCGCGGCAAACAGAAACAGGGCGTTGTCGAGGCCGATGCACCAAGGGCGGTTCGCCAGCAATTACGTGAACGGGGCCTGACGCCCCTGGCGGTGGAGCCGGCCTCGGAGAAACAGGCCCGGAGCAACCCACTGAGCAGCCGGGGCAGCCTGGCAACGGCGGACCTGGCTCTGGTGACCCGTCAGTTGGCGACGCTTATCCAGTCCGGCATCCCCATTGAACAGGCGCTTTCGGCGGCCGCCCAGCAGTCTTCCAAGCCTCGTATTCGCAGCATGCTGATTGCCATACGCGCCAAGGTCATGGAGGGGTACAGCCTGGCGGACAGCCTGGGTGAATTCCCACGGGCATTTCCACGGCTCTATCGCTCTACCGTGGCTGCGGGTGAACACGCCGGGCACCTGGATTTGGTGCTCAACCGGCTGGCGGACTATACCGAGGCCCGGCAGGAGGCTCGTCAGAAAATCCAGTTGGCGGCCATTTACCCAATCATTCTCAGCGTTGTGGCCATTGCCATTGTGGTGTTCCTGTTGACCTATGTTGTGCCGGACATCATCGAGGTGTTTGTAAAGCAGGGGCAGGAGCTTCCGGCGCTGACGGCCGCCATGCTGGCAGTCTCTGATTTTCTGGGCAACTACGGTATCTATCTGCTGATACTGATCATTATGGCACTGGTTGTTTTCCGGTGGTCATTGAAGAAACCCTCGTTCCGGCTCCGCTTCCATAAAAGCCTGCTGAACATGCCGCTGTTTTCAGGCATGGTTCGCGGTGTCAACACCGCACGCTATGCCAGTACACTGAGCATTCTGACCACCAGCGGTGTACCGTTGGTGGAAGCCATGCGTATTGCCGGTGAGGTGCTCTCAAATGACCACCTGCGTCAGGAGCTGCGGGATGCAGCAAGAAAGGTGAGTGAAGGCGGTTCCCTTCATCGCTCGCTGGACCAGACGGGGTACTTTCCACCGATGATGCTGCACATGATCGCCAGCGGTGAAGCCAGCGGCGAGCTGGACAGCATGCTGGAGCGGACTGCGACGATGCAGGAGAACACCCTGCAATCCAAGATTGCCGCCATCGTGGGCCTGTTCGAGCCGATGATGCTGCTGTTGATGGGCATGGTTGTGTTGATTATCGTGCTGGCAATCATGCTTCCGATCCTGAATATGAGCAACCTGGTTGGTTAGGCCAGGACCGGCAGGCCAACCCCATTTCCAAACCCAGAGATAGGGACAGATGAAGAGCGAAACAATGAAACATCAAATGGCACAACGGGGTTTTACCCTGATCGAAATCATGGTGGTCATGGTTATTCTGGGCTTGCTGGTAGCCATTGTGGCTCCCAACATCATGGGGCGAAGTGACCAGGCCCGCGTGACCGTCGCCGAAACCCAGATGAGCAACATCGCTAACGCGTTGGACCTCTACCGCCTTGATAACAGCCATTACCCGTCAACCCAGCAGGGCCTTGAGGCACTGGTGTCCAAGCCCAGTGGCAGCCCCGAGCCGCGGAACTGGAATCCGGAAGGGTACCTGAACAGCGTTCCCGAAGATCCCTGGGGTGCGCCATACCAGTATGTAAACCCAGGCACGGAAGGCCCTTATGATCTCTACTCGTACGGTGCCGATGGCCGAGAGGGCGGTGACGGTGATAACGCCGACATCAGCGTATGGAAGGTCAGGGACTGATAGTGCTCTCCAGGACGCGACAGTCGGGCTTCACACTGATCGAAATACTCGTTGTCCTGGTGGTGGTTGGGCTGCTCGCGGCGCTTGCGGTTATGTCGATGGGTGGTAGCTCGCGTGATCGCGAGATGGAAAATGAAGTACGCGAGCTCTACCTGCTGATGCAGACCGCCTCGGAGCAGGCGATACTGAACAATACTGAACTGGGCCTGATCCTCGAGGAAGACAGCTATCGTTTCGTCGCCTGGGAAGAGTTGAGTGGCGAATGGAAACAGCCAGCCGAGCGGATGTTCCGGACACGGAGTTTTCCGGAATGGATCACGGCGACTGAATACATCGAAAGCGATACCCCACGCCTGGCGTCTGACGAAGATGAACTGAGGCCGGATGTGGTGTTTTTCTCCAGCGGTGAAACCACGCCCTTTGAGATTGAGTTCCTTGTTGGCCGCGATGATTCCCGGATGCATACCATTGCGTCTGATGGCGTTTCTCCCTTGGAATGGCGCCATCCCGGAAGCGAGGAGGTCGAGGAAGAATGAAGGGCCAGCGCGGTTTCACACTGATTGAGGTCTTGGTGGCTCTGCTGGTTTTCGGCCTGATTGCCACCGCAGCCGCTGAGGTGGGTAGTCAGTATATTTCCAGCTATGAGCGGATTCGGGACAAAACACTGGCTGGCTGGGTGGCGGACAATCGCATCAACGAAATCCGGCTTCAGGAAAACCTGCCCTCTATTTCAGAGAACTCGGAAGACATCGAATACGGCTCGTATCAATGGCAGGTAACCACTGCTGTCCTTGCCACCGAAGACCCGTCCATTCTCCGTGTTGAGGTCACCGTGGCTCAGTATCGCGGCAACAGACCTGAGCCCGCCCCGATCCACACGCTGTCTGCGTTTATTGGTGAGAACTGATGTCGGCCCCCATGATCATTGCTCAACACAGGTCGCGTCCCTCCGCTCAAGCTGGCTTTACCCTGATGGAAGTGCTGATCGCGGTTACCATCACCGCTGTTATCGGCCTAGGGGTATGGCAGGTGCTGGGCAATGTGGTCTCGTCGAGGGACCGGGTCAACGAAGTCGCGGAACAGTTTGATAATATTCAACGCACCATGCTCTTGCTGGAGCGGGACATTACCCAGGTGGTGAACCGGTCCGCCCGTGACATTTACGGCGATTTCCGTCCTGCTCTGACCAGCCGTGAGGAAGAGTTTTCATTGATTCTCACCCGCCAGGGCTGGCGCAACCCACTGGGCACTCGCCGCAGCAGTCTGCAGCGGGTGGGCTGGGAATACACCGGGGATGAATTGCGCCGGCGGTACTGGGTAACCGTCGACAGGGGGCAGGAAGACAACAGCCAGGACCTTCTTCTGCTCTCGAACGTCACTGAGTTCACGGTTCGTTTTCTCGATGATCAGCGAAACTGGCGGGATGAATGGCCTGATGAAGAGAGTATGGCCAATATGACACCGGGTACGCGCCCCGATATTCCCTTACCGCTGGGTATTGAGGTCACCATTGAGCATGAACGTTTTGGAGAGCTGGTAAGAACCTTCACGCTTCCTGATTTTGACAACGACGTTGCCCAGGGTGTGGTGAATAGCGTCAACGATGCCGCAGACGATCAGGACGATGATCAACAACAGGATCAGGATCAGAATCCAAACCCTGGCCAGGACTCATCGGGGACAGGAGTGACGGGTGGCTAAGCATCCATTCATTGGTAGGCACGGTGGTCGCCAGAGTGGCGTTGCACTGATCATGGTGCTCCTCGCCATGGCGCTTGTGGTCATGCTGGCAACAGGCATGACCCAGCAGCAAAGCGTGCGGGTATTCCGAGCCAGCCACTACCTTGCCCAGCAGCAGGGGCACAGCGTGGCCCTGGGTGCGGAAGCCTTTGCCCGCCAGATTCTGGTGCGCGACTTTGAGGACGACAAGGAGAACAACCTCATGGTCGACAGCCTGGACGAATTCTGGGCAAAGAATGCCGCCATCCTCCCGCTGGACGACAACGGCGTGGCGGAGGTTCAGATTGATGATCTCGGTGGCAGGATCAACCTCAACGACCTGGTAAGCGCCAACGGGCAGGTCGACCCCATTGTTCGTGATCGAATCGCCCGTTTGCTCCAGGTGCTCGAAATCACCACGGTCAATGTCGATGCGCTGGTGGATTGGATCGACCCGAACGACCAGACCGTCAGCGCGTATGGGGCCGAGGACGGTCAGTACCTTTCTGCGGATCCGGCCTACCGGGCCGGCAATCAACCCTTTGTTGATGTTTCCGAGCTTCGCCTGATTGATGGTATGACCGAGGAAGCTTATCGGGCACTGAGACCACACGTAACGGCGTTACCGGTGACGGGGTTGGGCATTAACGTCAACACCGCGACGGCACCAGTGCTCAGGTCTCTCCATGAGGAACTGACACAGGCTCAGGCAGACGCTATTCTGGAAAGACGCACGGAAGAGCGCTTCGAGAATGTACAGGACTTCCTGGCACTGGATGAATTTGCGGGGCGGGGGATGAAACCCACTGGCCTCGGTCTGCAAACCCGTTTTTTTGAAGTAGTATCGCGGATTACCTACGATAACCGGGTTGCCAACCTGGTCAGCACGGTTTATCGAAGCCCGGAAGGCGAGATGCAAACCGTGTCTCGTGACACCGGGCAAAAGAATCGTATAACCAAGGAACCGTTCACGATCTCCGGGGAATAGGGAAGTCCGGAGCCGGAAAACCGTTACAAAAAGAACCGATAACCCCCAGAGGGTTTCGAAAAAGGAAACTGTTCAGAATGTCATATCGCCTCTACGTCAGGCCACGGCCACCGTTCGCGGACCCCGACGCCAACCCGGAAGCCCAGTTGTACAATTGGGTGCTGGTGGATGCCAGTGGAGATGCCCAGGCCCGGGGAACCGCGGATTCACGAGACACCATCGAGCAGACTCTGACCCAGAACGATCTCGATAACGTGTTGTTGGTGGGGCTCATTCCCGGCGATGAGGCGCTTTTCTGCGTAGCGGACATTCCCGCCAAACAGACGCGATTTGTTCATCAGGCGCTCCCTTACGCGGTTGAAGAGCAGGTTGCCCAGGACATCGAAAGTGTTCATCTGGCCCTGGGTAACCGCACGGAGAAAGGTTTTCGGGTGGCGGCCATAGACCACGGGCAAATGGCCGAATGGGTGGTGATGTTCAGTGGTTGGAATCATCTTAAGCTGGATGCGATCTACCCGGATTCAAGCTTGCTGCCGTTAACTGAAGGCGGCTGGTCGGTGTGCCTGGATGGCGATTCCGCCATGCTTTCCAGTGATCAGGGGGAGTGGCTCAGTGTTCATGCGCGAAATCTCGCGATGTTTGCACAGACGCTGGCGCTTCCGCCTTCTGATGAAGTCGTTGCCGAGGTGCCGGTGACGATTTATGGAACTGAGCAGGAATTTGAACACCAGCAGGCGGACCTGAGCGAGCTGAAATCGTCAGGGCGCCTGGTGGTTCGCGAGGAAACGCTGGAACTGATGCCGCTGGAACTGCTGGCACATTCCCACCATCATCACCTTTGCCAGCCGATCAACCTGTGCCAGGGGACCTACAGCATCCGCACTGGCAAATCGAGTGCGTTGGGCGCATGGAAGCCGCTGGTTGCCGTGGCCTGCGTATGGTTTGTGATCCAGATTGGCGTGGAAGTGGGCATGGGTTTCTACTATCAGCAGCAAGCCGACGAGATCCGGGAGCAGGCGATGGCGGTTTATCGTGAGGCCTTCCCGGGGGATACCAGGACCCATTCCGGTAACGTGCGCCGGGTTGTTGAAGGGCAGTTGCGTCAACTTCAGGCGGAAGGGCCAAACGCCGGTTTTCTCACGTTGATGAAGTACACGGGTGAACAGTACTCGAAGATTCCCGATTCACGCGCTGTCACCTTCAATTCGGTGAACTACAGCCAGAATCGCGGGGAACTTGTGGTCGATGTGCGTGCAGACAGCTATGACAAGCTCAGCACCCTGAGAAATGGCCTGACCAGTCGCGGATTGGAAGCGAAGATCGGCTCGGTGGTTAACGAATCCAATGGCGCCCGCGGGCGTCTGACGGTTTCCGGAGGATAATGGCATGTTAAACAGGATCAAGGAGCAGCCAGCCGTCGGAAAGCTCATCGCCCAGTATGACCAGTTGCCTCGCAGGGACCAGCAGGCTCTGTCTGTTCTTGCGGTGGCCGTTCTCCTCGGCATTCTCTACTTCGGAGTCTGGCGCCCTACCACGGGTTTTCACAACGAAGCTGTCGAGTCTAGGGAGCGTGCCACTGAACTTTTGGCGTGGCTTGAGGCTAATCGTCAGTCATTGGAGCGTCTGTCCAGTGCCAACTCGTCTTCGGGGGGCGCAGGTTCTGATACGCCGGTAGACGGTAGAGCACTTATGGCGCTGGTGACGCGCAGTGCCAGCGAATCAGGCCTTTCGCTTCAGCGCTTCGAGCCCAGTGGTGAGAACGCCATTCGCGTCTGGCTCGAGGGTGCACCGTTCACCGAGGTGGCCAACTGGTTGGAACGTCTGAACACTAGCCACGGTGTTCAGATAGATCAAGCGTCCATGGACCGACAGAACGATCCAGGGATCGTATCCGTACGTCTGACGTTAACGATTTGAGGCAGACACTGGAGAACATGTGATGAGTGACGGCACACAGAACAAGAATAGCCAGGAGCCAGTCATTGTTCGACTCGATGGAAGCGCCCGAAATGAGGCGATTTCCATATTAGTCCATGCGTACCGGGATGAACCGACGTTCCAGTACCTGTTTGATCATCGTCGGCCTGGCTATCAGCAGCGCGTGCGGGCCACGGTGCGGGAACTGATTGATCTCTATTTTGGTCTGAATCAGGATGCGGTGGGTGTGCTGGTGAACGATACACTTGTTGCCGTTGCCTTCATTGGCGAGCCGGAGCTCCGGCTGAACCTCGCGGAGCAGCTTAGCTGGCGCATTCGCATGGTTCTGACAGCCGGGTTTGCCTCTACCCGTCGTTACCTGGATTACCATGAGAAAATTCGGGAAATGCTACCCCAGCCTCTGGCTCACCAGTTGCCATTGATGGGAGTGAATCCGAACTATCAGAACAAGGGGTATGGGCGACTGCTGTTATCCACGGTTGAGAAGCTCTGTGCGGAAAATCCCCGGGGAAGCGGGCTTGTCCTGGATACAGGCAACAGCCGCTACCTTCCGTTCTACGAGTCCGAAGGGTTCCGGAGCCTTGGCACCATTCGCCTGGGAAGCTTTGAGGATCACATACTATTCCGTGAGGTCCGCCCCGACGAACAGGCGGCGGTCTCCGGTTGAACGAACAGATTGTCGAAAAAGACAGGAGACGCTGTGTCTGACAGACAGGATTTTGATCTTATTGTTGTGGGTGCCGGTTCCGGTGGTGTCAGGCTGGCACGCATGTCCGCGGCCAAGGGCGCTCGTGTGGCTGTGGTGGAATCGCGCTATCTTGGCGGAACCTGTGTGAATGTTGGCTGCGTCCCCAAGAAACTGTTTGTCTATGGTTCCCACGCGGGTGAAGACATCGAGGACGCTGCGGGCTATGGCTGGAACGTGCCAGGAGATCAGGTCAGTTTTGACTGGACCAGGCTGGTTGCCAACAAAAACGCCGAAATCGAACGTCTTAACGGTATCTATGGGCGCATGCTTGCCAATGCCGGCGTTACGGTTATCGAAGGCACCGCGACACTGACCGATGCTCACACGGTGGTAGTGGGAGAGCGGTCCTATACCGCGAAGCATATCACTATTGCCACCGGCAGTTGGCCCGTGGTCCCGGATGTGCCAGGCAAGGAATGTGTTCTTACTTCGAATGAGATGTTCTATCTGCCGCAACTGCCGAGGCAGGCAGTGGTCTGGGGCGGTGGCTACATAGCGGTGGAGTTTGCCGGTATTCTTGCCGGGCTTGGCGTCGAGACAACACTTCTCTATCGCGGTGATCTGTTCCTTCGGGGCTTCGATGACGACGTTCGTGAGTTTACCGCTCAGGAAATGCGGAAAAAGGGCGTGGACCTGCGCTTTGGCGTCAATATCGAATCCATCGAGAGCGAGGACACTCACTACAACGTCAACCTGACCGATGGCTCCCGGCTGAATACCGGTCTTGTGATGGCGGCGACCGGGCGCCGTGCGTTGGTGGACGGCCTGGGACTTGAGGCGCTTGGGGTTCAGCTCAGTGCCTCGGGCCATGTGGTTGTGGACGATCACTTTCAGTCCGCCGTACCCTCGATTACAGCTCTTGGCGATGTTATCGGCACCCCGCAACTGACGCCGGTGGCGCTTGCCCAAGGCATGGTACTGTCCCGCCGACTGTTCGGAGACGGCCAGGGCGAGATGGACTATACCTGCATTCCTACGGCGGTCTTCTGCCAGCCCAATATCGGAACGGTCGGCCTGACGGAAGCAGAGGCGAGGGAAGCCGGGCATAAGCTCCGTATCTACCGGTCGGAGTTTAAACCGATGAAACATACCTTGAGTGGGCGGGATGAGCGGTCACTGATGAAACTGGTGGTGGATGCTGACACTGACCGGGTGCTGGGTGCTCATATGGTTGGGCCCGATGCCGGAGAAATAACCCAGGGGATAGCGGTTGCCCTGAAAGCTGGCGCCACCAAAGCGCAGTTCGACAGCACTATTGGTATTCATCCGACCTCCGCTGAAGAGTTCGTAACCATGCGCGAGCCCGTCGCGTAATCTTGCTAAAAGCCGCTGGTTACACCCGTATCCAGCGGCTGAGTACCGTTCTCAGGTTTTCTTTTCTCACCGGCTTGGCGAGGTAATCGTTCATGCCTGCCTCTCGACAGCTGGTCTCGGTTCCCGGAAGGGCGTCCGCTGTCAGTGCGATAATGGGAGTTCCGCCCTGGCCGTTGCTCTTTTCCCATTCCCGGATGCAGCGGGTGGTTTCATAGCCGTCCATCACCGGCATCTGGCAGTCCATCAGGATAACGTCGTAGCCGGAGTGATTGGTTCGAACCAGTTCCAGTGCCTCCTCACCATTGGCTGCAGCGTCTGTCTCAAAGCCCAGCCGCCGTAGCAGGGCAGTGGCGACCCTTTGGTTCACCATGTTGTCCTCCACCACAAGAGCACGGGCTTGTTCGCCTCCGGTTTTGATGGGGCCCTGATCTGCGGCCTCAACATGATCGACCCGGTTTGCCAATTCAAAGGGCAGCTCGAAGCGGAACTGCGACCCTTTGCCAATGTCGGTCTCGACTTTGACGTGACCGCCCATCAGCTCAACCAGTCTCTGGACCAGCGAAAGCCCCATGCCGGTTCCACCATAACTGCGTGAATCACCCGTATCGAGTTGCTCAAATGAGTTAAAGATGTCGTGAATCCGTTCGACAGGAATGCCACAGCCGGAATCGCTGACGGTGCAGTTGAGCACCAGGCAGTTATCCTCAACAGAGAAAAAGTTAGCCTGTACTTTGATGAAGCCGTCGCCTGTGAATTTGATGGCATTATCGATAAGACCCGCCAGGATCTGGCGCAGGCGTGGTGAGTCTCCCAGCACAAGCAGGCGATCCGGCCAGTCTCCGATAAACTTGGTGGACAGCGCCAAACCTTGCTGCTCGGCGACATGACGGTAGCTGGCGGTGCAGTTGGTGATGAGTTCTTTCAGGTCAAACTCGCGGTTATCCAGTTCCAGCGTACCCCGGTCAATATGGGAATAGTCCAGGATGTCATTGATGACCGTCAGCAAGTCCTCAGTGGACTGCCGCGCCGTTTGGAGATAGTCCTTTTGCCGAGCACTCAGGGCCTCATCGGTCACGAGTTCGATCATTCCCAGAACACCATTGAGCGGTGTGCGTAACTCATGGCTCATGGTGGCAAGAAATTCGGATTTGGCTCGATTCGCCATCTCCGCGCGTTCCCGGGCTTTTTCAGAAGAAGCCAGGGTTTCGTCCCGGGATGCCTTAAGGTTCCTCAGATGCCTGGAGAGAGCATTGAGGCTTTCCTCCAGTTCCCGGGTTTCGCGGGTGGCGCCGGCAAGGCCGACCTCAACTTCCTCGTATTCCCGATTGGTCAGTTTTGCAACTCGGCGGGACAGGCCATGGATCGGTGAGACGATACTGTTTAGAGAGTGTTTGACGATTAGTAGCGTAAACAGCAGCAGTGAAAATCCAACCGCCAGTGATGTCCAGAGTATATCCTGCCGGCGCGCTGCGAGTTGGGCTTTGTTGACGCCCACCTGAACAGTACCGACGCGAAGCGCTCCTGACCCGAATCCGTAGTTGGGCTCAAACCATTCGGTCTGGCGATCCTCCCCCAGATCGAGCGGTTGCTGCAGTATCTCAGATTCGAAGACGTCGAAGGTCTCCTCGGCACTGATATTGCCCGGGTCGTCCGTGGACACAAAGCCAACCTCTTCGCCCACCACGTTGGAGACGCGTATCCATTGGGCGCGGCTGCGCCGCAGCGATTGCGACAGTATCTGTTCCAGGGACGCCGTGTTCCCCGAAACGACGGCGTATTCAACCGCCGGCGCCAGGCTGTCAGCCAGCATCTGACTGCTGTCAGCCAGGTCCTTGCGGGCGTCATCAAGCCGAGCAGACGTAAAGAACACCATCAATACGATAAACATGACGATCGCTGGTGCGGCACCCAGTAGCAGAAGCTTCCGCGTGAGGGAGACTGGCCTGCCCATACGCTTACTCATCAGACGCCTCCTCAGAACCGGCTAACCGCTCGCTAATAGAGTTGATGATCTCCTGACGGTCGGGCAGCGGAATGTTCAGGGAACGCGCAACCTGGTCGTTGAGCTCAATCCTGAAGACATCGGGATAGGCGGGCGGGGGGAACTGACCATCGCGGCGGTATTGTTCTATGTAATTCGCTGCCAGTTTGGCAATCTCGGTTAAAGGGGTATAGGTAGACGCCAGCGATCCCGCTTTGACATAAGCCTGACTCGGGCCGATGACAATCCGGTTACGACGATAGGCCGTCAACAAGATGTGCTTGATGGTTCGGGGGTTGTATATACCACTGTCCGGTGCGGCCAGAATAAAGTCGCCGTAGTTCAGCGCGTGAATGAGCGTTGGTATCAGGTCGTTGTCGGAACTGACGACAAATACTCGTGCCTGGAGCCCGTAAGCTGGAAGTTTTTCAACCAGGGATTCGTAGATTTCGACGGTCTCGGGGCGGGCAAGCATCGCCACCCGGGTGGCATGAGGCAGGATTTCCTGTCCAGCGACGGCCTGCCTGATTAAAGGGGGATTGTACAATATGCCGGAAACCGAACCTTCAGAGCGCTCTGCATAACCTTTGATAAATGATTGATCCACAAGCAGAGCCAGGATGGGTACGTCACGATTCCCTTGCCGGACTCGGGTAAAGGCTTCTGGTCCGAGCGTAATAACGGGTGTGGTTTTGTCCTGAGACGCCTGACCGCTATTGAAGGAGCGAATGTTGATGCCACTGCCCAGGGCCTCCTTAAGAAGGGAGAGCATGCGGCGATTCAGTGCGGAGTTCTCGGAACCGGCCAGGTACACCTGGGCCCCCGAAGAGGATTGCGCGTAAACAGGCTGCAAAGGCATGGACAACACGAAAAGCAGGAACAGTACGGCACTGGCCAGGACGCACCGACTGGCATGGCCGCCTGATTTATTCCCCACTTTGGTGTTGTACGTTGGTTTCATACCGTCCAGGGTCGGGTATCGTCCGTGTGGTGCCTTTAGAATCTTACGCCGACTTCAGCGAAGAACTGGTTATGGTCCTTGATGACGTTATCTGGACTCAGATCCACGTCGCGGTCCAGGTAGTGCTGCATGGTAACGGCAAACTCATAGCTGTAGCCGGTTTTGAAAATGTGCCTTGCCAGCCTCAGGTCCAGACGTTCGAAATGTGAGCGCCGGAACTCATCCGCAAAATAGAACGCCGCTGACGAGGTCAGGTTGAAAGGCAGATCCTGTATCCACGCAAAACTTCCTGAATGCCTGACCGACAACCGCCCCAACAGGTCAATGGCGTATTGTTTGTCGCCGGCATCGCGATCATTGGCGCCGGTATAGCGGCCATCCTGATCCAGATAAGCATAGCTCATCCTCAGTTTTGTACCGGGAAAGTCCAGTGACGCCTCTACCTCAAAGCCTTTCTGATCGAGCGCGACATTGTTGTCGATGGTCCAGTCTTCTTCGTTGATGATACCGCTGATCATGTCCCGAAGCTTGTCGTTGAAATAGCGAACTTCCAGTGACAAGGTGGAACTGTCCAGATAGTACTGGCCAAAATAGCTTATTTCCCGGGAGATTATGTGCTCTTCTTCAAGTGTTTTACCATACGTCGACGTGGCGGGGTCGACCAGATTCGCGACCAGGAATCGTTGCCCTTCAAGAAACGTGTACGGTGGCTGAACATTCCTGGGACGATAGGACCAGTCCGGATTCTGTTCGAACGCATCCGGTGTGCGTACTGCCTCGGAGTAGACAAATCGGAGCGTGTGGTTGTTGGCCAGGATGAAGTTGGCCGCCACCCTGGGTGAAAAGTAGCCTTCGTCCGTGGTGGTGGTTTTTTCCCAGTTGCCGCCGGCGTTCAGGGTGAGCCAACGTAAAGGCGAGTACTCAAGGTTCGCAAAAACCTGTGACTGGTAGTTGTTACCGCGGCCATTGAAATAGGTCTCTGATCGATAGGTATCCTTACGATAACCAAGACCCGATACCAACTTCAGATCCCGGTTGAACAACAGGGTATCCTGGATTTCGAACTCCAGGCGGGATTCCTCAATGTCTTCATTCAAATTTGCCCTGAAAGGGTCTACTTCGTTGGCAGTGCAGGGTTCGAGATCAAAGCTGTTTCCCTGAAGAATATTGTTAAAGGTATCCCCGGGAATGCATATGCTCCAGCGCTGCCGCCGATCATAGTTCTGGAAGCTGGCCTGAACATGATAGAAATGGTTTTCGGAGGTCGTCACGTTCAGGCGGGTTTGTAGATAGTAGTCGTCGACGATGATGTCAGGATGGTCATCGGCGCCGAGCTTACCGTTCTTGATCTGGTCCTCCTCATTGACGCCATCCACCACACCGCCGCGCAGGTCCAAACTGTATTGGCTGTTCAGGAACAAACTGCTGTCGTAGTTAAAGGTGTTGATGTCATAGCCATCATGGAAAGGGTAGTAGATGTCGTCGTCTACTTGCTCGTCAAAACCGTCAGATTTGCGTTTCTCGTAGGCCAGTCGCCAGTTATAGTCACCTGAGACGTTGCCGGCGGAACCAAACACCCGTTTATAGCCTCTGGAACCGGTAATGGCGCGGGTTTCAACGCCGGCCGTATCCTCGGGCGCGCGGGTGATGATATTGATGGTTCCGAGGAAGGCATTGATGCCATACGCGGCGCTGTTTGGGCCGCGGCTGACCTCGATTCGTTCTATCAGCTCCAGGGGAACCGGCATGGTATTCCAGTCCATGTCGGACAGGTTAGGGCGGTATGACGTACGGCCATCGACCTGAACCTGCAATCGGCGCTGCTCATAATGTACAGTACCGTGGTAACTGGTCACCGGGTTGTTGCTGCCGACCTCCGCGACGGTCATGCCGGGGACCAGGCGAAACACCTCCACCAGGTTCATGATGCCGAGATCCCGGATCATTTCGCCGGTGATGATGGTGGTCGTGCCGGGCACACGTGACTTCGGTTGCCTGAGGCGGGTTGTGGTCAGCACCTCTGGAATTCTGGAATCCATTTCAAAGGCTTCCGGTGAATCACCAAACGCTGCCAGCTGGAAGATTTGGTCGTTGCTTTCCTCCGCTACCACCGGAACAACGGCAATGAACGTGCCCGCAAACACCGACATCAGGCGACTGCGATAAGTATCAGGGCGAACAAGCCCCGGAATTTTAATGAGATAGGTCGTAACGGGCATGAGTGTCGTTTTATACTTTGCCGAGTGTGGGATTTTTTATGGTGAACGCTTTTTTCATATCCTAGGTGACCAGATTACATTTGTCTCTCTAAAATTTAATGAAAGTCTGATGAATGAGTTACAACTCTATGAATTGTTGGGAAGTATTGGGTATCGAGCCCACCGGTGATCATGCCCGTATCAGGGCGGCATATGAGCGGCAGGAAAAGTTTGCCTCTGGCGAGGAACTGGAACGGCTGCGGCAGGCTTTCAAGGAAGCAACGGGCGGGGAACCGCAAACGGACAACAGTCCATCCGATGCCGGTAATGAAAGGCGGCCTCAGGTTGCTGAGACCCCTGCGGCAGTGAGGCAGGAGGACCAGGAGTTGGATGCCTCGGAACGACAGGTGGTACGAGAGGTGGTTATCCAGGTCCGAGCCTTGCTGAATGATTCAAGTCGCAGCAAGGACGCGCAGATCTGGAAAGCCATTCTTGGAGAGCCTCCTGCAGATCAGCCTCATGTTCGCAAGGAAATTGCCGACGCGCTGGAACCCCAGGTTCGGCCGATGGCGGAAAACGGCAGCTTCCCGGCGCCGGTTGTGCAGTTTCTGGCGGGGTGGTTCGACTGGTATAGCTTGCGGGATGCACATGCCCACGACGCTGACGAGGACGACATGGAGGCGGAAAAGTCAGCGGGGGATCAAGAGCCGCAGGAAGAACTGCCGCCCCAGATGGTTAACTTCTGGCCAGCGGTCATCGGCTGGATCGTCGGCCTGGCTGTATTGGCTACCTTATTCAGTGGTATGGGGGGCGGCGGCTGACGCGGCCTCAATCCTGCGGCGATACGCCTGAGCCAGCATGGCTCCCACAATGACCTGAATCTGGTTGTAGCACATGATAGGCAGCACGATCATGCCAAACCCGGGGTGCCCGGAGAACAGCACCTTGGCCATGGGCAGGCCGGACGCCAGACTCTTCTTTGAGCCGCAGAATACCACGGCGGCCTCGTCCTCCAAGCTGAATCCAAGCCGGCGAACCACAAACATCGCCAGTACCATAAAAAATCCCAGTAGCGCGAAGCACAGCACGATGGCCAGCAGAATCGCCTTCAACGGCAGGTTCTGCCACAGGCCACTCGCGACCGAATGGGAAAAGGCGGAATACACGATCAGCCAGATCACACACTGGTCATAGCGGGAGGTGAGCGTTTCATTCCGAGCCAGGAAACCACCCAACAAGGGGCGCAGGCCGTGGCCAACCGCAAACGGAAGAAGCAGTTGTAGCACAATGTCTTTGAGCGCCTCCGCCACCGAAAAGCCACCGTCGCCCGACGTGCTCACCAACAGTAACAGCAGAAATGGTGTCAGCATCATGCCAAAGACATTGGATGCAGCAGCGCTGCAGATGGCGGCAGGCACATTGCCCTTGGCCATGGCGGTATAGGCAATCGAGGAAGAAACGGCCGACGGCAGCACACCCAGATAGAGGAATCCCAGCCCCAGATCAGGCGGCATCCACTGAGGCGCAAAACGACTGATTTCATTGATGGGTAATGCCACGAGGGGAAAGAAAACAAAGGTGAAAGCGGTAATGATGATGTGCAGGCGCCAATGGGTGGCCCCGGCTACGATCTGTTCACGTGAAAGCGCCGCGCCATGAAGGAAAAACAGGAGTGCCACGGCCACAGTGCCTGCAGTTGCCAGGGCGTTGGCGGCATCACCACGCACCGGCAGGAACGTGGCAAGGACAATCGCACCTAACAGCAATAGCGTGAAGGTATCGAGCCTGAATTTCATGGATGCTTCTTCCCCAAGGCTTTAAGGCTCGGCTGGAGCAGCGCCCTCGACAGAGTTTCCGCCTTAACGGAGTCCTGTCGTCGGATCGCGGCGAGTAGCAGTTCATGATCCTCCTGGGAAGGTTCAGGAAGTCCTGAATCGAGCTCGGTCAGTTCAATGGTCTGTGCCACCGAATTGGCAAAATAGTCGTACAGCTCCGACAGGGCAGGGTTGTGTGACGCTGCGACCAGGGCTGTATGAAACGCATGATCGTGACGGATTCGGCTTTCAACATCGTCACCGGCTTTCGCCCGCTCATCCAGGGCGAGCGTCATTCTCTCCAGGTCCTTGGCGTCCCGGCGTTCCGCAGCGAGCTTCGCAGCCTCGGTTTCCAGCATGATCCGTACTTCGAGCTTGTCTCTTAACTGGGCCCGGTTGATTCTCCGCAGGGTTTCTCCTGCATCCTTTGTGGCTCGAACGTAGGTGCCATCCCCCTGACGTGTCTCCAGCATGCCGACATGCACCAGGACCCTGACCGCTTCACGAACGGTGTTACGGCTCACGCCGAGGGACTCCGACAGTTGCGCTTCAACGGGCAGCCGTTCGCCAATCGCCCAGTGGCCTTTTTCAATGGCCTGGCGCAGGCTTTCTATGGCGGTTTCGACGAGAGAGCCCTTGGAGATTCTGGCGAGCTGCATGTTTAAGATCCTGATAAATGATGACCCAATCATCCTATGAATATGCCGGGGCTGTCAAATGGACAAGCCTGGAGGGAGCAAAGAGAGGCTAAACGGAGGGTTGCAGGAACTCGTAGTCGTCCGGGTTCACCTCCCGCGTGGCCTTGCGGTAAGTGAAGGTGAAACCGGGCCAGTTCACCGTGTTCTTGCCATCGCTGTCCAGGTACCAGGAATGGCAACCGGATTCCCAAACGCTGTCTTTAAGCTTTGTCTGAACGCCCTCCGAGAACGTTCTAAGCCGATCTGGTTTTACATCCATAGCCGTGCCGGGTGTTGCGCTCAATGTATTGATACAACCCAGCACATACCGGACCTGGGACTCCAGCATGTACACAATGCTGTTGTGGGCGAGGTTTGTGTTGGGCCCGTAGAGCATGAAAAGGTTGGGAAACCCGGACACCGTAATGCCCTTGTAGGCCTCCGATCCAGTGGCCCAAGCCTGGTTGAGCGACGCGCCGTTGCGGCCGGTGATCTCCATCGGTGACAGGAAATCCGAAGCCGCAAATCCGGTCCCCAGGATTATCGTGTCCAACCGGTGCAGAGCGCCGTCGGTGGTAATCAGGCCTTCCTCCACGACACGCTCTATACCAGTGGTGACGAGCTCGACGTGAGACTGATCAACGGCTGAATACCAGTCGTTGGAAATCAGTATCCGCTTGCAGCCGATCTTGTAGTCCGGAATCAGATGCCTGAACTTCTCGGGATCGCGAACCTGGTGTTTGGCAAAGCGCTTTGCCTGCCAGGCAAAAAGCTCGAGCAAGCTGTTAAAGCGGGTGAACGCCAGGGCGCGGCTTTCATTCTTCCAATAGATCAGAGAGCGGTAGATGCGGTCCCAGGCCGGAACCTTCTGGAACAGTGCCTGCTCCCATTTATAGAACGGTCGGTCGGGTTTCGGCAGCACCCAGGCAGCGGAGCGCTGGAAAAGGCTGAGAGCTCTTACCTTTGGCACTATTTCCGGCACGAATTGAATGGCGCTGGCACCGGTGCCAATCACGCCAACATTCTTGCCACTCAGGTCGTAGTTATGGTCCCAACGGGCGGAATGGAACGTCGTGCCTGCAAAGGTATCCAGGCCGGGAATATTTGGCCATGCTGGCTGATTCAACTGGCCGGTAGCGGTAACAATGATATCGGCTGTCTGAGACTCTCCGTCGGTAGTGGTGACGGTCCAGGTGTTGGTGGCTTCGTTGAAAACCGCGCTGGCGACTTCGTTATTAAACTGAATATGCCCCGCCAAATCATATTTCTCAACGCAGTGCTGCATATAATCAAGAATTTCCGGCTGCAATCCGAACTTTCTTGACCAGTCGTGTTTGGGCTCAAAGGAGAAGGAGTACAAGTGAGACTGAACATCACAGGCCGCACCGGGGTAGGTATTATCTCGCCAGGTGCCTCCAACCCCGGACGCCTTTTCCAGGAGGGTAAAGGTTTCTATTCCGGCATTCCGGAGCTGGATGGCCATGCACAGGCCGCCAAAACCGGTGCCAATGATGATCACAGACGGTGTGGTACTGCGGACACTCTCGTTCACGGAATCTTCCCTTTGACGTTATTATGGGAATTCGGATACCGGGTAGAGTATACGTCTGACGCGACTTGCGGTAGATGGTCAGAACCGGATTAACGCAGAACCCCATGTAAACCCGCCGCCAAAGGCTTCCAACAGAAGCACCTCATTTTTCTGGATGCGACCATCGCGAACGGCAACGTCCAGCGCCAGCGGAATTGACGCAGCAGAGGTGTTACCGTGCTTGTTGACGGTCACCACCACCTGGTCCATGGACATGTTCAGCTTGCGAGCCGTGGCCGCGATAATCCTCAAATTCGCCTGGTGCGGTACCAGCCAGTCCACATCGGATTTCTTCATCTGGTTGGCTTCAAGGGTTTCGTCCACAATTCTGCCCAGGGTGTTCACGGCAATCTTGAACACTTCATTGCCCTTCATGTGAACATGGCCTTTGCCGGCCCGAACCTGGTCGAAGCCATCGCCAATACCAAAGGGTACGTGGAGCAGGTCTTCGTATTTGCCGTCAGCATGGATGTGGGTCGAGAGAATGCCGGTTTCCTCGCTGGCCTCCAACACTACGGCGCCGGCACCGTCACCGAACAGCACACAGGTGCCTCGGTCTTCCCAGTCCAGAATGCGGGAGAACAGCTCTGCGCCAACCACCAGAACCTTCTTGCTGCTGCCGGTTTTGATGAACTTGTCAGCAACCGATAGCGCATAGACAAACCCGCTGCAAACAGCCTGGATATCGAAAGCCGGGCAGCCATGGATATCGAGTCTCGCCTGTAGAATGCACGCCGAGCTGGGAAAGATCTTGTCAGGGGTGGATGTGGCGAACACAATCAGGTCGATGTCGGCAGGCTGAAGTCCGGCGGCTTCAATGGCCCTGCGGGATGCTTTTTCAGCAAGATCGACGGTGGTTTCACCTTCTACAGCGATGTGTCGCTGCTCAATGCCGGTACGCTCACGAATCCACTGGTCGCTGGTGTCGACGATTTTCTCCATGTCTTCGTTTGTCATGACATTCTCAGGCAGATAGGAGCCCGTGCCGACAATTCGCGCGTACGTCATGTGCTAGTTTCCTCAGGTGAACGGATCAATACTCAGATTCTTTCAATCATCCTATACCGTATTGATCGCCCCCAGCTATTAGCGTTTTGTCAAAGATGAGCGGGAGATACCCCGGAAAAGCTGGTACTCAGCCTGTAATCAGCTATACCTGTAGACAGGAACTCTTGTTGTGAAGGAGTGCTGCTGATGACAGACCTTCCCCTTGGTATGAAGTATTACCTGCTTATTCTCACCTCAAGCCTGATTGAAGACCTCAATGACTATGGCGTCAAATGGATTGCGAACGAACCGGGCATTGCGATTCGTGACGTTGAAAAGGCGTTTTTCTGTGCCCGGGCCCTCGAAAGCAGGATGCCGGACGAACCTGGCCAGGCGGACCCGCGCCTGTGGCCGGAGCTTATGAAATCTATCCATACCATTCGGCGCGTCCTGGATGTGGTCGAGAAAACCACGTTCGATGCCGTGATCGCCGAGGCCCTGGAAACCACGTCCGATATCGCGCGAGCAGATATCAAGCACGTCTTCGAACAAAAACGGGAAGCGGGGGAGGTGGATTTCCGTCTTCACGGACTTCTCAACACCAAACCGGATTCCGGCAAACCGGACCCTGCAGTGCGCGAGGCCTTCATGCTGAAGCGGGCACGTCGTTTTCAAAGCTTTATGGCGTTCGACGGCGCCACACTGAACGACGACGAGAAGGTGATATTGAATGATGCGCAATCGGTCGCCCGCCACATAATGGATGGCGACCGTGATAACCGTCGAATTGATGCACTGCTCGTTATGGGCGCCGTGCTGATTGAAACGGCCAGCGTGAGACCAAAAGCCAGGATCCCACGACTGATCCGGGAGAGCTTTGATCGCATGGCCACCAAGGCTGCGATGGCTCTCGGTGCCATTGTCTATCGTGACGAGTATCTTGAGTTTAAAGCTACTCTCGGATTGGAGCGGCTTGATTCGGATTTATAGGGAGCTGCTTTATACCGTTTTAACGGTTCACAACTCCCGATGATGAATGGCATCCTGACTAACCACTCTGCGAAAAGAAGGAGACGAGGTAATGGGCATTTCCAACCACGAACTTCATAACGAATTCCCTCAGTTTGGCGAATTGATCGACGAACTGAGAAAGAACGACCCGACGTTCCAGCACCATTTTCGGCAGTACGCAGAGCTGGACCAGGAAATCGAAGGCCTGGAACGCAGGGATGCCCCGATCGGAGACGATCAGTTGCACCAGATGAAACAACAGCGACTGCAACTGAAAGATGATCTGTATAAGACGCTTGTAAAGAAGTCGAACGGGGCGGCATAGGTACAAGTTGCTAGGCTCAAAGGCCCCAAAACAAGGCCTCGTAGTGGTTTCCAAGTATGGGGCCGGACAGGAATCATCCATAAAATAGGTAACTACTTAAAACCGATTACGGTTTAACCCTTTGTTGTTATCGATAGATGGATGATTGAAATGAAAAGAGCCGCATCACTGTACAAAGGGTGGAGAACGAAGCGTAACTTCCTCCACCTGGTCCTGACCATGGAACCCCGTCTTCTGAAGGACGTTGGTTACCCACCTGAGCTTGTTGCACAGCGTCTGGATACACCGTTCTGGAAGTTCTGATCTGTTATAAAACAGATGACTATAGAGACATCCTTAGAAACTGGATGAACTCCTTGGCACGCCTTGGCAGGTACCGCCGATCCGAATACATTGCGTAGATCGAGCGGGGTACCGGCTCCGCGCCAAGCTTTAAATGCTGAAGCGTGCCGGCTCCAAGTTCCGCGGCCACATAGTCGCGAGGCACCATTGCGATGCCCAGCCCCTCTTTTACCGCCTCGATTAACATCATGGAGTTGTCCGCAACCAGCGGACCAGCGACGCTGACAGATTTTGTCTGGCCCGAGCCAGTCGAGAGCAGAAACTCCCATCGCTTTGCATCTGAGCTCATGCTGTACATAAGGCATTGATGGGAAGGCAGATCATCGATCGTGGCGGGCACACCTGCCTCGGCCAGATAACCTGGTGACGCCACCAGAATACGATCGAGCGACCCCAGCCGCATTGCAACAAGCGATGAGTCTTCCGGTGCTTCTATCCCCCGAATGGCCACATCAACGCCGCTTCCAACCAAATCGGTAAGTTGGTCGCTCATCTGTAGCCGAAGGGACAGCGACGGGTGTTCTTTCTTGAACTGGAGAATTAACGGGCTGAGAACCTTGATGGACAAGGAAACCGGGCTGGCAATAACCAACTCGCCCGACAGATCGCCGGTATCAGCAACGGAATCGAGCATTTCGCTGGTCTGCTCAATGATAGAAAGGCAATAGGTGTAGAATCGCTCGCCTTCGTCCGTAAAGCTGATCGTACGGGTATTGCGGTTGATCAGCTTCGAGCCCGTCCAGGATTCGAGGAACCGGACGTACTTGGATATAACTGCATTCGAGCACTGGAACTCGTCGGCAGCAGCCGTAAACGAGCCCAGCTCGTAAATTCGCTTGAAATACTCCACACCCTTGAGGCGATCCATGCCGGCGCTCCACATCAGATCTTGATTGATGAGGGAATTATACAGGCAAGCGCCGGTGTGTGGCTGAATTCTATCGGGCCTGTTGATCAGACTCTTTGAATCAGTTGGGAGAGGGGTCGGCGCACCTTTGGCATGTTCGCCATCCGGTCCTCCGCCGTATCACGGTACCCCAATGCTGCAATGACCACGCTGCTCAGATTATCCTCGTTCAATCGCAGGACGCGATCGAGGGCGGCGGGATCAAAGCCTTCCATCGGCGAGGCATCGACACGCTCTATAGCGGCGGCGGCAAGGGTAAAGCCCAGGGCAATGTAAGCCTGCTTTGCGGCCCAGGCCTGCTTGTCAGCGGCCGTTTCCAAACCATTGATGGTACCTTTGATAGCGTCAGCGAACCCGTTCAGATCGGCAATCGCAACCCCTCTCTCGGTCGCCGCCAACTCGATGTAATGATCAACCGTTGAGTCATCCAGATCCGTCTTGGTCGCAAACACCAACAGGTGGGAGCATTCCTTGACCTGTGGTTGCGGTGCAGCGTCTTCATGGATGCGGTCAAGCAGCGAGCGGTCGCTGATGACTTTGATGGTGTAGGGTTGCAACCCATAAGAGGACGGCGCCAATCGTGTGGCCTCCAGTATTCTCTCCAGCGTGCCTTCCGGGAGAGATTTGCCATTCATGCGTTTTGTGGCGTAACGCCATTCTAGGGCTTCCAGAAAATCCATAACAGTCTTCCTGTGTCGGTTTTGGTGGTTGGTTGACTGCTGACACTAAACGATGAGTTTCGGGGAATCGATGCGCAAATCGGCAAAGGAGTTTTCACGAAACGTGTAGTGATCCGTGGTCGCCGCATCGGGATGATAGGGCTCGCAACTAACGGAGAAAAAACCATGAAACAACATGCGAGTACCGCATCTCATCAACCCGATGTAACGTCCATGCTTCTGTTGTTGGGCGTTGGCGTACTGATTGCCCTGATGCTGCCGCTTTCCAGGGCCGCCATGGACATCGGCATGACACCACTGGCGTACGCCTTCTGGCAGGCTTTGGGTGGCGGTATCCTGCTGGTTCTCTGCGGTCGCCGGGGTTCCCCGGTGCGATTCAGCAGGCCCCTGTTTCAATACTTTGGCATCAGCGGACTGACCGCCATTGCCGTACCCAATGCGCTGGCCTTCATTGTTGTTGCCAATATTGGGTCCGGCCTGACGGCGACTCTCTATGCGCTGCCATCCCTTGCCACCTACGGGATCTCCGTCATTCTGGGCATGGAAACACTGAGCAGGAAAAAGTCCATTGGGCTGAGTCTGGGCGTTGCCGGTTGTGTCTGGATTCTGTCGCCCAATCCCGCGGGCATCAATCCGGACTCGCTGCCATGGCTGCTGTTAGGTATGTTGGTTCCGCTGTCCCTCGCTATTGGCAATGTGTATCGCACGTCTCACTGGCCGAAAGGGGCTACTCCAGAGCAGCTGGCCCCTGGAATGCTTCTCGCCGGTGCCGTACTGATTTTACTGGTGGTCGTGGTGACTGGGGGCGCACATTCGCTGCTTGTTAGCGGGATGGATCTCTGGACCATTGTGGCCGTTCAGTCTGTCCTGACTGCGATCAGTTATCGCGGCTTCTTTCACTTACAGAAGCGGACATCGCCAACGTTTCTCAGCCAACTGGGGTTCGTGATTACACCCGCTGGCCTATTGTTCGGGATCGTTTTCTTTGGTGAGTCTTATGGTTGGGCCGTGTGGGGTGGCGTGGTGCTGCTCTTGATAGGTGTTGTACTGGCAAACGGCGCCACCCGTGAACGCAAAACCTGCAACGCGGTCAGGAATCCTGGCTAAGCGCAACGTCGTCGACACGCTCTGGGCCGGACTGCTGACGCCATGCCAACAGAAATATCGCGAGCCCGGCAACGGCGGTTGTGGCACCAACATACCCTGTGGACTGCCATCCAAGGCCGGCACTGATAGCCATCCCGCCCAGCCAGGGTCCAAGAGCATTGGCCACGTTGAACGCTGCGTGGTGAGAGGCGGCGGCCAGTGTCTGGGCACCGTGCGCCACGTCCATCAGGTGGGTTTGCAGCGCGGGCCCAAGGCCAACCATCAAGGCGACCAGGAAGCACATCACCAGCATGGTCCAGATGGTTTCCGTGGCGTAGGGATACAGAAGTAGCATGCTGATGCTCCACAGCAACATCCAGCCAACGCTGCGGAACTGGAGGCGATCAAACAGCCATCCTCCGAGGATGTTCCCAATGAACCCCCCAAGCCCGAAGACCGCGAGTGCGATCGGAATCCAGAAGGGGTCGACCCCGGTGACTTCCAGCAATGTCGGAGCCAAATAGCTGAACACACAGAACATACCGGCAAACCCGATGGAGCCGATCGCCAACGGGTACCAGATTTCCGGACGATTGAACGCCCGGATTTCTGAGAACGGGCTTTGCCGTTCCTCTTGTCGGTTGAGAGGAAGGAAAAGAACAATCATCAACCCGGTAAGGGCTGCAACAGCGCCCACGAACCCGAAGGCGTACCGCCAATCCAGGTGCTGCCCTAGAATCGTTGCCAGTGGGTTTCCGATCAACAGCGCGAAGGTGAGGCCCATCATGACCAGGCTCACTATCTTGGCGCGCTTGTTAAAAGGTACGAGTGAGGCGGCGACCAGAGCAGCAACACCGAAATAGGCCCCATGGGGAAGGCCGGCAATGAACCGGAACACCAGAAGTGATCCATACCCCGGTGCCAGGGCACTGGCAATATTTCCCAGTGCGTAGAACGACATCAATAGGATCAGCAGGTGCCGGCGATAGAGTCTGGCTCCACCAATGGCCAGGATCGGGGCGCCCACGACGACGCCCAGCGCGTACGCACTGATCAAGTGGCCAACCTGTGGTTCCGTAACACCCAGATCCGCAGCAACGCCGGGCATAAGCCCCATGATGGCGAACTCTCCCGTACCTATCCCGAATCCGCCCATGGCGAGAGAGAATATGATCAGTGTAATCCTGGCGGGAGAGTAGGGGGCTTCCTGCAATTGAGAGGGCATGGGGTGGTTGGCCTTGGCTACCAGTCAGTAAATTTGAAACAAGGCCATCCAGTGTGAGCTAATCCACGGCACTTCGGAATACGCGTATGTCCTCAGATCAGCCAGCCGAAGAGGAAGTCGAATAGCGAGCTGAAAAAACCGCCACTGCTCTTGGTGACAGTGGTTGGTTCCGAAGTGTTGTCTGAGGACGAACTTGTGGCCTGCAATGATTCCGAAATCTCCGGATTGCCCGAAGTCGTCGTTTCCTGTGGCAACTGATAATCAACATCCGTTGATGTCTCTTCGGTCGCCTCGGAAGGCACATTGAGTGCTATGGAAGGCTCGGCATCAACGGTTGAAAGCTCTTCGACAGTGGAGGGCTCCTCAACAATCGGGCGCTCGACAGTGGTTTGGGGCTTTTCCGTGGCTGAGGGCTCTTCAGCAACCGCAACTGCAACAGGTTCGCTTTCCGGTTCTTCTACTGTTTGAGGGGCGGGCATTGATGCTTGGGCTATTGTCGGCTCGGGCTGAATTACCGGGTTATCGTCCGTTGCCAGAATGGCATCAGGTACAGGCACCGCTTCTTCTTCCAGGGGTGGTGATTCTGTCGGAACCAGCGCTGGCTCCGGTTGGACCTCTGGTTCAGGCGCTGCAGCAACGAGTTGTTCCTCATTGGCCGACCCGAAACGCTCCTTGTCGATTCCCGCATCAGCCATCGCCCCCTCACGGCTTCGCGCGCTGTTGCCAGTCACGGCATCGCCATCCTTAACGGCGATTCCCAGGGCAGACAACGTTTGTGGGTCCAGATCGCCAGTGGCCTGCAACCCCTCTCGACCGGATTGATACTTCCGGATGGCCGAGCGCAGGGTGTCGTCCATCCACCCATCGGCCTTGCCAATATCATAGCCAGCACCGTAGAGGGCATTTTCAGCAGCAAAGATGGTGTCGGCAGGATCGGCCTGAGCGACTGCACAAAAGGACACCGTCAGCGCCGCAAGAAAGCCGGGCATCCTGGTAAAACGTGAATGGCTCATGGGTGAATCTCTCCCTGATACGCTGTATTTATGGCTATTGTTTGAGTATTGAAAGTATCAGTAATTGAACATGTCGCCCATGACGCAGTTAACACAAGCGGAAAAGGGTCCTAGTTTGACGTTTTAAAGCGACGCACCAGGCCGTTAAGGTCTTCCGCCATCTCCGCCAGGGAATTGCTGGATTGGTTAACGTGGGCAATATCGTCGGTGAGCTTGTCGATGGCACTACTACTGGCCTCCACGTTCTGAGTCATCTCAGCAGCGGTCGCCCGCTGTTGCTCAGTGGCACTTGCAACCTGCGTTGTCATATCCACAATCCGGTTTACGGCCGCCATGATTTCTGACAGAGCAGCGCCAGACTTGCCGGCTTCTTCACTGGCTTCAGAGGCCATCTGTTTGGCCTTGCTCATATCAACCACCGCGCCCGCGGCACCGCTTTGCAGATTCGAGACGATTCGCTCGATATCGACCGTTGAATCCTGAACCCGCTTGGCAAGCCCCCGGACCTCATCAGCAACCACCGAAAACCCACGGCCTGCGTCTCCCGCACGTGCTGCTTCGATGGCGGCATTGAGGGCGAGGAGGTTGGTTTGTTCTGCGATAGCCTGAATAACGTCCAGTACGTTACCGATCTCACCGGATTCCTGCTCAAGCCGTTGGATGCGCTTTGACCCTGCCTCGACCTGTTCTGCGAGTCGGGAAACGGATTTAACCGCGGTCGACACCGTTTCCTGGCCGGTTCCTGCCAGCTCGGCGGCCTGGCGTGCGGATTCATCCGTGTCACTGGTGTTGGACGCGATTTCGTCGGAGGTGGAGACCATTTCCTGCATCGCCGCCGAAACTTGAGTCACCTGGTCCCGTTGTTGTTCGGCATTGGCAGTGGTGCTGTTTGTAATGCCGGACAATGACTCAGATTCCGTACTGAGACGCCGGGACGACGCGACAATCCGGGAAATGATGTCTTCCAGGGTTTCCAGGAAGGCATTGACCGCTGAGATGAAATCGCCAATTTCGTCAGGGCGGCCCTTGGTCAGCCGGGTAGAAACGTCGCCTTCGTTATTTCCAATGTTTTCCAGGTAACCCAGAATTTCTGACCGGGCACGCTTGACGCTGTTACCCATCATACGGCTCATCAGCAGGGCGACCACCAGGCCCAGAACGACAGACGCAACGAATGCGGCGAGTGTCAGGTTGAGTGCCGTCTCGGTCTCTGCTTCCGCTTCGTCGGCCACGGTTTCGAGGGAGGCAAAAACCTCTTTCTCAAGATTCCTCGCCATGTCAGTGATTTGGGGGCCGAGTACGTCAAGCCTGTCTTCCTTTGTTCGGATCATCGCCTTTTGCTGAACCAGCAGCTCGTTGACCGAAGCCTGGTATTTCTCGAGTGCCGCTATCGCGGTATCGAAATACTGCCTGACGTAGTCGGGGACCGAATCCATGTCCAGAAACTCGAGCGCATCGGAAATATCCTCCATGGCATAACCCAATGCAGTTTCCGAGGATTCGTCGCCAGCGGCAAAGAAGCGCTGTGAGGCCATTCGCATCATGAGGGTATCGTGAATCAGCTGTTCCAGAACGACGCGCAACCGGCTATCCGGTTCTCTGTTGGTAACGCCATCAATGGCCCTGCGCAGTGCCTCTGATGCTGTGGGGCCGTACTGGTCCAGTTCGTCGGCAATGATATTTTTTACTTGCTGCTTGGCGGGCACCAGTTCGCTTTTGAAGACATTCGCGTACTGCAAAGTCGCCTCTTCGATCTCTGCAACCAGTTGCACACGGTCGGCACTTTTGATCGTCTGTTGCGCTGCCGACAACTCCCTGAAGAAATCTGTCTCCAACTGCTCGAAGCGGGCCAGGATGTCTTCGTTACCGGTGGCGTAGTAGTCGAAGACTCTCAGTCTCATGGTGTAAAGGTTGATAAGCACACCGGTCGCAACGGCGGTTTCCGGTGCCAGATCCCTTGCCACCGTATCCATTCGCGCATCAAGGCTCTGAAATTCCCGAATGCTGTAAAAGGTGACGAGGGCGAACAAAAGCAGAATGAAAACAGGTGCTATCAGGAGTTTTCCGCTTACACCAAGCCGACGTTCAATGAATTCTAGTTTTTCTACAGCCACTGGTCTGCCCCTCTATGCATGTATGCGTGCGAGATCTCTTGGTTAACGGCTGTTCCGGCATAATCTGGAGCCGCCCAACCAATTTATTCAACGAAGTTTGCTTGGGTCGCAATCATGGGGGAAAGCTCCAGGTTCCAGTGAGCCATGCCGCTTCGGCTATAGATGTAGTGCCCGCTCAGGGAATTCATTTTGGGGATGCGGGCGGGTTTGACACCATTCATGATCAGGGACGCCAAGCGGGCGGCAGTGATGCCCTCCTGGTGAGCCGAAATGGTGAAGCCGCCAATCGCTTGCTGCTTACCAATGTTAATATCCCAAAAGGAAAAGATGGGAACCCGGCTTTGATTAAATGCCCTGGTAATGAGTTCGTCCGGCGCGATATAGGTGCCTTCTGCGTCTCGTATGGTGTGGTGGGTCCCAACGATAATTGCGTCGTACAGTTCGTGGGCCTGAACTACCGACTGCAACCAGGTGTCCTTGTCGTTGGTAAGGACGATGTCCAGTTTGGAGCCATATATTTCGGCACTTCTCTTGTCGCCGAAGTATTCGTTGACTGCGTTTCGCATGGTGGGTGAATCGTCCATTAATACCAGAAAGTGCTCATCCACTTTCAGTACTTTCTGCAGATGACGGATGCTCTCCTCAAAAAATGGCCGTTCCAGCAAGCCGGCGACCAAATCGTGTTCAAGGGTAGGGTGCTGCGCCGGACCGCCGTTGACGCCCAGGAATACCACCGGAATCTTCCGTTCAACCAAGTGGTTGGCCATCAGGGAGAATGCGTTGTCATCTCCAAGAATGGCAATGTCAGGCTGGATCTCGGTAATGGATTGTTGGAGGCGGGCTACTTTTTGGGGCCATTCTGATTTCGGTAATCGTTTGGTGTCGAGGGCAAGCACGCGAATATCGTGGTCCTCGCCCAGCACTGATTGGATAGCGGCAATATAATCGGCATCCCATTTGTAGCCTTGATGATAACTTTCGATAATCACCACGGTTTTGCTGAAACACAGGGGGCTTACCAGCAGAAGAGCCAGGAGGAGCGTACGCATTGGGTGTTCCTTGTTATTTTCCGAGTGAAGTCTGCACCCGTTCTTTCTTGTTGGAAGCGCTTGTTTTTATGGTTATTCCACTGCACCAAACAGGAACCGTGCCAAATTTCTACGTTATTGTTTTATAACAATATTTATTGAAAGGACAGGCAACGGAGTGGGTTTATCGGTGCCGAGTGTCTGGTTTCAGGGACACAATGACCTGGATAGGGGAAAGATTGTCTGATTTATCGGACATCACTGTCCTGGTTTCCGGACTTTGATGGGTTCCACGATCTCCGTGTTTCAGGCATCTCTTTCTGAGTTCGCAGCTTGGCTGGACGCCCAGGCGAACCCGAGCAACCCGAGAATTGGGCCAGGAACCAGAAGCCAGGCGGCATCCAGACCGATATGATCGAACAGCGCAGTGGTTGCGGCTATCGATACCACTGAAATTGCAAAGCCGATGGAGTTCTGGATCGCCAGTGCGGCACCGACCACTTCTTTCGGGCAAGCCTGGGCGGCCAGGGCGGAGAACTGGGGCGAGTCCGCGATCACGGTGGCGCCCCAGGCAAGTAGAAGGACTCCTAGCCACGTGGCGGGTAAGTCACGCCAGAAAAGGGCAAACACCACAGCGCAAACGCAGGAAGATGCCAGCGCACCGAGCGCGACCTTTGCGCTCCCAATACGACGTGACAGAAATCCCCCGACGAGACACCCCAAAGCCCCAATGCCTATGATACTGAACGCCATGCCCGATAATCCGACGGCCGAGTACTCACTGAGCAATGCCGTGTTGGCCACAAGCAGTGGTACTACCGTCCAGAACGCGTAAAGCTCCCACATATGCCCGAAATAGCCCAGGGCTGCAGCACGAAATCGATTGACCTTGAAGGCGTCAAAGACCGTCAGCGGTCGCTCGGAGGCGGTGCCCGATGATTGTTCTTTCTGGCCTGCACCTGGTAAATGAGGGCCATCTCCAAGCAGATGGATAAGAACGGCGCCAAATAGCGCAAGTAGCGATGATGCCAGGATGACGTACTGCCATGGCAGGTCCGCACCGGCTTCTCGCAATGCATGGGGCAGAGCGGTGCCGAGCGTCAGCATGGCGACAAGCTGGGCGAGGGCCTGCCCGGTCCGCTCGGGAGCCCAGCTGACGATCAACTTCATGCCCACGGGGTAGATGCCCGCCAAACTCAGGCCAACCAGGAAGCGGAACACAATGCCACTGGCCAGACCCTCCGAAAACCAGGCGAAGCAGGCATTGAACAAAGCACCGCAAGCCGCACTCACCACAAAAATAAGACTGGCACGATACCGCTCTGCCAGGCCTCCCAAAGCCATGATCATTGTGCCCAGGATAAAGCCGCCCTGAACTGCATTGGTCAGCCAGCCAATATCAGCAGCACTGATTTGCCAACTGGTCATCAGGGTATCCGTAGCACTATTGGCGCTGAACCACAGCGATGTGCCGAACAGTTGGGCGAGGGCGATTGTCGCAACGGGGCCAAGCCTGCGCAAAAACCTTGAAGGGATGGGGGTAGCCCCCTCAAATTGTCCAGACGTCATAAATGCGCTCCATATCCGTCGCGGCCATCAGTGTAGACTGACCGGCTGGCACAGTATACTGATGCACCATTCGGCATTTGGCGTAGAAACTGGACGCCAGATGAAGTGCCCAGATGGAAAAACAGGAATGTGGCAGGTTTTCAGTGTTCGCTGGAAGCGTGGTACCTTCGGGCAAGCAGACTTTATCGTTGGATATCAGAAAACTAAAGCGGGTGGATAGACTCTATGGACGTAATGATCATCGGCGCGGGGATTATGGGAACCACGTTTGCCACGTTGGCAAAAGAGCTGGCTCCTGAGTTGAATATCACCATCCTGGAGAGATTGGAGAGCGCTGGAGAGGGTAACTCGTGGGTGTTCAACAACGCCGGCACGGGACATGAGGCGAACTGCGAGCTGAATTACACGCCGGTGGACGAAGAGGTTATCTCGGTCGAAAAGGCCTTGAAGATCCATGCGCAATTCAACGTGGCCAAGCAGTTCTGGGCGCACCTGATCAAAAAAGGCGCGATCAAGGACCCCAAGACGTTCATCAATCAGACCAAGCACTGCACCATCGTCTCTGAATCCTCAATCGACGAATTGCGACTGCGGTTCAATGAAATGTCTGCTCATCATTTTTTTGAGAGCATGCGTTTCTCAGAGGATTTCGACGAAATCAAGAGCTGGATCCCCTATTTGATGGAAGGGCGTCCTCGCCATGAAAAGATGGCGGCGACCGTCATAGAAACAGGCACGGACGTGAATTTCGGTGCTCTGACCCAACAAATGGCTGAACACGCTGCTCAAGACCTGGGTGTGAAGATTGAGTACGGCACCCATGTTAAACGCGTACACAAGAGCCCCGCGGGGAGTTGGCTTATAGAAACCGAACGCCATGGAGCCCACGCTCGTTACAAGGCTGATGTACTGTTTGTTGGTGCGGGTGGGGGTGCATTCCCGATCCTGAAGAAAAGCCACCTGCCGTTTGCGAAACGGTTTACAGGCTTTCCCGTCGGCGGGCGGTTCCTGCAGGCCCCGATCAGCGCAGAGCAGGCCGATCATTACCGGGCTAAAACCTATGGCAAAGCAAAAGTAGGCGCGCCCCCCATGTCGGTACCGCATCTGGATTTGCGAGTGGCGGATGGCCAGCACTACCTGTTGTTCGGCCCGTTTGCCTCTTTCAAGCCCGTTCTGGAGAAAGGACGTGGATTCTTTGACTACCTCCGGGCAATGCGCCTGCATGATATCCCAGGATTGCTGAACGTCACCCTGGAGCACTTCCCATTGGTGAAATACCTGGTTTCAGAAACCTTCAAGGGCGAGAAGAGCATGTTCGAGGAGCTTGAAAGCTTTGCGCCCGGCCTGAGCAAAAAATTTGACTGGAAACCGGTTCACGCCGGCCAACGGGTCCAGATTATCAAGGACGGCGATCTGCAGATGGGTACGGAAATCCTCGTGTCCAAGGACAAAACCTACGGAACCTTGTTGGGAGCATCGCCAGGGGCATCGGTTTCGCCGGAGGTAATGCTGAGGTGCCTGGAACAGCTGCTACCGGCCATTTTTACCAAAGAGGAAACCAGGAAAGCGAAGAAAGAGATTTTTCCTGAAGATGATCTGGATACCCTGGCTGCGCATCCTGATCGTTATCGGGAAATTCGTGATGCCGTTAATAAGCAGTTGGGAATAGTTTGAAGTAGGGGCGTTCCATGATTCCGGAGTTGCAAGTCAGAATCATGGAACGCTATCCGAATAGCACCTGAATGGGTGGTGACTACCTAGACATAGAAGTCCAAGTCCTCCTGAGCTTTCAACAGGTCCCGCATCTTGATGGGGTCATCACCATAGAAGAAGACCAGGCCCCAGTGAGTACCGAAGGCGGACCGGTCAGGAACCGTTTCTTCCGTCGGTGCAACGAGTTCATGTGACTCGAAATAGGGGTGATCAACACATTCCGGAGGCATTTCCAGCTTGCTGACCACGCGGCGGCGCGGATAAACACCGAAGCAACCGGCATAGCCCTTGGCATCGACCACTTCGCGTGGGAAGAATTTTTCCACTTCCTCTTTGGTGCTCTTGGGGTCAAATACCAGCATTGACGCCTGGTACGCGTTAAACCCATACGCACGTTCAATCAGCTCAAACGCCTTGAAGCCGGGTGGGCGGTAAGCAACCTCACCAAAGTACATTTCACCATCAGCAGTAACGAAGTACTCAGGGTGAATCAAGCCAAACTTAATATCGAACGTTTTGATCAGCAACTCGATCTGCTTGGTGATGGCATTACGCCAGCTTTCGAGTTGCTCGGTCGCCGGAACGAAAACGGAATAGCCCAGCGTTACGTACTCAGAGATATTGAGAAACTTGATCTTGCCGTCGTGAATCCATGCCTCAACGGCAAACTCCCAGCCGCTCAGATGGCTTTCCATGAGCAACGGATATTCTTCCGCTGGAATGTTGTCAATTTCCTCAAGCGTACGGATCATTCGATGGCCGAGGCAACCAGCCTTGTCAAACGCCTTGACGTGAATGGGGTCGTCCGGGTCGCCATCCAGTTTCAACAGGGTCTGGTTGACACGCTTCATGAAACGGACGATGTCGTCTTTCTCGTGGGCCTCCTCGAAGATCCCGACTCGAATGCCGCCAAGCTGGGCACGGCGCTTCATCAAAGCCTTGTCACGGAACAGAATCGACTGCCCGTACATGCGAGGGCTGTCCAGGAGCACTGAGTTGATCGCCCCAGACCACTCAACGGTCTCTTCGAACAGCGGTATCGCAACATCAACGCCTTCCTCTTTCAGCCTTTCAGCAATCTGCAGGGACCGATCATTCAAACGGATAAAATCCCATGGGATAAAGGGGATCTTGTTAGCGGTACAAAAATCCGCAGCCCATTCCGGAGCAACAACGATGTAGCGGCGGTCGAACTTCTGTGCGGCCTTGATGGCATTGACGCTCCAGCCAAGCAGGGCGATATAGCCTTTGTTCGGATCCTTTGGGGTCTCCGTACCTTTAACAGAGTCCATTTCCGGATCAAGCCAGGCGGCCACATCATTTGATAAGGGCGCTTCTTGTGTTGTCGACATGTGTCGTTCTCCTTGCAACCTGCCCGATAGGAGCATGTAAGTAGTTGAAATTATTGCGGGGCAAGTGTCGTGAGTTAATACATCCTCTCTACCAACATAGTCGCTATCAACCCAAAATGAAAAGAAGATGGTGTTTATGCCGCTAATCGCTGTCAGCGCGAAACACAGCGCCACTATGAAGTACTGGATACGCATTTTTGGCAATTTCACCCAGTAACCGGATGCCGGCGATACGTTCGTTGGTGGGTTGCTCTATCGGTTGTCGGACCTGGATATAACCGCTGCCGGTCTTGAAGCGTTGGGCGAAGACCCGGAGCAACTTGAAGACATACTGACCTTTGCCAGCGCCTGTCGTGCGCACGCGGTGACTCATGCAGGCGCCTTATAGCTTTCTCGCAAAGATGACTGCGGTCAGTGCCGGCACGCCGAAAACGAACAAGAAGATAGGCAGTTCCGCCATAAAGGAGTATCCGGCATGAAGGATCCCAACCCCCATGTTTACCGCTGCGCACAGGAACCAGGCAACAATGTAGAGGGGCAAAACAGATTTGAACGTCCGGCCCGTAGTCCGGGTGACAATGATCGCAACAGCCAGAAGAGCGAAACCACCCAGAATAATCATTAAGGTATGCATTAATTGAGTCCTCTAGTACTGGTATATGGCGAGTGAAGAGAATGAGGTCGACAGTAGGTTAAGGAGGCGGTAACACCGCCTCCTCTTGGTTGTCCGATTACTTGGTAGTATAGCCACCGTTCACTAAAATGGTTTGCCCCGTCATCCACCATCCTTCGGATACCATGAATCGCACATAGGGGACGATATCCTCGATTTCTGTTAGCCCAGACTTGGAGAACGACGAAAGGGCGGCTGCCGTTTTGTGAAACGCTACAGCATCGTCGCTTTCTGCTGGGTAGAAAAAAGGTGTATCCATTGGGCCGGGACCAATGGCGGTCACTGAAATGCCGCGTTCCCCAAATTCTTTGGAGGCGGCCCGGGTAAAGTGTTCCACTGGCGCTTTCATACCCGCATATGCCGCATAGAAAGGTGTGTAGGCGCCCAACAGAGAGGTCACTAACGTGCAGATCTTTCCATTGTCATTGAGGTATTTCCCCGCCTCTTTCAGGAAAAAGAATGCGGACTTCGAGTTAATCGCACTCATGGCGTCGTATTCTTGCTCGCTGATTTCTACCATGGGCTTCTTCAACACCATGCCTACGGTATTGATCGCAATATCCGGCTTGCCGAAAGTCGCCTCGGTGTCTGCAAATAGCTTTTCGACATTGTCAGCCTTGGTCAAATCCTGTTGAAAGATCGCAGCTTCAGCCCCTGCGGCACGAACCTTAGAGGCCGTTTCTTCGGCCGCTGCCTTTGTTGAATCACTGTTGTAATGAATAACGATGGCTTTCGCTTTATGGGCGGCAAGGTCCTCTGCCAGGAGCCCGCCCAGGTTCTTGGCGCCACCGGCTATGAGCACTACTTTGCCTTCAATGCTGTTTCGAGACATTGTCTTTATCCCTTGCTGTGTGTTTTTCGATTGGCGGATGCTTCCCGCCAGGTTCACAATCAGGTTAGGCTGTAGGTTATCCTGAATAAATAATGCATTTAGAACAGCAGTTGTCGAAAAACACGAACAATTGGATGGTATGGACAGGATTCGGCAAGTACAGGTTTTTATCCAGGTTATGGAAAGCGGGAATTTCACGCGCGCGGCTGAAGCACTGAGCATTCCCCGCTCGACCGTATCTACGACTATCCAGGCCTTGGAGGATCGGCTGGAAGCCCAACTATTGCAGCGTACGACCCGGCAAGTTGTGCCCACTCACGATGGGTTGCAGTTTTTCGAGGCTGCACAAACGCTTGTAGAGGCTTTTGAGGCGGCAGAATCGATATTTCGTCAAAGCCCCCAACAGGCAGAAGGGCGCTTGCACGTAGATATCCCGAGCCGTATCGGGCGTCGTATCGTTATTCCGGCATTGCCTGAGTTTCTGAAGCAGAATCCAAGGGTAAAACTGGAATTCAGTATGAACGACCGAATCATCAACATGCTGACGGAGGGCGTGGATTGTGTGGTCAGGGTCGGACACCTCCCAGACTCCGAGCTGGTATGCAGAAAATTGGGTGATATCGAAGTCATAAACTGTGCCAGTCCGATTTATCTAGCGCAGCATGGTACGCCGATGTCTCTAGACGACATGGGTGGCCACATTCTTGTCAACTACGCGGTCAATCTGCCAGCGTTAGCGGCAGAATGGGAATACGTGGAGGACGGTCGGCAACGGGTAATGAAAATGCAGAGTGCGATTACCGTGGATAACGCAGAGGCCTATATCGCCAGTGCAAAGGCAGGTATTGGCATTATTCAGGTTCCAAAATTTGACGTTCAGGATGATCTTGAAAGCGGGGACCTGGTACAGATTCTCGAAGCCTATAAAGCACCCTCCTTACCTATATCGTTGTTGTATCCGAGCCGTCGAAATCTGCCGTTGAGATTACGTGTGTTCCAGAGCTGGGTAACGGAATTGTTATCAAAATATGGTTTGTGGAGGGACGGTTAATGACGTCCAGCTTCGGTTAGTGTTCGTCACAATTGTCTATACTTATCAGACTATAAGAACGGCGATGACTGCCGTTTCCGAACCAAAAGCGTAGTGGGGCGCCTTTCATGCAGCGTGCAGTATCAGTTGCCATACATTATGGAGTTGTCGCGGTGTTGCTGGTGTCCTTTGGAGCTATTAGCCACGCGGCTGCACCAACGTCAACGGTAAAAATCTGTTATGAGTCCTGGGCTCCCTACATCTTTAAGGATCACGAGGGAGAGATGCGCGGCATTGCCGTGGAACTGATGAATACAGCCCTTAGTGATCTGGAGTTGGAAGCCACTTACGAGGAACTACCGTTCAAACGCTGCGTATCCGAGGTCCAGTCAGGCGCATCGGACGTTGCCATGCCAGTAACGGAAGGGCGGAGCTATCTACTGCACTCACGGACGGTGTTCGCTCACTGGACGTTGGCTGCGATCGTACCTGAGAGTCTATCCATTGAAGAGCCGGTAACTCTGGAGAAGCTGAACGACGTTAGCGTGCTTATTATCAGCGGCTATGTATACCCGGAAAATATTGCACGCTGGGCAGAAACCCATCCGGATATTACAGACATAACCTATTCCGCTGATGGCGAAGGGACGGTGCCTTTCCGCATGCTCGAATTCGGGCGGGCCGACGTATTCATTGAGGACAATTTCTGGAGCGCCAATCTGATTCAAGATCACGATCTGTCGCTTCGCGTTCTGGAACCCGCACTGGGTTCCGCTGTCAGTGTTGCCGGTTATCGCAAGGAACTTACAGGTCTGCGCGATGACATTGACCGTATCCTGGAGACACGAGGACAGTCTTTCAGGGATGAGCTGTTTACGAAGTACACCGGTTATACCGAGTCGTTTTTCTCCGGTCAGTAAACTCAAGCTTCCCGATAAAGCAAACCTAACAACATGGTGATGGGAGAGACCAATGGTCAACCTGAGGATAAACGGACAAGAGCACGAGCTGGACGTTCCGGATAATATGCCCCTGCTGTGGGCTATTCGGGACGTTGTGGGGATGAAAGGCACCAAGTTTGGATGCGGTATCGCGCAGTGCGGTGCCTGCACCGTTCACCTTGATGGGGTAGCGACCCGGTCCTGTGTAATGCCCGTTTCTGCCGCCAAAGGTGAAATCACAACGATCGAGGCCATGTCTGATGACGCGGTTGGCCAAAAAGTCCAGCAGGCCTGGCTGGACCTGGGTGTGGCCCAGTGTGGCTACTGCCAGGGTGGCCAGATCATGAATGCCACAGCTCTGCTGAAGAAAACACCGGAACCGGAAACCCAGGAAATCATCGATGCCATGGCGGGCAACCTCTGCCGGTGTGGCACCTACAATCGCATTCTGGCGGCCATTGAGCGGGCTGCGGACAAGGAGGTGAGCTCATGAGCCAATCCGACGACACACTGCTGCTTGCGAATATCAGCCGCCGCGGTCTTCTCAAAGGGTTGGCCGGAGCCTCTGCGCTCCTGCTCGCAGCCCGATGGGATATTGGGCTGGCCAATGAACAGGCTCAGTTCGGGGCCGGGGCCATGCCGGGGGGCTGGGTAGACAACCCGAATGTGTTTATCCATATCGACGCCAACGGCCTTGTCACCATCGTCAACAACCGTGCCGAAATGGGACAGGGTATTCGCACCAGCCTGGTTATGGTGGCCGCGGATGAACTGGGCGCAGACTGGGACCGGGTTCGCGCGGAACAGGCAGACGGCGATCAGGATAAGTTTGGCAACCAGAATACCGATGGTTCCCGCAGCATGCGTCACTGGTACGACCCCATGCGCCGTGCGGCCGCTGCTGCCAGGCTGATGCTTGAGCAGGCCGCGGCCAATCAATGGGGTGTATCGGTCGACCAAGTAAGGGCGGATATTCATAAGGTTGTTCATCCTGCCACTGGACGTGAACTCGACTTTGGCCAGCTTGCAGAAGCCGCACGGGAGCTGGACGTTCCTGGCCGGGACGGGTTGGTTCTGAAATCCGATAGTGAGCTGCGTTTCATTGGCAAGGAATCCGGCCTGATCAATGGCGAGCTGAAGTCCACGCACCCCAAAGCAATCGATGGTGAAGACATTGTCACCGGCAAGGCGATTTTTGGCGCCGATGTGGATCTGGAAAACACCCTCTATGCAGTGGTGGCCAGACCACCGGTTTATGGTGCGACGGTGAAGAGCGTCGATGACAGTGAGGCCCTGAAGGTCAGAGGTGTTAAGAAAACTGTACGCATTGATGGCACGGGCCAGCCTGCAGCATTTAATCCGCTCGGGGGTGTTGCAGTAGTAGCCACCAACACCTGGGCTGCCATGGAAGGCCGCAGAGCTTTGAAGATAGAGTGGGACAATACTCCGGCCGGTAACAACGCCGATTACACATCGGATACTTACCGTGAATCTCTGGAAAAAGCGGCGCAATCGCCGGGCAAGGTTATACGCCAGTCCGGTGATGTTGAGGCCGCTTTGAAAGAAGCCAATAAGCGGGTGTCAGCCACCTACTACATGCCCCATATGGCTCAGGCTCCCATGGAGCCCCCCGTCGCCGTGGTTCGCGTAAGCGGGGGCCAAGCCGAGGCCTGGGCGCCAGTGCAGAACCCCAGGGCGACGCGAGAAGGCATCGCCGGGCTTCTGGAGATCGACCTGGAAAACGTGACCGTTCATCAAACCCTGCTGGGTGGCGGTTTTGGCCGTAAATCGAAGCCAGACTTCGTGATTGAGGCCGCTCAAGTGGCCAAGGCCTTTGAAGGGCAGCCCATCAAACTGCAGTGGTCCCGTGAGGACGACATTCAGCATGCCTACTTCCATGCGGTTTCTGTGGATCACCTGGAAGCGGGGCTCGACGGTAATGGCAAAGCGACCAGTTGGCGCCACCGTACTCTGTCTCCCAGCATTGCATCGCTGTTCGCGCCGGACCCCAAACACAAGGCGGGCTTTGAGCTGGGAATGGGGTTTAACACCATGCCATTCAGCATCCCTGCTATCCGTTTGGAGAACCCGCCGGCACCGGCTCATGTCCGCATCGGGTGGTTCCGCTCGGTGTACAACCTGCCGCATGCGTGGGCCATCCAGAGCTTTGCCCACGAGATGGCGGTAGCCGCAGGCAAGGACCATCGCGATTACGTACTGGACCTGCTGGGGCCAGGGCGTGAGGTTCACAATCTCACGGTGGGCGACGGCTGGAACTACGGTGAAGATCCTGAGATGTACCCGATCGATGTGGGCCGTATGCGCCGGGTTATTGAGCGTGCCACCGAAGAAGCGGGCTGGGGAAAGGAAAGAGCAAAGGGGCGTGGCCTTGGGCTTGCCTTCCACCACAGCTTTGTTTCCTACACCGCCGTCGTCTTTGACGTGGAAGTGGATGACGGCGGGCAAGTGACCATTCACCGCGCCGACATTGCCTTTGATTGCGGGCCGCAGGCCAACCCGGAGCGAATCCGGTCACAGATGGAGGGTTCCTGCGTGATGGGAATCGGCATTGCCCTGCAAAATGAGGTGACGTTCCAGGATGGTGTCGCTCAACAAAGTAACTTCGACAGATACCTGTTGCCGCGAATGCCAAACGCGCCGAAAGTGGTCCGAGTGCACCTGATTGATAATCCCGATGACGCCATGGGCGGTGTGGGCGAGCCGGGGTTGCCACCGGTCGCGCCGGCACTGTGCAACGCCATCTATGCAGCCACAGGGAAACGCATCCGGCGTCTTCCTGTTGGTGATCAGTTGAGTGCATGACCATGCAAAGTCTGGATGCTCGGGTAGTGGAGCAGGCGATCGAATGGCTGGGGAGTGGCCGGACGATCTGGTTGTGCACGGTGTTGTCCACCTTCGGATCATCGCCCAGGGAGCCGGGCTCACTGATGGTTGCCACCTCGGATGGACATCATGTGGGCTCGCTCTCGGGTGGTTGCGTCGAGGAAGACTTCCTCGAGCGCGTTGCCGCCGGAGAGTACGAACAACCTGCTGTTATTGTTCGTTATGGCTCTCCGGGCAGCAACAGCCCGGAGAGCCCCCGTATTCGCTTGCCGTGCGGGGGCATTCTCGACGTCCTGGTGGAACGTATGGTTGCCACCGCAAAGACCCGGGATCACCTTGAGCGGATTCAGCAGGCCCTGTCCGGCCAAAATGAAATCGCACGGCATATCAGATTGACGGATGCAGTGTGGTGGCTGTCCGATGCTGAACCCACGGGGCCGCGGGTGTTGCAAAATGAAACCGAAGAGACGGTGACGGTTCGTATTGGCCCCGTCGCCAAGCTAATTCTTGCCGGCTATTCAACGGTATCAGAGGCCTGTGCACAGTTCGCCTTAAGCCTTGGTTATGAGGTGGTGCTGTGTGACCCACGGGAGGAAGTCACCAATGGCATGAGCCTGCCGCCGGGTGTTGAGTTTGTGCCCCAACTGCCGTCGCTGTATATCGCTTCGCCTGGTGCTTGCACGCCCTCCACAGCGATAGTCGCCGCAACCCATGACCCCCGCATTGATGATCTGGCCATGATGGCTGCTGTCAAAACCTCGGCAAGCTACATTGGTGTGATGGGCTCTGTTCGTACTTCCCAGGCCCGATCCGAACGACTTCGTCGGACTGGTGGCCTGTCAAAGGAAGACGTTGGGCGGATCCACATGCCCATCGGACTCAACCTCGGCAGTAAAACCCCTTCTGAAATTGCACTGGCCATCGTTGCGGACATGGTGCGTGTCAGGCGAGGGCGTTCGCGTGTCGAATTGTGAGCGCCCTTGCTCACGCCTAGGTTAACGAAAGGTCGGTGGGTCATTGCCCACCGAATACCGGATTACTCGTAAGCGCCTGCGGAGTAGGTCAGCTCGTAACTGTGGCTGTAGATCTCGAGAATGTTTCCGAACGGATCTTCCATGTAAACCATGCGGTAGGGCTTTTCGCCGGGGAAGTATTCACGAACTGGCATGCGCTGTTTACCGCCTGCCGCAACGATTTTCTCTGCAAGGCCTTCCACGTCCGGGTCCTGGACACAAAAGTGAAACACGCCGGTTTTCCAGTACTCGAAGTTGTCTTCCGGCTTTTCTGCGTTGTTGAATTCAAAGATTTCCACACCGATTCGGTCGCCAGTGGAAAGGTGAGCAATCCGGAAAGAGTTCCAGCCTGCGCCAAACACATCGGTACACATGACCCCAATAGGGCTGTCATCTTCCGTGATAGTGGTTTGCGGCATGATCAGATACCAGCCCATTACTTCTGTATAGAACTTCACAGCGGCATCAAGGTCGGTCACCGAAATCCCGATATGGGAAAAACTGCGTGGGTAAGTGGTGCTCATGGTTCTTCTCCTCTGGAAAGTGTAGAACCAGAGTAAGCGGCAATTGCTATAATATAAACAGGTCATTGCTTATCAAATTAATAAGAGTTTCTTATGCTTAATCCCCAATGGTTACGTTCGTTCGTTGTACTTGCAGACGTCGGCAGTTTTACCCGGACAGCCGACCAGCTCGGCCTGACCCAGGCAGCCGTCAGTCAGCATGTAAGACATCTTGAAGCACAGCTGGGGACCCTGGTGATACGGCAACCTCGACGGATGGAGTTAACACCGGCCGGCCACGCACTCCTGGCGTATTGTGATGAGATGGAACAGGCCGATATGCGCTTACGCCTGCGAATGTCGGAAGGCGATAAAACAAAAGGTGAGCTCAGTCTTATCACGCCGGGGAGCTGCGGCTTGCTGCTATACCCACTGTTGCTCGATCTGCAGGAGCAGCATCCTGATTTGGTGGTCCGTCATCGATTTGCACCGGATACGGAAATATTGGATGCGGTCTTGGGTAAACGCTATGAGATCGGCTTGGTTACGGCAAAGCCTGACGATCCCCACTTGACGTCCTCCCACTTCGCCGGAGAGCCACTGGAACTGATTGTGCCGGCAGGGCAATCGGTATCGAGCTGGGCGGATTTGGAGCGATTAGGCTATATCGACCACCCTGATGGCCGGGCCATGGCTACGCGCCTGTTGAGCCGCTGCTTTCCGGGGGAGCCTGGAATCCGCAATATTCCGGTGCGCGGTTTTGTTAATCAGGTAGGCTTAATTCTCGAACCCGTAGCCAGGGGCATGGGCTTTACCGTACTACCGCAATACGCGAGGCAGGCCTTTGCCCGACACAGCGAAATCAAGGTTATGACGCTTGAAAGGGACGTGGTGGATTCGCTCTGGATGATCTCCCGGGCGGAATGGCCCCTGTCTGCGCGCGCTCGCTATGCCATGGAATATCTGAGGCAACAATTGGGAGATCGGTGACGACAACCAAGAAAGCCAAAAGACGTAACCATTGGTTGTGATTGGCATACATTTAATCGATTTTAGCTACGCTATTAGGTGGGATACGTTTTTACCAGCATCACAACGGAATAAGGGGAAGGAACATGGGCACGACCGACAAACCCATTGCGCTGGTGGTTGGGGCTGGTGATCATTTAGGGTCGGCGATCGCACGCCGATTTGCCAGGGAAGGATTCCATCTCGTGGTAACCCGTCGCCGGGGAGATCTGGAAAAGCTCTGTCGTGAAATCAGCGACATCGGATCCACGGCAACGGCAATTCATTCCGACGCCCGTGATGAGACGCAAGTAACGGAGCTGATCAATCGGGTGGAATCAGAGTTGGGCCCTATACGGGTTGCTATCTTCAACGTGGGTGGAAACGTTCGATTCGATCTCTGCGAAACAACCGCCCGGGTGTACCAGAAAGTCTGGGAGATGTGTGCGCTGGCGGGCTTTCTGGTGGGCCGGGAGGTGGCGGCGAAGATGCTGACCCGTAGCGAGGGTACCATCCTGTTCACCGGTGCATCGGCAAGCCTGAGAGGTGGGGCCGGTTTTTCTGCCTTTGCGGGCGGCAAGCACGCGTTACGGGCCCTGGCTCAAAGCATGGCGCGGGAGCTTGGACCAAAAGGAATCCACGTAGGTCACGTTATTGTTGATGGACTGATACGAAACGAGGCGACCGCTGAGTTTCTGCCTGATCTTTATGCCAGTAAGGGGGAGGGTGGCATCATCGAGCCCGATGATCTTGCCGACATTTACTGGCATCTCCATACACAGCCCCGGTCAGCCTGGACATTCGAGCAGGATGCGCGGCCATTTTCTGAGCCTTGGTAAACCCTTTCCAACAAGAGGTAACGATAATGAGTACGAATATCGACTTTTACTATGATTTCATAAGCCCCGCGTCCTATTTCGCATGGATGCGGTTGAAGGAACTCACTGAGGGGACGGGCGCCAATATCAATTACAAGCCGATTCTTCTCGGGGGCATCCTCAAGGCCACAGGCAATACGTCTCCGGTGACCGTCCCAGCCAAATGGGAATGGATCAAAACCGACTTTCAGCGCCATGCCGATCACTATGGCATTCCGTACCGGTTTAACCCGCACTTTATTTTCAGCACGGTCAATGCAATGAGAGGGGCTCTCTGGGCGCTATCGAACGGACAAATCGAACCCTACAACCAGGCAATGTTTTCAGCCGCATGGGCCCAGGGAGAGGACCTTTCATCCCCGGATGCATTGAGGGAGATCTTAACCAACGCTGGTTTTGATCCGGAACAGGTAGCGGTCGCGATGGCGCAACCCCAGATAAAAACAGCGCTGATCGAGGCGACGGATGACGCCGCCAAGAGGGGCGTGTTCGGAGCCCCCACCTTCTTCGTCAACGACGAGATGTTCTTCGGCCAGGACCGTATGGACTGGGTTAAGCGGGCGCTTGGATAACCTGGGCCGCCCTCAGCACCAACACACACCTATTGATTAGCGTCCGCAATCGGAATGCCGTGATAGGCTCATGGAGGTGCAGATTCAGCGTCTGCTCTCATCCCTTACGGATCGATTGCAAGGCACTGGCCCATTTCTCCAACTCCTCGAGCATCGCTTTCCCGGAACCTTCGTGATGCTCGCTCGCCTGGAACACCTTATTCTCATCGAGGAGGTTCCAGGGCATCTGAACCATCACGCCCTCCATCATTGGCATCATTTTCAATGTCGTTACCAGCTGTTTCGCGAGTTGCGCCGAGCGCAGACCACCGGATACGCCACCGTAGCTCACAAACCCGCACGGCTTGTAGTTCCACTCGGTGTACACGTAATCCAGCGCGTTTGTGAAGGAGGGGGGAGGGCAATAGTTATACTCGGGGATAACGTAAACGTACGCATCAGCTGCATCGACGCTTTTTGACCACGCCTTGGTATGATCATGCTCGTATTTCTGTAAACGCGGATGGTTTGGTTCGTTGTAGACCGGTAGTTCAAAATCTGCCAAGTCGACAAGCTCCGACTCAAATCGTCCGTCGGCATTGGCGAATTCGTTGAACCATTTAGCGATCGATGGGCCAACCCTTCCAGGGCGCGTGCTGCAGATGATTGTTTGAAGTTTCAGCGTCATAGCAATTTCCCTCAGTGTTGTGTTCCCTAGTGTCCAAACAAGTGCGAAAGGCCGCAGGTCTTTACCATATCTTTCCGCCGGTCGTACGGCAAAACTGCCATAGAAAATCGATCTGTACCTCTGCCCCTAGCGCTGTCGACTAACGAAACAGCCAGTTTGCAACGAGTCGAACCACTCGGGGCATGATCAAATAGACCACTAGTGCGACGACAGTGGCTGCCACCAAACCATGACGCACACCCCATAACGCAAGCACTGGAAGTTGATCAAATATGGGCTGAAAGACCATTGGTACGATCAACGAGAGTGGCCAAATAACCGCTGTAGTAATGAGCCATTGCTTCCAGCGAGTAGGTTGTTTGGCTTTTGACGTGGGTGGGGTGAACCAGTAATCGATGCCGGTCTGAATCTCTACCTGTTCTTCAGAGGCCAGCGCCGGAACGATGTCGGATACCAATTCCCGCCGAACATCGGAGTTCAGCCAAGTATCGGCTTCTTCGGGTTGAGAAAAGCGCACCGCGATTTCAAAGGTGTCATGCCCTTCGGGCGGTCGTACCACATGAACGCCTTGGTGCCCGGAAAACTGGGCTGCGGCGGCAATAATCTGCCTGAGCCAGGTTTCATAGTGGTCACGGTGTCCGGGTTTCACGGTGTGCCGGATTATGATGGATCGACCAGAGTCATAGTGGATGCTTGGGGCGGCGTCTGCCTCTTGTTCGTTCATAGCGTGCTTCCCAATCTTTGATTGATTGGGGGCGACGTCCTGTCAGCCCCTCAAAAGCAGTTCATGCTCTTTACCCTTGCTAGAGAGCGCCGAATTTTCCTGATTGAAAGTCGAGCATGGCCTGTTTGATTTCTCCCTCTGTATTCATCACAAAGGGTCCATAGCCCACGACCGGCTCATCAATGGGTTCTCCACTCAACACAAGCAGCCGAGCGTCATTATTGGACTCCAGCACAATCTCTTGACCTTCTCTGTCCAGGTTCGCAAGCTCTGCCTCACGCAACACATCAGTGTCATTGATCTGAACTGAACCGTTCAGCACTGCCACCAAGGTGGTGTGGCCTTTGGGCACCGGCAAATTCACACGGGCACCAGGCTCCAGCTTAAGATCCCACACATTGATTGGCGTGAATGTGTTGGCAGGCCCTTTATGCTCAAGATACTCACCGGCGATGACTCGGAGCGTTCCACCATCATCTTCCAGGGACACACGAGGGATATCCTTATTGAGCAACGTCTGGTAAGCCGCCGGCGTGTCCTTTGCCGATGCTGGTAAGTTGACCCAGAGCTGCACCATTTTCAGCAAACCACCTTGTTCAGTGAATTGCTGTGAATGGAACTCCTCGTGTACGATTCCCGCGCCAGCGGTCATCCATTGGACGTCTCCCTCGCCAATGAGCCCACCTGCACCCGAGGTATCCCGGTGTTCCAGCTCACCGCTGTAGACCACTGTCACGGTTTCAAAGCCTCGGTGTGGATGTTGACCAACCCCCCGGGGACGTTGAGCCGGAGGAAATTCCGATGGCCCGGCGTAATCCAGTAGCAGAAACGGCGAGATATTCGATGCGCCCATGCGATCGTAGGAGAAGAGCGAACGAACCGGAAAGCCATCACCCACCCAATGACCGCGAGGGGGACCGTACGTTGTCAGAATCTTTTTCACTTTGACCTCCTAACGGGTCCATCGACCCAACGTTTTTACTGCATCAATGTGACGATAAAACAGCGTACGGGCCCTGAATAGATAGCAATATTCGCACTCAGTGTTCTATACCTAGAACGCTCGCCGCCCGACAGAACCTGACCGGACGACGCCGTTTGACTGAATCAGTCAATCATTATCGGATTGAGTCCAGCGCCTCATTGTTCTGGACTACCTCTTGCGCTCTGGCGTAGCTTTCGATGAGCAATTGGTAGGCAGGGAAGATATAGGTATAGGCTTCCGCCCATGCCTGAGCATCATCACAATGCCAGGTTTTTTGCAGCTCTGAGGCGACCGCAGCGGTGTCCATCGGAACCACACCGGCCTGGACAACTCGAGCCATCGTGATCTCTTGAGCCATTTTGCTGTAGGTGCCGGATGCATCGACGACCGTGAATACCTTATAGCCGTCAGCTACGGCGCTAATAGCAGGGAAGGCCATGCACACGCTAGTGATTGTCCCTGCAATGATTAGCGTTTTGCGACCGGTTGCTTCTACCGCCGCAACGAAATCCGGGTTATCCCAGGCATTTATTTCACCTTTTCGTGCCACGTATTGCGCATGGGGCGCATTTTCGTGTATCTCCGGTATCAGTGGGCCGTTAGGGCCCTGGGGGACAGATGCCGTGGTGATCACGGGAAGCTTGGATAGTGTGGCAATCTTAGCCAGTGCAGTGGCACGAGCTCGAAGTTCGGTCATGGGCATGTCACCGATGGTCTGAAACAGACCGCTTTGGTGATCAATCAGAAGCAATACGGCGTCGTCTGGATCAATAACCGGGCGCTGACCATTAAAATTTGCGGGAGAAGTCATGATGATATTCCCTGTATAAAGATACGATGGGTTGGGGGAGGTATTCGCTGGAAGGACACGAATACCCCGTCATTACGCTACTGCTTCTCAGGCAGAGTGTTGTAACTGGTAATCAAGTTTCGGTAGTCAGGGATGTGGTTTGAGAACAGGGCTCCGAGCCCCTCAATATCGTTGCGCCAGTCACGGTGCAGCTCACAAGCCAGTCCGAACCATGTCATCAATTGGGCACCGGCCTGCGACATCCGATCCCAGGCGGAATGTCGGGTCAGCTCGTTGAACGTGCCGGAGGCGTCCGTCACCACGAATACATCATAGCCTTCGGCCAGCGCGGAGAGCGCCGGAAAAGCAACACACACTTCTGTCACGACGCCGGCGATGATCAGTTGTTTCTTTCCCGTATCTTTAACGGCCTTAACAAAATCCTCATTGTCCCAAGCGTTAATCTGCCCTGGGCGGGCGATGTAAGGGGCAGAGGGAAACTGTTCTTTCAGCTCCGGAACCAATGGGCCGTTAGGGCCAGTCTCAAAACTGGTTGTCAGAATGGTCGGAAGCCCAAAGTATTGAGCCAGGTCACCCATCGCCAATACGTTGTTCTTGAACTTGTCCGGGTCAATATCGCGGACCAAGGAGAGCAGGCCAGTCTGATGATCTACCATCAGTACCGCAGCATCGTTTTTATCGAGTCGAACATAGGGTTTGCTCATGACGTTCTCCTTTCTGGGCTTAGACGGCGCAGTGCACCGTCGTCGTTGGCCCCCTCTCCTTTGGCACTGGAAAAGGGAATAAATTTAACGATAGTTCAGCCAGGGTGGCCTGAGTAGGCACTAATTCTTATACTCAGAGTTCTATATATAGGACGATCGTATATGCAGGATCTGAACGATCTTTTTTACTTCGTGAAGGTGGTAGATCACGGCGGATTTGCGCCAGCGGGCAGGGCACTTGGGTTACCCAAATCCAAGTTGAGCCGGCGCGTGGCAGAGCTCGAGAGTCGGCTTGATACCCGGCTGATTAATCGCTCACCGCGTGTCTTCACTGTTACGGAGGTAGGGAAAGAGTATTATCGCCACTGCGTGGCAATGCTGGTCGAGGCCGAGGCGGCACAGGAAGTCATTGATCATTCCCGCTCCGAGCCAGTGGGTTCGATACGGGTGAGCTGCCCACCGGGAATCATCTACTTTCTGGTGGCCCCGTTGATTGTCCGGTTTATGCAGCAGTACCCGAAAGTAAAAATCGAAATGGAGGCTACGAGCCGACGGATCGACGTTGTCAGGGAGGGGTTCGATGTTGCCTTGCGAGTGAGATACCCGCCGCTCGAAGACAGTGACTTAACGATGAAAGTGCTGTCTAAAAGCCCTCAGTGCTTGATGGCCGCGCCAGAGGTGGTTGCGCAGTATCCGAAACCAATAACTCCCGATGATTTATCAAAACTTCCCAGTATCGATTTTGAGCAATGGGATGGACAGCATGTCTGGTGCTTGGATGGGCCCGCTGGTGCGTCCGTTAAAATCCATCACCAGCCACGCCTGGTTACCGATGACGTCTTTACGTTGCTCAAGGCTGCTGTGGGTGGTTTAGGTGTGGTAAAAATGCCGCTCATCGTCGGTGGGCAGGACCTGATTGACGGCAATCTCGTCAGTATTTTACCGGACTGGCGACCACGCGGAGGGATTTTCCATGCTGTTTTCCCGTCGCGCCGAGGGCTGCTTCCTGCGGTAAGAGCATTTTTGGACTTCCTGGCAGACTCACTCGAGGAAGTCGATTTCAGGTTACCGGATAACGACTGATTAAAAACCGTCATGACACACGTCAATGACCTCCCTTTCGAGAGGCCTTTGAGAGATCAGGCGGTAGCCGTTTCGTGGTTATCCAAGGTGGCGGAAATGCGGGTCAGAAGCAGCGCACTGAGAACAATCACGCCGCCAATCCAGGGCGTGTTCATCAGCCCCATGTCGGCCACCACATGGCCTCCGAGCCAGGCGCCGACGGCAATCCCAATGTTGAAAGCCGCGATGTTCAGGCCGGAAGCGACATCCACGGAATGCGGAGTGTAACGTTCAGCCAGTTGGACCACATACACCTGCAAGCCTGGCACATTGCCGAAGGCAAATGCACCCCAAACCAGAAGGGTGATCACGGCTGCAACCGGGTTGTAAGCGCTGAAGGTCAGAACGAACAGGATGGCCGCGAGGCCGCCAAAAACGATGTACAGCGCTGAGGTTGGCCCAAAACGATCGGCCAGCTTTCCACCCCAGATATTCCCAGCGGCCACAGACACACCGTAGACGAGCAGCAGAAGGCTAACCATGCCGGAGGCAAAACCGGTGACGTCTTCGAGGATCGGGGTCAGGTAGGTGAAGGCCGTGAACGTACCGCCATACCCAACGGCGGTCATCGCGTACACCAGCAGCAGTCTCGGGTGAGTGATGACCTCAAGCTGCTGACGCAGGGTTGCCGGCTTTGACTGCTTCAGGTTCCTGGGTACCAAAAAAGCACTGCCGATCAACGCTATGGCCCCCAGTACGGCGACGGTCAGAAAGGTGGCTCGCCACCCGAACGTCTGTCCGATAAAGGTTCCCAGGGGAACGCCCGTTACCAAGGCAACGGTAAGCCCGGTGAACATGATGGCAATTGCGCTGGCCTCTTTTTCTTTCGGTACCAGGCTGGTGGCAATGGTTGAACCGATTGAGAAGAACACACCGTGTGCAAGGCCGGTGAGAATTCGGGCAGTAATCAGTGAGCTGTAATTCGGCGCCATCCAGGCCAGGATGTTACCGATGATGAACAGCCCCATCAGCGAAAGCAACACCAACTTACGATTCCAACGGCCGGTCAGGGCAGTGAGTACCGGTGCACCTATAGCAACACCGAGCGCGTACAAACTGACCAGAAGGCCAGCAGACGGGAGGGTAACGCCCAGATCCTGGGCAATAGTGGGAACCAGTCCGACAATGACAAACTCGGTGGTCCCAATCGCAAAGGCACTCAAAGTGAGTGCGAAAAGTGCAATGGGCATAGCGGCTCCTTAGCAGTGAGCGGGAATGAATTGACGATGCCTAGTTTGCGGCCGCATACTTTTGCGATAAACAGTGGTTTTCAAAAAATACTTTTGCGGAAAATGAAATGAAAAGTCGATCGGACGACCTTCACTTTCTGCTGTCAGTGGTGGACAGCGGAAGCTTCAGTAGCGCGGCAGAACAACTTGACGTATCTGTGACCCGGGTGTCGCGAGCGGTCTCCCGCCTCGAACAGAGCTTGAACACAACGCTGCTAAACCGAACCACCCGCAAAGTGGGGCTGACCGAGGAAGGGCGGCTGTTTGTAGCGAAGGTAAGAGATGGCCTGGCTTCGCTGGAAGAGGCCGAAGAGCAATTGGCCATACGTAAACAAAGGCCGGCGGGCCGCCTACGGGTGGACGCCGCAAACCCATTCCTGTTGCATCAGATCGTGCCTCATGTCCGGGAGTTTCGAGCCGCCTATCCGCACATTGAACTGGAATTGACGGCAAGTGATCAGATTGTCGACCTGCTGGAACGACGGATTGATGTGGCTATCCGAATCGGAAGCCTGGAAGACTCGACGCTCCATGCCAAGGCATTGGGTCGGTCTCCGCTGTCAGTGGTGGCTTCGCCGGATTACCTGAATCGGCGTGGTGGCTGCGACTCGCCGGAATCTCTCGCGGGCCACGACACCATCGGCTTCACCGCACCGGAAGCTTTGAATGTCTGGCATTTTGGCGAAGGGATACGAATCAGACCGACGGTACGAGCCAGCAGTGGGGAAGCCGTACGCCAACTCTGCCTTGGCGGAAACGGTCTGGCGTATCTTTCACGGTTCATGATCGACAAGGACCTTGAACGAGGCGACTTGGTGGAACTGATGGGGGATCAACTGGTGCGCCCCAATCCAAGGGAGTTGGTCAACGCCGTGTACTACAGGAACACAACACTGTCTGCGCGCATTCAGGTGTTTCTGGATTTCTTCAGTGCACGTTGGAAAAGCCTGTAACGACGTTACGCTCCCCTTAATGACGAAAGTTCCCTGGGAATTACTTCGTTTTTACGAAAACTAAAATCGGAAACTGCCCGTTTTTATCCTATATCGCGGCCACTAGGCTTGTAGCTCTCATCATATTCAAAGTGGAGCTATCAAATGTATTCCAGCAGGCTGTTCCGTGCACTGATTGTTGCCGGTACCGCGACGGTGGCGAATGCCGACACCGAAAACAGCGGTTCTCTCGTGAAAGTTGTTCCGGCTGATGACGTTGAGTGGGGGTATCTTAATCCTCTGCGCGGCGTACTGAGCCCTGGTGCGGCAGACCTATGGGGAGATCGCACGACCGACAGCGCCACCGGGATGCTTGTTCGGTTCAAGCAGGGTTTCGAGTCTCCTCCCCATATTCACAATATTACGTATCGCGGCGTTGTCATCGAAGGGCTGATGCATAACGACGATCCAGATGCACAAAAAATGTGGATGCCGCCCGGGTCTTTCTGGACACAGCCAGCCGGCGAAGATCATACAACCGCGGCAAATGGCGACACCAATCTGATTTACCTGGAGATAGACTCCGGTCCCTATCTGGTTAAGCCTTCCGACGAGAAATTTGATAACGGCGAACGCCCGCTCAACCTGCATGAAACCAATATTGTCTGGCTCAATAACAGTGAGCTACACAATCTTGAAGCGGACAACGTGGAAGCCACGTTCGTATGGGATAGTGATGCCGATGTGGGCGGCTCAATGATCAAGATTGCGTCCGGCTTTGAGGGAGAAATCAGTACGAATGCCAGCGAATTTCGCGCGGTTGTGATCGGTGGCGAGGTTACCTACCAGGCAAAGGGTCTGGATACTGAAAAGCACCTCGAGGCTGGAAGCTATATCGAATCAACAGGGCGCTTCACGCACCGAATAGCAAACGACAGCGATAGGGCAGCGACCCTTTATATCCGCACGAACAGCCGGTACACCGTAAAGTAGAGAAATTACCGTGATCGTGGGTCATGTCGAGATCATCGGCAATGACCCGCTCAGGCCACCTGCGGCTTCGACCACAAGTATTAGCCCAGGAATATTTTATGACTTTTCGCGGCCAACCAGCTCTTCGATAACCGCTAGAACCGCAGCGCACTTCTCTTCATTCAGTGCGTCGGAATGGGGCGGGCCGAATTGACCTTTGTCGTTGTCAAAATAGTGGCCTGACGCATTGGCAAATTCGTTTGAAAGCGCGGCCCGGGCGAGAACATCGGCGCCAATCGACAGGCTTTTTCCGGTGACGCCAAACCCCTCTTTGACCATCTTTGATGCCAACAGTGAGCCTGGGTTTACGGCTACAAAGACTGGCCCCCGACTGCCGAGTGACGCTGCCAGCGCATTGTTCCACATGGTCAACGCCAGCTTGCTTTGCGCGTAGGCCGACATGTCGTCCAGAAGCCGATTTTTTCCCCGTAAGGCGTCAAGTTCCACCGGAGCCTGTGCAGCCGACGACAGGTTTACCACTCGTGAACCGGGCCTCAGGATTGCTAACAAATGTTTTGTCAGCAGGTACGGCGCAACTGTATTCACAGCGAACCGGACATCCAGTCCGTCCTGGGTGATTGTTTCAGGAACACGCATGACACCGGCGTTGTTGATGATGACGTCCAGTTGGCCATGTTCTCTGGTGATGGCATTTGCCAGAGAATCCACTTCCGCCAAACGCGACAGATCCGCCTTATAGGTGTAGATCAGTCCAGCGCCTGTACTGTCTGCCAACTTTCTTTCCGTCGCCTCCAGTTTTTCCGCGTTGCGCCCGTGCAAAAGCAACGTGTGGCCTTCGGAGTAGAGGCGCTTTGCGGTCTCCAGGCCGATTCCATCAGTGGCGCCGGTGATCAGAATTTTCTTGGTCATACGAGTGCCTCGTCACGCTGGACATTCAGGAAAAGCGTCATCCCTGGTCAGTTGAATCAAACCTCTACAACCACCTTACCAACCGCCTGCCCACTCGTCAGGCGATCATGAGCCTGGCCGACCTCAGAAAGGTTGAAGCGCTGCTCATCGAGGAGGGGTTTAACGGCACCCAGTTCCACGATCTGCGCCAACTGAGCCAGAATGCTGCCGTGCGCTTCCCGATGATGATTGTGCAGCATGGGAATCAACATGAAGACAACATGAATCGACAGGCCTTTGAAGTGGGCAGTTGTCAGGTCCAACTCAACCATGGCTACGGTTGTGGTTACATGACCATTGAGGGCCGCTGCCTCAAAGCTGTTGGCCATATTGGTGCCGCCAACCGAATCAATAACCACATCAAAACCGGCACCGGAGGTGTGAACCTGGACATAGTCGCTTACGGTCTCCAGCCGGTAGTCAATCGGCGTAGTACCATAGCCTTCGATGATGCTGAATGCTTTAGAACCCGTGGCAGTGGCGTAAACGTTAGCGCCGAAATGCTTCGCAAGTTGGACCGCTAAATGGCCTACGCCGCCGGTACCGCCATGAACAAGTACGTTCTGCCCGGCTTTGATACCTGCACGTTGAAGGCCCTCGAATGCAGTGATGCCCACCAACGGCAACGCCGCGGCTTCACGCATCGACAAGCTTTTGGGTTTATGGGCAATCAGCCGTGCGTCGGCGGACATAAACTCGGCAAGGGCACCCTGCAGGTCGGCCAGCCCGCCAGCACAGCCATATACTTCCTCACCGCGAGAGAAACCTGACACGCCTTCGCCTACGGCTTCAATCGTTCCCGCGAAGTCCATGCCGAGTACAGCAGGCAGGTCAGGGGACAGTGGAAGACCCTTCCCCATCTGGCGAATCATCGTATCGACGGTATTGATACTCGTTGCAGCAACACGCACGATCACCTGTCCCGGCTGTGCAAAGGGCTTCGCCACCTCTGCCAATTCAAACGCCGACTGTTCACCGTACTGGTTAAGAACCATTGCTTTCATTATCTACCCCCAATTCTTTGCGTGAGTTAGTCAAACCTTTACCAACCAGATTAATGGTTCGCATAATCGCAATAAATGACCAATAATGGTTTTCAGTATTCGTGAATTGGATATAAAGCTGTGGATACCGAAGGCATCAAACTGTTTGTTCTGGCAGCGGAAAAACTCAACATCAGCGCGGCGGGCCGGGAATTGGGAATGCCCCCAGCGGTTGCCAGTGCGAGGCTCGCGAAACTTGAGAATGCAGTTGGGGCAGATCTTTTGCGGCGCTCAACCCGGAAAGTAGCGCTTTCCACTGAGGGGGCAGAATTTTTACCCTTCGCCAGAGAAATACTGGCGCAGGAGAATGCAGCCCTGGCGGCGATGGGGTTCGGCAATGAACATGTGGCTGGGACATTGAGATTGACTGCATCCAGCACGTTTGCCCAGCAGTATGTGTTACCGCTGATGCCGGAGTTTCTGGAGCTTTACCCAGGCATCAATCTGGACTTGCGACTGTCGGATATGGAGCTTGATCTTATCCAGGGAAGTTTTGACCTGGCATTGCGGGACTCGGTGCTTCCAGACAGTAATTTAAAGGCTCGTAAACTGGCAGACGACAGGCGATTGTTGTGCGCCTCCCCGGAGTACCTGGCGAAGTGGGGCACACCGAAGCATCCCGACGACCTTTGTTCCCACCAACTGATTGCGTTTAAATCCCAGGCGACCATCAACCTGATTGGCCCAGATGGTGAACAGGGTAAATTCAACCCGCGTGCGCCTGGTAACCGCCTGATCATTGATGACGGGCTAAGTTATAAGATCGCCACCATGGCAGGCGCTGGCATTGCCATGCATGCTTTATGGAGTGTTCATCGTGAACTTTCGGAGGGCACACTGGTACAGGTTCTTGGAGACTTCCGGATGGACGCAGAGCCGGCGCTCTGGCTGGTTTATCCCAAATCTAATGTTTTAACGGCGAAGGTACGGGTCTTTATTGATTTCCTGTTGGAGCGGATTGGTAACCGTCCACCGTGGTTGGAGGGAGAGGCGGTAACGCCATCCGAAGCGGATTGACAAAAAACGCACCGTCCCTGGTGCTAAGACGCAAAGAAAGACTTCTCGCTCAACCGTGGCTTTCAGGCCGCACTTCACCTCGGATAACGATGTGACCGCTGTAGGGGGCAGGTTCTGCTGAACGGCCTGCTGCGTCACGATCCTGTATCTCACCACGTATGACGAGCTGGCCGCTGTACGGGGCCGGTTGAGCGTTTTCAAAATGAGTCTCGTCGGATTTCCGATCAGCCAGGGTCGCGTGTGCAGGCAGCGCAGCAGCGGCCAAGAGTGATGTAAGGGCAACCAGTACAGTTGTACGCATAACATGTTCTCCAGTTTTGATAAGCGAAGGCTGATCTCCGTTTCGCCAATCGGCGCGAGATCAGATGGAGTGGAGTATGAGCTTGAAGAGAGGTCACGAATAATCAGGAGGCCACATGAGTCACATCACCAAAACTGATAAATAGAGCTTTTCGGCGACTTACTTCGATGTCTCCTATCTTGACTGATTTTATCGAAATGCATGGAAATACATTAAATACAATATGTTAAACGACTAACTTAAATCATTTCATAGAACGCGCCCCGCCGACAACGATGTAAACATCGCAGTACAAACACCTATTCATCAAAATACATGATGTTTTCAATATTGAGCCCTGATTAGTCGCGCAAGGCGTTCAGTTGAAAAATAGCAGCCAACTTGTTTCCGACCTATCGTCTTTCGGAGTTGGCCATGTCTCATCGTCTGCTTGTACTTTTTCTCACTGTTCTGGTTTTGTCTCCGATGGCTCATGCTGAGAACTCTGATTCTGTCATTGCGCTTTCTACGGACAATGATCTTTTTGCACCCACCCAAACCGATCGGGATTACACCGCAGGTGTGGCCATAACCTATTCCTCAAACTCGGAGGACTTCCTGGAAAATCCGGTTTCCGGAATCAGCCAAAACCTGGACAGGTTCGTGTTGTCGGGTATTGGCGCAGATATTAACGAGCCCGAAAGTGCAGCCCTGGAATTTGGCATCTACGGATTCACCCCTGAGGAAATCAAGGCGAGGGATATCGATCGGGATGATCGTCCCTACAGCAGCCTCGTTTATTTATCGTCAAGCCATAGTTACAGGACCCTGAGTGACGATTCCGGGTGGACCACCTCGATGACCGTCGGAGTGCTGGGCCTGGATGTTTTTAAATCGGGTCAGAATGCGGTTCACAAGGTGGTAGGAAGTGACCGTGCCAACGGCTGGGACCATCAGGTCTCCAATGGCGGGGAACCAACATTCCGATACTCCGCTGCCTATCATCAGTATCTGGATAAAAGCCGGCCGGACCAGCAATTCAAAGTCACGTACTTCGGGTCGGTGGGTTATTTGACTGAGTTTGGTGCCGCGCTTGTTTTTCGGGATGGGCTCATTTCCTCCCCGGACAATCGTTTCAACCCTGAGCTTATGGCCTACGGCGAACGAGCGCCGGGAGTCGCGGCCCCTGGCGGCCGGGAGCACTATTTCTGGGGCGGCGTGTCTGTTAAAGCTCGGGCCTACAATGCGTTCCTTCAAGGCCAATTCAGGCACTCCGACCACGAACTGGGTGCCAACGACCTTAACGTGCTCCTGGCGGAAATCTGGGCGGGCTATACCCACAGTTTCGTCGCTGGCACCGAGTTGAGTTACGTGCTCCGGGTCCAGAGCTCCGAAATTAAGAGCGGGACCGGAAACCGCACGCTTGCGTGGGGTGGGCTGGTATTCAGTAAGCGCCTTTAACGGGCTCTATGCCAACCCATCATTGTGAGAAATGGGATCTATATGGCACTGAAATTAGTGCTATCAGCTTGGAGGACCCAGTATTGAAAGTGAGCAATTCCATTCAGGAGCAGATATTATGACGACCATTGTTCATGTAACCGATGCGAATTTTGAAGAAGCGGTTGTTCAGAGCGACCGGACAGTTCTGGTTGACTTCTGGGCACCCTGGTGTGGCCCTTGCAAGACGGTAGCCCCGCTGCTTGAGGACATCGCCGATGAGTTCAGTGAGCAACTGACCGTTGCCAAGGTCAACGTGGATGATAGCCCGGAGATTACTGCAAAAATGCGTATCCGTGGCATTCCAACATTGGCCCTGTTTCAGGATGGCGATGTGATTGCCCAACATGCCGGGGCAGGGAGCCTCAGCCAGTTGAGAACGTTCGTTAAAGGGCACTTATAGTTACGCCGAGAACTTACTATGAAAACTCAAGAGCTCCAGTTGCTGTACATCTTCGATGCCATTATGACGGAGCGTTCAGTGACTCGTGCGGCGGATCGCCTGGCCATGACACAGCCTGCGGTATCAAATGCGATTTCCAGGATGCGCCAGATCTGGAATGATCCGCTCTTTGTGCGAAAGGGCCGCAACATCGAACCCACCTCCTATGCGCTCAGTCTATGGGATCAGGTGGGTGACCCTATGTTCGCGCTGACAAACGCCGTCAGCGCTACGCAGTTTGACCCGGCCTCCGCCCGGCGGACGTTTCGCATTGCAGTAACCGACGTCATCGTCGAGATGATCTGGCGTCAGCTTATTGACTTGCTTGAGCGTGAGGCGCCGGGCGTGGACGTACACGCCGTTCCCTATACACCTGAAGGAAGCTACGACGACCTGAGATCAGCTCACGTTGACCTCGCGATTGGCGTGCTTAACCAGCACGATTACAGTTTGCGGAGTACCTGGCTTCTCGATAGCGGATTTGTTCTCGCAATGCGGGCAGACCACCCGCTGGCAGGCCGGCAAATCACCATGGAAGAGTTTCTGGAAGCCCGGCATCTGTTGGTTACCATGTCGGGCGACGCCCACGGTTCTGTTGACAGTTATCTTGATCAAAAAGGGCAGAGCAGGCGTATCGCCGCAACAATGAACCATTTTGCGTCCGTTCCTCAAGTGTTAAGGGAGTCCAATCTCATTGCGGCCGTTCCTGAGTTGATCAGCCAGGACTGCGGGTTCGTCGATGGGTTATGGATGGGGGAGCTACCCTTCGATGTGGACCCAACCAGCCTCTACCTCATCTGGCACGCACGCCATGATAGAGAACCGGGGATTATCTGGATCAGGAATCATATCGAAAGACTGCTCCAGGCTCGCTGGCACGACATCATGACCAATTCGCCCTGTGGCCGGCATCTGAAGGCGGTCTAATCATGGCTAGGCAGTATGCCGCGTGTAGTCATGGCGTTTATAAGGCTTTGACACTGCTGTTTGAGGTGGTCCCTCAGCAGGCGCATGGCAGGTGTGATGGATTGTCGCGTCGGGCAGATCAGCCACAGCTCTGACACCGGTGGCGTATAGTCGGGCATGACGTTCATCACCCGGCCGGACAGCAGATCATCGGATATATCGAGGCAGGATTTGACCGCCATACCATGCCCGGCGATGCACCAGCGCCGAACGAGATCGCCGTCGTTGGACGCCCGATTGCCTCTCATTTTCACCCGGTATTCCTCACCATCCCGTTTGAAGGTCCACAAGTCGTAGGGAATGTCCTGCAACTGATAGAAAAGCCCGTTGTGGCCCGTGAGGTCGTGTGGATGAATGGGGGTACCCTGTTGGTTCAGGTAATCGGGTGTTGCGCAGAGCAGTCGGGGGACATCACAGATTTTGAATCCGTACAGGTTGGCGTCACTGGGTGAGCCATACCGTAGGGCCATATCAACCGAATCCCGAAAAAAGTCCACATTGCTGTCGGTGATCTGTACCCGCAAACTCAGCCCGGGGTGAGATGTCATCAATTGGTCGATCCAGGGCACGACGCGATTTCTACCCAGATCGGATGACACCGATAGCCGAATTTCTCCCGCCACTGTCTCTGTGCCAAAGCGAATATTCTGTCGGGCCTCATCCATCAGTGTCAGCGCCTGCCGGCATTGGGGCAGGTATTTCTCCCCGGCGGCCGAGAGCCGCAACTGACGGGTAGAGCGGACAAACAGCTCTACCCCTAACTCCTGCTCCACACGTTTTACGGCGGCGCTCGCCGTCGCAGCGCGCATATCCAGGCTGGTGGCAGCCGCGGTGATGTTGCGGAATTCGGCCACTTTAAGCACAACGGTCAGATCGTCAAAGTTCATTTTCAAAAATTATTTGATTATGTTTATGGGATTAGGCTGTTTTTCTTAGTGTAAAGAGGGATCACACTGTTGGCCACTACCAACTCACACTGGAGAGAAACATGAAAGCGGTTGGATACACTGAATCTTTAACCATTGATGACCCTAAATCCCTTCAAGACGTGGAACTACCTCAGCCGGCGGCCGAGGGAAGGGACCTCTTGGTCCGTGTCAGGGCCATCGGCGTCAATCCTGTTGATTTCAAAGTACGTCAACGGGCTGCAGCGGAGCCTGGTGAGACCAAGGTACTGGGCTGGGATGCCGTAGGGGAAGTCGTTGCAACGGGAGAGGCCGCATCATTGTTCGAGCCAGGCGACCAGGTTTACTACGCTGGCGATGTTACACGGCAGGGTAGCAATGCAGAGTATCAGATCGTGGACGAGCGCATTGTGGGCCGCAAACCCGCCAGCCTGAACGACGCAGAGGCGGCAGCACTGCCTCTGACCACTATAACCGCCTGGGAAATGCTCTTCGACCACCTGGGTCTTGAACAGCAGCCCCCAGAGGAAATCAGTCCAACCGACGACGTGATACTGGTGGTTGGTGCAGCCGGCGGTGTCGGCTCGATCCTGATTCAGTTGGCAAAAACGCTGACCGGTGCCACCGTGGTGGCCACCGCATCCCGGCCCGAGTCCCGGCAATGGGTCGAATCGCTAGGCGCGGATTTCATCGTGAATCACCGCGAGCCACTGCTGCCGCAAATCGAACAACTGGTGTCCGAGGGCAAAATTGCCCCGATCACTCACGTGGCCAGCCTGAACGCCACCGACCAGTACTTCGATGATTATGTAGCAGCGCTGAGGCCGTTTGGCAGGATTGCCATGATTGACGACCCCGCGTCTCTGGACGTGATGAAAATCAAACCGAAAAGCCTGTCCCTGCACATCGAATTCATGTTTGCCCGGTCCATGCACAACGCCGATGACATGCAGGTGCAGCACGAACTTCTTGAGACGGTAGCGAGTCTTGTGGATCAGGGCCACATTCGTACCACCGCAGGCAAGAATCTCGGGGTAATCAACGCTGACAACCTGCGTGCGGCGCATTCGGAGTTGGAGTCCGGTACGGCCGTGGGCAAAATAGTGCTAGAAGGGTTCGAGTAACCGGTATTCTGGTTATAACGGCCTGCTTTATCACCGCCGGCCACGATTTGGACACGGGCCTCGAGCAGCATGTTACGTTTTGGCCTTAAGCCTGTTTTAGATTAGTGACGACACGACGTAACACTTGAGCCTGAAGAGTTACTGGTAGTAAATGGGAAAACAGATTTATGAAAACCTCAGGAGCTCAACATGGCGCACAAGTTTGCGGAAATCGCTTTTACCAGTACGGTTAAGCAGGTTCAGGAGGAAATGGGCAGTCGGACCGGTTACTCGTCCATTGAAACCGGACCAGACCGTAACAACCTGCTCAGGGATCGGGAACGGGTGTTTATCGAGGCCCGGGACAGCTTTTACATTGCCAGTGTCAGCGAAACCGGTTGGCCCTACATCCAGCATAGGGGCGGGCCAGCCGGATTTTTGAAGGTCATCGACCAGTCGACCATTGGTTTTGCGGACTACTCGGGCAACCGCCAGTACGTCACGACTGGCAACGTGCTTACCAATGACCGCGTTGCGTTGTTCCTGATGGACTACCCGAATCAGCGGAGACTAAAACTGCTTGGCAGGATGGCACTGGTTGGTCCTGAGCCACCATCAATTCTCGACCACTTACAGGACGAGAGCTATAAAGCCCAGATAGAGAGGGGCATGATCATTCGGGTCGAGGCCTTTGACTGGAACTGTCCGCAACACATTACCCCCCGTTACACACAGTCGGAGGTCGACGCCTTTATTGAGTCGATGGGTGATCAACGCTAAAACAGCGCTAGAGGGATGGCTGCAAGGGCAGGGCCGGGAAATGCAGAAACTGGATCGAAGAGGGAGGGCTTTGTATCAAAAATGCATGGGCGGCCACCTGGACCGCCCATTGTCGTTTTGGACGGCTTAGTTGCCAGTGCCCAGTTCGACAGTTTCAACTGCAGGATTATTGCCGCGCTCGATATCGCCCTGGCTAACACCTTCGGCTTGCGCGAATGCAGAGAAAGCGAGTACAGAAAAAACGAGAAAGAACTTGTTGATTGCGTTCATGTGATATTGCACCTTCTAAGAGAATTAGATTAGACAACGTCGCCTCATTGGCTTGATTGGAATTCTCTCCGTTTCCTGGCTGCAGAAAAAATTGCCTCGCGATATACAGAACATCACACCCGATGATGGGTTCAGAGCCACCAAAGCCAGTAGGGCCCTGGTCGGCCGGCGAGGTGCGAATAAGTATTCCGGGGTCGTTAAATGCACCTACTGGGGTGAATTCCCCGCTTCGTGAGAAAACAGGTGCAGTAAGCCAACGATCAAGGTTTCGTGGTTATCGCATTCGCAGCAGGCTATTCAGAGGCTACACCAAAGGAGGATTCACACGGGCAAACCCCTCCTGCGTTCGATAAGGGTAAAAGGGATAAGGCAGCGTCACCGAACTGACTTGGTCAAGCCGGGCCATCTGCTCCTGACTCAGATTCCATCCAACGGCTCCCAGATTCTGGCGAAGCTGAGACTCATTGCGTGCACCCATGACCACAGTGGCCACGGTGGGTCTTTGCAACAGCCAGTTTATGGCGATCTGTGGCACAGTCTTTTGGGTTTCCGCCGCGATGTCCTCCATCACTTCGACAACCCGGTACAGGTGTTCATCATCTACCGGGGGCGCAAACTGTGCCGTCTCATGCAAGCGGCTGTTCGCCGGCCACGGCTGCCCCCTGCGGATCTCTCCGGTCAGGCGTCCCCAGGCCAATGGGCTCCAGACAGCAGCGCCCAGCCCCTGATCCTGCCCCAGGGGCATGAGTTCCCATTCGTAATCCCGGCCTACAAGGGAATAATAGGTTTGGTTCGTAATGTAACGGGGGTAACCATATCGGTCAGCCACTGACAAAGATTTCATAACCTGCCAGCCGGAGAAATTGGAGACGCCCACATAGCGGACCTTCCCTTGTCTAACCAGCATATCGAGCGTGCTCAATACTTCTTCCACCGGGGTACGGGCGTCAAATGCATGCAAATAATACAGGTCGATATGGTCCGTGTTCAGACGCCGTAGCGACGCTTCACATGAACGGATCAATCGCTCTCTTGACGAGCCGCCATCATGGGGACCATCTCCCATGGGTAAGGTCGTCTTGGTGGAGATCATCAGTTGCTGTCGTTTTCCCTGTATAGCTTTCCCGAGCACCTCTTCGGAGGCGCCGTCTGAGTAGACATCCGCAGTATCAAATAGGGTGACGCCAGCATCGAGGCAGATATCTACCATGCGGCGTGCCTCATTACTCTCGATCTTGCCCCAGGCGCTAAACAGAGGGCCCCGTCCACCAAACGTACCTGCTCCAAAGCTCAATGCGGGCACTTTCAAGCCAGAAGCGCCCAGTTGCCGATATTCCATAGAATCCTCCTCTCATCTCATCAGTAACTCGACGATACAGGCACTTATATTTATGATATAGACATCCTATCTTCATAATATTTGTGAATTGAATTCACCATGCCTCAATCCTCCACAAATCGCCTGGCCGCAATGGAAATCTTCAGCACTGTGGTAGAGCAGGGCAGTTTTTCGAAGGCCGCACGGGTCTGCCGACTGACTCCCTCGGCCGCCAGCAAAGCAATCAGAGGGTTGGCAGACAAACGTGAAAAATAGCCCAAAAACACTCCCAACCTATTGAACTACCGTTTTTTTGGTCACCCAAACCCGAGTTCATGTCATTCTGACCGATAAAAGTAACTCAGCTTTG